>ULYE01017339.1_pt1 | contig 29785 bp, 27 predicted proteins | sample 1961921 | NCBI WGS metagenome assembly ULYE01 (sample SAMEA4835856, study PRJEB28245) | human gut metagenome | biome: gut microbiome; material: fecal sample | place: Denmark | collected 2008 | reverse complement strand
GTGGCGAAGCGGATGAGAGGTCGGCCTGTATATATCCATATCCAGTTTCTGGTCGTGTGGCGTTCATACCGAGAGTAACAATAGCATCGGTCTCTGCAGTAAACTTAAGACATGAGGTAATGATACGGCGGAACTCGTCGGTGTCGGTAACAATATGGTCGCTTGGTGTCACCACGATGTTGGCTTTTGGGTTTTTAGCCTTGATGTGCCAACTTACGTATGCAATACACGGAGCCGTGTTGCGACGGCAAGGCTCAAGCAAGATGTTGCCTTGTGGAATATCGGGCAATTGTTCGCGCACGATATCGGCATACTTCTTGTTTGTAACAACCCATACGTTTTCGGGCGGACATATTCCTTTGAAGCGTTCGTATGTAAGCTGCAGAAGCGTACGACCAACGCCAAGTATGTCTATAAACTGTTTAGGGCGGTCTTCAGTGCTCATAGGCCAGAATCTGCTGCCTACACCGCCTGCCATAATTACCAAATGATTACTTACTTGCGCCATATATTAAGTGTATTATGTTTCTGACGTTTTTAGAATAATTATCAATATAAAAGTATCTACAAAGATAATCAAAATAAGTTAGACAAGGTCCTTTTCAACTGTAAATCATCGAAAAATGGTGTTTTTTATGTTTCAAAGGCTATAAAGCAATGTTTTTTATGGTTGTTTGGTTGTTAAGCAGTGTCTTTAGAAGTCGAACAGCAAAGGTTGTGATGCGTCTTTTGTTGTACTTGAAGCACTGGTATGGTCGTCGGCATTATCGCCAAACTGTAGCATAAGCTTTTGTGCCTCCTGCGATTTAAGGTTAATTCGGTACATACCTCTTTTATCGCAATGCTCCACTAAAGAAGACGTGTATCTCGAATTGGCAAGCAACCATTTCTGTACACCATAGCGCACCTCGTCAAACGCTATTGGTGCGAACAGCGTATTGCGTGAGTTGTGTACGTGTATGGCAATTTTGTGCACAGACAATCCGGTGTCGCCTGCTTCGTACAAAATATTGATTATATCCTTCTCGTAGTCCATAAGGTTTAGGTTGTAAGCCGAAAAAGGAGCTGTATGCATATCATTTCTGCTATGCGTGCAGCTCCTTTTTTATAGTATAAAATGTTTTAAGTCTCTTTGGTGTAGAGATTAGGCGAGAGTGATGAGGTTTTCCTCGTTCTTTACCTTGCCTTCCTTCAAGAGCCATCCAGTGCCGAGGTAAACTTCCTCAGTGCTGATATTGGCAGCCTTTGCAATCTCGGCTACGGTCATTGGCTTCTCTGCTGCTGCCAATGTCTGATAAACATCACCTGCACGGAAACCGGCGTTTTCTGCGCTAACAGCGATTTCTACCTTCTTTGTAGTTGTACGCTTGGCAGTAGTTGTCTTTGTAGTTGCAGCCTTCTTTGTTGCAGTCTTCTTTACAGTTGCTTTCTTTTCTGTCATAATTTAGTAAAATACATTAAAAATCTTCTTAATCTCTACGATCTTGAAGTCTACTTTTGTTGATTAGATTAGGTCGTTGTGATACCACCTTTTTAGGTGTTGTTTGCGTTCACAGCAACTATCTGTGGCAAAAGTAGTCATTTATTTTCAATAAGTTGCGGTATTTTCAACAAAAAAAGCCCGATTGCTCGGGCTTTCTTTTATTTATACTACATTTATTGACGTAGGTCAACCGTAAACATAACAAATTCGCATCTGTATGCGTACACATTATGTTTATTTGTTCTCTTTTTAGTCTTCTTTTATATCAACCTTAAGTTGTAGCTCATCAAGCTGCTTCTGGTCGAGCACAGAAGGAGCGTCAAGCATAACGTCGCGTCCGCTGTTGTTCTTCGGGAAGGCGATGCAGTCGCGTATAGAATCGAGGCCAGCCATAATCGAAACAAAGCGGTCGAGGCCGAATGCAAGACCAGCGTGAGGAGGTGCTCCGTACTTGAAGGCATTGATAAGGAATCCGAACTGAGCCATAGCGCGCTCTTCTGTGAATCCTAAGATGCCAAACATCTTCTCCTGAAGCTTGCTGTCGTGTATACGGAGGCTACCGCCGCCAACCTCTATGCCGTTGCACACAAAGTCGTATGCCTTGGCGCGTACCTGCTCTGGATGCTCGTCGAGCAATGGTATGTCGTCTGGGTTAGGCATAGTGAACGGGTGGTGTGTAGCCATAAGGCGCTGCTCCTCGTCGCTCCACTCGAAGAGAGGGAAGTCGATAATCCACAAGCACTCAAACTTGTTCTTGTCGCGCAAGCCGAGACGGTCGCCCATCTCCAGACGCAATGTGCACAGCTGTACACGTGTCTTGTTGGCGTTGTCGCCAGAGAGGATAAGCACGAGGTCGCCGTCCTTGGCGCCTGTTGTCTCCTTAACCTTGGCAAGAACCTCAGGTGTGTAGAACTTGTCTACCGACGACTTTACTGTTCCGTCCTCGTTAAACTTGATGTATACCAGTCCCTTTGCGCCTACCTGTGGACGCTTGACAAAGTCGGTTAACTGGTCGAGCTGCTTGCGTGTATAGTTGGCGCAACCTGGTACGCATATACCGCCGATGTATGCAGCCTCGTTGAATACAGAGAAGGTGCCGGTGCCCTTAAGGTCGTCCATAAGCTCTACAAACTCCATACCGAAGCGCAAGTCTGGCTTGTCGCTACCGAAGCGGCGCATAGCCTCGTGCCATGTCATCTGCTGGAGCTTGGCCGGCAGTTCCACACCACGTACCTCCTTAAACAGGTGGCGAGCCATATCCTCAAAGAGGTTTATCACATCGTCCTGGTCTACAAACGACATCTCGCAGTCAATCTGTGTAAACTCAGGCTGGCGGTCGGCGCGGAGGTCTTCGTCGCGGAAGCACTTGGCTATCTGGAAGTAGCGGTCGAAGCCGCTTATCATAAGGAGCTGCTTCAATGTCTGCGGGCTCTGTGGCAGCGCGTAGAACTGTCCTGGGTTCATACGCGAAGGCACAACAAAGTCGCGTGCACCCTCAGGTGTAGAGCCGATAAGTATAGGGGTCTCAACCTCGATAAAGTTCTGGGCATCGAGGAAGTTGCGTATAAGGATAGTCATGCGGTGGCGCAACTCCAAGTTCTTGCGCACGGTAGGGCGGCGCAAGTCGAGGTAGCGATACTTCATACGTATATCGTCGCCGCCGTCGGTGTTGTCCTCGATAGTGAATGGAGGTGTGGCACTCTCCGAGAGGATGTTCAACTCGGTAGCGATAATCTCGATGTCGCCAGTAGGAAGGTTGGCATTTTTGCTCTCACGCTCGTTCACAACGCCAGTAACCTGGATGCAGTATTCGCGTCCGAGCTTGCTTGCACGCGAGCAGAGTTCGCTGTCGTCAGAGTCGTTGAACACAAGCTGTGTGATACCATAGCGGTCGCGCAGGTCGACAAAAGCCATACCGCCCATCTTTCTAACGCGCTGTACCCATCCGGCAAGTGTCACTGTCTTGCCGTTATCAGAGAGACGAAGCTCTCCACAAGTGTTTGTTCTATACATTATTTATATTGTATTTTGTATTTTCGCTATTTTAGCACAAAGTTATATCGTTTATTCTGAACTACCAAATTTATCACCCGTAATCTCACTAAAATATATTATCTTTGTAGGCAAATAGGCTAAAGGTATGCTATCCAATGTGGAACTATAAAAACCAAGATGTATCAATATACTAATAATTGAACAGATATATGATATGGCAGATAAGAATAATATACCTCAATTTGTAAATAGCGATTCGTTTATGGCAGACAAGAACTATGTGAAGTGGTTGTCTGACTTGAAGAAACGCTTCCGTATGTCACAGCTTAAAGCTGCTGTTACGGTAAATACGGAAATGCTCAAATTCTATTGGAGTTTGGGCGAGGACATTTGCGAGAAGCAGAAACAATATAAGTGGGGCGCAAACTTTATGAAAAGGTTGAGTCTTGATTTGCGTGCGGAATTTCCACAAGCAGAGGGATTTTCATGGTCTAATCTCTATAAAATACGCAAATGGTATTTGTTCTATTCTTCACAGATTGAATTTTTGTACCAAGCTGGTACAAAATTACAAAAGGTGGATAATGCAACAGCCCCAATGCTTGACTTACTGCTTTGTGTGCCATGGAGACACCAAACGGTTATTGTTTCCAAGTGCGCCACAATAAACGCTGCTTTGTTCTACCTCAACAAGGTGGTTGAGAACAACATGAGCCGTACAGAATTGGAATATGTTGTTAAGGCTCAACTCTACGAGCATACTGGCAAGGCTCTGAACAACTTTGATGTTACACTGCCACAACCGCAAAACGCATTGGCAACAGAGATTATTAAGGATCCATATAAATTGGATTTCTTCTCATTGCCGAGCAAGTTCAGCGAGATGGACTTGGAGAACAAGTTGGCCACGAACATTACCCGTTTTCTCCTGGAATTGGGCAAAGGTTTTGCGTATGTCGGTAGGCAGATGGAGCTTGATACGCCAAGCGGAAAGTCCTACTTCCCCGATATGGTTTTCTATCACACCCGACTGAAATGCTATGTGGTAATCGAATTGAAAGTGGTCGACTTTATGCCAGAGTTCGTCGGCAAGCTGAATTTCTATGTTTCAGCTGCTGACGAGTTGCTTAGAGGTGAGGGAGACAACCCAAGCATTGGTATCCTTCTTTGCAAGGACAAAGACTCGTCTGTAGTGGAATGGTCTCTGCGTGGTATCACTACTCCTTTGGGTGTTGCAAGTTATCAGTTGCAAGAAGTTTATGAACGAACATTGCTTGAGATGACGCAACAAGGTTAAAAGAATAAATAAAAGCCTTTTATTGTATAATAAATGTCAAAAAACGGGCATATAATGTAATAGAGTTAATAGTTTTAGTAATTTTGTAGCGATTTTCGCGTTGATGCGGAATATACAGGTACATATTGCAAACTTTAAAAAGAAATAATATGAAGAAGTTTTTAATGATGTTTGTTATGCTCTTTGCGAGCTTGACATTCGTTACAGCACAGACAAAGCAGGCGTCAATTAGGTTTGACAAGCTCACTTATAATTTCGGTACATTCTCTGAGAAGAACCCTGTGCAGAAGTGCTCGTTCACCTTCACCAACAATGGCACAGCTCCTTTAGTTATCAACCAGGCTGTTGCAAGCTGCGGATGCACAGTGCCTTCTTACACCAAGACCCCGATAATGCCGGGCGAGAAGGGCGAGATTAAGGTGACATACAATGGTAAGGGCGCTTTCCCCGGTCATTTCAAGAAGACCATAACCGTGCGCACCAATGGCGAAACCGAGCTTACACGTCTCTACATCGAGGGTGTAATGGAGGAGGCCAAGTAAGGAGCTGCCTTTATAAAGGACATAAATTTATTGTAAACCATAACGGGCGGAGACACAGCGTTTCTGCCCGTTTTCTTTTATCACAGCATATATGATATTCTATTTCTCTGGTACAGGCAACACTCGCTGGGCTGCACAAAAGGTGGCGGCTGCTACAGCCGACCGCCTTGTAAACATTGCCGAGGAGATGCTTGCTGCCGAAACAGCCCAAGCTTCCGACCCCCAGTTTACCTATACGCTTGCCCAAGACGAACGCATAGGGTTCTTCTTCCCGGTGCACGGATGGCGTCCGCCTCGCTTGGTGCTCGACTTTCTCGACCGTCTACACCTTACCAATGCCGACAGCCACTATGCCTACGTTGTGTGTACGGCTGGCGATAATGTTGGCGAGGCGGTAAGCATATTGGAGAAGCGCTTGCAAACTATGGGTATAAAGATAGACAGCGCCATATCTCTCATTATGCCCGAATCGTATGTAGGCTTGCCTTTTATGGATGTTGATACGCCAGCCAAGGAGCAGTGTAAGAAGATGGAGGCAGACAACAAGCTAACACGTTTCATTGCCGACATTATAGAGTGTCGCAGCGGAGTGCGTGACATCACTATAGGACATTGGCCACGCATCAACAGCAGGCTTATAGGCTCGGTGTTTGTAAAGAAACTTGTTACCGACCGTCCCTTCCACGTTGTTGCCGACAGGTGCCTGCATTGTGGCAAGTGTGCCTCTGTATGTCCAGTTGCCAATATCCACTTCGAGAAGGGCGGCGAACCGTCATGGCTGCACAACGGCAAGTGTCTGTCTTGCTTTGCTTGCTACCACCATTGTCCTACACATGCTATAGAGTATGGAGGTAGAACAAAGAAGAAGGGACAGTATTATTTTTGATTATTAGTTTTTCATAAATAGTGACTTAAGTGTCAGTTTTAGTATAATGTGTTGATATACAGTGATTTAAAGGCTGCTACATTGCTTTGATATAAGGCCAATGTGCCAGCCTGTCTGTCAGCAGGTGGGCTATATAATACAGCCGCTCGTGGTATGGCTCGTTACAGAGAATAGATTGTGATGTTACAAGGCCTTTGTAATGGTGTTACAATACCTTTGTAATGTTGTGTGGATGTACCTAATGCCGACGCGCGGGAGCCATTGGCTGGTAGATAGAAGGATATAAATGGCAAATAGGCTGTTACTTTTCTTAATAAAACAAGAAAAGTAACAGCCTATTTATCTATTGGTTATCAGCTACTTATGGCGCCAAGAGCGTGTTTCTGGCACATTGGCACGTCAAATCGAAAACCATAATTAGCAGTATATCAATACTCTTAATACACTCTGTCTCCAAAGATATATGTTCCCACTCTCACCATTGTCGACTTGCATTGCACCGCTATCTTGTAGTCGTGGCTCATACCCCAAGAGCGTTCGCAGAAGTTGGAATCGTCGGCAAAGTAGTGTGCCTTAACCTCGTCGAAGAAGTTGGCAGCCAGCTCAAACTCGCTGCGTATCAGCTCTTCGTCGTCGATATGCGATGCCATCATCATCAAACCGCAAATCTGTACGTTGTTCAGTTGTCGCCATTCGCCCTCTTCGAGCAGTTGTCGGCAGGCGTCAAGCGACAGTCCGTACTTGGTTTCCTCCTCGGCAATGTGCAGCTCGAGCAGTACCTTTATTGTTCGGTTGTGGTTGGCAGCCTGCTTGTTTATTTCGCGAAGCAGCTTCAGCGAGTCCACCGCGTCAATCATCGAGATGTATGGAGCGATGTACTTCACCTTGTTGGTCTGTAGATGTCCGATGAAGTGCCACTCTATATCCTTTGGCAGCGCTTCAACTTTCTTTGCCAATTCCTGTTCGCGGCTCTCGCCAAAGATGCGCTGTCCGGCGTTGTAGGCAGCCATTATGTAGTCGGCAGGATGAAACTTGCTGACAGCCACAAGCTGCACACCTTGTGGCAAGCCGTCCTTCACGTCGTGAAGTCTACGTGCAATGTCTGTTGTTTCCATAGTAAGAATGTTGAATGCTATATATCTTTCTTGTCTCCGAGGGTTGGTTTATCCCTCAAATTCGGGCTTGTCGTTCTTCTCCTCCTTCTTTACAGGAGCGTTGTGCTCGAATACATCCATAATCTTTGTCTCTGCAATGTTTACGATGATGTAGTCGATGGCTGTCTTGCCCATAGCCTCGTCTATATTCTTAACGGCAGCGTTGAAGGTGGCAGCCTGTACGAGGAAGTTCACAGCCGAGCGCTTCTCCTTGGCTGTCTTCTCGTCGAGGGTGATGAAGGAGAGCTTAGCCTTGTACCAGTGGTCGTCGTTGTCGTTGTCGCTGAAGAAAATCTCGCCGTACGAAGCCGGTGTGATGTTCTTTACCTCAAACTCGCCGCTTACGTATGGTTCCATTTCCTTAGTGATAGCCTCCTCGGCCTCGCCGAAGCTCAGGGCGTCTACAACATATAGCTCGTTAACCTTCTTCTGTCCTGCGTCTTCGGTCTGGCGCTCGTAGCGCACAGTGGTTTCAAACCAGTTTGCTGTTCTTGATCTCATTTCTTTTCGTTTTATAATGTGTTTTCTTTATATTCGGACAACAAAAGTAATAATTTATTCTGACATATTATACAGGTAGATGTACAAATATTGGTTTTTTAAGATTTGTCGCCGCCCTGTTGTCGGGCGTGCTTGCCTTGCCACGAGTTCATGCGCTTCATATAGTTCACAAAGCGGTTGGCAAACTCGTAGTTCTTCAGTCCCCACTTGGGTGCCACGAGCAGTTCTTTGGGCGATTGGCTTACAAATCGTTCGAGTACCATATCAGGTCGCAGCCTTTCGATGTACCGTCGGCACAGGTCTATGTACTCGTCGGCGGTGTAGAGGCTGAATGGTTGGCGCTCGTATTCGGCTGCAAGTTGGGTGCCGCGTATTATTTGCAGTTGGTGCAGCTTTAGGATGTCGATAGGCAAGGACGACACGATGTCGGCTTGGCGCACATTGTCGTCTGCCGATTCGCCGGGCAGCCCGAGGATGATGTGGGCGCCGGTAAGTATACCTCGGTTGTGGGTCTCGATTACGGCGCGGCGCGAGCACTCGAAGTTGTGGCCGCGGTTGACACGTCGCAGCGTGTCGTCGCTTACCGACTCGATGCCGTACTCCACAATCATGAACGTCTGCCGGTTGAGGCTCTCAAGATAGTTGAGCACCTCGGGTGATATGCAGTCGGGGCGGGTTCCGATAACTATACCCACCACGTCTTCTGCCGACAGAGCCTCCTCGTAACGGCGCTTAAGGGTGTCGAGTGGGGCGTAGGTGTTGGAGAAAGCCTGGAAGTAGGCAAGGTATTTCATGTCGGGATACTTGTGTCTGAAGAACTCCTTGCCTTCGCCTATCTGCTCGGTTATCGACTTTGTGGGCTGGCAGTATGCAGGGTTGAAGGTGCGGTTGTCGCAGAAGGTGCATCCTCCGTGCGATATGGAGCCGTCGCGGTTGGGGCAGGAGAAGCCCGCGTCTATCGAAATCTTCTGTACGCGAAACGGAAACTGGCGTCGCATCCATGCTCCATAGTCGTTGTATATCTGCTGTGGCATAGTGGTATGGGTTGTATTGTAAGTGTAAAGTTACGAACAAAAGTCGGTTGGACGAAGAAAAAGCAGCAAAGAAATGCCGTAATAGGGGATTTTTGGCTATATTTGTACTGCTTAAAACTTAAACGGAATAAATATGGAAAAGAAAAAGAAACACTCGCTCCTTTTTATATGTCTTGGCAATATATGCCGCTCGCCGGCTGCCGAGGGTGTGATGAAGGCCAAGGTGCATGCCGCCGGGCTGGATGCCGACTACTTTATCGACTCGGCTGGTATAGGCGATTGGCACGTTGGACAGCTGCCCGACAGCCGTATGCGTGAGCGCGCGGCGCTGCGTGGATACCGCCTTGACAGCAGGGCGCGGCAGATACGGACGGAGGATTTTGACCTCTTTGATATGCTGCTCGTTATGGATCGCGACAACTACCGCATCGTTACGTCAAAGGCTCCAAACGCCGAGGCCCGCAAAAAGGTATGTATGCTTACCGACTATCTGTCGATGCATCAGGGTGCCGACGTTGTGCCAGACCCTTATTATGGCGACCTTTCCGACTTCGACTATGCTCTTGACCTTATAGAGGATGCGTGCGAGGGCTTGCTTGAGGCATACTAAAGGGGTGGCTGTACAGTGCGCTTCTACTGGCGCATGAAGCAGTATTCGCGCACTGTGGCTCCTTGCTCGTCGGCAAGAAATTTTATGTAGCCTTGTTTGTTGATAGCGTCGCCAGCCTCGGATGCCACGAGTTTGGCTGCGTCTATAAGTTTCTGTCCGTTTACGCTTACCGTTATCTTGTCGTCCTTGACACTGATGTTGGCGGTAGACCATTGGTCGATAGTTTCGTACTTGTGCCATTTGTTGTGGCCAACGAGCTTCGCTCCCTTCTCCTTACTTAATATAAGTACAGGCACAGAGCGCACGCTAAGCGTTAGGGTGCCTTCTGCTTGCCAGTCGAAGCAGAGGTTGAAGTCGGCAAGCTGGTCGTGTATAATCCAGAATCCGCGTTTCTCCATACGTGTCTGCTCGGTGTGTGCCATGTTGTATCCGCCGTCGGCATGCCAGTTGTCGATAGCTGCAAGCACCTGGTCGATGCGTGTGTCTACACCCTGCTCGTCGTAGTGGCGTATGTACGACTTCTTTGCGGCATACAGCATGGCGTTTACCAAGCGTCCGGCATTGGCTTCGGGCTGAAAGGCTATCAGCTCGGTGACAGCCACGGCGAGGGCATCGGTGTATGCGGCATTGCCGTAATACTTGCGTAGATAGCTTATTGCTTGTGGTGTATGTGTATAGCCAAGGGCCACTATTATGCGCTGGCGCAGACAGTCGTCGGCTGTCAGCTCGTCGGCGTCGCGCAGCAACAGGTACATCTCGGCACCGCTTATTGTTGTGCGTTCGGCTGTCATGAGGAATCGGGCAAGCACAGCGTTGCGCTCGTCGCCCTGCTTTTTGGCGGCAAGCTTAAGCAGCAATGGCAGTGCAGCCTCGGGCTTGTTGTCTATCAATATCTTGTTGGCGTCGTCGGGTGTCTTGTTTGCAACGTCGGCTACAGCCTTGTCAAGGCTCTCCGTCCAAAATGGCAAAGCCACGGGTTTGGGCTTTGCTGCTATTTCTATTGGTGCCTTCTGCTTGCCTGCATGTATGGCAATAATCTCCGTCACCTTATTCTTTATGCCTGGTTGTGCAACCGCAGCCTCGGCTAAGATGTCGTCGATGTCGCTCATGTTGAGAAGGATGTTGTAGGCAGTTGGGGCGAGTTGTGGCACCTCAAGGTACATGGCTATGTGTGCGGCGTCGCCCTTCTTGGCACAACGGGCAAGCTGATCCATGATGTGCAGTTGCACGTCTGGCTCGTAGCTACGGTCCAAAGCCTTCTTCAGTCCTCTTCGCACGAGGTCGGTGTAGCGTTGTCCGGTTGTGGTTTGGCTATAGTCTACGATGTGGTCGATAAGCTTAAGGCATGCAGCCCACTGTCGCTTGTCGTCCGGGTCGCCCATACGGCTAAGCATCTCCACGCTTACCTCGGCATTGTTGGCAAGCGAGTCGAGAACGTCGAGCGTAGGCTTGCGTCCGGTAAGCGTTATCTGTTTGATGGCATCGTTAGACCAGCGCTCTATGGTGCGGCGGCTGGTTTGGGCGGCAGCGTTAGTCGAGAAGAGTGCTAACAGTAAGAAGCCGATGATAGTTATCTTGTTCATCCCTTTGGTTGTTTGTCTTTATTTATATTGTTGCTGAATTGGGGTAGGGGCATTATACAATTAAAGCGGAAACTCCGTAAGGAATTTCCGCTTTGCTTAGAGAGGTACCTAGCAGAGTCGAACTGCTCTACACGGTTTTGCAGACCGTTACCTAACCGATCGGCCAAGGTACCAAATTGCTGTTATTTCAGAAACATTCTGTCTTGTTGTTTGTCGCAAGTAGTGGTGTTTCTTAATTGCGAGTGCAAAGGTAGTATTATTTATTCAAACCGCCAAACGTTTATGCGTCTTTTTTAGTAAAACATTCAAATTTCTTTGTTTTAGGGTCTATTTTTGCGTGTTTCTTCATCATTTGCTCCCTTATAGCGCATCCTTTACAGCCGTAGCACCCATTTTTAGTTTGTTTAAAGGTTTGGCGTATGCGGTGTATAGCGTATGCAATGGCGAGCAATAGGAGCAGGAAGACGATGGTGTATTGAAGCATATTGTATAAAATATATAGGTTAAAACGTAGGAGGTACGGCTTGTTGCCGTACCACGCAAGCAATTATTAAATCTAAACTATTAGCGTGGTACGGCTATAAGCCATACCTCCTATTATATATGTAGCTCTAAATGGCTTTGTTTACCAAGCAAAGAGAGGATAGTTCTTCATAGTCTCGTTCACCTTCTGGCGAACGCGTGCTATTACAGCCTCGTCCTCAGGAGCGTTGAGCACCTCCTCGATAAGCTCGGCGATGAGCACCATAAGGTCTTCCTTTGCGCCACGTGTTGTGATGGCAGGAGTGCCGAGACGTATGCCAGATGTCTGGAATGCGCTGCGCGAATCGTATGGCACCATGTTCTTGTTTACGGTGATGTCGGCTGCAACGAGAGCGTTCTCTGCCACCTTACCGGTAAGGTCGGGATACTTAGAGCGCAGGTCTACAAGCATAGAGTGGTTGTCGGTGCCACCGCTAACGATGGTGAAACCACGCTTTATAAGCTCTTCTGCCAATACACGCGCATTGGTCTGAACCTGCTTTGCCCACTCCTTAAACTCAGGCTTGAGTGCCTCGCCGAAGGCAACAGCCTTGGCAGCGATGACGTGCTCAAGCGGTCCGCCCTGCTGACCAGGGAACACAGCCGAGTTGAGCAGCTGGCTCATCATCTTTACAACGCCCTTCGGTGTCTTCAAACCCCAAGGATTCTCGAAGTCCTTACCCATAAGGATGATACCTCCACGCGGACCACGGAGGGTCTTGTGTGTTGTAGATGTAACGATGTGTGCATACTTAACCGGGTTGTCGAGCAATCCGGCAGCAATCAGTCCGGCAGGGTGAGCCATATCTATCATAAGCAGAGCACCAACCTTATCGGCAATCTCGCGCATGCGCTTGTAGTCCCACTCGCGGCTGTAGGCAGAGCCACCGCCGATGATGAGCTTAGGCTTGTGCTCGAGAGCGAGCTGCTCCATGTGGTCGTAGTTTACGCGTCCGGTTTCTGGGTCGAGGTCGTAGCCAATGGCATTGTATAGAATGCCCGATGTGTTGACGCTCGAACCATGCGAGAGATGACCGCCGTGAGCCAGGTTAAGTCCGAGGAATGTGTCGCCCGGATTAAGCACAGCGAGCAGTACGGCAGCATTGGCCTGTGCGCCAGAGTGAGGCTGAACGTTGGCATACTCGGCACCGAAGAGCTCCTTAACGCGCTCGATGGCAAGATTCTCTACCTCGTCCACAACCTGGCAGCCGCCGTAGTAGCGCTTGCCTGGATAGCCTTCGGCATACTTGTTGGTTAGGTACGATCCCATTGCTTCCATAACCTCGTCGCTGACGAAGTTCTCTGAGGCGATAAGCTCGATGCCTCTCAACTGACGCTGGTGTTCTTTCTCGATAAGGTCGAAAACTACTTGGTCTCTTTTCATATTGCTTAGGGTTTTAAGGGTTATATAAATTATGTAGGTAGATTAAACTAATTCTACATTCTCTATGTACTGCTCTTTGTCGCAGTAGTGGCACTTAAGGATGCCGTGTACCTTGTCCACTACGTTGAATACGGTCTGCATAGGCTCGTTATTGGTAATGCACTTAGGGTTGTTGCACTTTACGATGCCACGCAGCTCGTTAGGTGTTACCACGGTTTTCTTTTCCACCACCTCATAGTCCTTGATGATGTTGAGCACCACGTTGGATGCCACTACCGAGAGGCGCGAGATCTCCTCGTCGGTAAAGAACTTGTCCGACACCTTGATGATGCCCTTGCGTCCTATCTTGCTTGAGGGATAGTTGTAGCCTATGGTTACGGGGGTCTCCAGGTTTTGGAGCTGCAGCAGGTTTACAACCTCGTAAGTCTTCTCTGCCGGTATATGGTCGATAACAGTGCCGTTCTTTATGGCGGCCACCAGTCGTTCTGTCTTGTTGTTCATTTTTTTAGATTAATCGATAATAAATAAGCATTACTCAATGATGGTCTTGTCGTTCTTCACGTCGTCGAGCGAGATGCCGAGAACGTCGCAGAAGATAGCCTCGCGGGCAAACAAGCCGTTGCCAGCCTGCTGTATGTAGTAGGCGTGCTGGCTCTCGTCCACATCGTATGCAATCTCGTTGACACGTGGCAGCGGGTGCATAATCTTCATGTTGGGCTTTGCCTTGGCAAGCATCTGGCGCTTGAGGATGTACACATTCTTTACGCGCTCGTACTCCATAAGGTCGGAGAAACGTTCCTTCTGTACACGTGTCATATAGAGAATGTCGGCATCGGCGATGACGTCCTCGTTAAATTCGGTGTGCTCCACATACTTGATGCCGTGGTTGCGGCAGTATATCTTGTACTCTTCCGGCATGGCAAGCTCTTTAGGGGCTATGAAGTGGAAGGTAGGGTTGAAGTGGCGCATGGCTGTGATGAGCGAGTGTACGGTACGTCCGTACTTAAGGTCGCCTACGAGGTAGATGTTGAGGTTGTCGAGAGTGCCCTGAGTCTTGTATATTGAGTAGAGGTCAAGGAGACACTGCGATGGGTGCATGTGTGCACCGTCGCCTGCATTGACGATAGGTACTGGAGCCACCTCGCTGGCATACTGAGCTGCTCCCTCTACATAGTGGCGCATCACGATAACGTCGGCATAGTTGGAAACCATAAGCACAGTGTCCTTCAATGTCTCGCCCTTCGATACGCTCGAAGCCTTAGCGTCGGAGAAACCTATAACACGTGCGCCAAGACGGTTGGCTGCTGTCTCAAAGCTAAGACGTGTGCGTGTGGACGGCTCGAAGAAGAGAGTCGCTACCACTTTGCCCTTAAGAAGTTCGCGGTTGGGATGCTTCTCAAATTCGTGCGCCATTTCAAGGAGGTACATTATCTTCTCCTTTGAAAGGTCGGCAATAGTTACAAAATCGTGTCTCATTTGTTTATTTTAGAATTTATGGTTGTTGCTTATTCCTATCGTTTTATTTGGTTGCAAAGGTAGCGCAATTTTCTGAGTTAGCCGATATTTTACCTCGAAAAACAAAGAATATTACTGCTAATATTACAGAAGCCACACCTGAGGCTATGGCTATTATGAAGAATTGGCGGTAGCCAATATCCATTTGCACAAGTCCGGCAAATATGCCTGACGCTATTGTTGCCGCTGTAGACAGGCTTGCAGCCGTGGCTCGCCTGAACTGGCGCCCTCCTTTGGATGCAAAAATGTCGGCTATGGCTGTATAGGCATTGCTGCCAAAGCCAAGGGCGGCACCGCCAGCCATCATCACGGCGCATACCTTAAATAAAGAGTAGGCAATGTTGCTGCTTAGGTTTTCGAGCAGTAGGGTGTAGGCAAGCAATGCCAATGCCATTGGCACAATCCACTTCTTCCATCCGCAACGCCTTATGGCGAGGCTTCCTGCCCAGCGTCCTGCAAATATGGCTGCCACACCGATGGTGCCTAAAGCCAGTCCTACCTCTTGTGGGGCAAGGCTCAAGCCGCCATTGTGTGTCATGTCTATAAGGAAGAGGGGCACGATGATGACGGTTAGCGATAGCGGCAGCATAAAGCCTGTGAAGAAGCATAGCATCAGTCGGTTGCGCCAACCCTGCATCATAAGGTCTACAGCCTTGGTGTGGTCGTAGCGGTGCAGCCCGAAGAGGTTTTTCTTGCCAGCTACAGGCTGTCTGCCTCCTGGCAAGAAGATGCTGTGCCATAGCCAGATAAAGAAGTGGATGCCTGCCATTATGTAGAACACGATGCTCCACGAGTAGCGCACGTTGCGTGTCACCACTTCCATATTGCCAGCCAGCATCGTTAGCGCACCTATGCCGAAGAGCGGTGCAAGGCTCTTGAAGAGCAGTGCGACGAGGCGGTGTTGATGGTTGGCAATGGTATGGTCGTCGGTGTAGAAGCGGTTGGCTGCAATGTTGTAGAACACTCCCGACACAACAACAAAGGGCATAAAGCATAGTGTGCCTTGCAGCCAATAGGCTGTGGGCAGGGTGAAAGCCACCGACCAGAGAGAGATGGCAGATATAAACTCGGCTGAAAGAATCCATACCTTTGTGGTGCCGTGGAAGTGGGTTACAACCATCTCGAACAATGGCCGCAGTGCAAAGGGTATGGCGAGCAGCGATACGTACAGCGCTATTTGGGCGTTGTTCAGTCCGTATCGGCGCATCATTATAATTGTAAGCACAAGCACAGACAGCAACAACCCGTCGCCGAAGTGCAGCGACGGAAACCACGACCAGCGCATACGGTGTGGTACGGCAGGCTTGGCGTTGATGGTTGTAGAGTTGTCTGTCATGTGGTTTTATTTTTTATTTCTTCTTTCCGAAGTATGGGTCAATCTTCAAGAACGCCGTCACGACGAACGTTATGAGGCAGCAAGCCATGACGATGATGAAGAAGGTTTGGTAGCCAACGATATCCTTTATGTATCCCGAAACCATGCCTGGAAGCATCAGTCCGAGGTAGGATATGCCGGTGCAGATAGAGTAGTGCGACGTCTGGAACTTTCCCTTGCAGTAGTACAGCATATAGAGCGTAAGCACCGTGAAGCCCAATCCGTAGCCAAACTGCTCGACAAAGAGGCACGCCGACACGAGCCATAGGTTGGAGTTGAGCGTATAGCTTAGGTATATGTATACCGCGTCGGGCAGCGTTATGGCGCAAACCATAGGCCAGAGCCACTTCTTCATGCCGTCTCTACTAACCAGCACGCCGCCGATGATGCCGCCTAACAGCAAGCCGATGATGCCGACAAATCCCTGAGCAAAGCCATATTCTCCGAGCGTAAGCCCCAAACCGCCTTCTGTGCTTGGGCGCATCAGGAAGGTCTTGGTCATTGTGTTGAGCAGCGCCTCGGGAAAGCGGTACAGCAAGAGGAACACCATGGCAAAGACGGTGTCCTTCCATCCAAACTTGCTGAAGAAGGTAACGAACATCAACTTAAGCTCCCTTGCTATGTCGGAAGCCTTCTTCTCTATAGCCACATCGTCCTTGGAGCGCGGCATTACACGGCTGTGGTATAGCCAGATGCAGATAAACAATCCTGCAAGACCATAGAACACCAAGGTCCATGTGTACACAACGCTCATGTGGAAGTAGGTCTCAAGCTTGTCTGCCACTTTGGCAAGTCCGGCATTGACGAACACAACGGCAAGACGGTAGAACGTGTTTCGCAGTCCTACATATTTGGTTTGGTTGTGCTCGTCGAGCATCAGCATATAGTAGCCGTCGGCTGCTATGTCGTGCGTGGCACTGGCAAAAGCCATCGAGAAGAAGAAGAACATGGTGCCTTGAAACCAAAACGCTGTTGGCAGCGTGAAGGCAATGCCAGCCAAGGCTCCTCCGATGAGCATCTGCATGGTAAGTATCCACCAGCGCTTGGTCTTGAGGATGTCGATAAACGGACTCCACAATGGCTTCAACACCCACGGCAGACAGAGCCAGCCAGAGTACAGGGCAACGTCGGCATCGCTCAGCCCCATCTGCATATACATAAATACAGCTAAGGCAGTGACGATGATATTGGGCAGTCCCTCGGCAAAATACAGTGTGGGAATCCATGCCCACGGATTGGTCTTCATCATTTGTATATCTTCTTTATCTCCGCTCCACGATAGTAGTGCAGCAAGATGTTGTCGTACTTATAACCCTTGGCGCCCATAACGGCGGCACCTATCTGGCACATTCCGACACCGTGTCCCCATCCGGCTCCGGTAAGTTGGAAGGTCTGCGGCACACCGTTAAGGATGTCTGCCTTGTCTACCACGAAGGCGCTGCTGTAGAGATGCGACTCGCTCAAGGCACGTCTTATCTCCAGCTCCTTGCCCACGGTGAATGTGCGCTCGGTGCCCACAATCTTCAGTCGGCTTATACGTCCGCTTGTGCCACGTTCTACCGGCACCAAGTCGAGTATGTCGCCAAACTCCATCTTCAGCTTGTTCGACAGCAGGTTCTTTATCTGTTGCTGCGTATACGATACGTGCCAACGGTAGAAGTCGGTTGTCTCCTGGTCGTAGTCGTTAAGCACCTCCGACAGTATCTGCTTGTCGTTGGTGTTGCAGAAAGCCTTAGGCGCTGTGCGAATCCACTCTTCGGCATTAGCCTCAATGGTGAGGTCGGGCAGCTTGGCGGTCTCGATGTCCTTACCGCTGCATCCGTCTTGGCTCGTAACGAGGTCTCTTACACCTATAAGATAAGGCTTCTTGATGTTCTCCCAGCAATACTGGAACTCCTCTGTAGCGCCTCCGCAGCACTTAGAGAAGCGTGCGTCGCATATCTCGTCGCCGTCCATCAGTATCTGTCCGCGGGTTTCGTGTACAGCCTGTGCAACGTTGGGGCTTGTAGCCTTTGTTATGCCCTGATAGCGCTGGCAGTGGTCGTCGGCACACACGTCAAAGATGGTATGGTCCTCGCGGTCGTACCACTTGATAAGCTCGTCGTCCTTTCGGATGAAGGAGAAGAATCCGTTTTGTCCGGCACCTGCCTGCTGCTTGCGGCGCTGCTCTATTTGCGACAGCAGCCAACTGCGTGATATCACGGCGTGTGCCTTGAGCAGTTCGAGGCTTGATGTGGCTCGCATCTCGCTCGATATAACGCTTTCGAGGTACGACTCTACAGGCAGCTCGTTTATGGCGCACACCATATCCGAGTCGACAACAAGGCGCAGTGTGCCGAGGAAGGTCTGTGTCTCATGGCGCTCCCAGTGGTAGTTTACACCGATGGTGACGTCGTACAGCGAGAAGGAGGCGTCGGTAGACTGTGGGTGGAAGGTCAATTCTCTATACTGGTTGCCGTTCCACATGATGCCACCCTCGTGAAATTCTACGGTCTGTTCGCCTTCTATAAGGTTGCCCTTTGCCATATACGGCTTGTTGAGCGAGAACGAAATCTTGGCTCCGCTCACGATGCCAACCGACACAGTGGGCTGCTTTCCGGCAAAGTGGGCATTAGAGTTGAGCTGGTCCTCGGCACGCATACGCAGCTTTTCGATAGTCTCCTTGAAGTCTTGCTGGCGCATGCCACACTCCTTCAGTATGTTGAGAGCCTCTTCGGCGGTAATGTTCTCGAAGTCGTCCTGGCGTGGTGTAACGATGAATCCAGACATGTCGATGGCACCCGGACTAACGAGTCGCTTGGCGTCGCCTTCTGCAAAGTAGCAGTCGGGACGGTGCTTGGCTCGCGGAATGACAACCGTTACATAGCTGTCGGCGTCGCGCCAAGCCACAATGTTCATCATAGGCTCGGTGTCGCCGCCGTGCATTGGCAGCACAGAGTGGAGCGTACGGAAGAGTTGCTCGCCTGCTGTTGTGTCGGTGCAGCGTATCACAAACAGTGGAATGACTGCTGGAACAGCGGCTATCTCGCCCTTGTCGTCCTTCTTTATCAGTACCTCCATGTCGCGGCTCAGTCGTGCCCAGTCGGTTTGCAGGGGCAGCACGCCAGAGCAGATGGCTTGGAAGTGCATGTGGTCGGGAGCCGATGCTCCGCATTTAGGTCCGTTGTAGAACACGGTGAGCGCCGGGTAGGCATTGAGCAGTCGGTACATCTCGCCATAGTTGATGCCTATGCTCTGTGGGCGGTGGGCACGCAAGGCTATGGTGAAGTGCTGCGGCATGATAGGGAAGGGGTTGACAAGGAGGGTAAAGTTCTTGTCTATCTGCTTCTGCATCTGCTCCTTGGGGCGGTTCTGCTCGCACAGGAAGCATGGGCGCTTGGCTATGCTCTTTGTGTCGATGCTTGCTCCGGTAGACACCATTCGTGCCGGATTGAACTGCAGCTTAAGCGTTGTCTCGCCGCAAGTAAGCTCGCGTGTCTTGACATTCCGGAGGTCGCGGAAGTGCTGTCGGGCGTCTTCCCACAGCTCAAGCTGCCGGTTGAAGAAGCGCTGCAGCGAGCTGTCGGCTGTTGTGTCGGTACAACCCGACGCCAACTGCTGTCGTGCTGCAATCTCAAGCGTGCGCAGGCGGTCCTTATACAGGTTGTTGGCGTTCTGTCGTTCGATGCTTAAGGCGGCGTCGCTGTTGCCGTCCCAGCGGCGGCAGAGGTACAGTTCGTCGTATATACGGCCTATGCGATACTTGCGCGAGAAGGCAAGTCCGAGAGCATAATCCTCGCCGTAGCTTGTATTGGGGAACTGTATCTGGCGCAATATAGGCGTGAAGAAAGCGCGTGGGGCACCCAAGCCGTTGATGCGCAGGGCGTTGTTGGGTCCGTTGAGGTCGGTCCACTCGCGGTGGTCGATAAGTCCTGGAGGCAGCGTCTTGAGCTGGAAGTTGCACATACGGTAGCTGCCAACAATCATGGCAGCCCCCTGATGGTGAAACTCGTCTACGATGCGCTGCAATGTATGTGTCGACGAGTAGAGGTCGTCGCTGTCGAGCTGAACGGCAAAACGGCCACAACGCATATCGTCTATAGCCACGTTCCAACATCCGCCAATGCCGAGGTCGGTGCGTGTGGGGACGATGTGTACGAGGCGCTTGTCTGTGCCTGCAATCGAGCTGAGTATATCTGTTGTTCCGTCGGTAGAGTGGTTGTCTACAACAATGACGTTAAACTTGAACGTTGTCTTCTGCGACAGAGCCGAGTTGACGGCATCTGCCACCGTCTTGGCACGATTGTATACAGGTATGACGACCGATGCTTCGAAGTCGAAATCCTGCTCGCTGAAGTCGGGACGGGTGTAATGGGCTGTGTCTACCAATGCCCCGATGGTGTCGAGGTGCTTGGTTGCAACCTGCTCCATCTCCACCTGGACGTCGCGGTTGCGCGGGTTTACATAGTCGAACTGGCGTTCGCCGCTCTTGCGCAGGTCGGTCTCTATCTGTGTGTAGAGGTACTCGTTGAGGTGGAAGATTTGTGCCTTGCGGCTGACAAACAACCGGAAGTCGTACAGTCCAGCCCACTCGTATGATGTGCAGGTTCTTTGTGCTGCATATTCGTGCAGCAACGACGAGCGGATAAGCAACAACTGGCCGAAGTCGAAGTCGTCGCGTATGCTGCCCGGCTGGTAGTCGATGGTGGGATGTTTCTCCACTGCATCGCCCTTCTTTATGTAGCTGTCGGCATACACCATACCTGCTCCGCTGTCTGTAGCCACTCGCAACAGACGCTCAAGAGCATGCAAACCGAGATTTACGGGTGTGGTTTTAAGGCTAAGAAGTACGTATTCGGCGTCGGTGTGGGCGTCGATATCAAGCAATGTTTGTGTTGATGTCAGTCGGCCGGTTGTGATGAAGGTGCAGTCGTCGGCACAGCTCTTGTCCATGTTGGCATTGGCTTCATCGTCAATCAGCAGGTTTATATGTTGAGTTGTCTTGCTTTGTCGTAGCGTTTGCAGCGTGTCCTCGATGTCGGACAAGTCGCGGCAAGGCATAAAGCAGTCTATTTTCTCTCTCATTGTTATTGGTTTGTATTTATTTCGGTTATTGTATGGCAAAATTACATAAAATATTCTAAGCATCTGCCTTAACAAGGTTATTATTTGATTGTTACGATGCCATTTCATTGTTAATGTAGGTTAATAGGGTATTTGGGGCTTTGGCATATTGAAATCAAAAAGCTATTTTTGTTCGATAAAAGTACAATTTAAAGATTGACAACATGAGGAAATATATCTTTTTGGTATTCTTTGCGTGTTCAACGATACTCTGCGCCCAGAACGACAGCAAGTGGAGTTTGGTGCGCGAACATCAGCAGAAGAGTTTTGCACACACCATTCCGCCTGGCAACTACAGCGGCATCACACCGCTTGGCGATGATGTCTACGCTATGGTGAGCGACAAGTCGGACTCGGCCCTGTACTTTAATGTGCGTCTGTACATAAGCCGTCAGACCGGCGAACTGCTGCAAGCCGAATATCTCGGACCTCAGGGTAGGGTAGATTCGGTGCAGCTTGACAACGAGGCTATAGTGCGTGTGTCCGATTCGACGGTGGTTATTGCGAGCGAGGGCAAGCATAGGTTGAAGGAATACAGGCTCGACACCGACTTCATAGACAATGGTCTTTGGGAGTGGTCGATGCCGTCTGCCGACTTCTATCCTAACTATGTGTTTGAGTCGGCTGCCTACGACACGGTGCACCACAGGCTTTGGACGGTGAACGAGAGCACCTTGCGCCGCGACGGAAAGCCTGCCACAACGCAGGATCCGCACAACAATGTGCTGCGCCTTATATCCTTCGACTGGTCCAACCGCAATGCTTCACCCGTGTCGTATCTGTACAAGATGGATATGCCAACAACGATGAAGAAGGCTATGACGTATGTCATGGGTGTGAGCGAGCTGTGCGCCTTGCCCGACGGCAAGTTGCTTGTGCTCGAGCGCGAAGCCTTTATTCCCAATATAAAGCTTGGTGCTTTCTGCCAATGCAAGCTGTATGTGGTCGACCCGGAGGTTGAGACGCCGTATGCTCTGGACAAGGAACTGGAGCCGGGAGCGCCTTATGTGTCGAAGCGTCTGCTTGCGTCGTGGCGCACAAAGCTTGGTCTAACCAAATATATGTGGGCTAATTATGAAGGTATGTGTCTTGGTCCGCAGCTGGAGAACGGCGACCAGGTGATAGTGTTGGTAAGCGATTCGCAGGACGGATATGCCGGAGTGCTGAAGGATTGGTTCAAGACTATTGTTATAAGGAAGCGATAATTTGTTATAAGGAAGCGATAAAAAGAGGCATAGGACATACACTCCATGTTCCGTATGAACCATAAAAATCGGGTCTAAGGAAAGCCGAGCGGCTTTCCTTAGACCCGATCAATATTTAATGACGATACATTTATTACATTACGCCGTCAGCGCGGAGCTTCTCCTGCCACTTCCAAGCCGAGCGGAGAACGTCGTCGAGCTTAGCCTCTGCCTTCCAGCCGAGCACCTTGTTGGCCTTCTCAACGTTGCCGTAGATTTCCTCGATATCGCCCTCACGACGTGGACCGAACTTCCAGTTGAGCTTAACACCAGTAGCCTTCTCGAAGGTGGTTACAATCTCGAGAGTAGAGTTGCCCTTGCCAGTACCAATGTTGAAGAACTCCAATGCTTCTGTCTCCTCGTCGAGAACGCGGCGCATAGCGGCAACGTGAGCCTTAGCGAGGTCTACAACATAGATGTAGTCGCGGATACATGTGCCGTCAGGAGTGCTGTAGTCGTTACCGAAGATGGTAAGCTCCTTGCGGATGCCCATAGCTGTCTGTGTTACGAAAGGAATGAGGTTGTTAGGCACACCGTTTGGCAACTCGCCGATTTCGGCAGATGGGTGAGCGCCTATTGGGTTGAAGTAGCGCAGAACAATGCTCTTGATATTAGCACCGCTGTGGATGTAGTCGGTGATAATCTGCTCGTTGATTTCCTTTGTGTTGCCATAAGGAGATGTGGCCTTCTGGTGTGGGCAGTCCTCCTTGACAGGCAGATTCTCAAGCTTAGGCTGGCCGTAAACGGTGCAGCTTGACGAGAAGATGATGCCCTTTACGTTATACTTAGGCATTAGTTCAAGAAGGTTGACAAGCGATACGATGTTGTTGCGATAGTAGAGCAATGGCTTCTGAACGCTCTCGCCTACAGCCTTAGATGCTGCGAAGTGGATGATACCCTCGATGTCTGGATACTTTGCAAATACAGCCTCTGTGGCGGCAAAGTCGCGAAGGTCTACCTGCTCGAATGCAGGACGAACACCAGTGATCTTCTCAATGCCGTCGAGCACCTCGATCTTTGAGTTGGAGAGGTTGTCAACGATAACAACTTTGTAGCCTGCTTCGATAAGTTCAACAGTAGTGTGCGAGCCGATAAAGCCGGTTCCACCAGTTACTAAGATTGTTTGTTTCATTTTGTTTATTATTAATGGTTGGTTAAAATTTAAGACACATAATAGCCTTCAGTCCGTTGTCTACACCGCTGAAGCCCATGAACGCCAACGACAACAATCCTGCCGTGATGAGCACGATGCTCATGCCGCGCATGCCCTTAGGCACGTTGGTTAGGGCGAGCTGTTCGCGCAGTCCGGCAAAGACGATAAGCGCCAGTGCAAAGCCGATGGCTGTAGAGAAGGCATATACTACGCTCTCGATAAGCGAGAACTGCTTTTGTATAACGAGGATAGCCACACCAAGCACGGCACAGTTGGTGGTGATGAGGGGCAGGAAGATGCCCAATGCCTGATAGAGCGGCGGAGATATCTTCTTGAGGATAATCTCCACCATCTGCACCAAGGATGCTATTACAAGGATGAAGGATATGGTTTGCAGATACTCGATGTGCAGCGGAACCAGCACAAACTGCTGCAGGAGGAACGTTACGATGGTGGCGAGCGTCAGCACGAAAGCCACGGCAGCGCCCATACCCATAGCCGTATCCACCTTCTTCGACACTCCGAGGAACGGGCAGATGCCGAGAAACTGTGACAGGACGATGTTGTTTACGAATATTGCCGATATGAATATTAGTATGTATTCCATTTCTTTGATGTTGTAGTGTTATGTCATTATATCATGGTTGCGTATGGGTTAGCCCCTTAGCTTGTTGACTATGGCTATGAGATAGCCAAGGGTGATGAAGGCTCCGGGAGGCAACACAAACAGCAGCACGTTGCAAGTCTCGGGCAGAAGCGTCACGCCAAACAGGGTGCCGGCACCGATAAGCTCGCGCACCGAGCCGAGCAGGGTGAGCGCAAGCGTGAAGCCGAGGCCCATGCCAATGCCGTCGCAGATGCTTGCAAGCGGATTGTTCTTGCAGGCAAAAGCCTCGGCGCGGCCAAGGATGATACAGTTTACCACGATAAGCGGTATGTATATGCCGAGCGACTTGTTGATGCTTGGCATATAAGCCTCCATCAGCATCTGCAGTATAGACACAAAGGCTGCTATCACAACGACAAACACTGGTATGCGCACCATATCCGGCACAACGTTCTTGATGAGCGAGATAACGAAGTTGCTGCATATCAGCACAAACATAGTGGCAAGTCCCATAGACATACCGTTGGTAGCCGATGTGGTGGTGGCAAGTGTAGGACACATGCCGAGGAGAAGCACAAAGGTGGGGTTCTCCTTTATTATGCCGTTGGTTATTGTTTTGATATAGTTCATACGTTCGTTGTTTTATTTTGTAGCTTCGGATGCCTGTCGCACAGCCTTAAGGAAGGCTCTCGACGTTATGGTCGACGCTGTTATGCCGTCGATGTCGCCATTGTCCTTTGACACGGCAAAGCCTTTATCCATAGGGTCCTTGCCGATGATGCTGCCCTTGCCGTCCTTCTGGAACCACTCGGCAGCCTTGATGCCCAAGCCCGGAGTCTCGGCGGTCTGTCGGATGGCATAGCCGAGCACCTTGCCCTGTAGGTCGAGACCTACAAGAACGGTGAGGTCGCCGCCAAATCCCATTGTTGTGCTCTCTACAGCCTTGCCCAATGGCGAGCCGTTGGCATCAGCCACATAGTGTACCACAAAGTTGTAGGTCTTTCCGTCAAACTCTTTTGTGATGTTCTTGACGTCGGTTTCCTTGACGCTCTTGCCGCCCATAACCTTGCTTATGTCTGCCGCAAGCGAGCGTTGCTGCTCGGCAAGCTTCGGAGCCTCGGTTATATGGTGAACCCAAGCGAGCAAACCGCCTGTTATCAGAGCCACACAGGTCAGCACAACGACCATGTTTGGCAATGTAGACTTTAGTTTCTTCATTTCTTAAGTACCTCCCCAAATCGTTTAGGTTTGCAATAGTTGTTGATGAGCGGCGTAAAGGCGTTCATTATAAGTATGGCAAACGACATGCCCTCCGGATAGGCTCCCCAGTTGCGTATAACAATGGTCAGCAAGCCGATGGCAGTGCCATATATCAGTTGGCCGCGTCGGGTCATAGGCGATGTGGTGTAGTCGGTAGCCATAAAGATGGCTCCAAGCATCATGCCGCCGGTGAGCACAACCGACAACGGGTCGGCGTAGATGGGGTTGGCAAGGTGCAGCAGCGAGGCAAACACAAACGCCGAGAGTATGATGCTTACGGGTATGTGCCACGTAATGATTTTCTTCCAGAGCATAAAAGCCAAGCCCAATAACAGAGCCAAGGCGCACACCTCGCCAATGGTGCCTGCTCCGCCGTTGATGTTGTTGCCCAAGAGCAGGTGCAGAGAGCTTGGCATCGAGTCGAGTACGGATGCGTCGCCGGATGTTATGGCTTGCTTCATGAGGCTCAGAGGTGTGGCTCCGGTGGTGGCGTCGGTGTAGCTTGTCTGCTGGCCCACTACTGGCCACGACGTCATCTGTACCGGGAAGCTTACCAGCAGCACACATCTGCCAACGAGGGCAGGGTTGAAAAGGTTGCAGCCCAGTCCGCCGAACGTCATCTTGCCGATGCCTATTGCCACTACTGCGCCAAGCAAGACGATGCCTATGGGCAGGTTGCTCGGGAGGTTCATGCCAAGGAGCAAGCCCGTAATTACAGCCGAACCGTCGGATAGGGTAGGCTTGCTGTGCAGCATATACTTGGTTATTGCCCATTCGGTGAGCATACAAGCGGCAATGCTTGTGAGGCATACAATGGCAGAGCCGATGCCGAAGTAGGCAAACGACACTATCAAGGCAGGCATAAGCGCAAATATAACGCCGTACATGTTGCGCTTTGTACAGTCGCCGCCGTGTATGTGGGGTGATAGTGAAACTATGAGGTTTGACATGCGGTGTATTAAGTGAAAAGTGAAAAGTGAAGAGTGAAAAATCCGTTTGCCGGTATTCTTTGTTACGCTCTTGTTGGGTTATTGTTTTATTGTAAAGGGTTGGGGTTGACGTGCGTTGGCAGTACCTACTTCTTAGCCCTTCCCTTTATTATCGCCATAACGCTTTGCTTGCCCAGGCGGATGTTGTCGAGCAGCGGTCGGTAGGCAGGGCAGGTAAACTGGCACGAGCCACACTCGATGCACGATGTGATAAGCTCTTCCTCGCACTTGTCCCACATCTTCATGGATGAGGCTGTGGCAAGCAGATAAGGCTCAAGTCCCATAGGGCATACGTCCACACACTTGGCGCAACGCAGACACGGACCCGGTTTGTGGCGTCTTGCCTCCCGTCCGCTGAGCACGGTAAGGCTGTTGGAGCCTTTAACAATAGGAGCTTCGATGGAGATAAGCGCCTTGCCCATCATTGGACCGCCCGACAACACCTTGTTCTCGCTTACAGGCAGTCCGCCGCAAGCATCTATCAGCTGGCTTGCCGGTGTGCCCAAGCGCACAAGGAAGTTGGCTGGCTTTGCCATCTCCTTACCCGTTACGGTGGTGTAGCGTTCTATCAGCGGCTTGTGCTTCATCACAGCCTCGTACACGGCGAATGCTGTTGCCACGTTCTGTACAATGGCTCCCACGTTGACGGGAATGGCAGGAGGTGCCGGCACTTGTCGGCGTATAACGGCATCAACAAGTTGCTTCTCGCCACCTTGTGGGTATTTCTGTTTCAGTTCGACAATCTCTATATTGTCGTTGTTCTTTGTCTTCTCCTTAAAGAGGGCTATGGCTTCGGGCTTGTTAGCCTCGATGCCGATGTAGCCGCGGCTTGTCTTGGCAGCCTTCATCAAGAGGTCGAGACCTACAAGAATCTCGTCGGCATGCTCCATCATCAGCCTATAGTCGGCTGTGATGTATGGCTCACACTCTACACCGTTCAGTATAACACACTCGGCGGTGCATCCTGGAGGCGGCATAATCTTGATGAAGGTGGGAAATCCGGCACCGCCCATACCCGTAACGCCAGCCCACTTGATGCGGTTGACAATCTCCTCGGGTGTCAGCTCGGTATGGTCGTCAAGGCGTTCGAGCTTGGCAGAGCGGTCTATCGACTCCTCCCACTCGTCGCCCTCGACATTTATTATTATTGCAGGCTTGCGGTAGCCCGACGCGTCGATGGCTGTGTCTATCTTGAACACTGTGCCCGACACGCTACTGTATATAGGTGCCGACACAAAGCCTCCGGCTTCGGCGATGAGCGTTCCCACCTTTACGTGGTCGCCCTTCTGTACTACCGGTTTGGCAGGAGCGCCTATATGCTGCGACAGAGGAAACACGGCTTGCTTAGGCAGCGGTGCCATCTGCGTGGGTATGTCTGCCGAGAGCTTGTTGTCTTCGGGGTGTATACCGCCTATTCTGAATGTTCTCATTATTCTGCTGTGGATGTTTTTAATGGAGGAAAGTTTACGCTTACGATGGCATGTCGTGGACAGGCCTTCTCGCACTTGCGGCACATACGACACTTGGCAGGGTCGATGTAAGCCACATTGTTGTCTATGGAGATTGCGTCAAAAGCGCACTCCTTGGCACACTTGCCGCAAGCTATGCACGATAGGTCGCAGGCTTTGACGGCAGCCGGACCGCGGTCTTTGTTTACGCAGCTAACGTATAGGCGGCGGTCCTTGGGTCCGCGTGGACGCAACTCAATGACGCCGCGTGGACAGGCCTTGGCACAAGCACCGCAAGCTGTACACAGGTCGGGGTCGACAATGGGCAACCCCGTCTCCTCGCTAATCTTTATTCCGCCGAAAGAGCATGCCTCGGCACAGTCGCCGCAACCCAAACAGCCGTATCCACAGGCTGTCTCGCCCATGCCGCAGGCGTTCATGGCGCGGCATGTATGCAGCCCGTCGTACTGGGCTATGAGCTTGCGCTTGTCGCAGTCGGCTTGGCATCGCACAACGGCAATGCGTCGTTCGCCTTCGGCAACGGCCATTCCAAGGATGTCGGCAATCTTCTGCATGGTCTCGCTTCCGCCCACAGGGCATGCCAATCCGTCTATAGAGCCGCCGTCGGCAGCCTTAACGATGGCAGCCGCCAAGCCCGAGCAGCCTGCAAATCCGCATCCGCCACAGTTGGCTTGTGGCAAGGCTTGCGCTACCTCGCCAATGCGAGGGTCCTCGGTTACGGCAAAGCGTTTAGAGCAAACGTATAGCACAACAGCCGCAATAATGGCTATGGCGCCAAGAACGACGAGTGCTGTAAGGATATAATTCATAATCGTTGTTATTGTTTCTTGGTTTTTATGGTCAATCGGCAAGGCGTACTTCAAAATGTCGGTTGATGTATTTCCTTATGAGAGATATAATAATGTAATAAACTCCAATCACACCAATGGCGCTTAGGGCAGCTATCTCGTCGGTGGCTCCGTTGTAGTGGAGGGCAAGCATGGTTGAGACAAACAGCACAAGCGGCAAGGCGAATCCTATGGCCACGGCGTAGCGTCCTGCCTTGGCTGTAATCTCCACCTGCACGCGGTCGCCCTTTTTGTATTTTGCAAGGCGTTGGTCGTCGATGTCCACGTACATTATTTTGCCGGAATGGATATTGCATCTGTTGCTTGCTTCGCACGTCTGACATGCCGAAGAGCGTACAATCTGTATGCGTGCGTGGGTGCCGTTGATGCTTTCTATCACCCCGCATTGGCGTATCTTGGTGTTCATATCTTTGTCGTTTGTTTGGAGTTATTAAGTGTGCCTTTGTTGAAGGCATACTTGTTGAACATTGCAAAAGTACGATTTATATGTGGTAACGGCAAATAAATTGTTGATATTTTGTTGCTTTTGTTTGGGGTATACGCCAAAAAAGTGTACATTTGCAATTAAATCTAAAACACTTTAGCGAAATGATTAAACCCTCTGAACAAACAACACAACAGATTGAGCGTTTTCTTAAGAAAATAGCCCAGAAGTTTCCTGCCAATGAAGACACCTCTTTAGTAACCGACATTCATGTCAGGGTGTCGCAGGATAGTGGCGAAATGGTGGCATTCGACGATGACGACAAGGAGATAACACGTTGTGTCGTTGAACAGTGGATAGGCAATACCGATGAAGATTTCTACGACAATGTGGAGCGTGTGTTGCACAACACCATTAAGGCTTTCGACGTTGTTGCCGACAATCTCGGCATCTTGAAGCCATACAGCTTCGTTCTTGAGAATGACGACAAGGAGGCGGTTGGCGAGCTTTATATTGCCGACGACGACACCGTGATTATTGGCAAGGACCTTATGGAGGGACTTGACAGCGACCTCGACTCTTTCCTCGACACATTGCTTAAAGAGAATTAAGAATAGGTTGGTAGCCAATGGAGGCTTAGTGACGTTGCAATTAAGCCTCCATTGGTTACCAATTAAGGCTTAGTTAGGTTGTCATTAAGCCTTAGTTAGGTTGTTATAAAGGTGTGTCAAAACTCAAATAATGCGGGCTGAAAGCCCAAATTGCGCCTAGGAGGGCGTGTCAAAACTCCCAATATAAATAACAAAA
>ULYE01025606.1_pt1 | contig 29831 bp, 28 predicted proteins | sample 1961921 | NCBI WGS metagenome assembly ULYE01 (sample SAMEA4835856, study PRJEB28245) | human gut metagenome | biome: gut microbiome; material: fecal sample | place: Denmark | collected 2008 | reverse complement strand
TTTAACCAAAATGAGGAAAGTAACTGATAACCAGTAAACTTTCTTCATTCTTCTCTCAAACACTTTTTATATGTACTTTCGGAAGGCAAAAGGAGTCCTTTTGAAAAAGGGCAGGCAAACGGGCTGTGGGATAAGGCATAATTAACACATAAAGTTAGGGAAATTTCAGCATTTTTGTTATTTTTGCAGAATAAACAAGTTTGGATTTAATATGGAAATAGGTGATAAAGTTTTAGTGTCTCCGGATTTGACACATAAGTCAGATTGGGAGAACGGTGAGGTTATAAAGGTCGAACAGAATTCCTTTGTCGGAGTGGTTGTTTCCGCTAAGACCGACGATGGGGATATCTTCTTCGGCTATCAGGACATGTTCAAACCAGCATAATTTCAACTATGTACGCCCTAAGTCTATACTTGTTTTAAAGAATTCATAAATGCAAATGGCACGAACAAGGATGTTGTTCCTTGTTCGTGCCATTTGCATATTGTTAGCCTGTAATATTAAGTGATATTACTTCAGCTGCATTTTCAGGGTCTTTCCTTCCATCAGCTGACGGTGAGCGATACGGAAACCGTTGAGTTTCTTTCCACCGATTGTTATTGATTTGATGTACTGCTGCGACGGCGATGTGCGGTCGGTCTCGATGGTTATGTCGCCATTGGGGTAGAATTTCGGGTCGAGATGCAGCGTCACCTTGTCGAATACGGGTGTGGTGAGCGTGTACGACGGGTCGCCGGGGTTGTCGGGATATAAGCCTATCATCGAGAATATTGCCCAAGCCGACATTGTTCCGGTGTCTTCGTTGCCCGGAATGCCGTCGGGACGTGTCGTGTAGTACTTCTTCAGCAGTTCGCTTACGGTCTTCTGTGTGCGCCATTCGTCGCCCTTGAAGTAAGAGAACAGGTACGGATAGGCAATGTCAGGCTCGTTGGCGGGGTCGTACAGACCCTTGTCGAACACCATCTGCAGCTTGTCGACAAACTTGCGTTGTCCGCCCATCATCTTAGCCATACCCATTACGTCGTGCGGAGCATAGAATGTGTAGTTCCATGCCGATCCTTCGTGGAATCCGGGGCAGTTCTCGAAGTTGGCTCCGGCTTCCGGATTGAACGGTGTGAGGAACGATCCGTCCTTCTGTATCGGGCGCAGCGTGCCGCTCTCCTTTGAGTAGTAGTGCTTGTAGCCGAGTGCGCGCTGGCGGAAAAGCTTGGCATCGCTGTTGTGACCGAGTTCCTTGGCGAGTATCGACAGAGCGTTGTCGGCAAGATAATATTCCAGAGCGTGCGATACGGAGTTGTCGCCCGACATGTCGGCAGCGTAGAATCCGAGTGGAACATAGCCCTTCTCGATGTACGGATCGATGTCGGGGCGCATCTTGTTGTCCTTGCCCGGTAGGGTAGCCGATGTGCGGAACGCCTTGTAGGCAGTCTCGATGTCAAATCCACGCAGGCCTCGCATATAGGCGTCGGTAATGTACGGTATGGACGGATCGCCCTCCATTGTCCATGTCTCGCGGCCGAACAGCTCCCATTTTGGCATCCATCCCCACTCGCGATACATGTCTATCATCGAGTTGATCATGTCCACCTGCTTGTCAGGATAGAGCAAAGTCTCGAGCTGCGAGAGGTTGCGGTAGGTGTCCCAGAGCGAATATACGGTGTAGCGGTTGCCGTTGGTGTGACCGTTTTCGTTGCTCTCCATTTTCGGATACTTTCCGTCAACGTCCTGAAGCACCGTGGGGTGAATCTGCGAGTGATACAGAGCGGTGTACAATACGCGTCGCTGGTCGTCGGTTCCGCCCTCAACGCTTATGCGGTTGAGCGTGTTGGCCCACTCGGCGCGTGTGTCTGCCACTGTCTTCTCGAAGTTGAAGCCCTGCTGTTCGGCATTAAGATTGGCTCGAGCGCCCTCAATCGACACGAAGCTTACGCCCACCTGCACTTCCACTTGTTCGCCCTTGGCGAGGTCGTAGGTCATGTAGTAGCCTATGTCGTTGCCCGCCATGTCGCGGCCGTAGCCCGGATACAGCTTGTACTTGCCCTGGTAGGTGTCCCACTGAGCCTGGGCGTTGTGCAGGTCGGGCTGTTTCTTCCACATACCGAATGCTGCCGGCTTCTTGTTGACGCGCACTACGAAGTACATGGGGAATACGGCTTGCGGATTGTAGCAGAACGTGCCGAGCAGACGGGTGCCCTCAAACTCTGTATCGCTAACACGTCGCAGCGACGCACCGATTTCGTTTGTGAGTCCGTTGCCTAAGTTGAACAGCAGATTCGACTTGCCTCCGGGGAAGGTATAGCGTTCGATAGACGAGCGCATGGTAGCTGCCACTTCACACTTGATGCCGTATTTGGTCAGAACGTTGCTGTAATAGCCCGGTCGAGCGGTCTCGTCCTTATACTCCGAGCCGTAGCTTCGGTAGTCGACGTTAAGCTCTCCCGAGGTAGGCATTGTCAGAAGTGTGCCCATTTCGGGACATCCCACACCGCTGAGCGTGACGTGTGCGAAGCCCGTGAAATACTTGTTGTTGTACTCATATACCGCCGACCACCAGCGTGAGTCCTTGTCTTGCTGGTTGAGGTCGGAACCCATGACGTTGAACGGCACCACCGACATCAATCCGTGGGGGCGTATTGCGCCAGGATTGCAGATGCTGAAGTTGGTTGTTCCGATGAACGGGTCAACGTAGTCAACGTTGTCTTTGGCTGTAACACTGCCTGCCGAAAGCGCCAGCAATGCCGCAATGGCTAAATGCTTGAAATGATTCATATGTAAAAGTTGATTTAGATTTACGATTTGTTTCTGCAAAAATACTCAATCTGCACGAAATGAGCAAATAATAGCCATGCAAGTTAAATTAAATTAAAGACATTCAACATTTTAGTTATTATAACGTCAAATAGATAAGTTTGATGAAGTTTAGCTTTAACTTTGCAACCAAGTATCGGCTGAAAGCATCAGCTTGATGCCCTTATATAATATATAATGTGTAACAACGCTAATTAAACAACAATTATGAATATGAAGAAAGGAAACGTATTTGCAATTGCAATGATGGCTGGCTTGCTGACAATGGCAAGCTGTGCAAGCAAGAAGGATTTGGAAAACTGCCGTCTGGAGAACAAGGAACTCACCAGCAACTATCAGGATGCAAAGGAGTCGCTTGCAGCATCTAAGGCTCGTGTGTCTTCGCTCGAAGAGCAGCTGGCACAGCAGAAGGAGCAGCTCAAGCAGGCCAAGCAGGCTTATCAGTCGCTGCAGCAGTCGCTCGACAAGAGCTTGAACAATGCCAACGCCAACAACGTGAATATCTCGAAGCTCGTCGACCAGATCAATGAGTCGAACCAGTATATCCGCCACTTGGTTGAGGTGAAGTCGAAGAGCGATTCGCTCAACATGGTTCTCACCAACAACCTGACACGCTCGCTCAGCAAGGAGGAGATGAAGGAGGTTGACGTGCAGGTGCTCAAGGGTGTTGTATACATCTCGCTTGCCGACAATATGCTCTACAAGAGCGGTTCGTACGAAATCAACGACCGTGCTGCCGAGACTCTCAGCAAGATTGCCAAGATTATTACTGACTACAAGGACTATGAGGTTCTCATCGAGGGCAACACCGATAACGTACCCGTTAACAAGAACGCGGCTTCGATGAAGAACATCCGCAACAACTGGGACCTTTCAGCTTTGCGTGCATCAAGCGTTGTGCAGGCTCTGCAGAACCAGTATGGCGTTGACCCGAAGCGTCTCACAGCAGGTGGCCGTGGCGAGTATAATCCGGTGACAAGCAACTCTACCGAGGTGGGCAAGCAGCGCAACCGCCGCACCCAGATCATCATCACTCCGAAGCTCGACCAGTTCATGGACCTCATCGACAAGGCTCCTGAGGGCAGCAACTAATATTGTAGACCAAACGTAAACAAACGGACATAAAAAAACGGTGTGCCTCTTATTTGAGGTACACCGTTTTGTTTTTCACCTTATAGCTTATGCTTCCGGCTGTTGCTATGACTTGTAATATCTCGTCAAGATTCTCGCGGTCAAGATTGAGCGTGCCGCAAAGCTGCAGATGCTTGACGCGTTCTGACTCTATGACAACGCTCACCTTGTATGCCCTCTCGATGGCTGTGATGATCTGATGTATTGTCATTTCGTCCATGACAAGCTCGCCCGATGTCCACAAACGCTTGTCGGCAGAGTAGCAACTGGTAGCCGTTATGCGTCCGGTGCGCTTGTCGAGCAGCGTCATCTGTTCGGGATGAATCACCACTTCGTGCTTGGGGAACTTCACCGAGGTCACTCCTACCTCGCCTTCGCACAACGTCACTTCGGCAGTAGGCTCTTCCGGATAGTCGCGGAAGTTGAACTTGGTGCCAATATCACGCACGCACATGTTGCTGCTGCACACCGACATGGGCATGTCCGAACCCTTGCCCACCTCGAAATATCCCTCGCCGTTGATGCGTACGTTGCGGTCGGTGATGCCGAAACCTTGCGAATAGCTCAGCTGCGAACCTGCGTTGAGCCACACGGCAGTGCCGTCGGGCAGCATCACCTTGGCTCGCGAGCCTGCCGGAGCTTCTACGTTGACCATGTTGGCAAAGCGGTCGGCGTATTGCTTGGTGTAGCGGTTGTAGCTCAGCCAGGTGCCAATCACGATGAGCGCAACGGCTGCCACGCTTGCTACTACGCGTAGTTGTAATCGCAACCACGGGTGGTTGATGCTCCATAAGCGGTGCGGAGTAGTTTCGTCGGCATCGTATTCGTCTGCTGTAGGTGCGTTTTTGTCTTGCGCAATGTGGCGTTCGAAACGTCTGTAGGCAGCTTCGTAGTCGAATGTTGAGGCTATGTCGCCACCGCCGTCAGCGTTCCATTCGCGCTGTTGCTGCTCGAAATACTGTCGGTTGGCGGCATCCTTTTCCATCCAACGCGACAGAGTGGCAATGTCGTCGGGCGACGCTGTGCCGTTGAACAGGCGCAGAATGATGTCGTCTATGTGTATGTCTGCGTATTCCATTTGCTTCGTTTTAGTTAAAAAATAGGTGTATCGCATGTACAGATATAGTACATGCTTTTTATAATAATGACAATTATAACAACCTGCAAGGGTAGTGTTTGAGTCATAAATTTCTCAAAATTAGCATTTTTCGAGCATATAGACAAGACATTCGGAAATAATAGTGTAACTTTGTATCAATATTCTTGAAAGCAACGGGAATAATATCGATACGAAATAATAAAAACATCAATATATGGGAAAAGTAATTCTTACAGGCGACCGTCCTACCGGTAAATTACATTTGGGCCACTATGTTGGCTCATTGCGCCGCCGTGTCGAGCTGCAGAACGCAGGCGACTTCGACCGGATGTTTGTGTTCATGGCCGATGTTCAGGCTCTGACCGACAATGCCGACAATCCTGAGAAGATACGCCAGAACATCATTGAGGTGGCTCTCGACTATCTTTCGGCTGGTCTTGACCCTACTAAATGCACGCTGTTCATACAGAGCCAGATTCCGGAACTGGCCGAACTGACTACATATCTTATGAATCTCATCACCGTTTCACGCGTACAGCGCAACCCGACTGTGAAGACTGAGATAAAGATGCGCAACTTTGAAGCCAACATTCCGCTTGGTTTCTTTTGCTATCCGGTAAGCCAGGCTGCCGACATTACACTCTTCAAGGCCACAACTGTGCCTGCCGGCGAAGACCAGGAACCAATGATTGAGGTGACACGCGAGCTTGTTCGCCGCTTCAACCAGACTTATAGCGAGGTGCTTGTAGAACCCGAAATCATGCTGCCGGAGAATGCTACGGCACGTCGTTTGCCCGGAACTGACGGCAAGGAGAAGATGTCGAAGTCGCTCGGCAACTGTATTTATCTCAGCGATTCGGCTGCCGACGTATGGAAGAAGGTGAAGAAGATGTCGAACGGAGCGCCACGTATGAGCATGGATGAACCCGGAAATCTTGAGGGTAATGCCGTATTCACATATCTTGAAGCGTTCAGTACACTCGACGATTTCGCCGAGTTCTGGCCCGAATACAAGACCCTCGACGAACTCAAGGAGCACTATGTGCGTGGCGGTATAGGCGACGGCACATGCAAGAAGTTCCTCAACAACGTGCTCAACAAGACCCTTGAGCCGATGCGTGTGCGTCGTCATGAACTCGAACAGGACATTCCCGAGATATTCAACATACTGCGTAAGGGCACCGAGGCGGCTCGCGAGACTGCCGCACAGACAATGGACGAGGTGCGCAAAGCAATGCAGATTGACTACTTCAACGATATGGCGCTGATACAGCAGCAGGCTGAGAAGTTCCGCTCAAAGTAATAGTCTTATTATAGTTGAGAGTTGAGAGTTGAAAGTTGAGAGTTATGATTACCGACGATTAGCATTTGTCGGAGCTATACATATCATAACTCTCAACTCTAAATTCTCAACTCTCAACTTTTTTATAAATCCTATTGTCCTCCCAAACGGTCGAAGAATACGATAATTTCTTCCCATGTCTTGAACTCGTCGCTACCCCATTCGATTACCGTGCCCATAAATTCAGGCTGCGGAGCGGACGCAATGAGATAGTCGCCATATTGCAGTTGGCGAGCGTTTGAGAAGATGACGCGTCCCCAAGCCGGCGCACTCAGATACTGTTCCACCCATGCTATGTCGTCGGTCATTGCCGACGGATTGTTTGTGCATGATGGAGCAAGCACATAAACATTATAATTCTCAATAATCCTTTCATAAGCCTTGTGCATCGAAGCGGTCGCCTTGCCGTAGCCGTCGCGCAATGTCTCGATGTCGATATACACCACCGGGCGCTCACGTCCTTCCTGACGGTCGTCTATATATCTTATTATAGGTATGAGATAGTGCATTGCCACCTTGTCGGTAAGGCGATGTTCGCCATGGAAATGTATGGCGGTGGGGTAGTGTTCGCTGAACAATCCGAACGTATGCACAATCGGATCCTCGTCGCCAAAAAGTCCTATTACACGTCCACGCTCCTCGTCTGATATGTCAGCAAAGCAATGTGTGGTCATCTCCTGGTATTCCTTTATCAGGCCTTTTGTGACGATAAACTCCTGGACTCCGTCCTGACGTGGATTCTGAAACACCTGCTTGCCCGTGAATTTCGACATTGTTTCGCCCATCTCAAATGCCGGGTTGACCAATATACGGTCGTATCCTTTAAGCATTTCGGTGTACATTCCGCCCATCGATGTGCCAATAATGAGGTCGGGCTGTTCCTCTTCGCACATTTGGCGAAGCATCTGTATGCCTTCTTCGGGATGCAAAGGAATGTCGCGTGCAACAATCGTTGCTTCAGGCATAAGCGTGCGCAGCATGGTCACCGTGCCCGATTGTGCCGACGAGGCGAATCCGTGTACATACATAATCTTCTTGCCCGCCATGAGGTCGGGGTATTGCTTTACATAAGTTTCGTTCTGAGCCATATTCTGAAAGTTTATATAAAAAGAAAAAACGGTTAAGTATTGATTTCTCAATTCTTAACCGTCATGCTTAGTACCCAGACCCGGGCTCGAACCGGGATGGGTTGCCCCACTGGTGTTTGAGACCAGCGCGTCTACCGATTCCGCCATCTGGGCATTGGCGTTTTTGCGTGTGCAAAGGTAGTATATTTTTTTTGTTCTGCAAAATTTTTTCCTAATAATTGTTCATTTAGGATAATTTCGTTTTAAAAACAAGGGTCCAACTTGGCGCTCTCGTTTTATATTCGTAACTTCGTATGCACTAAATAATCTCTTTCGGGATAAATCATGACAATATACCTAAATTAAAAATAATGACATGAAAGAAACAGAAAATAACTATTGTGTCATACTGGCCGGAGGCAAGGGCCGCCGTTTGTGGCCGTGTTCGCGCGAAGAACGTCCAAAGCAATTTGTCGATTTCTTCGGCACGGGGCGCACGGCGCTGCAGCAGACTTACGATCGTTTTGCACGCATATTGCCACCGGAGAACATCTTTGTTAATACTAATGAAGAGTATGCCGACCTTGTGCGCGAGCAGTTGCCTCAACTTGACGCAAGCCGAATGCTTGCCGAACCTATCCATCGCGGCACAGCTCCGAGTATGGCGTGGGCTACTCACCGCATCGTTCACATCAATCCTGAAGCCAATATCATTGTAACGCCAAGCGACCTTACCATCATCGGCGACGAACAGTTTAAGGAGTGCGTGGACCGTGCATTCTGTTTTGTGGCTGAGCCCAAACGTGTGCTGGCTATGGGAGTGAAGCCTTCGCGTCCGGAACCGGGTTATGGATACATCCAGATGGGCGAAACCGAGTGTGACGGTGTGTTCAGCGTGCAGTCGTTTACGGAGAAACCCGAACGTGACTTTGCCAAAATATTCATGGATAGTGGTGAATTTCTGTGGAACACGGGCATGTTCATAGCCAATGCAAACCGCTTGGCTGACTGCTTCCGTACTTTGTTGCCCGTAGTGCTGCGCAATTATGACGACACACATCCCGTCTTCGACTTCGAAGAGGAGAACCGCTTCGTTCACGACAACTTCCCTTCGTATCCCAATGTGTCGCTCGATTCGGGCATACTTGAGAAGACTGATGGTGTATGTGTGATGCATTGCGACTTCGGATGGGCCGATCTCGGCACATGGCACGGCATATACGAGGCGATGCACAAGGGCGAAGGCGACAATGTTGTGATAAATACTGACGTGGTGCTCGACAATGCACGCGGCAACGTCATAAAGCTTTCGGACGGCCGACTGGCTGTAGTGAGTGGCATTGACAACTGTATCATTGCCGAAGAGGGCAATGTTCTGCTCGTATGTCGTAAGGAAGACTCGTCGTCGAACGTACGACGGCTCACCAACGAGATACAAATGAAGAAAGGGGAGAAGTATATTTAGAATATAAAACAGAAGCCCTACCTCCAAACAGAAGCCCTACCCCCGGCCCCTCCCCCGCAGGGAGGGGAGTGATATGTACTATTTGCTTTTGACGTTTGTATAAACTAAGCGCTAAATACCATAAGCAAGTAAATCATACCCCCGGCCCCTCCCTGCGGGGGAGGGGCCGGGGGGAGGGCTTCTGTTTTATTCTTTACTCTTTCACAAACTCTGCGTATATCTTGTCTGCAATCTCCTGCATCTCTTCAGCCTCAAGCTTGAGCTTGGGATTGCTGAACAGCATGTCCTTCTCCGACTGCATAGGGATGAGGTGGATGTGGGCGTGTGGCACTTCCAGTCCGAGCACCGCCTGGCCAACCTTGATGCATGGGAACGCGCGCTTGATAGCCACAGCCACTTTCTTGGCGAATACCTGGTATTCGGCTATCTCGTCGTCGTCCATGTCGAAGATATAGTCTACTTCGCGGCGCGGAATTACGAGGGTATGACCCTTCACCAATGGGTTGATGTCGAGAAAAGCATAGAACTTGTCGTTCTCGGCGCACTTGTAGCTGGGTATCTCGCCAGCTGCGATTTTTGAGAAAATATCCATATCTTTAAAGTTTTAATGAGTATTCCAAGCGGTGATTGATACCGCTCCTGGCAGTGTAGAAGCCACTTTCAGCAGCGTAGAAGCCACCCTCTGCGACTTTTATTCCACTGTGATTTTGTCGATACGCAGGTGTATTGTGCCGCGTGGAATCTTGATTTCCACCTCGTCGCCCACCTTGTGGTTGAGCAGTCCCTGTGCGATTGGGGTTGTGATGGAGATCTTGCCCTCGCGCAGATTGGCCTCGCTCTCGCTCACGATGGTGTAGGCCATCTTAGCCTTGTTTGCCAGATTGGTCATCTCCACCTTTGAGAGAATCTGTACAGAATCGGTGCTCAGACGCGACGGATCTATAATCTTGGCCTCAGAGATGGCCACCTTGATGCGATTGATCTTCTCCTCAAGATGAGCTTGAGCCTCCTTGGCGGCATCATACTCTGCATTTTCGCTAAGGTCGCCTTTGTCGCGTGCCTCTGCGATGGCGGCCGATGCCTTTGGGCGCTCTACTGTTTCGAGCTGTTTTAGTTCGGTTACGAGCTTGTCGTAACCTTCTTGTGACATGTAAGCCATAATTGAAAAATTTGATTAAATTATTATTTTGTTTTTTCGAAAGGCAATAAAAAAAACAAGAATTCCGACATTTGTCCTGCTGTCGGAATTCTCATTTTCCTTTTGCTCTAAAGTTAATATCTTGACTTTAGCAGTGCCTGCCTGATGGTGTTAGTATTTGGCTGCACTCCGTATGTATAGTCTGTGGATGTTTTGCAAAGTTAGACATTTAAATCCATATAAACAAGACTTTCAGCGGAAAAACTTGTTTTTACGCTTTGTAACATATTCAAAACAATCAAAAAATGGTATTAACAAACGGTAAATGATTTTGGGCAGCGCATCCTTTTTCATATCTTTGTGCTCATGAAGAGATTGTTTTTGGCACTTGCGCTTTACATATGCACAGCGTCGGCACGTGCACAGCATCATATTGTCATAGCCGACATGGACACACGGCTGCCCCTCACGGGTGCAATCGTGTCGACTGATGCGGGCGAGCGTGCCGTAAGCAATCACAATGGAGTGGTGACGCTGGAGCGCGCGGCACGCAGTGCCACCGTGTCGGCTAAGCATTATATGCAGCGCCGTGTAGGCATTGCCGACCTGACGCGCGACACCATCATGCTCATTCCGCAGGAGGTGGTGCTCGACAATGTCGACGTGACAGCCCCGAAGCTGGGCTTCGACATGCAGAAGGCGCTGCGCTCGGTCAAGGAGAACGCCAAGCTCAACGAGCAGGCCAACAAGGGTTTTGACATGCTCGGAGTGTTTTCGCTGATGTTTCCGTCGAAGAAGAAGTCGCGTGCCGACAAGATTAAGAAGATACTCGAACACTATTAGTCATCAATCAAATCATCAAATATAAATCTATTGTAAAGTATTGAACGTATGAAGATTCTACACGCCAATCCGTCGCATGCTGCCGACATCGCGCGGCTCATCATTTCGGCTATGACCGACGACTGCTGCCAGTTTCTGGTAGGACCCGGGCACACGCTCGAAGATTTCCACAACACAATGCTCCGACTCGTGCTTATGGACGACTCGCAGTACAGCTGGCGCAACGCCTTTGTGGCTGTCGATGATGAGGCCAGTCCAGACGACCTGGAGCACGCACCCGTGGCAGGTGCCATTGTGGGATATGACGGCAAGGATCTGCACCGTCTGCGCCGCAGATTTCAGGAGGCTGCCATGGCCGACTGGCAGATGGACTACTCGAATATGGACGACGAGACCGCCGAGGGCGAATTCTATCTCGACTCGCTCGCCGTATATCCCCACTATCGCAAGCGCGGCATTGCCTCGCAACTGCTCAACCGCTTCATCGAACATGCTGCCAGTCTCGGACTGCCGGCTGCTCTGCTCGTTGACAAGGGCAACCCTTCTGCCGAGCGTCTGTACACCTCGTTGGGATTTGAATATTGCAACGATGCTACGTGGGGCGGACACGCCATGCGCCATCTTGTGCATAAGTTGAAATAGAGGTATATTTCTGCTAAAAAACAAAAGGACTCCTTTTGGCTTGCAAAAGGGGTCCTTTTGGTGTGTAAAAGGGGTCCTTTTAGAGTGCAAAAGGACTACATTTGGAGTGCAAAAGGAGTCCTTTTTTAAATGTTGAGTGTTGAATGTTGAGTGTTGAATGTGTAGGGTGTTGAGTGCTGAATGTATATAATGTTGAATGTCAAACGTTCAACGCCCGATGAATTCCTTTAGTTGTGGAAGCAGCGACAAGGCTTTTTCCACTCCTGTTTCGTACACTCTCCTCATCTTGTCTTCCTTCAGGCTGAGTCGGCCGATGTTCAGTTTCTCGTCGGGACAGATAAGGAAGGTGTCGCCTTTCTGCTGTTCGGAGCGTATATAATCCAGCTGTTCGTTGTACATGACGTGTCGTATTGACATCAGTTCAGCCACCTTCGGATATTTCTTCAGAAACATCTTCATAGCCAGTCCTACGTGCGCCTTCTTCTTGTAGTAGTCGGCTGGCTGTGTCAGTATCACCACATTCTTTCGGTAACCTTTCTGCTGAATGAACTTCAGGGGGATGCTGTCGGTTATGCCCCCGTCAAGATAGTGGCGCCCCTCAATCTCTACCGGACGCGCAAACACTGGCATTGAGGCAGAAGCCTGCATCCATCTGAGTCCTATTCCGTCGGCGTCGTCTATCTCATGATATACGGGATGGCCCTCGTCAATGTCAGTACACACGGCATAGAACCTCATGGGGTTCTCACGGTAAGCCTGGAAGTCCATCGGGTCGTACTCGTGTGGCAGCAGATGGTAGGAGAAATGCTCGTTGACATAATTGCCGGTGCGCAACAGCGACCTCCAGCTCATATACTCAGGATTGTCCTTGAATCTGATATTGTATCTCAATGCTCTGCCAGGCTGGTTCGACTTGTAGTTGCAGCCGAACAATACTCCAGCCGAAACGCCTACTGCGGCATCAAACTTGATACCGTTCTGCATGAATACGTCAAGTACGCCGCTTGTGAACATTGCCCTTAAGCCTCCTCCTTCAAGAACGAGACCCGTGGAAGACGTTGAGGGTGGGGTGGTGGTATGGTTATTTGTCATATTGGTCCGGATAATGCTATGTTGAAGTATCTTCAAAAAACTTGATTCAATGGGTAAAGGTAGCAATAGAAATTGAATTAGCGTATGCAATAAATGTTAAACAGATTGTACAGTTCCATAATCTCACATTTTTTGCGAACAATAAGGTTAGCCGATAGGATGTTTTGCTGTAATTTGGCAACATATATATTAATATGTATGCATGTCGCATATTCGTTTCGGATAATTTGCTGTACCTTTGCAGATGTTTATGAAACAGGACAAGACCATATCAGTAGTAATGTGCACCTACAACGGTGCGTCACGCCATCTGCGCGAACAGCTCGACTCGATATTCGCACAGACGTTGCTGCCCGGCGAGATAGTAGTGCAGGACGATTGTAGTACCGACGACACTATGCAGGTGCTGCGCGAGTATGCCGACCGTGCGCCCGAGGGCGTGGCGATGCGCATCGTTCAGAATACGGCACAGATGGGCATCAACGCCAACTTCTTCTCGGCAATGCGTCGGGCGGAGGGCGAACTGATTGCCGTGAGCGACCAGGACGACATCTGGATGCCTACCAAACTGGAGGAGCAGCGCGACGCTATAGGCTCGCGCATGATGTGCGTGTGCCGCTCGGAGCCTTTCTCCGACTCTGGAGCCGAAATACGTTTCGACCGACGCACGCCCAACTGCAACCTCATACGTCTGTTCTACGCCTCGATGATGGGCCATTGCCAGATGCTGCGCCGACAACTGCTCGACGTGATTCCTACCGAACAGGAACTGCCCGAGATATACCGCCGCACGTGCTACGACGTGATGACAGCCACAGCCGCTGCCGCATTGGACAGCATTGTGCTTATAGACCGCCTGCTGGTGAAGCAGCGCCGATATGAGCAGGCTGCCACCTATGTGCGCGTAGACCATCATCGTGTGCGCCGTGCCGACAACGCTCTGTATATGATATGGTATGGCGTGCGCAACTACCGGCGTGTGAAACCGTGGATGAACGCCCACTTTGCCGCACGACGCGACTTCCTTGAGTGGGTGTGGCGCAAGTCGATGGCTGCCCATTGTGAGGCTCCGGGCAGTATGCCTACAGCCGACAACCGCATCTTTGCCGACGGAATCCGATTGCTGCACAACGAGTGCCGACGCGGACTGACGGCACTGCTGGGCATTGAGCGCTATTACATAAAATACCGACACACGCTGTTCTACACCCGCGAGAAGGACCCCGTGGCTCTGCTGCGTGCCATGGTGCATCCGTTCATGCAGATATACAACTACCGCTATCTTGCCGAGCGCCAGTAGGCAATGGGGCAAAAAACACGGAAAGAAAGAATAAAATGAAGGTTTACTTTTATCATACCCAAAACATACAATACTGCCTTGGACGAATGGGCGAGGGCGAGTTTCCGTCGCATTTTCTGTACGGAGCGTGCCATCTGGGCGACCATGGCATCGACGTAGTGTGGCACCGTTCGCCACGCAAGGACCGCTCACGCATTGCCACAGCACTGTATACGGCGTGGCGCATACTGACGTGTCGCGAACATTTCGACGCCATTTATGCTACGCATTACAAAGGACTGGAGCTGATTGTGCTGCTGCGAGCCATCGGTCTCTATCGCCGCCCCATCGTGGTGTGGCACCATCAGCCCGTGGTGAAGTCGGCAAGCCGTCTGCGCGAACTCTGTGGCAGACTCTTCTATCGTGGTCTTGACCGCATGATATTCTTCTCGAAGAAACTATACGACGACTCGTTGCTTTCGCACAAAGCCCGACCTGCGCACATGGTTGTGGGTCATTGGGGTGCCGACCTCGACTTCTACGACTCGATAGCGGTCAGTCCGTCCAACAACACCTTTACATTCATAGCTACGGGCAAGGAGCAACGCGACCAGCCTACGCTTATAGAGGCGTTCAACCGCACCCGCCGACACCTGCGACTCTTCATCGGAATCAATCCTGACCCGAATGTGCCCAATCCCAATCTCGACGCCGTGCGCCGCTGTAAGCCTGCCGATAACATCGAGGTGAAGGAGATTTGCGGACTGTTGCCATACGAAATTGCGATAGACGTGGCTCATGCCGACTGTGTGGTGATATGCTGTCACAAGACACGCTACACCGCCGGACTGACCACAGTGGTTGAGGCTCTCGCACTCGGCAAGCCCATTATATGCAGCCGAAACCCGCAGATACCCGTAGATTTCGACCGCGAGGGTTGCGGCATTTCAGTTGAATATGGTGATGTGGAGGGTTGGCAGCGTGCCATAGAATACATTGCTACGCATCCCGAAGAGGCGCGACGAATGGGTCAGCGAGGACGGGAAATAGCCGAACGCTTGTTTAATGACAAGCGCGATGCTGAGGAAATAGCGGAGGTTATAAAAGAAACAGTGAAGTAGTTGAAATTTAAGAAATAAATTGTAGGAGGCTATGGCGTCCTCGCCGTAGCCTGAGCAAGCAAACACAACAGTAGAAGAAACAACAGTAGCAGAGATTACTGGCCTCCGCTACTGATAAATTACTCTGGAAGGTGTATCAAAAGTCAGTTATATGGGTTGAATGCAACAAATGTAGGAGGGTATGGCATCCCTGCCCTACCCACTCAGTCTTCATTTTCAGTAGATTGAGTGGGTATAGCAGGGATGCTATACCCTCCTATTAATAGCCCTATTCTTATCTTTTCGACTTTTGACACACTCTCCTCCTCCATTTTGATTCTGTTTTCATAATCCTTACCCCATACCCTTAAAACTTAGCGGCTGCATTGCAGCCGTTTTTTCGTTATACACCTCCGTCGTTACACGTCTGGCACGCAGGCTGCGCACTTTGGGGAAGTCGCGGAAGTAGTTGTCTTGCGTCATGTACCAGCAATGCGACGCTATCTCGTTCACCCTCTGAGCCATGAGGTCAATCTTGCGAGCCGAGCGCGGACTCACTACCGACAGCATACGTTGGCCGTTGCGCAGCACGATGGCAAGCACTATGTAGGTGTTGACAGCCTTGTCGGCAGACGGGTCGGTGGGTTTGTGGCCGCGCATCGACGACGACACCGTTATGTGCCAGCCATACTGGCTGTTGAGGCGCTGCATCATCTCGCGGAACACCCGTCCGTGTGACGACGTGTCGGGAATGCGCTTGTACATAATATAATAATGTATCATCTCGTGCAGCAGCGTCTCCTGATATTCGCGCTCGCTGCAATCGTAATAGGTACTGATGCGTATGGTGAAGTCGGTGTACACACGCTTCAGCAGACGGCGTTGGCATTTGCACGCCATAGTGCCCAGACGTGTGCGTGCCTTGGACAGCACCAGACGAGGCACAGGCAGCTCATCGCCGAAATAATCGGCGTTGAACTGCCTGAACCAAGTACGGAGTATGTCGGTGGTAAGGGTCATTCTATTACAATACTATCATATAAATTAAAAATGAAGTACACTGCAAATTTACAACAATTTCTCTGTAAAAATGCAGTGAACTTCATTTTTGATAGGTTTTCCACATGAAAATGCAGTCTATTTCATTTCTCTTGTGTCGGTAGTAAGGGTCATTCGTCGCAGTCCGGATATACTGATGTAAGGAAAGCGTCGACTTTGTCGGACATTACTGTTGCCAATGCAACCTTGCCCTCTGGGTCGATGACGTAGACCGAAGGAATCCACTTGATGTGGTAAGCCAATGATACGGGCGACTCGCGCATGTTCTTCAGATCGCTCACCTGGGTGTAGGGCAGTGCAAGTTTAGCCACTCCGTTCTTCCACGACTCGTTGTTTCTGTCGAACGAAACGCCTACAAACTCCACTCCTTTTTGATGGAACTTGTTGTACAGGGCTACGATGTTGGGCGCGTCTCTGCGACAGTCGGAACACCACGAAGCCCAGAAATCGAGCACTACGTATTTGCCACGCAGGCTCTTCAGTGTGAACTGCTTGCCGTCGATAGTGCTGAGTGCAATCTCGGGGGCTTCGGTGCCTGGCTTCAGAAGTTCGGTGGCGTACTTGGCATCAAGGTCGTCGGCAGCCATAGTTTGTGTATTGGTCTGCGCCTGAGCGTTAATGGCTTGTGGCATGGCGGTCATAGCCAATGCCAATAAGAAAAGCTTAAAGTGTTTCATATGCTTATGTATTGGAATAATAGAACGTGTCATTGCTTCTCCGTCTGAGTCTTGGGCCAGTTGACGAGAAACAGTTTGTCGGTGGCTCGTGTGAAGGCGGTGTACAGCCAGTGTATGTAGTCGGGTGTAAGCATGTCGTCGGTCATGTAGCCTTGGTCGACATATACGTGTGCCCATTGTCCGCCTTGTGCCTTGTGGCAGGTCACGGCGTAGGCGTATTTTATCTGAAGAGCATTGTAGTAGGGGTCTTTCTTCAGCTTCTTGTAGCGTTCGGGCTTGGTGGGCACATCGGCATAATCGAGCATAACCTGCTCGAAGAGCTGCTGATTCTGGTCGTGCGTGAGTGCAGGCGCTTCGGTAGACAGCGAGTCGGTAATTGCTGTGACTTGCAACTCGTAGTTGTCGTAGTCGGGGAATCGAAGCCAAAGGTCGACGAAGTGGAATCCGTACAGGTCGCGATGGTTGCGCACGCGCTGTATCACGGCACGGTCGCCGTTGGCTATGAACGATGGGGTAGGGCTACTTTGCTGCTGGTTGTCGGCTGCAGGGGTATTGGGTGCGGGTGCGGCAGAAGGGTTGGCGTTGTGCGAAGTCGGGTCCTTGGCGAGTCCGGCTTTGTTCAATGCGGCATCCTGCTCGGTCCAGAAGTAGTTGTTCTTGACTATCATAAGCCAGTCGCCTGATGTCAGTTCTTCCTCGCGCCACAGCACCTGGCTGCGTATGCCCTGATTGAATATGTTGGCGCGCTTGTTGCTTCGTGTCACCACCATGGTCTCGTCCATTCCCACTTCTGAATAGCTTGTGGCAAGCGACTCAATGAGTTCGTCGCCCGGAACGTTGACGATGTCGGCAAAACCGTGGAATCGTATTTTTGGTAAGGCTGTGGCTTCATCGTGCGTTATCATCTGGCGAATCACGGTGGCGTTGTACAGTATGCCCGATTCCTGACTCTGGCGCAGCACCTCATTAAGGTCGCTCTCGTATGTGGTCAGTCCGTAGCCGCTCATGAAGTCGGCACACAGGGCTGGCGATTCTTCTTCGCCCACGGGTGGAAGCTGCGCTTTGTCGCCGATAAGCATCAGTCGGCAGTTGCGTCCGGAGTATACAAACTGCACGAGATCGTCGAGCAGACAGCCCGTGCCGAACACCGATCCCTGCAGGCCTTCGTTTGCAATCATCGATGCCTCGTCGACCATAAAGAGCGTGTCGGCGTACATATTGGGTGCAAGCGAGAAGTTGCCTTCGAGCGATTTCTGTCGGTAGATGCGGCGGTGGATTGTTGATGCAGGCGTATCTGAATTGATAGCGAACACCTTGGCGGCACGTCCGGTAGGTGCAAGCAGCACTACACGTTGCTTAAGTTGCAGCATAGTGCGCACTATAGCACCCGACAGTGATGTCTTGCCGGTTCCGGCTGAGCCACGCAGTATCATGACGGCACGGTCGTCGCGGTCGGTCATGAACGCGGCGAATGTCGTAAGTGCGTGGTTTTGGTCGAGTGTCGGCTCAAAACCGAAGCTTTGTCGTATCCGGTATATCAGTTCGTCCTGTAGCACAGTGTCCTAATATTAATAATGTATAGAATAGGGTGGAATAAAGTTTAAATTCTCTGGTATATCTTCAACCCGAACTTCGGCAGCAGAGCGTACGTCCATTCCATTATCTCTGCGAGATGATGTTCGTATGCCTTCCATTCCTTCTGCTTGAGGAAGAAGTAAATCTCTATGGGCAGTCCGTTTGCTGTAGGGTCGAGCAGATGCATCAGATAAGTGGCACTGGTCACTACGTCGTCGCGCTGTTCGAGCCAGCGTTCCATGTAGCGGCGGAACAGCGTAAGGTTGATGACATCGCCGTTCATTTCCTCCGGTTTCATCAATCCTTCGGCTGCAAGAGCCTTCTTGAGTTCGTCGGATGCAACGGTTATAGAGCGAAAGTCGAGGTATATGGTGCGTGTTACGCGTCGGCCTGAGCTTTCCTCCATGCCATGCCAGTTCTGGAAAGAGTCTTCGATGAGCTTCTGTGGAGGTACGGTTACGATGGTATTGTCGAAGTTGCGCACCTTGACGGTAGACAGCGTGATGTCCTCGACAGTACCGTTGGCGCCAGCTTTGCTTACAGTTATCCAGTCGCCCTTGCGCACCATGTTGTTGCTTGTAAGACGTATGCCTGCCACAAGCCCCGTAATGGAGTCCTTGAACACGAGCATAAGCACAGCCGATGTGGCACCGAGTCCGGCGAGAAGGGTGAGCGGACTGCGGTCGATGATGATAGAAATGATGATAATGACGCCGAGAAACAGCACGATAATCTTCAATACTCCGCAGAAGGAATGCAGATATTGCTGGGTGGCGGAGCGTTTGTCGTTGTCATTGTCGAAGAGCTTGAGCGAACTGATAAAGGTGGTAGCCAGTCGCATTGTGGCTATGGTAATGTATATAGCCGTAGCCTTAAGGATGAGGCTCTGTATTATCGGGTGGTCGGAAAATATCGGAGGCATAAGCATCCAAACGATAATGGCAGGCACAATGTTGCACGCAGCCCTGATTATCTGTGGGTTAAACAGATAGTCGTCCCATACAACATCTGTGTGGCTTGTGATGCGCGCGGCCAGTGGCGACACTATCTTGATGCACAGCAAGTAGACAAGCCATGCTATGAGTGCTACGGTGGCGAATAGCATAGAGAGGGTGACAAACGACAACCATCCACCTGTTAGCGAGGTGGAGGCAAGCAACTGCTCTATGTATTTTGTTATTTCGTTCATAATAATCGGTTATGGTTGGCACAGTATAGTGCATACACGGTCTTGGAATGCACGCCCATTGGAATGGTGCATGATGCCCTGGTTGATTATGGAGAATGCCAGATGATGACCGTTGGCAGCTGTACAATAACCCGCAAGCGATGAAATTCCTTCAACTGTACCTGTCTTGGCGAACACGTTGCTTTGTGTGAACGGGCCTCGCATACGTCGGCGCAGAGTGCCGTCTACACCAGCTTCGGGCAATGCCGGATGCAGATGCAGATAGATATTGTTGTTGTGGAAAGCGTAGCGCAGCAACCTTACCTCAAGTTCGGCTGACACATAATTATATAATGAGAGTCCCGATCCGTCGGCAATCTTGTATCGTCGTGGGTCGAGCCCAACCTTGCTTATCAGCCGGCCTATAACGGTGGCAGCGTCTTTGGCGGTAGAACGTCGGTTGCCAGTAGAAGCCGCCAACTGATAGAACATCGATTCGGCATACAGGTTGTCGCTCTCCTTGAGCATACGCATAAGTATCTGGTCGATAGAGTGGAAGCGGCTTGCTATGCAATAGGCATCGTCAGGCTTGCGTGCCTCGCCCAAAGTGGCTTCCACAACGATGCCTGCCTCACGCAGTTCGTCGACAAATCGCTTTACAAATACGTTGCGACGGCTGATAAGCAGTGGTGAAAGTATTGGGTTGTCGTCGTCCCAACACCATCCGCTACCGAGTGTGTCGGTACTCTTCATGGTCTTGTCGGCATAGATGTTGCCGCGTATTGTGTCCACACCCATCTTGCGTATGCCCTCCACGAAGGCTCGCATGTCGTCGATGTTGAAGCGTGGGTCGAATCCTCCTACGCAGTAAACGTTGCCGTTAAGCGTGCCGTTGCTCACCTCGCCAGTATAGCAAAGCTCAGTCTTGAAGCGATAGCTGCCTCCCAATTTGTCGATGGCTGTTATGGCCGTTATCACCTTCATGGTCGAAGCCGGGCGCATAAGCTGGCGCTCATTGTGTGTGTATATGGCTGAGTCGGCATCAAGGTCGTACACCATTATTCCCACTTGCGATGTGCGGAACATGTCGCTCCCGAGCAGTCGGTTGATGTGTGTGCGCACCTGTTCGGTCCAGGGCAGGGCGTGTTGTGACGTTGTAATGGTGTCGTTGAGCAGCGAGTCGGTCACAACCTCGTCGTCGCTGATGTCTTCCTGAGCGTGTGTGCTGAAGTTGGCGGCAAATATCAGACATATAATAAGAGTCGCGCGCGTTATAATATTATAATGTGTAATCATTGTTTTTGTCTGCGTTTTATCTCTCTGATGAATCCGTCGGGCTCTGACGGCTGTGCGTAGGTGATGTGGCTGGCGCCGTATTCTATGACAATGTGGCTCGCCACAATCAGCGTGCCCTTAATCTTGCGTGCCGAAATGATGTCGTCTACGGGTATGACCAGACGCTTGCCAAGACGTCCGTGTGCAATAACGAGCTGTCCGTCGGTGGTGAATGTGTATGTGGTGTTGATTGATCGGTCGACGCCAGCTGCACCCACGAGCATGCAAGCCAAACCGATTAGCGGTGTCAAGCCGGTGCGTACAAGAAAGCACCATAATGCGCATGCTGCCAATAGCAGTATGGCAGCGAAAGCCTGCGGGCTGAATTGTTGATGAAATGTTCTGTCCATAATCAAGTGCAAAGTTACGCATAATTATCCGAACCGACGGGTTGAACAGGCTCAACAAAATAAAAAGCAATGTAATAAGAACTTTTTTTAACCTTTTGTATTCTAATTGTAATGAAAAACTTCGCATAAGTCAGAATTTATTTTTAATTTTGCAAGAAATAATTACGAGACTTGAAATTATGGCAGAATTATCAAATCGCCTCAATCGTCTTGCACCGTCAGCGACACTTGCAATGTCGCAGAAGAGTGGCGAGATGAAGGCACAAGGTGTTGACGTTATCAACCTCAGTGTCGGTGAACCCGACTTTAACACTCCTGACCACATCAAGGAAGCGGCCAAGAAGGCTATCGACGAGAACTTCTCGCGTTACTCACCGGTTCCCGGATACATGGATTTGCGTAAGGCTATCGTGGCTAAACTCAAGAACGAGAACAATCTCGACTATACTACAGCTGAGATTCTCGTGTCGAACGGAGCCAAGCAGAGCGTATGCAACACCGTTATGGCACTTGTCAACGACGGAGAAGAGGTGATAATTCCTGCCCCGTATTGGGTAAGCTATCCTCAGATGGTAAAACTCGCGGGTGGTAATCCTGTAATCGTGAATGCCGGTTTTGAGCAGGACTTCAAGATTACTCCGGAGCAGCTTGAGGCTGCTATTACACCCAAGACACGTATGCTCATACTCTGCTCGCCAAGCAATCCTACCGGAAGCGTATATTCTAAGGCAGAGCTTGAGGCTCTCGCCGAAGTAATCAAGCGTCATGAAGGCTTGTATGTGCTTGCTGATGAAATATACGAACACATTAATTATATAGGTCATCACGAGAGTATCGCTCAGTTCCCGGGCATGAAGGAACGTTCAATCATTGTCAACGGTGTGTCTAAGGCATACGCAATGACGGGATGGCGTATCGGTTTCATCGCTGCTCCGGAATGGATTGTCAAGGGATGCAACAAGCTTCAGGGACAATATACTTCTGGTCCTTGCTCGGTAAGTCAGAAGGCTGCTGAGGCTGCATACACCACATCACAAGAGTGTGTGGAGACAATGCGCCAGGCGTTTGAGCGTCGTCGCGATCTTATTGTAGAACTTGCAAAGGATATTCCGGGTCTTGAGGTTAACAAGCCGGAAGGTGCTTTCTATCTCTTCCCGAAGTGCTCAAGCTTCTACGGCAAAACCGACGGCAAGCGTACAATACAGAATTCAACCGATTTGGCAATGTACTTGCTTGAGGAAGGTCATGTGGCTACAGTTGGAGGCGATGCATTCGGCGACCCTGAGTGCTTCCGTATGAGCTATGCTACAAGCGACGACAATATCCGTGAGGCAATGCGCCGTATCAAGGAAGTATTGGCCCGTTTGAAATAAAAAAATGTTAAAGACTGCTCAAACACATATTTATTTGCCATTATTTGCTAACTTTGCCGAAGCGCAAACAATGGCAGATATAATGTATTTGCGCGGACAATATATTAACCATTTAAATAACGGATAAATTTTTAACCATTAATAACTTATTAAATTCTACAAAAAATTATGGCAACTACACAAGCTAAAGCGAATCCTAAGAAGAAATCTTCAGGATTCCAGGGAGTTAGAGACGCAATTTGGATTATCGTTGCATGTTTCATCCTCGCAGTATGTTTCTTCAAGTTCGTGCTTGGAAACCCTGACAACTTCGTAGGCGGAGACCCTGCAAACGCTGTTAAGGACGGTAGCCTTCTCGGTACAGTGTACAAAGGTGGTATCGTCGTTCCTGTGATCATTACATTGCTCTTTACTGTAATCGCTCTCTCTATCGAGCGCTTCTTCGCTCTTCGTACCGCTTTCGGTAAGAGTTCACTCGGCAAGTTCGTTATCTCTGTTAAGCAGGCTATCACTGCTGGTGATATGGCTAAGGCTCAGCAGATCTGCGACAAGCAGCAGGGTTGTGTTGCTAACGTAGTTGGCGCTTCTATCGCTGCTTACAAGGAAATGGAGAATACTCCTAACCTCAAGCGTGCTGCTAAGGTGGCTAAGATTCAGCAGGCTCACGAGGAGGCTACTCAGCTCGAGATGCCTACACTCCAGATGAACATGCCTATCCTTGCTACTATCGTTACTCTCGGTACTCTTACCGCTCTTTTCGGTACTGTAGTAGGTATGATTCGTTCATTCGCCGCTCTTGCTTCAGGTGGTGGTGGTGACTCACTCCAGCTCTCTGAGGGTATTTCTGAGGCCCTTGTAAATACCGCATCTGGTATTTTGACATCTTGGTTCGCAGTAGTTTCTTACAACTACTATTCAAACAAGATTGATAAGCTGACATACGCGCTTGACGAAGTAGGTTACACTATTGCTCAGACATACGAAGCAAATCACGGAGACGAGGCTTAATTTTACTAACCCTTTAAAACATTTATCATTATGGGTAAAGTAAAAGTTAAGAAAGCGGATGTCTGGATAGATATGACTCCTATGTCCGACGTGATGGTCCTCTTGCTTACCTTCTTCATGTTGACATCAACATTCGTGAAGAACGAGGCTGTGAAGGTCGTTACACCGGGCTCGGTATCTGAAATCAAGGTACCGGAGACAAACGTCCTGACAATTCTCTGCGATAAGGAAGGCCGTATCTTCGTGGGTATGGATAACCCTAAGAAGATGGGCGACCTCGTTCAGGGCATGGCCGATCAGTATGGCGTACAGCTTACTAAGAAGCAGTTTGAGACCGCACAGGGCGCTGCTTCATTAGGCGTTGATATGCAGGATTTGGCAAGCGCACTGAGCTTGGGCGACAAATTGAATGAGTACCAGGCTGTCAAGGGTATTCCTACCGACAGCACCAAGACTGGTTCGATGATGAGCCAGTTCCAGGACTGGGTAAAAATGGCACGCGACAACAACGGTTCTGACATGAAGTTGGCTATCAAGGCCGATGCTGGCACACCGTACAAGGTCATCAAGAAAATGATGTCTGAGCTTCAGGATATGAACGAGAACCGTTACTTCCTGATTACGTCGCTTAAATCAAATTCGGAGGAGTAAGACATGGCAAAGAAAAAAGCAAGCAGACAGAAAAAGATGAACACCCGCGTGGACTTCACGCCTATGGTGGACATGATGATGCTTCTTATCACGTTCTTCATGCTCTGTACATCTTTGGCTAAACCCCAGACGATGAACTTGACTATGCCTTCGAACGATGAGAACATCTCTGACAAGGACCGCAACGCGGCCAAAGCTTCTCAGACCGTTACTATCTTTGTATGCGGTAATGACAAAATCTACCATGTCGATGGTATACCTAACTACGACGATCCCTCATGCCTGAAGGAGACTTCATGGGGCAAGAACGGAATCCGTGAGGTGCTTATCAAGCACGTTACTGAGGACGGCTCTACTCCTGTAGCTGACATCATGGCTGCTAAGATTCGCCTCGACCAGAAGAAGCTCGCCAATCCGGCAGCTTATCCTGACAGCGTTTATGACGCTATGTTGAGCAAGATCAAGAAGGGTGAACTCGACAACGGTAAGGTTCCTACCATGACCATCATTATCAAGTGTACTGATGGCGCTTCTTACAAGAATATGGTAGACGCTTTGGACGAAATGACTATCTGCAGTATTGGTACGTACGTCATTGACAAGATTAATCCGCAGGATGAAGCATTGCTTGCAAAACGCGGCATTAAGTAATTCAATGACTAATAATTAAAGAAAGGACAAAGAAATGTCAAAAATAGATTTGATATCCAATGAATGGACTGATCTCGTCTTTGAGGGCAGAAACCAGGCATATGGAGCCTACAAGTTGCGCAAGGGCACTACCAAGCGTAACGTGTGGTCCATCATTATCGTAGCCCTTGCTGCAGTACTCCTTTTCCTCGGACTCCAACTTCAGAAAATGGCACAGGCCAACAAGACTGTTGAGAATACTCAGGCTGTCGAGCTGGCTCGTCTCCAGGAGAAGAAGAAGGAAGCTAAGGTAGAAAAGAAGGAAGTTGTACGTACCGAACCAGAAAAGGTTGTTGAGCAGGTTAAGTCTTCAGTTAAGTTCACCGCTCCTGTCATCAAGAAGGACGAAGAGGTGAAGGAAGAGGACGAGATCCAGCTCGAGGAAGTAGAGAAGAGTACCAAGGCTATCGGTTCCTTCAACGTTGAGGGTAACGACGAGGTTGGTGGTGCTGTGCTCAAGGCTAAGGATGAAATCAAGGCTCCAGAACCTCCTAAGCATGAGGAGGAGACCAAGATCTTCACCGTAGTAGAGCAGATGCCTCTTTTCCCTGGTGGCGATGCAGCTCTTATGGCTTATCTTCGTGACAACATCCACTACCCGACTGTAGCTGCCGAGAACGGCGTACAGGGACGTGTTGTTGTTGGCTTCGTTGTAGAGCGTGATGGTTCTATCACCGACGTTAACGTATTGCGTTCGGTTGACCCGTCACTCGACCGTGAGGCTATGCGCGTGGTTAAGGGTATGCCACGTTGGACTCCTGGTAAGCAGAATGGCTCAGCTGTTCGTGTTAAGTACCAGGTACCTGTAACATTCCGCTTACAGTAATATTAAATGATATAGTTGCAGCCGAGCAATCCCTCCATTCTTGGAGAGGTTGCCCGGTGGCAACATTTAAAAACAACAAGACACAGCGGCGTTATTTCAGATACAAGAATAACGCCATTATTTTTATTCATAGGAATAATGAGAAAGAACTTATCCTTCAAATTCATCGTAGGATTAGCCCTTGTGGCCTTCGTTTTCGCTTCGTGCGGACAGCAGAAGCGTAAGGATGGTCGTACCGACACCAACTCATCGGGTGTGATTAGCTTTGCTGCCGATGAGAGTTTCAGTCCGATTGTTGACGAACTGAAGCAGGTATTTGAGATGCAGTGTCCTGAGGCAATGGTAAAGCCTATCTATACTAACGAGGTAGACGGTGTGAACATGCTTCTTAAGAACAAGGTGATGCTCACCATTACGGCACGCAACTTCACTAAAAAAGAATATGATTATCTGAAGGGAACCGACCAGTTGCCCGAGGCTGTGCCTCTTGCATACGATGGTATGGCTCTCATCTGCAACAATAGTAACCTCGATTCGTGTATCACAGTCAATGATATTAAGGCTGTGCTATCTGGTAAGAAGACACGATGGAACGAGGTAAACCCTGGTTCTAAGCTTGGTGAGATTTGGGTATGTTTCGACAACAAAAAATCGGCAGCTGTCGACTATTGCTGTGACTCAATTCTCGGTGGCAAGCCAATAAATAGTCCTAACGTGTTTGCAGCTAAAGACTCAAAGGACGTTATTGACTATGTAGCGCGTACTCCCAATGCGATTGGTATAATAGGCAGCAATTGGCTCAACGACAAGCGCGACTCAACAAATACAACTTGGAACAAGGCCATCACCGTAATGTCGGTGTCAAAACTTGATAAGGCCACTCCAATGAATTCGTGGAAACCGTATCAGGCATGGTTGCTCAACGGTCGCTATCCGTTTGTACGCACCATTTATGCCTTGCTTAACGACCCCAAGCGTGGACTTCCATGGGGTTTTGCTCACTTTATTGAGTCGCCCCGTGGTCAGCTCATCGTGTTTAAGGCAGGTCTTCTGCCTACCCGTGGTGAGATTGCAATCCGCGATGTCAATGTGAACAACAAACCGTATTAGAATCCTTTAATTAAACAATAGCTTTTGCCCCGCGGCTTTATACAGTTGAACATTTAAACAACCAGAATTATGAAAGCAATTAAATATCTCGTAGCAGGAGCTTTGATGCTCAGCATCGCTGCTCCAACAATGGCACAGGACGTTAAATCGCAGGTTGATGCCATTACAAAAGTAGTCGTAGACGCCAAAGGTGATGCAGTTGCAGCTAAGGCGCAGATCAAGGACTTTGTTAAGGCAAATAAAAAGAACGCTGAGGCTCTTGCCGGACTCGGACGTGCTTTCCTTGTTGCTAAGAATTATGAGCAGGCCAAGACTTATGCTGATATGGCAATGAAGGTAGGCAAGAACGTATCAGCCGGTTATATCCTTCGTGGCGACATTGCTTCGGCAGAGGACGATGGTGGTATGGCAGCTTCTTACTATGAAATGTCAACACAGCAGGCTCCTCAAGATCCTACAGCTTATGTTAAGTACGCTCGTGTTTACCAGAAGGTAGATGCCGACGGTGCAGTTGCCATGCTTGAGAAGCTTCGCTCAGTAAAGCCTGACTATCCTGTTGATGCAGCTGCTGGTTATATGTACTCTTCAAACAACAAGTTGAAGACAGCTCTCCAGTACTACGGCAAGGTTCAGAACATAAATTCGCTCGACGATTATATCCTTTTCGACTATGCTTCTACAGCATACGTACTTGAGGATTATGACAAGACACTCCAGCTTACCGCTGCTGGTGTTCAGAAATATCCTCATTACTCTTCATTCTATCGTGTAGGTATGTATGCTTCAGATAAGGTTAAGAAGTATGAGGACGCTGTTAACTATGGTAATAAGTTGTTCAACACAACCGATACTATCAAGTACACAGCCAACGACTACATCTACTATGCTGAGGCTCTTTTGAACACAGGTAAGTTTGACGAGGCTATCGCAGCTTACAAGCATATCCCTGAGGTAGATCCGGAGAACAAGGAGACCAACAAGCTTATCTCAGGTCTGTATGTTAAGGCTCATCGCTTCCCTGAGGCTGTTGCTGCAATGGAGCAGTACATCACAGAGGTAGGCGAGAATGCTACATACAAGGAACTCGACGCTCTTGCCGACATCTACATTGACGAGGCTTCAGTAGAGGGTGCTACCGATGCAGTTAAGAAGGCTGCTTTCGAGAATGCAGATAAGGTATACGCTCGCATGGCTGAGAAGTACGACTATGCTGCAACATACGCAGTATGGAAGCGTGCTCTTATGAACCACCAGATTAATTCTGATGTTAAGGTAGGTCGTGCTTTGCCTTACTACCAGCAGTACATCTCGCTCGTAGAGCCGAAGGCTGAGAAGACAGCTTCTGAGCTCAACAAGCTCGCTATCTCTTACACCTATCTTGCCGTTCACTATATTCAGAACGACAAGAAGGCTGAGGCAAAGGCTTGGGCACAGAAGCTCGCAGAGATTCGTCCGGACGATCCCAATGCACAGCAGATTCTTTCTATCAAGTAATTTCAATGTAAACAAGTGCTGAAAAGCACAAGAATAATATTTTAGGCGATGGACTTCGGTTCGTCGCCTTTTTTTGTTTCATCCGAAATATGGTTTGTTACTATAGCTGGATGGTAGCCTTTTGTTGAAATGTCTTCGTATCAAGGCATGAAACGGTCGTATCAAGGCATGAAATAATCATATCAAGGCATGATACGATCGTTTCATGACGCAGAACAGATCTTTATATCACTATCTTGGCATTAATATCATGGTTTGTGTTTATCTGTATCATATAATGTTTGTATCTTATGAAACTTATAAATTATAAAGCAATAAATTCAATGATAAATACTTTAGTTGCTTCTCGTTCGCTCTTCGTATCATCTCTGTTTGCTTCTCGTTCGCTCTTCGATTCATGTCCGTTTGCTCTCCGTTATGCTTTCGTTATACCTCCGTTATGCCTTCGTTATGTCATCGCTTCGTTAACGGAGGTAGATCGAGTTCACAACGGAGGTAGATCGAGTTCACTACGGAGGATGAACGAAGAATGAACGAATGACTAACGAAGCACGAACGAGAGTGGTTTGTCAAAAGTCAAACAAAATGCCCTGCAAGGGCAAAAGCATTGATAATTAACGCTTTTGCCCTTGCAGGGCGCATTGGTATTTGTGATACTTTTACCCAGGGCGGGTGCCCTGGGCTATGTGCTTCTGCCCCTTCGGGGCGTGCTGATGTGACTTTTGACACGCCCTCCACTCAATCTACTGAACTTTTATTTATAATTTGTCATTACGCAACAGCTTTCCCAACATTACAACAACCCCTTAATAAACCCAAATCGGTCATTAGAGATTTTCTTGTACAAAAAGTCAGATTGTAGTAGACTATACCATCGTCATAGTATCTGTATACTAACAAAATATGTATCTTTCGCTCTGTTTTAAGAAAAAATGGAAGCGATTTTTTTAGTGACCGATTTGGGATAAACTGAGCACAGCTTTTGCAGATTCTCTTCGAAGTGTTCTTTGTCGATGGCGCTGTTCTTTAGTGTAGAGCGATAGTTGTATATTGTTTGTAGCGAGTAGGAGAGGATGCCGGCAATCTTAGGACTTTCCGTTACGCCCAGTCTTACCAAGGCTGCTACACGCAAGCTTGGAGTCAGCTCGTTCTCTTCCTTAAGCTCGATTTGTGCCTCGGGTATCAGCAGTGAGTTCAGTTCATTTACAAACGATGGATAGAGCGAGAGGAAGATTTTGTCGAACTGCGACAAGAAGTTCTGATTCTCCTCGGTACTCCGTTTTGAAGACGAGAGAATGCTCAGCAGTTCGTTCTGCTGATTGGCTCTAATTTTACGTATTACCAGTTTGCGCTGACTCTCCAACCGCTCAATATACTGATAGCAGAGCATGATAAAGGCATTAGCCATCAACTCTCGGTTTGCGTTGGTGTTAACAAGCTCATCATTTGAGTTCCGAAGCGCTTTGTTTGAGTCCTTAAGCTCATCATTTGAGTTCCGAAGCGCTTTA
>ULYE01008419.1_pt1 | contig 30376 bp, 18 predicted proteins | sample 1961921 | NCBI WGS metagenome assembly ULYE01 (sample SAMEA4835856, study PRJEB28245) | human gut metagenome | biome: gut microbiome; material: fecal sample | place: Denmark | collected 2008 | reverse complement strand
AGGCGTCGCGGTCGTAGAAGTCGTCGCAGTTGAGCACGGCGAATGGCTCATTGATTACGCTTTCACCCATCATCAATGCGTGGTTAGTGCCCCAAGGCTTAGTGCGGCCTTCTGGACATGTGAAGCCCTCTGGCAGAGCGTCGAGCGACTGGAACACGAGTTCGCAAGGGATGTGACCCTCATATTTTGAAAGCACGATGCGGCGGAAATCATCCTCGAAATCCTTGCGGATAACGAACACGAGCTTGCCGAAGCCAGCATTGATAGCATCGTAGATAGAGTAGTCCATGATGGTTTCACCGTGAGGACCGAGTTCGTCGAGCTGCTTCAAACCACCGTAGCGGCTTCCCATACCTGCAGCGAGGAGGAAAAGTGTAGGTTTCATAATCTTTACTGTTATTATGTTATTTATGTAAACAATTCTGCATTGTTTGTATATGTGCTTAATCTATATCAATTACAAAAGTAACAATTTACTGTGAGATACAAAAAGTTTTGGACAACTATTATTTCTAAAAGGGCTATTTTCGCTTAGAATGGGTAGCCTATTGCGAAATGCAGGCTCTGCGAGTCCTTGAAGTGGTCGAAGTTGTAGAATCCACTTTTGTAGGGCACGTGCAGTCCCACGCCCCAGTCGAGGCGCAACACAAAGAAGTCCATGTCGTAGCGTATGCCTATGCCTGTGCCGAGAGCCATTTCCTTGAGCAGGTTTTGGGGCTTGAGCTTTGAGCCGGAGCGGTAGCCGTCGTCGTGCATTGCCCACACGTTGCCTGCGTCGAGAAACAAGGCTCCGTATAGGTTGCCGAACAGGCGCGGACGGTATTCAAGGTTGGCTTGCAGCTTGATGTCGCCCGTCTGGTCCATATAGGATAGGCGCGACTGGTTGGTGTAGTAGCTGCCCGGACCAATGCTTCGCACGTTGAAGGCTCGTATGCTGTTGGCGCCGCCCACGTAGAACTGCTCGCTGTAGGGAGAGCTTTCGGCATTGCCGTAGGACCATACCACTCCTGCGCTGATGTGTCCCACGAGCTGGTCGTGCTCGGCCACTTGCCACGTCTTGCGGAAATCGGCTTCCACCTTAAGGAACTGTGCATATGGATTCTTGAACATTGTCTTGCCCTTCTCGCTCCATTTCTCGCCAAACGCCATATAGCCGAGCGAGAGGATGTTGGCTGCCTCGCTTGCCGCCACTTGCAGATAGATGGGGTTGCGGTAGGACGATGGCGACTGGTAGGTGAAGGTGTATCGCATCTTCGGCACAAACTGGTCGGCCATGCTTATGAGCAGGTAGGGGCTTTGTTGCAGAATCTCGTTGAACGCCTCGGTCTTGTGCTGCATGTACTCGTATTGCAGGATGAGCGGCGAGAATGTGTGCTGCACGTTGGCCTTAGGGTGCAATGTGTAGGTGAGTTCGCCCGACACGATGTGTCGCTTGAAGAATCCCGAGCGGTTGAGCACGTCGCTCGAAGCCTTGATGAGTGTGGTGGGCAATGTGTAAGGATGGCGACGTCGCATGAATTTGCGTGGCACAAGGAACAGGCGTGGCAGTTCGAGCGACACGTCGGTACCGTATTCATAGGAGTTGAATTTGGAGCTTGTGCCGTCGGCCTGGTGTCCTGTCTGCCATTCATACGAGCCTTTGAGGTTGATGGAGAGTTTCTCGCCGCCGCGGAAAGCGTTGTTCTTGGAGAATCCGAGTGTGATGCCCGGGCCCACTCTTCCCGTAGTCTTGCCCACGAGGTTGGCTTCGAGCGACACGTTGTAGGGTTTGTCGAACACGCATCCGAGGGTCATGTCGAGAGTGTCGCATGTTGAGGCTGAGCTGTGCGGGGCAAAGCTCAGGTCTACTCGCGAGAAGAGCCCCTTGCCGTTGAGCGTGTTGATAGAGCGCGTGTAGTCAGCGTAGCTGTAGAGTTTGCCGGGTCGCAGACTAAGGTCGCGTGTCACCACGCTGGTTCTTATGGGTTGTCGTCTGCCATTATATAATATGGTGTAGCGGCGACGCACAGTGGAGTCGCGCAACACTTCGGTGGCCGACTTGCGCAGTTCGAGTCTCACTCTTCCCACATACCACTTCTGTCCCACGCGCTCGGGCAGTGAGTCGGCATATTGCAGTCGCATCTGCGCCTTGCCCGCTGTGGCAATGGTGTCGGCAAGATAAGTGGCGTAGCCCGGCTGATAGTAGAAGAAACCGTTGTTGCGCAAGAGGTTGGACACTCGTGTGCGTTCGGCTTCGAGTGTTGTTACGTCGAATGGGTCGCCCGGCTTCACCTTTGCCTCGGCTCTTGTAGAGTCGATGAGCTGCATGGCGGCAGGTGGAAAGTTGTTGTAGGTGAGGGTGTCGATGGTGTGCAGCTCGCCAAAGTTGACATGATATTCCACCTTCGCCTTCTTGGAATTGGGTTTGCTTATGATGTCGTAGCCTACATATCCGCCGAAGTAGCCTCGTGCGCGCAGCAGTTCGCTTGCCACCTGTGTGTGGAGCAGTGGGTTGACGCTGCTCAGCAGCACGGGTCGCTTGCCGAAAGTCTTGCCTATCCACTTGCCTATGCCGTCGTCGGACTTGGCAAAAGCATTGTGAATCCACAGTCGGAACGGGGGCCACGGCCATCGGTAGTAGGCGCTTCCGAAGATGGAATTGTTGGGTGCCGTGCCCAAAGCCTCTTCAAGTTCCTCCTGGACGGCGTAGAAGTGGTCGTCCTTCTCCACATTCTCGTATTTTGTGGAGCGCATACCCGTGTAGAGCTTGTCGTCGTCGGGCACGGTGGAGGTGGTTGAGCAGGCGACGAGGGCGAGGCTACACATTATTATATATATAAGATGTTTCATAGACGATGTGTTGATTATGAGGCCCAGAGGAGTAGCCTCCTCCTTGGCTTATTGTTTCTTACCTATAGAGTCGTTCGGTACTGTGAAGAAGTTGTTCTCCTTCTTTTCCTTCTTGAATATGAACAGTTCCTTGAAGTGCTGCAGTTTCTTGCGCCAGAGGAAACCGCCGCCAAACTGTTCCACGTAGCCTTCGAGCCAGTCGTAGGAGTCGCGGTTGTAGAAGAACTTGAGATACTTGTTGGAGTTTTGCGACAGTCGGTACTCCAGTGTGACGTTGTCGAAGAACGTGTCGTCCTGGTTTTCCACTTCGGCACCGCTCGACACCTTGCCTCCTATGACAATGCGCAGGCGGTTGTTCCACAATCGCTTTGAGAACTTGAACGAATAGTCGGTGTGCATCTGTCCCGAGCCAATGGTGGTGTTCTCCATACCAAAGGATAGGTCGACCGTGCGCAAGGCGTTGCCCGAAATCTTGTTAATCTCCGAACTGAGGAATGTGCTCAGGATGTTGCCAGCCGAAAGCGACGAGAGGTTGTTGTCGGTGATGTACATGCCCGTAGTGAGCATGGTCACGGCTATCTTGCCGCGGTTCTCAGCCGACTCAGTCATAAGTTCGTTGTGCATCTGCTGGTCGTCGGGGGCGTCGATGATGAACTGCAGACCCATGTCTTTCAGCGTCTTCGTAATCTCCACACCACACTCAAACATTACGCTTCTGCCCGAGCCTCCGTCGGTAGACACGGTGGTTTTGTTCTCCTCTGTGGCTGTGATGTTGAGTCTTGGGTTCATCGGGTCGCCCGAGAACTCGACATAACTGCCATCCTTAATGGTGAACGTCTTGAGCGGAATTACAGGCAGCGAGTATTTCATCTCGCCCGAGGCTATGGTGTAGCGTCCGTAGAGCGACAGACCATCGTTGCCGGTGTAGAGCATTCGCAGATTGCCGCCGCCCACAAGGTCTACATAGTTCGACTTGTCGGTGTTGAGAGCGCACAGAGCGTGTGCTCCGTCGTCGATGTTTACTGTGAGGTCCATGTTGAGTCCGTTGATAGGCGGACGCTCCACACTCACAGTCTCAGGCTTGCGGAAGTTAACAAACTTCACGAGTCCGTCGAGCTGGTTGTCGGTAGACAGAGGCGAGTCGCGCAGTATATACGTGATGTCGCTTGAGCCAAGCACGTCAAGTCGGCCCCGCATACGCAGAGCGTCGAGCGGACCATCCACAAGGCCCAGGAAGTTGACATAGGCTTTGCCGTAGGCCTCGCTTCGTGCCTGCTCCTTGGAGTCGATAAGCAGATAGTTGTCGGCTCGCATACGGATGTAGGCCTTCATTTGGTCGAAGTTGGCAAAGTCGACATAGCCGTAGAGAGTGAGCGCATTGTTGTTGCGTGCGAACATCTGGAAGTTCTCAAGCTGCATACGGCTGTTCTTTATAGCCAACTGGTCGTCGCAGAGTCGCATCATCACTCCGTAAGGCTCGCTTGCCACGTAGGCAGAGTCGAAATACAGCTCGCCGTTGACATCGGGGTGGGAGAGGGTGCCCCTAACCTTGACGTTGCCCTCGGCATAGCCAAGGAAATTGATGATGCGGTCGGGCACAAAACCGTCGAGCAGCAGGAGCGGAGTGCGCGACAGAGTCATGTCGGCGTCGATATGCCCCTCGCCCTCAGCGTTGTACATGCCGGTGAGTGTACACACTTCGTGGTGGTCCATCGTGAGTGTGCCATCGACATAATGCTCCATACCCTTGTCTTTAGGCATATACACAAACTCGCTCGCTATATTTCCAATCGGGCAACCCTCGTAGGCCATCTTGTCGATGCTTAGCGACGACGACACCGACATGTCGCCCTCTTCCGACACCATCCAGTGGAAGTCGCCGTTGAGCAGGCCTGCCAGCTTGGGGGCGTAGGGCACGATTGACATCACCTTCTGGAGGTCGAACTTGGCAAGGCTTACGCTAAGGTCTTGATGTGCCTCGGTGCTGTCGTTGGAGTATATCTGCACACCCATGCCGTCGTTGGCGAGCAGTCGCATGTCGGCTGATATGCGCTGGTTTTCGGCAAAGAATATGTAGTTGTCTTTGTTCACCTTAAACTTCTTGTAGCCCAACACTGGGTCGATGCCGCCGAGTTTCAGTCTTACGCCTCCCGGCTCCATGTCGGCCTTCAAGCCGAGGGCAATGCCAAGGCGTTCTCGGTTGTCGAATACTTGAGTGCCCATGTAGAGCGACGACTGTGTGAAGGCACCGCGTATCTTGGCGTTGAACACAAACTGTGGGTTGTAGCGGTTGTTGCGCACTTGCCCCTCGAAATCGGTCTTCGTTGAGTCCGATTTAAAGGCAAGGCGTATGGTGTCGAGCTGCACGCCCGCAGCCACAAGCGAGTCGAGGCTCACTTTTCCGTTGAGGCCATTGTGTGGCGACGCTTCAAGGTCGACAAAGGCATTGTGGAAGTCGTAGCCGAAACGCTTCATCATTCGGCTGAACACATTGTTCTTGCCGGCACTCACAAAGAGGAACATTTCGGGGAAACGCTCCCTCAGTCGCAGTTGGTCGATGTAGCGTTCGTTGCGCTGCTTGGCCAGCTCGTCGTTCACTTCAGTAATGCGGTTCATGATGTGCTCAATGCTTCCTGCTCCGTCGAGGTGCAGGGCAAAGTCGCCACTTCTAAGGGCGGCGTGTGTGGAGTCGCGTCGTGTGAACATGTCGATGCTGATGTTCTCCGGTCGGTAGGCGTTGGCAGAGTCGCGTATCACTATATTCCCCACGGTGCCTTCCACCTTGTGGCTGCTCTTGGCGTCGCTCAGCAACAGCACGTTGGCTTTGAGCGAAGTGTTGAGCGGACGTTTGGTAATGCCCATACGCATGAAGTCGGCGTTGACGAGGTCGCATATCAGTCGCGCGTCAATCTTGCGGTTGCTCATCAGGGCATTCAGGTTGATGGAGCCGTCGATGAGTGGTGTGTGGCTGCAGAGCGAGGCATGTCCCACACCGTCTTTCACTTCTGCCGTGAGTTTAATGTCCGAGAGGTCGTAGTTGTTGTAGGCAAACTCCGTCACCTCGCCGTTGGCATTGAGTCGGGTACGTGGCGAGAGGAAGTCGAATCCTGCTCCTTGTGCCGTGAGTGTTCCCGTGAATGGGCGCAGCGGCATTGATGGCATGAAGTTCTTGAGGTTGAGCTTATTTACTGTAAGGCGTGTGTTGTAGGCGAGTCGGTGTGAGTCGAACGCCACGTTGCCCCCCACGTATCCTCCGCCTTGCGAGGCTTTGAATTGTGCCGCATAGCGTGGTCCGTCGGCATGAATATTGGCCCTGAGGCTCATGCCCATAGGTATGTTGAACGACTTGGCTGCTGATTTCGGCAGCAAAGTCTTCACAAAGTTGAGGTTGTAGGTATGGGCTTCGGCGCGTATGTCGGCTCTAAGTCGGTTGGTGTTGTTGAGGTTTTGAGCCGTGCCGTTTGCCTTGAACGTGAGCACAGTGGGGTAGGTGACCGAGATGTCGGCAATGCGCATGGCCTGCATGTTGCCCTTGATGTCGGCACTAAGGGTGATGGGGGTGTTGGGCAAGCTTCTCAGCATAGGCTTGGGAAGGAAGGCAAGCAATGGAGCGAAGTCGCTCTTCACCACATATCCCTTGGCATAAACCTTCATCTTGCCGGGATTGCGGTCGGCAAAGGTGGACAAGTCCATGTCTATGCGTGCCGTTATGGCAGAAAGGGCTGTGCGCAGACTGAGGTCGGGCAACTGTATGTGGGTGGAGTCGAGGTTGACATGAGTGGTGAATTGCTTCACGCTCAAGCCGCTCTTCTCGCTCATGGCGCATTCCTTAAGGTGCAAGGCAAGAGCTTCGCTGCTGTATCTTAGCGAATCGATGTGCATTGCAATGCCCGAGAGGGCTATATGGTTGAAGTCGAGCCCCTGGGATTGTGGCTTCTCATATCGGTTGTCGTAGGTGAGCGAGCCTTCGCGCCAGTCGAGCGAACCAATGTTGTAGGAGTTTTTAAAGAGGTCGAAGCGTCCGTGCTCCGCGCTCAATGCCCCCATGCCAGCCTTTATGCAGAGGGTGTCGCCAGGCATGTGTAGAGTTACGGCAGACTTCTTTATGTCGAGTTTGCCGAGATTTATTTTCCAGTAATTGGGAGTCTGTGTGGTGTCTTCGGGCACGGTGTCGCTCAGAGCCACGTCGAGTTTGGCGTTGTCTATCAATGCTTTGTCGAGTGTCACGCTTTCGGTGGCAAGGTTGATGCTTCGGCTTCGCAACGTAAGTTTGCCCACGCTGCCCTTCACCCTTGCCGAGGGGATAAACTGTGCCGTGTTCATCTTTACGTCTCTGAAGTCGAGTCGGTCGACAACAATGTTCTTATGGATAAGAGGCATCAGTCGCACGCTGACGCTCAGCAGTCGGGCGTCGGCTATGGTGTCGGTCACTCCGCGCAGGGAGTCGTTGGGTTGTGTGGCGCGAAATCCGTTGATGCTGAGTTTAAGCGGAAAGCTAAGGTGCACACGCTTTATGTCTACCGACATGCCGGTAGATTCGGAGACGTATGCCGTCACGCGTCCCACCGCCCAGTTTTGCACGGGAGGGATGTATAGCAGCACAGCCAGCAGAGTGACTATAATAATAGGTGTGGTGACAATAGCCGCCAATATCTTAAGAGTTTTTTTGTGGACAGGTTTCATTCGAAAGTCGCGTTTTATCTGTTTGTTTTACAAATTTAGCTAAAAAAATCGAATTATGGGCCCAGTATACTTTAATTATCAATTATTAAAGTCTTTATTGTGGGGAGTTGATATTTTTTTGTGGAATAAGCTGTACACGTTGTTTAATTCCTTGCTCCTTATGGTTTGAACGCAGAAACAGCGTTTCCTGCCCCATTCCGCATTGATTGATGCAAGAAACAGTGTTTCCTGCCCCATTCCGCATTGATTGACGCAAGAAACAGTGTTTCCTGCCCCATTCTGTATTGATTGATGCAAGAAACAGTGTTTCCTGCCCCATTCCGCATTGATTGACGCAAGAAACAGCGTTTCCTGCATCATTCCGTATGGAGTAATCCTTCTCTCTACACAATCTTTTTACTCTCTCGGCAGGAAAAAATAATTTCCTCGGGAGGGAACAAAAATTACCTCCCGAGGAAACGCAAAAATGGTAGTTATGTTTAGAACTTCACCTCATAGGTTTTGCCCTTCTTAGTCTTCAGAGTCTTTGTCTGGTCGCCATAGCGCAAAGAGCATGTTCCGCCAGAACCCGACACTACGTTGGCGTGGTCGAGCTTTCCGTTCTTCCAGTAGATGTCTACTGTGAAGTTGCCGCGAGCGCGGAGTCCGGTGATGGAGCCTTCCTTCCATGCGTCGGGCAGAGCAGGCAAGAGATGTATGAATCCCATGTGGCTCTGCATAAGCATTTCGGTCACGCCGGCAGTGCCGCCAAAGTTGCCGTCAATCTGGAATGGGGCGTGTGTGTCCCACAAGTTGTCGAGTGTGCCGTTCTTGAGCAAGTTGCCATAGAGTTTGTAGGCATGGTTGCCGTCGTGCAGGCGTGCCCACTGGTTGAGCTTCCATCCCATCGACCATCCTGTGGCACCGTCGCCTCTATGCTCAAGCACTACACGCGAGGCCTTGGCAAGCTCAGGAGTAGTGACAGGCGAGATGGTGTGTCCCGGGTGCAATCCAAAGAGCTGGTTGACGTGGCGGTGGTGGTCCTCTGGATCATCGATGTCGCGCGACCATTCCATGAGCTGTCCGTAGCGTCCAATCTTGTAAGGGGCAAGCTTCTTAAGTGCGTCCTCCCATGAGCGGCGTTCCTTGGCGTCGCGGTTGAGTGTCTTGCTTGCGTCGATAGCGTCGATGAGAATCTCGCGTATCACGGCATGGGCGAAGGTTGCGCCCTCGTCGATAGGACCGTGCTCGGGCGATGTAGACGGAGCTGCTGTGTAGACACCGTCGCTGCGATGCCACAGATAGTCGGCTGCAAAGTTGGCGCTACCCTTGATAATGTCGTAGGCCTCGTTGGCGAGCCACTTGTTGTCGCGTGTGTAGTCGTAGTAGTTCCACAGATGTGTGGCAAGCCACGGACCTGCGAATGGTGAGAAGTTCCACGACATGTCCTCGCTCGAGAGCGGAGTGGTGAAGCCGAACGGGTTGCCCGAAACGGATGTGGTCCAGCCGCGAGTGCCGAAGTAGGCCTTGGCAGTAACCTCGCCTGGCTTGACAAGTCCCTTCACGAAGTCGAACAGAGGCAGCTCACACTCCGGAAGATTGGTCTGGCAAGCCGGCCAATAGTTCATCTGCAGGTTGATGTTGTTGTGGTAGTCCACGCGCCAAGGTCCGTCTACATTGTTGTGCCATACGCCCTGGAGATTGGCAGGAAGGTTGCCTGGGCGCGAAGAGGCTATGAGCAAGTAGCGTCCGAACTGATAGTAGAGCTGCTCAAGATAGAGGTCGGATTTGCCTTGACGGTAGTCGGCGAGTCGCTTGTTGATAGGACGGTCGTCGGTGGAATTTGTATTGTCGAGCGTGAGCTTCACGCGGTTGAACAGCTTTGAGTAGTCGTTGTAGTGCTCCTTGAGCAGCTGGTCGTAGCCAGAGGCCGAAGCCTGGTCGAGCCATTTGGCGGTTGTGGCCACTGGGTCGACGCCCACGTAAGCCTTTGGGTCGTTGAAGTCGGGAGTGTAGTTCTCCTTATAGTCGGTGTCGGCTGTAAGCAGGATTACTACTTCGTCGGCCCCCTTCACTGTGAGTCGTCCGCCTTCGTTGCTTACTGTTCCGCCCTTGTTTATGGCCTTGATGCGGATGGCATACTGCATTTGGTTGTTGTCGAGTCGGGCGTCCCAAAGCAAGGCGTCGTTGCCGCAGGCAGTCATCTTGCCCTCGGATACTGGATTCTTGGCATAAGAGATGACGAGATTCTGCTTAGCCTTTGCCGATGCTGTGTAGCGTATGGCAATGACGTTGGCTGGATAGCTGGCAAAGTATTCGCGGCGGTAGCTCACTCCGTCTTTCTTGAATTGTACGTGAGCCACGGCAGAGTCGAGCGAGAGTTCGCGGCGGTAGTCGGTCATGTTTACGGCGCTGAGTCCGGTCTCCACATACAGTTCGCCTGCTGTGGTGAAGCTTCCAAAGCGTGATGGAGTCTCGTCGGCCGAGCCATATTCCACTGTACTGTTGAAGTTCTTGCGTGTGAGTTCGTCGGCACGCTTCCAGTCGTCGTCGGCAAAAGCCTTGCGTATGTCGTTGAGCACATGGGCCGACTGCTTGTTTACGTCCCAATAGTATTTTGCTCCTCGCGAAGTGTTTGGGCCTCCACGCCACAGACTCTTCTCGTTGAGTGTGAGTCGTTCGGCTTCCACCGAGCCTAAGATGTTGATACCGAGCGAACCGTTGCCGATAGGCAGCGATTGTGATTCCCATTCAGCGTCGGGGTTCTTGGCAGTGTCGCCAGCTGTGATTGGTTTTTTTGTTGAATTCCAATTTTCGGGATGTCCGCCAAACCATATTGCAGCACCGTTGAGTGTTGTAGGACGGTCGAACCAGTAGCGCAGGGGTTTGTTGTTCTGAGCATTGGCACTCTGGGTGAGAGCCGCAAGTAATAGTAAAGTAGTAAGGGATTGTTTCATGTTTTGTATGATGTTGTTTTGGTTTGTTTCGACAAAAGTAATGAAAAAAATGTAAAAGCATACGTACAATAAAGAATTATTGTGCGTATGCCTTATTTTTTGGTTTTATAAGTGTGTCAATCGCTGCTGGTTAGCCATATTCTTGTGGCGTCGGCCACTTGTCGGTGTCGTGCCACTTTGTCGGGCACTCGGCAGGCGTCGTAGTATAGTTGCATTGCTGCCAGCCTCCTTGTCCACCATTCGTCAGTGCCTACATTGCTCTGTTCTTGCCACACGTCGCATCCGTTGGGGTTGATGTTGGCAGTCATGTCTCCCGCAAGCACAATGCCGTGTTGGCGTGCTGTGTCGTGGGCGGAGCGCAGTTGGCAATGTAGCACATACTGCACATAGTAGAAGAAAGCCAATTTCTTGTAGGCCTTGGTTCGGGCATTTTGCAGTTGCCCCCGTTCGGCTTCTGTCCATTCGTTGTGGCTTGGCCATCGGCGGAAGTCGGCTATTCCGTAGGCGTCACGCAGATAGCTGAATTGGGCGTAAGGCACGAGCCACCGCTCGTTGGCTGTGAAGAAGCGTCGGTAGTCGGCTGAGTGCAATGTGTGGTCGCCTTCTTCGTTGAACACGCATCGCAGGTATTCCAGTTTGGTGTGCAAGGTGGCAGTGTAGTCGTAGCCAGCCGAAGAGCCAAGTTGTTGGCATAGTGTGTCCATGCGCTCGCGTTCGGTAGGGTCGGCAATGGTGGGCAGCTGACTTAGGTCGCACAGCAGAGGGTGGAGGGCAAACGCGCTTATGGAGGAGTAGGGGTTGGCGTCGGCGTTGGTGTGTGTGGATATGGAGTCGCACACTGGCGGTATGTAAATCATCTGTGCCTTGGCTGAGGCTGCTGTCTGAGCTATGAACTTGGCAAGACTGCCAAAGTTGCCTATGCCGAAACCGTCGGCCGACCCGAGCTGTGCAATTGATGTGTGCAGGCATGTGGGCTGTGGGGTAGGGCGGTTGAAGCGTGCTTCCTCCGTCTCTATGGCTATGGCCTCGCCCTGCTTTATTTCTGTAAATTCGAGTGAGCGGTTTGGGTTGGCTTCGTATACGGCGTTGCCTTCGCTGTCGATTGCCACATATTTATAATGTATGTCGGTGGTGATGTTGGCTGCGTTGATGTCGGCTTGCCACTCACAATGGTTGTGCTCGGTCATGGGCAAAGCCTGTTGGGCGTTCCATTCACCAAGATGTTGGTTGCTGCCCACTATGGCCAGTCGCTCGCCGGGTAGAAGTTCAGGTGCACGCACAATCAGTCGGATGGTGCGCAGTAGCGCAGTGCGTCCGGCAGGCGTGACGGCCTTTGGCTGGAGGCATTCGGTGAAGGCTGTGGTGTAGAATCGTGTGTCGTCGGGTCTCTCGTGCCACACATTGTTCACGCTGAGCAGTTCGCAGCGGGTGAGGTTGAGGTCGATGCGATGAAGCATCCCCGTCCACTCGTGTTTGTATTCGCGTCCGCCACGTGTTATGGTGAAGAAGTAGTCGATGTACGGCTTCTCCTTGCTGCCACACGTTACGTCATGGAGCTTGTATGTCCATGTATGTCCGTCGGTGGTAGTCATGCTGGCTTGTTGCCGACAGCGTAGCCCATTGCGGTTGACAACAAGGTTGAGTAGAATCTCTTCGTCGTAGGTCGCCGTATAGGTTATGTTGAATAGAATGGTCATGATTTGTTGTTCGAGGTAATTACTAAAGCAAAAGTAGCATTTAAATTTGGTTTGGGCAACATTAGCTTAAAAAATATTGTTGTTAAGTGCGAAAAACAATATGAATGTCGTCGATTTTGAGTAACTTTGCAGTCAATAAACGCTCACCCCGCAAAGTGTAAAGAATCCCAAAAGCAAGTCCTTATGACAAATTTAGCCAACTATTTCCCTATCACCGACCCCACTCTCATATTCTTTGTGGTGCTGCTCATCATCCTCTTTGCCCCTATCATAATGGGCAAACTGCGCATTCCGCACATCATAGGAATGGTGCTTGCAGGTGTTGCTGTAGGCAAGTATGGCTTCAACATTCTGTCCCGCGACGACTCCTTTGAGCTTTTTGGCAAGGTGGGACTGTATTATATAATGTTTCTTGCCTCGCTTGAGATGGACATGGAAGGCGTGAAGCGCAATTCGCGTCGTTTCGGTGTGTTCGGTCTGCTCACGTTTGGTGTGCCGTTCATCCTTACTTATGTGGCGAGCATCACCATTCTGCACTATTCCACGTTTGCCTCGCTTCTGCTTGGCTGCATTATGGCTTCGAACACGCTTATTGCCTATCCCATTGTGGGCAGGTATGGATTGCAGAAGAAGCCGAGCGTTACGCTGTCGGTAGGCTCGTCGATGATTTCGCTGCTTGTGTCGCTTGTGGTGTTGGCAGGCGTGGTGGCGTCGTATGGTGGCGAGACGGGTGTGTGGTTTTGGCTGTGGTTTGCAGGCAAGTTTGTGCTCTATTGTGCGACGTTGGTCATAATCATCCCACGTCTGACGCGTTGCTTCCTTCGCCGCTATAGCGATGCTGTGATGCAGTTCATCTTTGTCATGTCGATGCTCTTTATGAGTGCCGTGTTCAGCGAGGCTGTGGGCTTGGAGGGCATCTTCGGAGCCTTCCTTTCGGGATTGATACTCAACCGTTTCATCCCTCATGTGTCGCCATTGATGAACCGCATCGAGTTTATAGGCAACGCTATCTTCATTCCCTATTTCCTGATAGGCGTGGGAATGCTGATAAATGTGCGTATGCTGTTTGCCGGAGGCGACATCGTGTTGGTTATGGTCCTAATAGTGCTGTTCGGAACGCTTGGCAAGGCGTTGGCGGCTTATGTAGCCAGCTTCTTGTTTCGCCTGCCTCTGTCGTCGGGCAACATGATGTTTGGACTTACCTCTGCCCATGCGGCTGGAGCCATAGCCATGGTGATGATAGGTATGAAGATAGAGGTGGCACCGGGACAGTCACTTGTCACCGACGACATGCTCAATGGGGTGGTGATGATGATTCTCTTCACATGTATCATCTCAACGATGATGACCGAACATGCTGCCCAGCAGATTATTCTGCGCGACAAGGAGATGCCCGACGATAATGACAACAAATCGCATTCGGAGGAGAAGATTCTAATTCCGATGAAATATCCTGAGTATGCCCAGCGCTTGGTGAATGTGGCTATGATGATGCGCAATCCCAAGAACACTACAGGCCTTGTGGGACTGAACGTGGTGTATGACGACGACGACATGCGTCGCAACATGGAACAGGGACAGCAGTTGCTCGACCGTATGGTGAGCTATGCGGCTTCGGCAGACATGTCGATGCAGACTCAAGTGCGCGTGGCTGCCAACATTGCCAATGGCATAAAACATGCTTTCAAGGAGTTTCGCTCCACGGACATCCTCATTGGAATGCACATGCACCCAGAGGTGTCGCAGAAGTTCTGGGGAGCGTTCCACCAGAGCTTGTTCAATGGATTGAACTCGCAGATTATAATGGCTCGACTCAACCAACCGCTTTCCACCATACGCCGTGTGCAGGTGGCTGTGCCTTCGAGGGCGCAGTTTGAGCCGGGTTTCTACCGTTGGTTGGAGCGTGTGTGCCGTATGGCTACCAACATGGAGTGTCATACGGAGTTCTACGGACGCGACGATGTGTTGCCGCTCATAGAGCAATATATAAAGAACCGCCACTCCGAGATGCGCTACTCATGCACGGTGATGCTGCACTGGTCGGAAATGCCACAGCTTGCCTCGTCGGTATCTAACGACCATCTGTTCATCATCGTCACAGCACGCAAGGGCACAGTCTCCCACAAGAACGCGCTTGAGCGTTTGCCCGACGAGATACAAAACTATTTCGCCGACAGGAACATAATGATAATCTTCCCCGACCAGCATGGCGACGCTATGGAGGAAATGACCTTCGCTCAACCGCAGCATACTGAGGACCAGAGTGCATACGAGTCGCTGAGCAAGTGGATGAAAAAGAATTTGATGAGAAAGTAAGACTGGCTACAAACCCGTCGGCTTTCTAAGCATCAACAAAACAAGAATATATTATGATAGACATTAAAGGAATAACCAAGAGTTTTGGCTCGCTTCAGGTGCTCAAGGGCATCGACCTACATATTAATAAAGGTGAGGTGGTGAGCATTGTGGGTCCGAGTGGTGCCGGCAAGACAACCTTGCTGCAGATAATGGGCACACTCGACAAGCCAGACGGCGGTACTGTAGTAGTGGACGGTATTGACGTGGGCAGTCTGTCGGCAAAGAAACTAAGCGATTTCCGCAACCGACACATCGGTTTCGTGTTTCAGTTTCATCAGCTCCTGCCTGAGTTCACGGCTCTTGAGAATGTGATGATTCCTGCCTACATAAGTGGCAAGGGCACCAGGGAGGCTAAACAGCGTGCTATGGAACTGCTTGAGTTTATGAACCTTGCCGACCGCGCTTCGCACAAGCCAGCCGAGCTGTCGGGTGGCGAGAAGCAGCGTGTGGCCGTGGCACGTGCCTTGGTGAACAATCCTGCTGTGGTGTTTGCCGATGAGCCGTCGGGCTCGCTCGACTCCAAGAACAAGGCCGAACTGCATCAACTATTCTTCGAACTGCGCGACAAGTTCGGACAGACCTTCGTCATTGTCACACACGACGAGCATCTGGCAAGCATCACCGACCGCACAATACATATTGTGGACGGAAAGATTGTGGATGAGAAGATTGTTGACGGAAAGAAAGTTGACGAGAGCTTAGATGATGAAACAGTCGTTGGCGAGCAGGCTGTTGCTGAGAAGTTTGTTGGCGAGCAGACTGTTGAGTCGGATGGAAATCCTGTTTAACTAATTGATAAACGAAATATATATATGATAAAACTTGGCGATTACAATAAGATGACCGTAGTCAAGGAGGTTGACTTTGGTATTTATCTTGACGGTGGCGACGAGGGCGAGATACTTATGCCCAAGCGCTATGTGCCAGAAGGCACTAAACCAGGCGATGAGCTTGAGGTGTTCATCTATCTCGACCAGGACGAGCGTCCGGTTGCCACTACAGAGCATCCTCTCTGCAAGGTGGGCGACTTTGCTTATCTTGAGGTGTCGTGGGTGAATGAGTATGGAGCTTTCCTAAACTGGGGGTTGATGAAGGACCTCTTCTGTCCGTTCCGCGAGCAGAAAAAGCGTATGCAGAAGGGTGAGAGCTACATCGTGCATGTGCATATCGACGAGGAGAGCTATCGCATTGTGGCTTCGGCCAAGGTGGAACGCTATTTTGCCGAACGCCATCCTTTCTATAATCACGGTCAGGAGGTTGACCTGCTGGTGTGGCAGAAGACAGAGATGGGATTCAAGGTTATCATCGACAACTGCTATCCTGGTCTTGTCTACGAGGACCAGGTGTTCCGCTATCTGCATACGGGCGACCGCGTGAAGGGATACATCAACACCGTGCGCCCCGACGGCAAGATAGACGTTACGCTTCAGCCTACTGGCAGACAGCAGACCCTCGACTTCTCGGAGACCCTGCTTCAGTATCTTCGCGACAACGGTGGCAAGTGCGACCTTGGCGACAAGAGCGATGCCGAGGACATAAAGCGTCGTTTCCAGGTGAGCAAGAAGGTGTATAAGCGTGCCATTGGCGACCTCTACAAGCGTCGGCTCATAGAGGTGGGCGATAATGGCATTAAGCTTATTAGAAACTGCTGAAACGGTCGATAAGTTTCTTGCGGAAGAGTCTTCCTACCTTCACGTCGGAGAGTTTGTCAAACGGTGGATAGAAGTGGCATGTGTTGTCGGCTACTTCTATCAGATACCCGAGGTTGATGATGTGCTTTTGGCTTACACGCACAAGAGCATCGTTCAGTTCGAGCAGCATGTCGCTGTTGACATTGCGTTTCAGGCGTATCGGGTCATCTTTCCCTGCAATAGTCATTTCCCATACTCTCAGCTCATGGTTGTAGGTGAATACACCAATGTCGCGAATGTCGATAAGGCGGAAGTCCACGGCATTGGTGTAGACAAGATATTTTCCGTCGTTGCGCTTAGCTATTCCGTCGTTGTCGAGAGCTTCAAGGGTGTCGTTTCCGTCGTTGTTGTTGGCAATGTCCGATTCGCTGTGCTGCAAGTTGGGACGTCGGTCGATACAAGCCCGTCGCAATATCATGCGCAGCTCGTTGTCCTCGATAGGCTTGAGCAGAAAGTCGAAGGCTTTGTTGCGGAATGCAGGCAGCATGTATCTGCCATGTGCAGTGTACATCACCACCCGGCAGCGACCGTCGGTCATGCCATCTATTCGCTCAAGGAATTCTATGCCCGATATGTCGGGCAGTTCCACATCGAGAAACATAAGGTCGGGTTGTTTCTCTTCAAGCAGTTTAAGTCCGTCCATACCATTGTAGGCCACTCCCACAAGTTCGGTTTCATCGTATTCTTTTAGTTTGTCGGCAAGGGCGTTAGCTGCCATTTTCTCATCGTCGACGATAATGATTTTCATAATAATCAGTTGCTTTTTTTTAGAAAGTTATACAGTCTGGTATCTTAAGTGTTGCTTTGCATCCAATGATTTGGTTGTTGTTATCCTCGCGGTTGGATATCTCAAACCTCATCTTTTGTTTGTTGCGTTCGTTGGTCACGGCAATGGTCTGCGATATAATGCCCAGTCCAGTGCCTTTCTTCAGAGCGCGGCGAGCGTTGAATCCCGGTCCGTTGTCCTCTACAGAGATGATGGTAAGGTTGTTTTCGCGTGCTATGTATATTCTTAGACGCTTTTCGCCTTCCATGCCTTTCAGTCCGTGCACGATAGCGTTTTCGGTGAGTATCTGGAGGAACATCGATGGAATCTTCACCTTGGCAATGTCGGCATCGTCAGCAACGTCGATATTGAACTTGAAGTCGTCGCCCAAGAGATAGCGTTCCACTCGTATGTATTGCTGCACAAACTCCAGCTCCTTGTCGAGCATCATGTATGGCTGGCTCGACATGTCGAGGTTGGTGCGTATGAGTCGTGCCAGTTCCATCAGTTCAGATGCCTCCTTCTCGCCAGAGTTCACAATCTTGTTGTTGAGCACGTTGAACATGAAGTGTGGCGATATGCGGTTGCGCACATTGTTGAGCTTCAGGTTCATAATGTTCACCTGGTTTTGCAGTTGCTTCTTGCGTGTGTACATATACCACATGATGAGCAGCAACACCAGCACGACAGCCGTCAATATGGCACCCGTAGTCATGGTGTGGGCGCGTTGTATCTCCGCATTCTTGTGTTCGAGAGCAAGGTCGTGGTGCAGTTGCAGAGTGTCGGCTCTGAATCGCGCCATTATTTCAGCAGAGCGCATGTTGGAGCGGTTGTGCTCAAGCGAGTCGGTGTAGCTTTGGTCTCGCTTCAGGGTCTCGTATGCCATGCGGTAGTTGTTGGTATGCTCATAGAATTGTCGCATGTATCGGTTGCGTATGTTCACCATACTATATTGCACGTCTTTCTCTCCGGCTTTGTCGCCGTTAGCCACACGTCTCACTTCGTTGAAGTCGCCTCTTTTTGTGGCAATGCCTATGCGTATGGTGTTGCAGTAGTATATTCCGGCAGGGTCGCCGTTCTTTCGGAAGAAAGGCTCCACCTCGTCGAGATAATGCTGTGCACTGTCAGTCTGGTTGAGATTAAGATACACGTCGGCAAGGTTTACTTTACACAGATACATGTCGAAGTTGTTCTGCATACCATTCTTTATTATGACACGTTTCAGACGCAGAAATGTGTCGAGAGCCTTGTGGTAATCCTTTCTGAAATAGTAGTAGTTGCCCAGGTTGTTGACATAGTAAGCCTGCATAGGGGGCAGCATGAGGTCGAAGAAACGCTCGGTCTCGTCGTAGTAGTGCTTGGCGGTTTCAAAGTCGTTAAGCGTGAGGTAGATTTGTGCCAGCCCCATGTATAGAGTGATGTTGGAGTGCTCGGGTTGTTTGAGTGAGTCGACGAGAAAGAGAGCCCTACGATAGCATCTTGCGGCATTTGGTATGTCGTTGAGTTGTATGTAGGCGTCGGCAATGTTTGCACAAACAAAAGGCAGTTCCTTTTCATTATCGCTGTGCTGATACAGTCTGTATGACTCCTTGTAGAATTGCAGTGTCTTTCCCGGGTCGCGGTGGAAGTTGTGGTTGCGTGCTGCCTTACACGATAGGGCAGAGGCCATCATGGTGTTGAGGCGTGGCGTGCTGTAGATGTTGTGTTGGGCATAGTAGCCATTGTCCTGACGGTTGACAAAGTTGATGATACGGTTAATCAGCGTGTCGGCACGTTCTGGACGGTCGGACAGCCAATAGAAGTTGGCAAGTCGCAGCAGATATTCGTAGTACTCCATGCTGTCCTTTGCTCCTGCCAATCCGCGTTGTATGTCGTTGAGAGCAGTTGGGGCAAACAAACTGATGGAGTCATCAAGATTTTGCAATCGTTCAATGCGTGGGTTGTTGCCATCTCTGTCGCTTTTGTCATGATTGCATGACAGAAACATGATAATCACTGCCGGCAAAATGGCCAGTGTGAGGAGTATTTGTCGTATGGTTTTATGGTTGCTGCGCATGATAATTGTATTGGGTTGAAGAGTGTTGCAGGTTTTATGATTTTTTTTGATGGTTGCAAAGATACTTATTTTTTTTAAGAAATAAATTTATTATGTGCCGTTTTTCGATGGATGAATAAAATAAGTTAGGCTTAGAGTGTGTTTTGTGTGTAGAAAAAAAAAACTAAGAGAGAAGAATGCTTCGCTCTTAGTTCTTTAAATTGAAATATTTTTTATTCTTCTAAAGAATTAGAATTCAGCAGATTTCGGCGTGCGTGGGAAAGGAATCACATCGCGTATGTTCTGCATACCAGTAACGAAGAGGATAAGACGCTCGAAGCCAAGACCGAAGCCTGCGTGAGGACATGATCCGTACTTGCGTGTGTCGAGATACCAGTTCATGTCCTTCATCGGGATGTTGCGCTCCTCGATTTCGTTCATAAGCTTGTCGTAGCTCTCTTCACGCACAGAGCCACCGATAATCTCGCCAATCTGTGGGAACAGCACGTCGGTGCCCTGAACAGTCTTGCCGCTCTTGCCACCGAAGCCCGACTCCTCGGCGTCTATCTTCATGTAGAATGCCTTGATGGCCTTCGGGTAGTTGGTCATGATGACAGGCTTCTTGAAGTACTCCTCAACGAGGAAGCGCTCGTGTTCAGAGGCAAGGTCGTCGCCCCACTCGCATGGGAACTCAAACTTCTTGCCCTTCTGTATGGCCTCCTGGAGAATGCGGATGCCTTCGGTGTAGGGAAGATGTACGAACTCGGAATTGAGCACACCCTGAAGACGCTCGATGAGACCCTTGTCAATCATCTTGTTGAGGAACTCAAGGTCGTCCTTGCAGTGGTCCAATGCCCAGCGGATGCAATACTTGATGAAGTCTTCCTCAAGTTCCATGAGTCCGGCAAGGTCGAGGAAAGCCACCTCTGGCTCTACCATCCAGAACTCGGCCAAGTGGCGCGGAGTGTTGGAGTTCTCTGCACGGAATGTAGGACCGAAGGTATATATAGCTCCAAGAGCAGTGGCACCAAGCTCGCCTTCGAGCTGGCCAGACACGGTAAGCGAAGTCTGCTTGCCGAAGAAGTCGTCGCTGTAGTCAATCTTTCCGTCCTCAGTCTTCTTGAGGTTGTAGAGGTTCTTGGTTGTTACCTGGAACATCTGGCCTGCACCCTCGCAGTCGCTTGCGGTGATGAGCGGAGTGTTGAAATAGAAATAGCCGTGCTCGTGGAAGTAGGTGTGGATAGCCATAGCCATGTTGTGGCGAATGCGCATCACAGCACCGAATGTGTTGGTGCGCAGACGCAGATGAGCGTACTGGCGCATATACTCGAACGACTGTCCCTTCTTCTGCATAGGATAATCGTTGCCACAAAGACCGTAGATTTCGATAGAGTCGCACTGAATCTCGGATGTCTGTCCATTGCCCTGGCTTTCAACGAGAGTACCAACAGCGCTGATACATGCGCCGGTAGTGATTTGCTTAAGCTGCTCGGCATCAAACTTGGTAGGATCGACCACAATCTGGATGTTCTTGATGGTAGATCCGTCGTTGAGTGCTATGAAGTCGACAGCCTTAGAGCTGCGGTGAGTGCGTACCCAACCCTTCACGTTAATCTTGCTTCCGAAATCGGTGCTGCTGAGAGCATCCACGATTTTGGTTCTCTTTAATGTTTCCATTATATTATTAATTGTTTAGTGTTTAGAGGGATGATGTTTAATGAAGAAAGAGTAATGTTTAATGTCGCATTGCCCAACAGTTGCAATAACTGGCAATCAGACATTAAACATTACTCATTAAACATTATTCAAACGCTCCCATGCGCAGCATCTCTACTTCCTTCTCTGTGAGGAAGCGCCAGTCGCCACGACGGAGGTTCTTCTTTGTGAGACCTGCAAACTGTACACGGTCGAGCTTCACAACGCGATAGCCAAGGTGCTCGAATATACGACGCACGATACGGTTCTTGCCGCTGTGGATTTCGATGCCCACCTGGCTCTTGTCGGTGTCGCTTGCATATTCAATGGCGTCTGCATGTACCTCGCCGTCCTCAAGCTCGATGCCGTCGGCAATCTGCTGCAAGTCGTGAGCAGTAACGTTCTTGTCGAGATACACGTGGTATACCTTCTTCTTGAGGAACTTCGGGTGAGTGAGCTTAGATGCAAGGTCGCCATCGTTTGTAAGCAAAAGCACACCAGTAGTGTTGCGGTCGAGACGTCCTACAGGGTAGATGCGCTCAGGGCAAACGTTCTTCACGAGGTCCATTACAGTCTTGCGCTGCTGTGGGTCGTCGCTTGTTGTAACGCAGTCCTTAGGCTTGTTGAGCAGCACATACACCTTCTTCTCAAGGTTTACGGGCTGGTCGTGGAACTTAATCTCGTCGGTGCGCTTGATCTTTGTGCCGAGCTCTGTAACTACCTCACCGTTAACCGACACAACACCAGCCTGGATGAACTCATCAGCCTCGCGACGTGAGCAGATGCCTGCATTGGCAAGAAACTTGTTGAGACGTATCGGCTCGTTCGGGTCGATGTTCTCCTCCTTGTATTCGATGCGCTTCTTCATGCTATATTTAGCGTTCGGGTCGTAGCCTGGAGTGTGCTGACGGTTGTAGCCGCCCTGCTGTCCGTAGCCACCGCGCTGCTGATATCCACCGCGCTGCTGTCCGTATCCGCCACGCTGCTGATATCCACCGCGCTGCTGTCCGTATCCGCCACGCTGCTGGTAGCCACCGCGGTTATAGCCGCCCTGCTGACCGTAGCCACCCTGTTGGCGTGGCTGATATCCTCCCTGCTGCTGTTCGCCATCCTCGCCCTGCTGCTGGTTGTTGTAGCGTGGACGATAGCCTCCCTGCTGTTGGTTGTATCCGCTGCGCTGCTGATATCCACCGCGCTGCTGGTTGTATCCTCCGCGCTGCTGGTAGCCACCCTGCTGGCGTGGCTGATATCCTCCCTGCTGCTGTTCGCCATCCTCTCCCTGCTGCTGCTGGTTGTAGCGTGGGCGGTAGCCTCCCTGCTGCTGGTTGTATCCTCCACGGTTATATCCACCACGCTGCTGGTTGTATCCGCCTCGGTTGTATCCGCCTTGCTGGCGTGGCTGATATCCACCGTTCGACGAGCTAAGTCCTGCACCGAATCCCTCGGGGCGGAAGTTGTTGTTGTCGTCGTTGACAGCCGGTGTTGTCTGACGGTCGGCATTGTAGGGACGCTGTATACGTGGACGGCGTCCTGTCACACTGCGATACTCTCTTTGATAATTTCCTGCGGGACGGCCGTAGCTCTCGCTATTGCCTGTAGTTTGATCCGCTGCTTTTTGTTCGTGGTTCTTTTCCAATTCTGAATCCATAATACTTAACTTTTTTCGCCTCACGGCAAGCGTCACCCATTTCCTCCCGCTTAGTTTTAGGGATTGATAGATGCACTTCTGTTTTTACAAAATGTTATTAACTTACTTATTTATATAGATTGTGCTATAATCTTATATATCTTTTGTTCGGAGCCTTAGATTCCGGTGTAGTTGAGCGGAGTGATGGCCATAAGCTCAGCCTTTACAGCATCGCTCACGTTGAGTGTCTTGATGAACTCGTGGATGGTCTCCTCTGTCATTTTTGTGTTTGTGCGTGTCAGAGCCTTGAGCGCCTCGTATGGGTGCGGATAGGCTTCGCGGCGCAAGATAGTCTGTATGGCTTCAGCCACAACAGCCCATGTGTTGTTGAGGTCTTCCTCTATCTTCTCGTCGTGAAGGATAAGCTTTCTTAAGCCCTTGAGTGTGCTTTGCATTGCAATCATGCCATGTCCGAAGGGCACTCCCACGTTGCGCAGAACGGTAGAGTCGGTGAGGTCGCGCTGCAAGCGGCTTACAGGCAGCTTCATGGCGAGGAACTGCAGCACAGCGTTTGCTATGCCGAGGTTGCCTTCCGAGTTCTCGAAGTCGATAGGGTTCACCTTATGAGGCATTGCTGATGAGCCAACCTCTCCAGCCTTGATTTTCTGCTTGAAGTAGTCCATCGAGATGTACATCCAGAAGTCGCGGTCGAGGTCGATGATTATGGTGTTGATGCGGCGCATTGCGTCGAACACCGAACCCAAACAGTCGTAGTTGCTGATCTGTGTGGTGAACTGCTCGCGCTCCAATCCAAGCTTCTCGCTTACGAATCGGTTGCCGAATGCCTTCCAGTCGTATTCAGGATAAGCCACGTGGTGGGCATTGTAGTTGCCGGTGGCACCGCCAAATTTGGCTGTGAGCCTGCATGCCTTCAGCTCGTTGAGCTGCTGTGTGAGACGGTATACATAAACCATAATCTCCTTGCCCAAGCGTGTGGGCGAGGCAGGCTGTCCGTGGGTCTTGGCAAGCATAGGTACGTCTTTCCATTCGTCGGCATACTGCTTCAATTGAGCAATAAGCTCCTCGACGAGAGGATAGTAGGTTTCGGCCAAAGCCTCCTTGATAGAGAGTGGCACACTGGTGTTGTTTATGTCCTGCGATGTGAGACCGAAGTGGATGAACTCCTTGTACTGGTCGAGTCCGCCAATCTTGTCGAACTCCTCCTTTATGAAGTATTCCACTGCCTTCACGTCATGGTTGGTCACCTTCTCGATGTCCTTCACGCGCTGGGCGCACTCCTCGTCGAAGTTTTGGTATATGCCGCGAAGTGTCTCGAACAATGAATGGTCGAAACCCTTGAGCTGCGGCAATGGCAACTCGCAGAGTGTGATGAAATACTCTATCTCCACACGCACTCTGTATCTGATGAGTGCATACTCCGAAAAATAGTTGGCAAGCTTTTCTGTCTTGCCTCTGTAACGACCGTCGATGGGCGAAATGGCTGTCAGCAAATCAAGTTTCATATACGTAATAGTATTTATATATAATGTGTTTTTATATATTATGCTGCAAAATTACTAATTTTAGACGGAAAGACAAAGGTTTTTATACAGGAGCTAACGTTTTTTTATACGAGAACCTCATTTTTTTGCTATCCAATCACTACAATCGGGGATTAAAAACAAAAAAACCGAAAAGAAATAAATCTTTTCGGTTTCGTTGTAGCGGGACCCAGGATTGAACTGGGGACCTCATGATTATGAATCATGCGCTCTAACCAGCTGAGCTATCCCGCCATTGTTTAGCTATCGTTCTTGATTGCGGGTGCAAAGGTAATACATTTTTGTTAATCTCCAAAACTTTTTGCGAAAAATTTTCACTTTATAGGCAAAAAAATGTAATTTTGCAGTGATAAAGGCTCTTTCACCTATATATAATAGGTGTAAAAGCGAGATGTAGAACAAATAAAACAAACTATTAGCACCGTATGTCAACTATAAGATTGGATATAGAGCACCCCTTGAAGTCAACATCACGCAACATTGTGTGGAAACTTATAGGCACTGCCGATGGATTGTCGCGTTGGATAGCAGACAGCGTGAAGCTTGAAGGTGACACCATAACAATCGCTTGGGGTGAGGAGTGGCGTCATCACGAAACCCGCAGTGGCACCATCATATGTCTCGACCGCTACGACCGCATACGCTGGCGTTGGGACGACGACAGCTCTGATAGCACGTATGTGGAGATACGTATGGAGCGAAGCTCCTTTTCCGACGAATTTACGCTGCACATTACCGACTTTTCGCCCGATGACGACATCGACTGGCTGCGAAGTGTGTGGCAGCACAACTTCAAGATGCTCGGCTTGCGCAATGGAGTGTAGAGCTTTGCCTTACAAAAATCATTAAATAATATGAGTTTGTGGATTTTTTATGCTAATTTTGCAGACACATTGGAAATAGTATAACGACATGTTTCGTATAAAGAAATTAGATATATTCATAGCAAAGCAGTTCGGCCTGCTGTTCATAGGAACATTCTTCATCTGTCAGTTTGTGCTGATGATGCAGTTTCTGTGGCGTTACATCGACGAGCTTATAGGCAAGGGACTCTCAGTGGACGTGCTTGCCGAATTTTTCTGGCACATGGGTCTCATGCTTGTGCCACAGGCATTGCCGCTGGCAATCCTGCTTTCGTCGCTCATCACATTCGGTAATATGGGCGAGAGTTCGGAGCTTACCGCCATCAAGGCGGCAGGCATTTCGCTTATGCAGGCGTTTCGTTCGCTCATCGTAATCACAGGGGCGATATGTCTCATGTCGCTGTATTTTCAAAACACTATTGGCCCCAATGCCAACCGGCAGCTGGGGCTCATGCTCATGTCGATGAAGCAGAAAAGTCCGGAGCTGGAGATTCCCGAGGGAATATTCTATGACGGTATCCCGAACTCCAATCTTTATGTGCAGAAGAAGGACCTCAACACGGGCAAGCTCTACGGCATTATGATCTACCGTATGACTGGCTCCTACGAGGATCAGGCCATAATCCTTGCCGACTCGGGCATGTTGCAAGCCACGGCTGAGAAGAAGCACCTGTTGCTAACGCTGTGGAGTGGTGAGTGGTTTGAGAACATGCAGGCGCAGGAACTTGCAGGAAGTGCGGCTGTGCCTTATCGCCGCGAATCGTTCACCGCCAAGCGAATAGTGCTCGATTATGACGGCGACTTCAATATAAATGATGCTTCGTCGATGTCGAACGATGCGCGAGGCAAGGGCTTTGCCCAAATTACACACGACATGGACTCCTTATCCGCCCAGTATGACAGTATAGGCCGCAACTACTATGAAAGCGACCAACGCATGTTCTACGGTATATCTATGGTGTCGAAGCGCGACTCCCTGCGCTCGTTGAAGTTGGCCCGCACCCTGGCCTACAATGTCGATTCTGCCTACGCCAAGCTTCCGGTTGACAGCAAACGTGCGGCAGTGGGAGCGGCATTGCAGAAGGTACAGTCGAGATTGTACGACCTTGAGTTTAAGTCGATGATGACGGGCGACGGTGATAAGCTCATACGCCAGCACGAGATAGAGTGGGTGGCTAAGATAACGCTTGCGCTTACGTGTCTCATCTTCTTCTTTATAGGCGCTCCGCTTGGCGCAATCATACGAAAGGGAGGACTGGGACTACCGGTGCTCATATCCGTGCTCGTGTTCATTGTATATTATATACTCGACAACTCGGGATATCGAATGGCGCGAGGCGGAATGTGGACAATATGGTTCGGAAAGGGGTTGGCTCCAGGAGTGCTCATACCTATGGCTGTGTTCTTCACCTATAAGGCAACCAACGACTCCGTGGTGTTCAACATGGATCTTTATGCCGACATCTTCCGCCGGTTCTTCGGACTGCGCGTCAAACGACCAATCTACCGCAAGGAGGTGGTGATCAACGATCCGAATTATGCCGACGACCTTGAGCGTCTCAACAATATAACAGCCGAGATTGAGCAATACTCACAAAGCCACCGTCTGCGCCATGCGCCAAATTGGGTGAAGGTGTTCTTTAAGTACGAGCCAGATCATGTGATAGAACGCATCAACGACGAGTTGGAGGCTGTAATCGAAGACCTCAGCAACTCGCGCGACCGTACTATCGTCAACCATCTGAGTGCCTATCCGATGATGTCGGTAAAGGCACACACGAGGCCTTTCGAACGATGTTGGCTCAATATCGTCTCGGCTGCAATCGTGCCGCTCGGCTTCGCGCTTTACTTCCGCATGTGGCGTTTCCGTCTGCGTCTGTGGCGCGACCTCCGCACGGTTAAGGCAGAAAACGAAATAATAACAGAAAGAATAAGGGCGTTGATGGCAAGGCAGTAGTTCTTGGAAGAGTCGCCCTTAAAAGATAATTAAATATTAAAAAATCAAACCTTTAACATTAAACATTATAAAATATGGAAGAGTTCAAGCTTAGTAGCATCGAGGATGCTCTGAAGGATTTCCAGGACGGCAAATTCGTAATCGTTGTTGACGATGAAGACCGTGAGAACGAGGGTGACCTCATCATCGCTGCCGAGAAGATAACACCGGAGAAAGTGAATTTCATGCTCAAGAACGCGCGTGGCGTGCTCTGCGCGCCAATCACGCTGTCGAGATGCGAGGAACTTGACCTGCCGCATCAGGTGAGCGACAACACCTCTATGCTCGGCACTCCGTTCACAGTGACGGTCGACAAGCTTGAGGGTTGCACCACGGGCGTGTCTACCCACGACCGCGCAGCTACAATACAGGCACTTGCCGACCCGAAGTCTACACCGCAGACATTCGGTCGCCCAGGCCATATCAATCCGCTTTATGCCCAGGACAATGGCGTGTTGCGCCGTTGTGGACATACTGAGGCTGCCATCGACCTCTGCCGCCTTGCTGGCCTCTATCCGGCAGGAGCACTTATGGAGATTATGAACGAGGATGGCACTATGGCACGTATGCCCGAGTTGCAGAAGATGGCCGCCGAGTGGGGCTTGCGTATAATCACTATCAAGGATCTTATTGCCTACCGTCTTAAGAAAGAGAGTATCATCGAGGTTGGCGAAGAGGTTGACATGCCTACAGAGTGGGGACACTTCCGTCTGATACCTTTCCGCCAGCAGAGCAACGGACTTGAGCACATGGCTCTCGTTAAGGGAGAGTGGCGCGAGGACGAACCCGTGCTTGTGCGTGTACATTCTTCATGCGCCACAGGCGATATTCTCGGCTCGAAGCGTTGCGACTGCGGTCAGCAGCTGCACGAGGCCATGAAGATGATTGAAAGAGAAGGCAAGGGAGTGCTTGTATATATGCAGCAGGAAGGACGTGGCATAGGACTCATGAACAAGATAGAGGCTTACAAGCTTCAGGAGGAAGGCTACGACACGGTTGACGCCAATACACACCTCGGATTTAAACCCGACGAGCGCGACTATGGCTGTGGCGCTCAGATGCTGCGTCATCTTGGCGTGCACAAAATGCGCTTGCTTACCAACAACCCCACAAAGCGAGTGGGACTTGAGGCATACGGACTCGAAATTGTTGAGAATGTGCCAATCGAAGTCGTTCCTAACCAATACAACGAACGTTATCTCAAGACAAAGCGCGACCGCATGGGTCATACTTTGCATTTGAAGTAAACCGATAATTGGCGGAATTAATATTGCTTTCATTTTGTATTGCAATGTTAATTCCGCTATATTTTTTTTTTGTGTTACTGTTCTAAATTTCTTTTCTAACATTCTTTATAAGACTAAGTGGAAGAAGCGTAGAGATAAAAGGATTTTCAGTACTCTACTGAACCTTATTTTGGTCTTCTATTAAGACCGACGTCGGTCTTCTATTAAGACCGAGCTTGGTCTTAATAATACTTGAAAATAGGTCTTAATAATACCCTGAAAAGTGTCGTCTGTTAAGTCTCGGTAAGGTCGTCCGTTGAGTGTTCTATATTTCCTATGTTGGCTGACGCGACAAATAGCCCCAAAAGTCATGTTGTGTTTTTGTGTGTTTGCAGTTTCCGTGTCATTTGCATGTAGAAACCTGAAAGGATAATGAATAAAATCAAGGTTTTTAATTTTTTTATCTTTTTATTCCTATTTCGCTTGCTAAATGTTCGTATAACTCGATTTTTATAATTAATTTTGCATGAAATAATAAACGATAGATACCAAATAATATGGCAGAATTATCAAATCGCCTTAATCGTCTGGCTCCGTCGGCAACACTCGCAATGTCGCAGAAGAGCAGCGAAATGAAGGCACAAGGTGTAGACGTGATAAACCTCAGTGTGGGCGAGCCCGACTTCAACACTCCCGACCACATCAAAGAAGCAGCCAAGAAGGCTATCGAGGAGAATTTCTCGCGCTACTCACCCGTTCCCGGTTACATGGACTTGCGCAAGGCAATCGTGGCAAAGCTTAAGAACGAGAACAATCTCGACTACACAACAGCCGAGGTGCTCGTGTCGAACGGTGCCAAGCAGAGCGTTTGTAACACTGTTATGGCTCTCGTCAACGATGGCGAGGAGGTGATAATCCCAGCTCCATACTGGGTGAGCTATCCACAGATGGTTAAGCTTGCAGGTGGTACACCTGTTATCGTGAACGCTGGTTTCGAGCAGGACTTCAAGATTACTCCCGAGCAGCTTGAGGCAGCTATCACTCCCAAGACACGTATGCTCATCCTCTGCTCGCCGAGCAATCCTACTGGCAGTGTGTATTCTAAGGAAGAGCTTGCAGGCTTGGCCGAGGTTATCAAGCGCCATGAGGGCTTGTATGTTCTTGCCGACGAGATATACGAACACATTAATTATATAGGACGCCACGAGAGCATTGCACAGTTCCCAGGCATGAAGGAGCGTTCAATCATTGTAAATGGCGTGTCAAAGGCGTATGCCATGACCGGTTGGCGTATAGGCTTCATAGCTGCTCCAGAGTGGATTGTCAAGGGCTGCAACAAGCTTCAGGGACAGTACACAAGTGGTCCTTGCTCCGTAAGTCAGAAGGCCGCCGAGGCAGCCTACACCATGTCGCAGGAGTGTGTTGAGACAATGCGTCAGGCGTTTGAGCGTCGTCGCGACCTCATTGTTGAGCTTGCAAAGCAGATACCGGGTCTTGAGGTAAACAAGCCTGAAGGTGCCTTCTATCTCTTCCCAAAGTGCTCAAGCTTCTATGGCAAGACCGACGGCAAGCGCACCATACAGAACTCTACCGATCTCGCCATGTATCTCCTTGAGGAGGGACATGTGGCTACAGTGGGTGGTGATGCCTTTGGCGACCCCGATTGTTTCCGCATGAGTTATGCCACAAGCGACGAAAATATCCGCGAGGCAATGCGCCGAATTAAGGAAACTCTTGGGAAATTGAAATAAAAATATGTTAAAAGCGATATATTCATACGATTATTTGTCATTATTTGCTAACTTTGCCCCGTATAAATAGCAAACCGTAAATTAATGCCAATAATCGTATGAATATTCGTGTTGCTCAGCGTGCCTTATGGCGTGCCGCGCATGGTATTGCCGACTGGCATCTGACACGAGTTAAATGCTAAAAAACAACCCAAACAACGGATATATTTTTAACCATTAATAACTTATTAAATTCTACAAAAAAAATTATGGCAACTACACAAGCTAAAGTGAATCCGAAGAAGAAGTCTTCAGGATTCCAGGGTGTTAAAAACGCGTTCTTTATCATCCTTGTATGTTTCGTTCTCGCAGTGTTGTTCTTCAAGTACATCCTTGGTGCACCTGAGCATTTCGTGAACGGTGACCCGACACAGCCAGTTAAGGACGGTAACCTCATGGGTACAGTCTACAAAGGTGGTGTTGTCGTTCCTGTCATCATCACATTGCTCTTCTCTGTAATCGCTCTTTCTATCGAGCGTTTCTTTGCACTCCGTACAGCTTTCGGTAAGAGCTCACTCGGCAAGTTCGTCGTTTCTGTAAAGCAGGCTATCACCGCTGGTGACATGGCTAAGGCTCAGCAGCTTTGCGACAAGCAGCAGGGTAGCGTAGCTAACGTTGTTGG
>ULYE01007209.1_pt1 | contig 31076 bp, 23 predicted proteins | sample 1961921 | NCBI WGS metagenome assembly ULYE01 (sample SAMEA4835856, study PRJEB28245) | human gut metagenome | biome: gut microbiome; material: fecal sample | place: Denmark | collected 2008 | reverse complement strand
CCGCCGTCCGACACTACATTTTACTTATTAACGCTGATCTTCATAGCCTGACGCTTGCCGTCCACCTTGTAGCTAACTACGTAGACGCCGCGCTGGAGACCACTTGTGTTGACAGTGCCCTGCTCTGAGAAGACGCCAGTTGCCACTACTCTGCCAGCCACGTCAGATACGGTGTAAGCGGTGCCGGCAACGGCTGCAGTGTTGGCAGAAGCGATGCCGTTAGGCGTATCCTCAGTCAGATAAATCATGATGCTTGCAGTGCGTGAGTAGTAGTTCTGATGACCAACCTGTGTGAAGTCGAACCACTGCTTAGCGTAATAGCTGCCCCACTCATAAGCGGCGTTGCCCTCGAGCGGACTGTTGTACTGTCTGAAGCTTACGTAAGGACAATAAGTGTCGCAGTTAACTGCTGTGAGGACTGCGAGGTTCTTGCCAGCCTCATACTTGAACGGCTCGTCAAGAGCGATGGTCAGATCACCAGTGCTCTTCTGTGCGATGCTTGTGATGCCGTCGTAAACGAGAGTGAGCTGTTCCTCAGGAATCCATCCGTCCTTAGTGTTGGTAAGGTCGGTGTTGGCGAGATAGATGCGTACGGGGATTGTCTCCACGTCGCTGTACTGATAAAGAGCATCATACGGCCAAGCCAACTTCTGGATGAGCATGTCCTTATTTTCACCGATTTCGTCAGCAGAATAGATGTTGAGGGCTGCTGCATACTGGTTAGAGAGGTCGAACGGTGAAGAGCTGGCTGTTGAAGAAAACTCAAGGCCGATACCTACAACGTCACCATCAAATGCCTCGCGTACGATGACAGTCATATAGTCTGTAGTGTTGTCGTCTGCATATTCGTCATCAGGCCATGTGCGAACCACGCCACAAATGGCTGTAGTGTCGGCCACCTGCGGTGTCCATGCCACCTCAACGTCTGCGTATTCGCCGCTGTTAAGAGTAACGGCAACGTCCTTGTGATTGAGTTCCTCACCGTTCTTGTCGACGAGAGTGACGCGATAAGCGTAAGCCTTGTCAGTACCACGGTTCTCAACGCGAACAGTATAGACGCTTTCCTTCTTTGCCATCGGCTTCTCAGGACCGCTGATGGAAACGGCAGCGAGGTTAGACTTCTCTGCCTTCTTCACACTAAGATTGAACACCTCGAGCCAGTCGGCACGCATCGGAGAGAGAGCGTGGATGCCAAGGTTCTTATAGCCGTCAGACTCTGCCTTGAAGACAACGCCGATACGCTGCTTGTCGCGGTTGCCCTTGATGGTAACGGTGTCGAGGACCTGAGCAGGCTTTACTGTATACATCTCGTCAAGGAGAGCAAACTCGAGCTTGTCAGCGCTGTAAGCGTGAAGCTCCATCTCTGCGCGGTATGTGGCGTCCTTCTCGAAAGGCATGTAATAGCTGATGAGCCAGTCGTCAGAAACGGCTGTGCTGGAAGCCTGGTGTCCCATGACACGGTCGCCGGAAGAAACCTTGGTCCACATCCATGCGTAACCATCCTTATTGGCATCCATAACTGTCCAAGAGTTGTCAGCATCGAAAGCCGTGAAATCGAATGTCACGGGCATTGAGTAAGCAGGACCGAAGACGCGTGTCTCGGTCTCCACAGCATTGCTCTCGCCGTCGGCGTTGGAAGCCACAACAGAATAAGAATACTGACTTACGGGCGAGATGTTCTCGTCAGATACGGTGGTCTGCTTAAGACCATCGGCGATAACGCGACCGTCGGGCTTGCGCACTACCTTATAAGAAAGAGAAGAAGCGTCAACGTAACCTCCGTTAGGACCTAACTCGGGCTGATTCCAAGAGATGACAGCCTTGTCATAACCGTCATGCTGGAGAGTAAGAGTGGTGATGTCAGCAGGAATGTCGCGACCCACGAAGATGCGTACCTTCTCCTCGGCACCCTCGCCTACAGAGTTGGAAGCCACTACAGAATAGAAATGATAGCCACCCTTCACGTCACCGAGGTCGTCAGTGTAAGACATCTCCTCGCCCATTTCGGGATTCTCGAATGTCTTGATAAGTTCGCGGTCACGATAAACCTTGATGTCGGTAAGAGAAGAAAGCTCCTTGCCGTCGAAGGTCTGTGTGGGGTTCATCCAATAGAGCGCGACGGTGGTAGCGCCGTTCGCACCTGGAACACACTCGAAGTCGCTGACTGCGGACGGCGTGCCCTTTTCAGAAGCGGCAAACGGAACGTAGAGACCGGCAATCTGCGGGCTGTTGCCAACGGCAGCCACCTTCTGTGCAGCACCAGTATTGATATCGACAGTAGCGATGCAGTCGTCGAAGTCGGTTCCGCCCATGAGGTTGGCAGCCCAGTAGAGAGTTTCGTCAGAATGGTCGAACTCCATACTCTGATAGTATGTGGGATGCCATCCTGTGGCGCCCACTACTGTGACATTGCCATTGGTCTTGTCAATCTTGCATAAATCTCCCTCGAAAGAGATGCCGTAAAGCTGTCCTTCGTAGGTGCAGGCAAGCGTGAAGAAGCGACGGTCAAGGTCGGCAACGAGCTTGCTCTCGGCAGTGTTGAGGTCGATGGTGAAGAGCTGTGTGTATGCGTCGTTGAGAACAGAGATGGCATACATAGTCTTCGTGCTATAGTCATACGACATATCGTTGATGTGGCTGGTGTAGCCCGAAAGCTCGCCTACCGACTCAGTAACATCCTTCTCGATGTCGTAACGAACCAGTTCCACGGGAATCATCTTCTGCGTGGTAAGGTCGGTCTGCGTAAGCTCTGCATAGTAGTAGCGCTCAGCGTATGCACCGGCTGTGACATCATGGTTGGCATCGCCAAAATACTTTACCAGACTGAAGCGGGCACCCTCTGTGAAGGGGAAGCTGACGAGTCCGTTAAGCATATTGCCGTCGGTCAGGTCGAATCCGAGCACACCGTAAGCGGTCTTCGTGGTGCCGTTAGCCTTCTTGATGACGAGGGGCGCCTGACGATTAGGAGCCGAAGCGTTGGACGCTGGCTTACGTGTGTTCAACTGAGCGAGACACTGCACTGCAGGCATCACTAACAAAGCGAGCAACAGACTTGCAGCCTTGTGGAGAGTTGAAGATCTTTTTCCCATAAAATACTGAATTTTGTTAGAAATGTTTAAAAGCACGGCGACAAATTTAGGGAAATTAAACGATACCACCAACAAAATATCAACATTTCATAGAATAAAACATACATTTTGTTAGAATTATATTATAGATATTGACAAATGTACAGCAATAAAGTAAGGTTGTTAAAAATTGGATATCAACATATTAAATAATATTATTCAACAAGAAGATGGTAAATAAGTTTTTTCGGATATCTCTCTCACAATCGTTTTCCCACTAATATGACATGATTATATGAGGGGAAAAGCGGCAAAATCACTTTTTTTCGAAAAAAGATAAAAAAAGTTGCAGAAAAGTTTGGAGGTTACAGAAAAACTCACTACCTTTGCAATCGCTTTTAAGAACAAAGCTTTTACGAAAGCAATAAAGCAAGGGCGCTTAGCTCAGCTGGTTTAGAGCATCTGCCTTACAAGCAGAGGGTCGGGGGTTCGAATCCCTCAGCGCCCACAATGAAACGGATAAGTCAAATGACTTATCCGTTTTTTTTGTTTATATCCCCAGGAATGCAGGAGCAGATAAGGGAGTACATAATTTTTACAAGCAGACAAGACAAACTTAGGAGGCTATGGCGTCTCGCCATAGCCCCGCAGCCACGGACAGAAAAACATTGGTAACCACGTAACCACGGACAGCAAAACATTGGTAACCACGCAGCCACGGACGCGAGCAGATTGAGTATGAACTGATGGTACTAAGTTACGTATTACAGCTGCGAGTTCTGCGGAGCGGGACCTATATCCTGAAACCCACTGCAAGCTGCGAAGCAGCGCAGCTGTGGGTTGTAATATGCCCCCCAAAATGAGTTCCCCGGAGGGGGACTTACACATCCCCTATGATATTGAGGATGATAGTCGGTCCCGCTTTGCGGAACCAAGAGAGGGAGAGGGGATGCTTATCCCACAGCTGCGCTCCTTCGGAGCTTGCAGTGGGTTTCTGATAGATACGTGTCCCATCGGGACACGGCGCTGATTGGTGGGCTGCTATGGGAGGCTGCGTGGCTACGGCGAGACGCCATAGCCTCCTAAGTTTGCTTCATCTGCTTGTGAATACAGCCTAAATTCATTAGAGAAAAATCGTTGTTCTTTCTCCGCTACGCTATGAAAGCGACAAAGCCGAGCGGCACCGTCTAAGGCAATATATATACTTTCGTTGTTAATTAATCTCACCGATAAATTCCAGTTTGTGTTTTTATATGTTTTTCCGATTATGGGCGCGTGCTGTGCACAAACAAAAGGCTTTACGTTAGGTTGTCGAGAACTTGTTCTCGTAAGACCTAATGTAAAGCCTTTTGTTTAAACCCGTATAGGGTTTGCGCCCATAAGCGGATTGTGGATAGATGTTTTTGTCAAAGCCCTGCCTCCCATAACCAATTATTATTTTTTAATTAGTAGTTATTAATTGGCGGCGCTTCGCCGCACGCCATATCTGCCAGCTATTGATGATGTTCTGCCAAAGGATGTAGCAGCCTGGACCTACGGAGGAGAGTGGTGAGAGATAAGTGCAGGCTATCCAGATGGCGAAGGCAGTGTTCTTCTGACCCAATCCCTGACCCGCATTAACCGTAACACCGAAGCGTCTGCCAATGGCACGACCACAACCGAACTGGAAGAGGCAGAGCACGAGGGAGAGGAGAGCTATGAGGAGGAGGAAGGAGAGGGAGGTGTCGGCGTGCAGGATGTTCTTCATCGTGGTGCCCGAGACAATGAGCAGGGAGCAACCCCAGAGATAATAAGAGAGGTCCTTGACGGAGACAATGCGACGGCAAAGACCGTGCATGTAATGCTTGACGATGTAGGCAAGGAACATCGGGATGACCAGCACCGTGAACACCTTATATAATATAAGGGAGAAAGCGGTGATGAAGCCGATGTCGGCCCCCTCGTCGAGCATCGGGAAGCAGATGGGGATGAGAAGGGCGGTGATGAAGTTGGAGAGGAACGTGTAAGTGGTCATCTCCTCAAGGTTGCCACCAAGCTTCTGCGTCACAACGGGGGCGGCAGAAGCACACGGACTGATGATGCACGTAAGTAATGCCTCGGCAAGGACCAAAGTGCGACCGTGCAGACCCAAGGCAAGGATGGCAGCCATCACTGCCACCACGCAGAGCACCTGAAAGACAGCCACCCACCAATGCCATGCCACGGGGCGCATCTTGCGGAAGTCCACCTTGCAGAACGTCACGAAGAGCACGCAGAACATAAACACGGGGAGGAGTGTGGCGAAGACGGGAGAGGCTTTGGTGGCGAATCCGTCAAGGGCAGGGATGAGGGCAAAAATGAGATAGACCCCTATACCCGTGCCGATAGACACGGGAAGGGTCCAGTTCTTTATGAAGTTAAGGATGTTCATGGCTGAATGAATTACGTCCGGGGGTTAGTAGCTGGTCGGAGGTTACTGTCCTCCAAGTCGGTCGAAGAAGACGATTATCTCCTCCCATGTCTTGAAGTCGTCGCTGCCCCACTCTATCGTGGTGCCCATAAACTCGGGTTGCGGTGTGGGAGCAACAAGGTAGTCGCCATAGATAAGTTGGCGCTCATTGGTGAAGAGTACGTGTCCCCATGCCGGAGCACTCAGATATTCCTCCACCCATGCCATGTCTGCCACCATCTGCTCGGGAGCGTTTGAGGGCGACGGGGCAAGGATATAGACATTGTAATGTTCGAGCAATGCCTCATAAGCCTTGTGCATGGAGGCTGTGGCGTGTCCGTAGCTGTCGCGAAGAGTATGGATGTCGATATAGACAACTGGGCGCTCACGCTTCTCCTGGTGGTCGTCAATGTAGCGGATGAGCGGCAGCAGATAGTGCATGGCTATCTTGTCGGTCAGACGATGTTCGCCGTGGAAAGTGATGGCGTTGGGATAATGGCTGCGGAAGAGGTCGAAGGTGTGGACCACGGGATCAGCATCACCGAAAAGACCGTATACGCGGTCAGGTTCAGCCAACGATTCGGGAGAGAAGCAATGCGTGGTGGCTTCTGAGTATTCCTTTATCAGACCCTTGGTGACCATGAACTCCTGCACGCCGTCAAGACGGGGATTCTGGAAGACCTGCTTGCCGGTGAACTTCGACATCGTCTCACCCATCTCGAAAGCGGGATTGACAAGGATGCGGTCGAAGCCGTGGAGCTGTTCTGTATACATACCGCCCATTGATGTGCCGATGATAAGGTCGGGCTGCTCCTCGTCCGCCATGGAGCGGAGCATAGCCATCGCCTCCTCGGGATGGATGGGGATGTCGCGTGCCACCACGGTGGCGTTAGGCATGAGATGGCGAAGCATCTCTACTGTGCCGGACTGTGCCGAAGAGGCAAATCCGTGAACGTACATAATCTTCTTGCCCGACATAAGGTCGGGATATTGCTTTTCCATAATGATTTTATATTAGCCTATTAATCCTAACTGATTGAGGAAAATCAGCATGATACATATTGGGCAGACGAAGCGGACCAACAGCAGATAGAGGCTGAAGAAGCGTCCGGAGAGGGTGCCCCAGTTAGTAAATTCGTCGCGAACTGTCTTTCTTGGCGCAAACCATCCGAGATAGATGCAGGTGAGGAAGCCACCGAAGGGGAGCAGGAGCTGACCCGTCACGAAGTCGAAGACATCGAAGAGCGACTTGCCGCAGACCACAAGCCAGTCTCTGCCGCCGATGGAGAGGGAGCAGAAGGCGCCGATAACGCTGCACACTACGGTGATGACAAGGGCGGCCCGGGGACGAGGCATGCGAAACTCCTCACTGAGGAAAGCGGTGCTGACCTCGTGCAGGGAGATGAGCGACGTGAGGGCTGCAAGCGACAAAAGTATATAGAACAGCACAGCAACAAGCGTGCCGATGATGGGCATTGAGGCGAATGCCTGCTGGAAAACGTTGGGCAGGGTGATGAAGATGAGTGACGGACCGCTGTCGGGGTTGATGCCAACGGAGAATGCGGCAGGGAAAATCATAAGGCCGGCAAGGATGGCGATGAAGGTGTCGATGGCGATGATGTTGGCAGCGGAGCGCACTAAATTGGTCTGGCGCGAGAAGTAAGAGGCGAAGGTGCAGAGACAGCCCATACCGATGGACAGCGAATAGAACGACTGACCCATGGCGGCGAGGAGCATGCTGCCGTTCATCTTGGAGAAGTCGGGACGGAAAAGAAACTCGACACCTTTGGACGCACCAGGCAACATGCAAGAGCTGACTACGACGATGAGGAGGAGGATGAAGAGCGTTGGCATCATAGCCTTTGACGCACGCTCAATGCCTTGACGCACGCCACGGATAATGATGAAGTGGGTGGCGGCAAGGATGGCTACGGTCCACAAGACGGGACGCAGCGGGGAGGAGGAGAAATCGGCGAAGTAACGCGATATATATTGTGGGTCGCCATTGAGTTCGCCCATAAACGAGGCGAAGATATACTGGAGGCACCATCCCGACACTACGGCATAATAGCCCGTGATGAGGAAACCGGTGAGCACGCCCATATAGCCGACGAAGCGCCAGGGGCTGCCGCCGGAGATGCGCGAATAGGCACGTGCTGTGTTGGCAGCGCCGTGTCTGCCGATGATGAACTCGCCGAGTATGCAGGGCAAGCCAAGCAAGAGGACGCAGACAATATAGATGATGATGAACGTGGCACCACCGTTCTGACCTGCCATATAAGGGAATCGCCACACATTACCCAATCCTACTGCTGAGCCGGCGGTGGCGAGCACCATGCCCAGCTTACTTCCAAAATTTACTCTTTGTTCTGACATAATAACTTGATTTTCGATGCAAATGTATGAATTTTTATTTACTTTTGCATCATAATCGAAAGTAAATATGGAATATCTGAAACATTTAGTAAAACACTACCCCGTCTCTTCTTTCTACATTCTGATAATATGGGTGCTCTGCTTCGCAACTGTTCCGTCAACGCCACTTGACGATGTCACGATGATAGACAAGTGGGTGCACATAGCGATGTATGGCGGCACGTGCGCCACGATATGGCTGGAGTATACCCGCCGCCACGATCCGCACCGTTTCTCGCAGAAAGTGGTGAGCATCGAGGAGGGCGTGACAAGCAAGCCCCCAACTTCCAGACTAAAGCTCTTCCTCCTCGCATGGTTGGCGCCGGTAGTGATGAGTGGAACGATAGAGATTCTGCAAGCGAACTGCACGGGTGGCAGACGCAGCGGCGACTGGATGGACTTCGCCGCCAACAGCCTCGGAGCAACATTAGGCGCAGTAGTGGGAATCGGGGTGCTGGTATGGCGTGCGACGAAGCGTGGCACGAATTGATTTCAACAAAAAAGGAGAATGGGCTGTGAGAGTTTCTCATACAGCCCATTCTCCTTTTATTATAATATGTCCTTTGTGATATTACTTCACAACCTTCTTGCCGTTAACGACGTAAACGCCCTGCGGGAGAACGTCGAACTCTGTGCCTACGTATACACCTGAGGTGGTGTAGATGCGGCCCTTGAGATTCGGCTTGTCAGCAGTAACACCGCTGATGCCAGTAGTAGCAGGAACAACCAGAACGTCGTCAAGGAAGTAACGCTTCTCGCCCTGGATGACGAGGCGAACCTTACCCTTACCCTTCAGAGTGGTCTTGAACTCAGTCCACTGGTTGTAGGTCATCGTGAATTCCTTCTGTCCGAGCTCGCCGTCACCCTCAACAGTGATGGTAAGCTTGGTGCCGTCAGAACCGTAAGGTGCACCCTTGAATGTCAGGACAGCATCGTTAGCCTCGTCGAGGTTGATAAGCGGAGTCTTGATCTGTGCCTGAGTTGCTGATGTGTTACCAACACGAGCACACATGTAAGCACCCTTCATGAATTTGCCTTCCCAACCCGGAGTGCTGGGCAAGAACTCACCCATGGCGAACTTTTGAGCCAACTTCGGCGGGATGAAACCCTGCTCGTCGTTACCACCAGTACCAGCGCAGCGGTCGAAGTTATCGCTGAGGAGAGTTCCCTCTACAATAGGACCACCATTATTGTAGTTAGAGAACCTGAAAGAAGCGACACCGTCCTCAACAGCCATATTGGTGATGCCGATGTTCATCTTGTTGCTACCCTTGTTATCGTTGAAAGCCTCACAGTAAGGTGATGAGGCGTTAGTGAGATTCTTCTTGCTACCCCAAGGCCAAGCGTCGCCTGACTCAGAGCTTGATGTGCGGTTATTATCGGCTGGTATCAGAACCATACGCTCGTGATCGTTCACGCCGCTAACGATACTGTTAGGACAGTTGCTTGACCATACATACGGAGAATAGTCGACGTGATTGATGAGGATACCGGGAGCTGCGATGGTAGCGTCCCAACCCGTCTGCTGACGGTTCTCTATGATGTAATACTCGTCACTGTAGCTGGGGTTGTGATAGATGTAAGCATTGCCACCGTCAATGAGCGGCTTCATGTCTGTAACATCGCAGTCTTCATCGAGAACGATGGGGTCAATCCATCCTGCTGCGTAGCGCTCGTAAGCTGTGTAGCCGACAGGCTGGAAACCGTCACCGTTGTAGTTACCAGAGCACATGAGGTCCCATGTTCCCATACCGTACTTGCCGCCATAGTTGATATCGTAAAAATCAGGATAGCCAAGGCAGTGAGAGAACTCGTGGCAGATGGTACCGATACCAGCCACATTGCCCTTGCTGTCCTTCAACTCGTTAGAGCAAGCATATACGTAAACTGTGGTGCCGTCCTTGCCGAAAGCTGTGGGCTTGGAGAGCTGCGACTTGTGAGGCCAGACGGTATCTGTGCTACCACCAGTAGCCTGACCCTCACCAGCGTAGATTACGTAAACCTCTTCCACCTGACCGTCACCATCCCAGTCGTACTGCTGGAAGTTTACACCTGCGGCAGCTGCTGAAGCACAAGCGGCAGATATCATACCCTGAGGATTGACGTCATAACGCTGGCCATTAATGTAATCATCCTTTCCGTATGTGGCAAGAGGACCAAGTGTGTAAGGACCTACTACGTCGAAAGTGATGTTGAGCTTGCCAAGACTTTGTGCAGAGAAGTAGTCGCTGACAGATCCCTTGAAGTTACCCTCGCTAAATCCCTTCTCGTTAGCAACGCGATTATAGAAAGCCTTCGGGTCTGACATAGAGAAACTCTGGTCGGAGAACTGAACGAGAATGATAAGACAACGCTTGTCGCCCTCATAATTGTTCATTGCACGACCCTTTGCCATTGCGCGGCGGGCATTCGTGACTGAAGCGCCTGCTTCCTTGCGAAGCTGAACAGCTGCCTGCTGAAGTGCAGGGAATTCAGCGGGAACGATGAAGTCGTCCTGCTGAACATAACGATTGCCATTGGCGTCCTGCCAATAGCTCAGAAACTCGTCGCCCTTGAGCTCCACCATCAGTGTGGTGCCGTTCTGAAGCTTGAGTTGCTTCCAGATGCCCTTCTTTGCAGGTACAGCAACAGCGCTGAGACCGGCAAGAGCACAGAAGCCGAGAGTAAGTAATCCTTTCTTCATTTTGTTATTTGTTTTGTAAAGTTGTCTAAAAATAATTTAAGAACTCTTTATGCCATCCTTTAGAACACGAAAAAGGAGAGAGGTGTTCTACCATAGGGCAGAACAACCTTGCTCTCCTTTTATGCGATTTATCTCAAAATGAGAATCAGTGGCATAGTGCCTTTTCCTTTATTCAGATAATTATTTCTTTCTGGTGAGGACGATGTCCTGTGTCATACCCATATAACCTTTCAACGAGTTGTCGCTTTCAGCGTATACTGCATAAGCAATACCACCACCAGGAGTGAAGGTTACAGTATCGAAGTCAGTATTCCAGTTACCCATTACAGGGCTGGTGCTGCCATCAGCATTGGCAATCTTGATGTAACCCTTGAAGTCACCGAAGTCAAGACCTGACATCAAAGTGACATCACCGAGACAGTCAAATGCAACGTAACCCTGACCTGTCTTTTCATCAGCGTAGAAGTTAAGCCTTGCGGTGCTTGTGCTAAGTCCCTGAAGACCGCCCATATAAAGGTAGTAACCATACTCATACTCATATGAGGGATTGTCACTGCCATCAGCAAGCTTCTTCTGGGGTTCAGTGATAGTCACATTCCAACTTACAGTTTTACCATCTTGGTCCTTACCAGTGAGCTGCCACTTACCCTGAAGACGATCATACGGGTCCTTGTCGTTGTCCTTGATAGTAACGATACAGCTATTCTGAGCACCGATAGTAGCGCCCTTAGCCTCTACAATTTCGAACTCGAAAGTACGGTCTTCGTTGACCTCCTTATCGTCAACTGCTCTGTACTCTACATAACCTGTCTCGTCAGAGATAGTGATGGTCTTGTCAGTAACGTAGTAGTGAACGTCCTCCTTTGCAGGATTGTCACCTACCTCTTTTACTGCCAATGTAACATACACGTTGCCGTTGGTCTTGCCAGTAACCTTGATAGGCACTTTCACAGCTCCGGCACCTTCCTTAGCAGAGAATGTGGGGCTTTCCATCTCCACCACAACATCCTTGTTTGTGTTCTGCGTCTCTTTGTCGTCACTGCATGAACCGAAGAAGGCAACAGCAGCTACGAGCAAAAATAACTTGAAGTATTTCATATTTGTTTAATTGCTAATAGTTATTAATGAACATTTATTAGTAGCCAGGATTCTGCTGACCCTTCAGGTTCGGGTTAGCGTCAAGCTCGGCCTTCGGGATAGGCCATGTGAAGCGATGATCTCCGGCATCGTAAGAGAGACCGCGACCTGCCTTAACGACGAACTTGTTGAGTTCCGCGTTATCCTCGTGGTTGGCGTTACGCTTGAAGCCAAGTCCGAGACGACGGAGGTCAGACCAGCGCATACCCTCGCCGAGGAACTCCTTCTCACGCTCTGCATAGATGTCAGAGAGAAGCTCTGTTGTGTTGGTGTAGGTCTTAGCCTCATAGCCGTCGATACGGTTGGCGCAGAACTCATTCAGACGTGAGCCGGAAGCGCTGCCCGTGCGAGCGTCTGCCTCAGCAGAGATAAGATACATCTCAGAGAGACGAAGCGGCTTCATCATATTGACGAAGTTATTCATCTCGCTGGTCTTCAAAGTCGGGTTGCCAGGGTACTTGTTGAATACAAAAGCCTCGTAACCTGTTCCGTGGATGGTCAGATTATCATAGATAGTGAAAAATGCATCGAAACGAACGTCACCGTCACCATAGAGGCTAAGTGTGCCGTATGTCGGGATGTACCATGCAGATGTCTGTTTGTCGCTGAGGAACACACCACCGATAGATCCACCAAGCTCAGACGGAGCACTCATGATAGGACGGAAGATAGCCTCGGTGCAATCATCTGTTGACCACATGTCAGCATAATTACGAAGGTTAGCGAGAGTGTAGTTACCGTTGTTGATAACGTCCTCTGCCTTTGCCTTAGCTGTATTCCAGTCAGCAGTGAGAAGAGCTACACGAGCCTGAAGAGCCTCTACTGCGAAGCTTGAAAGATAAGCTGCGTTAGGCTGAAGGAGGTCCTGAACGTCCTTATTGTCTGTAGACTCATAAGCCTTGAGAGCTGTGTAAGCCTCAGAAAGGTCCTTATTGATGAAGTCGAATGTCTCCTTCAATGTGGAACGGTTCGGGTACTTTGTTATGTCGCTGGTAGGAGAGAATGTAGTAACGATGGGCAGACCAGAAGCCTGTGCCTCAGGACCAGCCTTGATCTGTGTGTAAGGCTGGCAGAAGTGGTCAGCAAGCCAGAGGTACATGTAAGCACGTGTGAACTTTGCCTCACCCTTATAGCGCTCTATCTGCTGCTTTTCACTATCAGTAACACCAGGCTTTGCAGCGAACTCATCACACTTAGCGAGGATGGCGTTGCAAGTAGCGATAGCAGAATATGAGCCTGCCCAGAAGCCCTCAATGTCACCGTCACTCGGCATGATAGAACCCTTAGAGAACATACCGATCTGGTTACCGTTCGAGATAAGACCGTCGAAGTGGTCCATCTGAATATCTGTGGTATATATCCACTTGCCAGCTGTTACAGCGCGGAGATTTTCGTAAAGCTGAACACGGAACACGCTAAGGTCATGGATTGACTCGATTGCGGTGTTCTCGTCGAGTGCACCATACGGGGCCTTGTCCATGTCGCAAGACGTAAAGGTCACCGCTCCGAGAAGCATCAATGATAAATATATCTTCTTCATTATTGTATCCTTTTTTAATTTGAATGAAATTAGAATGTCAGCTCTGCACCGAACATGAACTGGCGAGTATTCGGATAGTTGAACTGAACCACGTTGATATCTGGCTCCGGATCGTATCCCTCGAATGAAGTGATGGTGAAGAGGTTACGTGCGATACCGAATACCTTCACGCCCTTGATGTAGCGAGTAGGAGCAAGCCACTTCTTCGGCAGATCGTACTGAACAGTAAGGGTCTTCATACGGAGGAACGAAGCGTTCTGAATCATCTTGTCGTCGAACTGAATGTCATATCCGTAAGCGGGGATGTCTGTCACCTGACCCGGTTTGGTCCAGATATTGAGCATCTCTATGCGCTGGTTCCATGTGGTAGCGAAGTTAGCGTTCTGGATGAAGTAGTCGTCGTTCTGCATCATCCACTTGTCAGCTGCCCATGCGAAGTCAGCGATAACGCTCAAGCCCTTCCATGTGAAGTTTGTGCCGAAACCACCGATCCAAGGTGCATATCTGTTCTTGCCTGTAAATACGGCGTCGCGCTCCTCGTTGAAGATCTTAGTGATGTTGCCATCCTTGTCAAGCCACTGGGGCTCACCAGTACGCGGGTCAACACCTGCGTTACGTACAGAATAGAACTCACCGTAAGCGTGTCCGATCTTGAGGTTAAGACCTGTGTTAGCGAGCAGATACTCGTCACGGCCCTGGAACAGCTCAGTAATCTCGTTCTTGTTGTAGCCTACGTTAGCTGTGAATGTCCAGTTGATATCCTTTGTTGCGATAAGCTGTACAGTAGCAGAAACCTCGAAACCAGTGTTGGTCATACCACCGATGTTACCAGCTCCTGAACCCAAACCAGTGGTGTATGAGTAAGGAATAGCCATAAGCATGTCGCTTGTCTTGTTGCGATAGAAGTTGAAGTCGAGATCAAGACGGCGGAAGAGGCTCATGTTAAGACCTACGTTGAACTTGCTAACGGTCTCCCATGTGAGCTTGTAATTTGAAGCCTGTGCGATGCCTATAGACTTGATGCCGTTGTACATGCCACCCTGGCCGTAAAGACCGAAGTAACCGTATGTGCTGGCACCAGCGTCGTTACCAGTGGTACCGTAGTTGACACTCAGAGTAAGGTTGTCAAGCCACTTAACAGGAGCGAGGAAGCTTTCCTTCTTAGCGTTCCACTTAGCACCTGCTGACCAGAATGTACCCCAACGATGATCGGGAGCGAACTTAGAGCTACCGTCGCGACGGAGTGAACCGTAAACGTAGTACTTCTCCTTGAAGTTATACTCTACGTTACCGAAGATAGAGTTAGCGACTGCCTCTGAACGTGAGTCACCCATTTCAGCGGGGTCTGCCTTTGTACCAGCAGAGAGAAGCATGATGCGATCGTCAGTCTGACCAGTTGTCTGAGCGCTGAATGAGCGTGAACGCTGGATGCGTGTCTCCTCACCAACGAGGAGGTTTACGTAGTGGTCACCGAAGTTCTTCTTCCACTCACCAGTGTGAGTAAGAGTGTATGCATAGTAGCGTGAGAAGCCGTCAGCGAGTGAACCGTCCTGAGGGTCAATCTTCTGACCCATAGGAGTAACCATTTCCTCGCGAGGAATGTTACCGACCTCTTGTGTTGAGTCGTAGCCATAGAGTGACTGCTGAGCTGTGAAGGTAAGACCTTCCATCGGAGTGAACGTCTCATTGATACCGATGTTGAGAGTTACCTGCTCACCGTCCTGCTTACGATACATATCGTAGAACTCAGGTGTTGACAAGTTTGAATAAAGCAAACCATAAGCCTTGCCGTCCTTTACGATGTTGCCGTTCTCGTCATAGTGATAATAGTAAGGAGCATCGAAAGGCATTGCCTGACGAGCGAATACGAGCGGGTTGGCAGAATAGATACCACCTGAGGCATTCTGCTCACGGTTAACGACGTAGCGCTGGTCACCGAAGTTAGAGTTGAAACCAACCTTGAAGAAACGGTTCAGACGAGCGTTAATACGTGCTGCGAGAGTGTTACGCTGCATACCAGAGCTCTGGATAAGACCCTCCTGCTCGTGGTGGTTGAATGAAAGATAGTAGTTAACTGAGTTACCACCACCCTGCATTGTAGCGTTGATGTCCGATGTAGGAGCCGAGCTTGAGAGCATCTCGTCACGCCAGTTAGTATTGATGTGCTGAGCAGCCTTGCGGATAGCATCGCTCACGGGCTGACCGATGATGTCGCGGAACTTAACATACTGCTGTGAGCTCATCATGGTAACACCGTCAGAAGTCGGTGTAGAGATACCATACTGAGCCTTTACAACTACCTGTGCTGACTCGTTGTACTTACCATTACGTGATGTAATAACGATTACACCGTTGGCAGCACGCGAACCATAGATGGCTGTAGAAGCGGCATCCTTGAGGACGGTAATGTTAGCAATGTCAGACGGGTTAAGAGTCTGGAAGAAGCTTGAGCTGATAGGAGCACCGTCGAGGATGAACAAAGGCTCGTTAGAAGAGTTCATTGAGTTAACACCACGCAGACGGATGCTTGCTGCTGCAGACGGGTCACCGCTTGAGGTCAAAACCGAAAGACCAGACACCTGACCTGCAAGAGCGTCGGTAAAGTTAGGAGTAGCGACAGTCTTCATCTTCTCACCGCTCACTGTAGAAACGGCGCCGACAACCGATCCGAGCTTCTTGGCCGAACCGTAACCGGTGATGATGACGTTCTCGAGCATGTGGCTGTCAGCATCGAGGATGACGGTCATCTTCGCAGATGCCTTCACCTTCTTAGTTGTCATACCAATGTAAGAGAACTCCAATTCTGCATTGGCGTTCTTCAGTTCAAGTGAGAAGTTACCGTCGATGTCAGTGATTGTACCGACTGCGTTGTTACCAACAACCTTGACAGTCGCGCCCATGATGGGTTCGCCGTCTTCAGAAGAGGTGACCGTACCAGTAACTCTTGTCTGTGCCATCGCCAGTCCTATACTTAGGAAAAGGCAGGCAAGAAAGGTCATGAGTCTTTTTTTCATAGAATCTCTCTCTTAATTAATGAAAATAATATTAATGTTTATTTTGTTTCTGATTCAGCCAAACTACGGCATAAACGCATCACACCCTTTAGGCGCGATGTCGTCGGTCGTCATTGTGTGATTTGTCCAGCGAGTTGCGATTAACGCATTATCCTGAGTAGTTATTATTTTGTGTCTTTAATGATCCTTCATTTATTCACATCTTTTACGAAACCGTGCAAAATGTTATACAATTTGAATATTGTTTTGCAAATTTAGATGTTTTTTAGAAGTTGGCAAAATATTTACATATAAAAAATCAGCTGTGTTGTCATTTTTCTTCTAAATCGTATGAATATGAATAATTTTTACTGAATTTTGCAATTATTCTTCTCTATTTGTATATAAACTGTAGTTTTTAGTTTGTTAACGTTCACAATATGTTGTGTGCCCACACTAACAAATAGCATCAGTATTGTAAGGAACAACTTTGTCACAAAACACACCCTTATTAGTCGATAATTCGCTTCCGGTCAACAATAAAATGCGGCATTTATTTTGTGTTCTGACGTTTTTAATGTATTTTTGCAAAAAATAGAGATTTACCGCTAATGTGTAGACAGATCAGACTAACACCTTAATATATACATCAGCACTGTCTCAGAAAATCTAAAGATATGCAAACAAGATGTCACTTGTCAGTTCTCGCCCTTAAGCAGGCAGAGAAGTATGGAGAGCGCGAAGCCTTCACGTATAAGGATTTCGGCGGTTCGGTATGGAAGACCATGAGCTATAGTCGCTTCGCCACTCTTGTGAAGGAGGCCAGCAACGCCCTCCTCAATCTCGGCGCCAAGCCTCAGGACGCCATCGGCGTATTCTCGCAGAACTGCATCCAATACCTCATCACCGACTTCGGTGCCTACGGCGTGCGTGTCATGTCCGTACCGTTCTACGCGACCTCTTCCGAGCAGCAGATACAATATATGATTAACGATGCGCAGATTCGCTTCCTCTTTGTCGGCGAGCAGGAGCAGTACGACAAGGCACACCGCATATTCCCGCTCTGCCATTCGCTGGAACGCATCATCGTATTCGATCGCAGCGTGCGAATCAGCTCACACGACCCGGCAGCCCTCTACTTTGACGACTTCCTGAAGCTCGGTCAGGGACTGCCGCGCCAGACAGAAGTGGAGGCGCTTTACAAGCAAGCCAACAAGGAAGATATATGCAACATCCTCTACACTTCCGGCACAACCGGCGAGTCGAAGGGTGTTGTGCTGACATACGGACAGTATGACGCAGCCTTGATTGCAAACGACGAGGCTGTACCCATCCGCGACAAGGACCGCACCATACAGTTTCTGCCCGTTACGCACATTTTCGAACGCGGATGGTCTTACCTATGTTTCTCGGAAGGATCGCACATCATCATCAATACCGACCCGCACGAGATACAGCAGTCAATGCGTGAGACCCATCCCACCAGCATGTCATCAGTGCCACGCTTCTGGGAGAAGGTTTATCAGGCAGTGAAGGACAAGATTGACCGTTCGAGCTCCATGCAGCAGAAGCTCTTCCGCCACGCCCTTGAGGTGGGCCGCCGCTACAACATAGACTGCAAGAGCCAGGGTCGCCGCCCGTCTCCTATATTAGCGATGGAATACAAGCTCATGGACAAGCTTGTCCTTCGTCTCGTCCGCAAGCAGATTGGCCTTGAGACCTCGCACATCTTCCCGACAGCAGGAGCGACAGTATCGCCTGAAGTGGAACGCTTCGTACATTCTGTAGGCATCAATATGGTTGTGGGCTACGGTCTGACGGAGAGTCTTGCCACCGTATCGTGCGACCGCGACAATATGCCTTACACCATCGGATCAGTGGGACGCCCCATCAAGGGCATCGAGGTGAAAATCGATGAAAACAACGAAATCCTGCTCAAGGGTCCGACCATCACACGTGGCTACTACAAGCGCGACGCTGCAAACGCAGCCGCATTCACCGAGGACGGATTCTTCCGCACGGGAGACGCTGGCTACATGAAGAACGGCGAGCTGTTCCTCACGGACCGAATCAAGGACCTTTTCAAGACCAGCAACGGCAAGTATATCGCTCCGCAGATGATTGAGTCGCTCGTCCTCGTGGATAAGTTCGTTGACCAGATTGCCATCATCGCCAACGAGCGCAAGTTCGTTTCGGCACTCATCGTACCGGAGTTCCGCCTGCTCGAAGACTGGGCGAAGGACAACGGCGTAGAGGTGGAATCAAGAGAGCAGCTTTGCCAGAATCCGAAGATAATAAAGATGATGACCGAGCGCATACATACACTGCAGCAACAGCTTGCTCCCTACGAGCAAATAAAGCGCTTCACGCTCATCGCACACCACTTCTCTATGGAGAGCGGCGAGCTTACCAATACGCTCAAGATTCGCCGACCCGTAATCTACAAGAACTTCAAGGAAGTGATTGACAAGATGTATGAGTGTTAGGCGGCATTCTGCCGCAATTAGGAATTAGGAGTTAGGAATTGATAGATAATTCAAAAATCAAAACTCAGAAATGATAACAGCCGATCAGCTAAAGGATGTGATGGAGCGCACTGAAGCACTCCATCATTATCTTAATATCGACAAGAAACGCGTGGAGTTCGAGGAAGAACAGCTCCGCACCCAGGCTCCAGACTTCTGGGAAGACCAGAAGTACGCAGAGGAGCAGATGAAGAAAGTGAAGACGCTCGAGAAATGGATAAAGGGATACGAGAACGTGAAGCGTCTTGCAGACGAACTGCAGCTCGCCTTCGACTTCCACAAGGACGAACTCGTCACGGAAGAGGAGGTAGACGACGATTACGCCAAGGCGGTGAGTGCCATCGAAGACCTCGAGCTTATGAATATGCTCCGACAGAAGGAGGACCCTATGGACTGCGTCATGAAAATCAACTCAGGTGCCGGCGGCACGGAGAGCCAGGACTGGGCGCAGATGCTTATGCGTATGTATATGCGCTGGGCGGAGGCTCACGGATATAAGGTTACCATCAGCAACATTCAGGAAGGCGACGAGGCTGGCATCAAAAGCGTCACTATGGAGATAGAGGGCGGCGAGTATGCCTACGGATTCCTCAAGAGCGAGAACGGCGTACACCGTCTCGTCCGCGTATCGCCATTCAATGCCCAGGGCAAGCGAATGACTTCCTTCGCTTCCGTATTCGTATCGCCACTCGTAGACGACACCATCGAAGTGTATGTCGACCCGTCCAAGATATCTTGGGACCTCTTCCGTTCAGGCGGAGCCGGTGGTCAGAACGTCAACAAGGTGGAGACGGGCGTACGACTCCGTTATCAGTATGTCGACCCCGACACTGGCGAGGAGGAGGAAATCCTTATCGAGAATACGGAGAGCCGCAAGCAGCTCGAAAACCGTAACAACGCCATGCGACTTCTCAAATCACAACTCTACGACCGCGCCATGAAGAAACGTCTCGAGGCGCAGGCTAAGATTGAGGCAGGCAAGAAGAAGATTGAATGGGGCAGCCAGATACGCTCCTACGTCTTTGACGACCGCCGCGTAAAGGACCACCGCACCAACTATCAGACCACGGACGTGGATGCTGTGATGGACGGCAAGATTGACGGATTCATAAAGGCATACCTCATGGAATTCCCAGTGGTCGATGCGTAACGCAACGACAATTAGGAGTTTTGAATTTTGAGTTTTGAATTGTTGCGGCATGCGCCGCAATTAGGAATCAATCAATTTTGAATTGATGATAACTCAAAAATTTAAAAGTCAAAATCGCAGGCGAAGCCGAGAATAATTCAAAAGTCAAAAATCAAAAATCAAAATTTATAAAACTATGAGCCAGCAAAGCAAAATCAAGCGTGAGAAATACGCTAAGGAACAGGAGAAGAAGGGAAAGAAAGTAGTGGAAAGCATTTTCTGGTTGCTCGTCCTCGGAGGAGCGGCTTTCGCCATCTGGACCTGCATGACCGCATAACAAAAATGCAAGTAAACAAATAAAACATTAGGTAAGAAAATGAGCGGATTTGAGATAGAACGTAAATTCCTCATTCGGGAAGGCGGCAACTATAAGGATGCCGCCTTTTCGTGTAGTCGGATAAAGCAGGGATATATGCCCTGCGAAACTGCCACCGTGCGTGTCCGTACCCGCGACGACAGCGCATGGCTGACCATCAAGAGCCACAGCGACGCTGCCGGACTCTCGCGCTACGAGTTTGAGAAAGAGATAACCATCGACGAAGCCGAGCACCTCTACCAGCTCTGCCGCGGAGGAGTGATAGACAAGAAGCGATGGCTGGTGAAGAGTGCGGACGGACGACACACCTTCGAGATTGACGAGTTCTTCGGCGACAACGAAGGACTGACCGTTGCAGAGGTGGAGCTTGGCGCGGAGGACGAAACCTTCGAGCGTCCCGACTTCCTCGGCGAGGAGGTGACGGGCGACCGCCGCTACTATAATTCAGAACTTATAAAATCGCCATACAGTACATGGGCTCATAATAAACAAAAGTAAGAAGATTATGGATAATAACACAACACCGGTGCTTCTGCTCACCGGATATCTTGGAAGCGGAAAGACAACACTCCTCAACCGTATACTTGCCAACAAGCAAGGCATCAAGTTCGCCGTTATCGTCAATGACATCGGCGAAGTGAACATCGACGCCACACTCATCGAGAAGGGTGGAGTCGTTGGAAAGCAGGACGAAAATCTCGTGGCTCTTCAGAACGGATGCATCTGCTGCACACTGAAGATGGACCTCGTACAGCAGCTCAGCGACATCGTGTCGCAGCAGCGCTTCGACTATATTGTCATCGAAGCAAGCGGCATCTGCGAGCCGGCTCCAATCGCACAGACCATCAGCGCCTATCCGCGCATCTATCCCAACCTCGCCACTAAAGGCATTGCCAAACTCGACTCCATCGTCACCGTCGTTGACGCGCTGCGCCTAAAGGACGAGTTTGCCGGAGGCGACGACCTCACAAAGGACAACATCGGTGAGGAAGACCTCGCCAGCCTCGTCATACAGCAGGTGGAGTTCTGCAACAAGATTCTCCTCAACAAGGCTTCGGAGGTCACTCCCGAAGAGCTTGCCCGCATAAAGGCTATACTGCGCGAGCTTCAGCCGCACGCCGACATCATCACATGCGACTATTGCGACGTCAATCTTGACAAGCTGCTCAACACCGACGAATTCAATTTCCAGAAGGTTGCTACATCCGCAAGATGGATTGAGGGCATCGAAAGCCAAGAAGAGGAGGAAGAAGACCACCACCATCATCATGACCACGACGATGACCACGACGAGCATCATCACCATGACCACGAGGAGCATGACCACGAGGAAGGACATTGCCACCACCATCACCATCACGGGCTGGAGAACGAGGAAGAGGGCGAAGCTCTCGAATACGGCATCGGCACCTTCGTCTACAAGCGCCGCCGTCCGCTGGACATGAACAAGTTCGACTACGTTGTCACAAAGAAATGGCCTAAGAGCGTCATCCGCTGCAAGGGTCTCTGCTACTTCAAGGGCGAGGAGAACCTCTGCTACGTATTCGAGCAGGCTGGCAAGCAGATTGAGATGCGCAATGCCGGACAGTGGTATGCCACAATGCCTGAGGAAGAGCTTCGCGAGGTGATGAAGCAGAATCCAGGACTGGCACGCGACTGGGACGACACTTACGGCGACCGCATGCAGAAGATTGTGTTCATCGGACAGAACATGAACCGTGAGGATATAGAGAAAGACCTCGACTTCTGCCTCACCGACTAACATACACGAATAAAGACATTACATTTATATATATAAGGTAACCAGATGAGACTCATCATTCGCATCACACGGACCACCATATCCTTCACGGCGCCCAACACCGTGATAGAGGGACAGACCGACTTCGAGCAGTACAGCATGAAGACGGGCATCTCCGTGGCTGCAAACATGAGGCAGGCGCTTGCCGACTGCCGACTGCTGCAGGTCCACACCTCGCCTACACAGAACGGACAGACCATGCCGTCGCAGTATCATCCCGTGTTCAGTCAGGTAAGGGTCTACGTCGATACGCCGCTCCTCCTCATACCCGCGGAGGAGTTCGACGCTGACGCCGCTCCCCTACTCTATCATCACGTCAACACCACCTGCGAGAACGACGACGTCGACACCATACAGATTCCTGCCGCCAATGTCGTGGCAGCCTTCGCCGTGGGCAAGGACCTGCGCTTCGTGCTCACGGAGCGTTTCCTACACGTAGAGTTCCTACATCTGCTCGGTCCCGTCATCACAGAGTTCAGCCGCTTCGCCTCAGGAGGATTCCAGGAGAAGATGTTCTGCTACTTCCACGACCGCCGCGTCGACATCTTCTCGTTCCGCAAGGGCCGTCTGCGCATAAGCACCTCCTTCGAGATCTCCACAACCGAAGATTCAGCCTACTACATCCTCAACACATGGCAACAGTTGGGCATGCGCAAGACGGACGTACTCTATCTGTCTGGCAACATCACCGGACACGAGGCGCTGCTCAACATGCTGAAGCAGTTCGTGCGAAACATCAAGCACGTCAACATCTGATTACACATTATAATATATATATAGAAAAGAAGAACTATATGCGAATAATAACAGGAATATACAAAGGTCGTCACTTCGACATTCCCCGATCCTTCAAGGCACGACCCACCACCGACTTCGCCAAGGAGAACATCTTCAACGTCATCGGCGGATACGTCGACCTTGACGGCGCCAACGCTCTCGACCTCTTTGCAGGCACGGGCAGCATATCGCTCGAGATGCTGTCGCGCGGTTGCTCGCCGGTGATAAGCGTGGAGGCAGACCGCGACCACGCCTCGTTCATCCGCGAGTGTATGAAGAAGATATCTGCCGACCGCGACAACATCCTCATCCGCGGCGACGTCTTCCGCTTCATCCGCACCTGCAAGCAGCAGTTCGACCTCATCTTCGCCGACCCACCCTATGCTCTCCCCGAGCTGCCGACCATCCCTAATCTCATCCTCGAAAAGAAGATGCTCAAGCCCGGCGGTCTCCTGGTCTTCGAGCATGGCAAGAAGAACGACTTCAGCTCCGTCCCCGGCTTCATCGAGCACAGAGCATACGGCAGCGTCAACTTCTCGCTGTTCAGAACACCTGAGGAAGAGTTTTGAATTAGGAGTTTTGAATTTTGAATTGTTCTTGGCTTCGCCTGCGATTTTAAATTTTACAGTAGCGGAGGTCTATGGTCTCCGCAGCATACAATCATACTAATACATTAAATATTTATAATGAGTATTAGGCTTGGTGCTGCGGAGGCCAGAGACCTCCGCTACTTGTTTATCCATATCTCCTTTTTTTATATTCTTCATAAACTAATTCGTTGATTTAATTTGTTGTTTTGCTGAGATTTATGTAATTTTGCCAACGTTACAAGCTAATCACAAAAAATCAATATAGTTATATGAAGAAAATCATCGCAATGCTCTCATTGGCTCTTGCTGCAAGCACCACATTCGCAGTGCCCGCAAAGCAGGCCAAGAAGACACTGACGCTCGCTGACGGCACACAGGTTGTGGCAACACAGATGGGCGACGAGTACATGAACTGGTGGCAGGCCGACAACGGCATGCGCTACGTGGAAAGCCAGGACAAGGAAGGCGTTTACGAAGCTGCCAATATGGACGTAATGGCTGCTCATGCCCAGATGCGCCGCGCCATCATCGGCGAGAAGCGTGCCAAGCGCCTCAACTCTGTAGTTAAGCCCGTCAATATGTCATTCTCAAGCGGACAGCAGAGAGTACAGATTGGCGACGAGCACATCACTTACACAGGCAAGAAGAAGGGCATCATCATACTCGTACAGTTCCCCAACCAGAAGTTTGAGACTGGTCACGACAACGCATACTATAAGATGGTGGCTAACGAGAAGGGACTCACTCACGAGGACGGATACGTAGGATCTGTCACCGACTACTTCCTCTCACAGAGTAACGGTCAGTTCGAGCTCGACTTCGACATCGCAGGTCCGTACACACTCTCACATACCTCATCATACTACGGCAAGAACGATGGCGCTAACATCGACACAAAGGTGGGATATATGATCCAGGAAGGCTGCGACGCTGCCGTGGCTGACGGATTCAACTTCAACGACTACGACTGGGACGGCGACGGCTATGCAGACCAGGTGTTCGTGCTCTACGCAGGTCTCGGCGAGGCTTCAGGCGGTGATGCCAAGACTGTATGGCCGCACGAGTATCAGATAAGATACACATGTGTGGGCAAGGTGCTCAACTACACGGCAGAGGGCAAGGGCAAGGTGGACACCTACGCTTGCGCCAACGAGATGGAGCGTGTCATCAACAATGCAACCGGCACATACACCAACGAGCTCAAGCTCGCTGGTATCGGAACCATCTGCCACGAGTTCTCACACTGCCTCGGATTCGCCGATATGTACGACACCAGCTCTAACGGCGGCAACTACGGTATGGGCTTCTACGACGTTATGAGCGCCGGTTCATACAACGGCGGCGGCTTCACTCCATGTAACTACACCGCTTACGAGCGCATCTACGCAGGATGGACAGAGCCTATCGTCCTCGACGAACCGGCTACCATCAAAGCCATGCAGAGCTCTGAGGACTATGGACGTCCCTTCATCCTCTATAACGACAAGCATCCAGACGAGTTCTACACACTCGAGAACCGTCAGAAGAAGGGTTGGGACGCTGAGCTCTACGGCAGCGGTCTTATGATCACACACGTCGACTATGACCAGACCAAGTGGGGCATCAATCAGGTAAACGCTTCTGCATCTGACCACCAGCGCTGCACCATCTTCCATGCTGATAACGACGCTGACGGAACAGTACTGGAGAGCATCAAGAACGACCTCTATCCTTACATGTCAGGCGGCGTACCTCTCAACGACGAGCTTACTGACGACTCACGTCCTGCTGCAAAGCTCTACAACAAGAACGCGGACGGCACAAAGTATATGGGCAAGCCTATCACTGCCATCAAGAAGAACGTCAACGGCACCATCTCATTTGACGTTATGGGCGGCAACGAGGACAACATCCTCGACAACACCACATCAGAGACTGCCATCAAGGACATCAAGGCTGACACACGCAAGGCTGACAACCGTGTATACAGCATCGACGGACGCTACCTCGGTGACGACATCAACGCTCTCGGCAAGGGTCTCTACATCGTAGGCGGCAAGAAGGAGCTTAAGACTAAGTAATAAAACCAAGGCATCATCACGTTAAGATGCTTTAAAGACATATAAAGACAAAAAGAAGTCGGAAACAAAAGGGAGAGCATTCCCTAATGTTTCCGACTTTTTTATGCTCATAATTATAATAAAATCACTATCTTTGCGTCAGCTCAGGCTATTGTAATGGCCATTAAATTAATGGCGGTTAAATTAAAATACACTTTTACTTATGAAGTTTTACGACAGAGAAAAGGAACTGCAGATATTACGACGCAATTGGGAGAAGAGCGAACAGAAGTCGTTCTTCACTGTGATGATGGGCAGACGGCGTATCGGCAAGACTGCCTTGTTGCTGCGTACCCAGAAAGAGCAGCGTATGCTTTATCTGTATGTATCGAAGGACAATGAGCATGTGCTTGTCGAGAAGTTTCAGCGTATGGCGGCGGAAGCTTTCGGACTGCAGATATATAGTCGTATGGAATCGTTCGCACAGTTTTTCGAGACATTGATGCAGTACGGTCGCGACAATCACTTCACTCTTGTGCTTGACGAGTTTCAGAATTTGCTGAAGGTCAATCCTGCCATTCCCAGCCACATACAGGATATATGGGACCGTTATCATACGTCCACCCACGTGAATCTTATAGCCTGCGGCAGCATCTTCAGCATGATGCACAAGATTTTCGATAACGACAACGAGCCGCTTTACGGTCGCAAGGACTGTGAGATACGGTTGCATCCGTTCCGCATTGCCGTCATAAAGGAGATATTGCGCGACTACAATCCTGACTACACATCAGAGGACTTGCTGTGTCTGTATATGCTCACCGGTGGTGTGGCAAAGTATATCGGTCAGTTGATGGATGCAGGAGCGACCACCAAGGACCGGATGCTCGAATGGGTGACAGCCACGGGCAGCCCCTTCCTCAGCGAAGGCATAGAGCTGATAATGGCAGAGTTTGGCAGAGACTATTCCAATTATCTCAGCATACTGCAGCTGATTGCAGGAGGCATGACCGTGCAGAATCAGATAGACAATATCATCGGCAAGAATACCGGCACGTACCTGAAGAATCTCCATGAGGACTACAACTACATAAACCGTCTGCTGCCGATGTTCAGCAAGCCTGGCAACCGAAATATCCGCTGGACTATGGACGACTGCTTCTTCCGTTTCTGGTTTCGCTTCATACTGCCCAACCAGAACATCATAGAGATGGAGCGAAACGACCTGTTGCTCGAAATCGTACAGCGCGACTATTGTGACTATACCGGCTTGGTGCTTGAGCAGTATTTCCGTCAGCGCATAGCAGAGGAGGAACGCGTAACGGCTGTCGGCAATTATTGGGATCGTCAAGGCAACAACGAGATAGACCTCATCGCCCTAAACGACATAGACCGTACGGCTCTTGTGGCTGAGGTGAAGCGCAATCCTGAGAGATATAAGGAGCATGTCCTGAAAGAAAAGTTCGAGACCATACGCCGCGAATTTGCCAAATACAAAGAGGTGAAACTCATCGGGCTGTCAATGAAGGATATGTAGTCCACGACTCTATGTTCCTTCGGTCTGCCGAGAAGTTTATTCCGACCTTATATATCTTCCTGCCATCCCCGGCAAAGGCTGCGGCATAATCCTTCTTGCTGATTACTCTTCGGCATCCTTGTCCCCCATGTTGTCCGGTGCATAATAGCGGAACAGACTGTTGGAGAAGCCTTGCTTTACCTCCGAATTCGGGAAACCGAGCTTGAATATCTTGCTTCTGCGGTTATATCCCTTAATGGTGAGATATCCGCTTTGATAGAGCACCGGCACGGGGTCGGTGATGTTCTCCGTTGGAGTGTCAAAGCGGTCGGCTGTGGCTATGATATCGTCCAGGTCGAGCATGTCCAGATGCTTCTCCTGCAACAGCTCGATGAGGAAGGTCGGTGTGCCGGTGGAGAACCAATAGTCGCCGAAGTCATTGCTGTCTAAAGTGCAGAAAAGGCTGTACGGATTGTATATGTCCTCGCCGTTTCCACTGAAATGATAGCCGTCGTAATGGTGCTTAAGCTCTGCCAGAGCCTCATCGTACGTCATATCGTTGTTCTCAGCCAAATCACGTATATCGTCCTTGAACAAGCTGAGGAGTTCGTTCTCGCTGACACCGCAAATGGCGCTATACTTGTCCTGCATGCTAATGTTCGTGATGTTGTTCAGTTCGCTGAATATGCTAAGCTGGCTGAACTTGGAGATGCCCGTCAGAAATACGAAGCGCAGGTATTTCTCCTCACCCTTCAACGGACTGATGAAGTTGCGCATTATATTTCTGATCTGACATTGCAGTTCCTTGTCTTTCATCGAGTCATGCATTGGCGCGTCGTATTCGTCAATGAGCACCACCACCTCTTTGCCAGTTTGGGCATAGGCAGCCTCGATGATGTTCTGCAGTCTGACGTTATACGCTTTCGAAAATTCCGCATTGAGCGAATACTTCGTCTCGTATTCCGCCAGCATACTATTGAGTGTGGCATGTAAGGATGTCAGATCATAGAACTTGCCTTTACTTATGTCGAGGTGGATGACGGGATGTTCGTTCCATTCCGTTTCCAGTTTTTCCATTGCCAATCCTCCGAACAGTTCTTTCCTTCCTTCGAAATAAGCCTGGAGCGTAGTGACAAGCAAAGACTTTCCGAATCGTCTCGGTCGACTCAGAAAGCAATATTTGTTCTCATTCGCCAGTTCGTAAGCCAGCGCCGTCTTGTCCACGTACACATACTGTCCCTTAATGATGTTTTCGAAGGTCTGTATTCCAAGAGGATATTTCCTGTTCTTCATAAGCGTCTTTTGTTCTATAATCCAACGGTGTAAAGATAAAACAAATTACTGATATGGCAAAATGGATTCTGAATTATTCAAAAACGTTTTTCTATAACTGGTATTTTTCCGGTTTTTCAGATAATGTATCTCGATTATTATTTGTAAATTTGCTACATATTAATATAATGTCAAACCGTTAACACAATTCCACTCATGAGATATCTTGACCCCAAAGCCGACCTTACATTCAAGAAGATATTCGGTGAGCACAAGGACTTGCTCATCAGCTTGCTTAATGCTCTGCTGCCATTGGCTGACGACGAGCAGATAGAGAGCGTGGAGTATCTGTCGCCGGAGCTTGTGCCCGACACTTACGTGGGCAAGAACAGTATTGTGGACGTGAGGTGTCGTGACGTGAAGAACAGACAGTTTATTGTGGAGATGCAGATGCTGTGGACTGAAGCATTCAAGCAGCGCGTGCTCTTTAACGCTTCCAAGGCTTTCGTGCGCCAGCTCGACAAGAAGCGTAAGTATGAGTTTCTTCAACCTGTCTACTCGCTCAACCTTGTCAACGAGACTTTCATGAAAGAATATCCTGATGAGTTTATACATAACTATAATGTTGTGCATGAGCTGCATAGCGACGAGATTATAAACGGACTACACTTCACGTTCGTGGAGCTGCCCAAGTTTCAGGCACACTCCATTATGGAAAAGAAAATGGCTGTGCTTTGGCTCAGATTCCTGACAGAGATAGATGAGCATACAAAGGAAGTGCCACAGGAACTGCTGGACAATCCCGAGACCTCCAAAGCTCTGAAGGCTGTAGAGGAATCTGCCATGACAAAAGACGAACTTCTTGCTTACGATGACTTCTGGGACAAGCTCGGCGCCGAACGTCTGCTGCTTGTCGACTCCAACAAAAGAAGCATGGAGGAAGGCAGAGCTGCAGGAAGGATGGAAGGACGTAAAGAGGTGGCACGCAACTTATTGCGTATGGGAATGTCGATAGAAGATATCTCGAAAGCCACTGGAATCTCAAAAGAAGAAATTGAGAAATACGTCTGACAAGAGTTGTAGCAAATAAAAAAGGAGAGAAGCGAACTTCTCTCCTTTTTTAGTACCCAGACCCGGGCTCGAACCGGGATGGGTTGCCCCACTGGTGTTTGAGACCAGCGCGTCTACCGATTCCGCCATCTGGGCATTGGCGTTTTGCGTCTGCAAAGGTATAACAAATATTTGGGTTGTGCAAGACTTTTGTGACGAAATTATTTCGTAAAATCATAATAATTGTTCAATAAGGATAAATAGGCTTTAAAAAAATAATAACCTTACAATAACCTCGTTATATAAATAGCATCCGCTATTTAATTCTGACGTTATGGCGGACAGCACACAAAGAAAGAACATTAAATGATAATGGCATGAAAGAACAAAACCTTAACTACTGCGTCATACTTGCCGGTGGCAAGGGACGTCGTCTGTGGCCTTGCTCACGCGATCAGTGGCCCAAGCAGTTCATCGACTTCTTCGGAATGGGTCGTACATTGCTGCAGTACACCTATGATCGTTTTGCACGCCTGCTGCCAAAAGAAAATATATATGTGGTCACGAATGAGGACTACGAGAGCATTGTTCGCGAGCAGTTGCCCGAACTTACGGACGAGCGGTTGCTCTCCGAACCTATCCACCGCGGCACGGCACCGAGCATGATATGGGCTTCGCACCGCATCTTCAACAAGTGCCGTGACGCACGCATCCTCGTCACGCCTTCTGACCTTACGATTGTAGGGGAGGACCGGTTTGAGGCTTGCCTTGAACGCGCCTTCGAATTTGTGGCTGCCAACGACTATATGCTCACCATGGGCGTCAAGCCTACGCGTCCCGAACCGGGATACGGATACATACAGCTTGGCGAGGAATGTCAGGAGGGTGTGCATAAGGTGAAGTCGTTCACGGAGAAGCCGGAGCGCGAGTTTGCACGTATGTTCATGGAGATGGGCGAGTTCTACTGGAACACCGGTATGTTCCTCGCCAATGCGCGTTGCGCTCTCGACACGCTCTACAAGCTGGTGCCCTCCGTACTGCGCACCTTCGACGCTGAGCATCCCGAGTACGACTATGTGGAGGAGAACAAGTACGTAAAGAAGAACTTCCCGTCTTATCCAAACCTCTCCATCGACTTCGGCGTGCTGGAGCGTTCAGACAATGTCTGCGTGATGCGCTGCGACTTCGGTTGGGCTGACCTCGGCACATGGCACAGCATGTACGAGGCACTGAGCAAGGGTGAGGGCGACAACGTGACCGTCGACACGGACGTGGTGCTCGACAATGCGCACGGCAATATCATCAAGCTGCCGAAGGGCAGACTGGCTGTCATCAGCAATCTGGACGGTTATATAATAGCCGAGGAAGGCAACGTGCTCTTCATCGGAAAGAAGGAAGACTCGTCTGCAGACATTCGCCGTATTGTCAACGACATACAGATAAAGAAGGGCAACGAGTTTATATAAAGTTGAGAGTTGAGAGTTGGGAGTTGAGAGTTATAATTAGTTGAAAGTTGAGAGTTGGGAGTTGGGAGTTATTGCTAAGGCATGCGGCAAAGCCGAGCGATGATTAGTATTTGTGATTGATTAAAAAAGGTAATCATAACTCTCAACTCTCAATTCTCAACTCTCAACTTTCATTCAACTCTCAACTACAAGGTGCTTCATCTCGTGTCCTCCCCACATTGCGTCGTTCTGATATCTGAAACCTAACGAGGTGTAGAGGCGTTCTGCGTTA
>ULYE01005677.1_pt1 | contig 31140 bp, 22 predicted proteins | sample 1961921 | NCBI WGS metagenome assembly ULYE01 (sample SAMEA4835856, study PRJEB28245) | human gut metagenome | biome: gut microbiome; material: fecal sample | place: Denmark | collected 2008 | reverse complement strand
AAATCGTATTGTTATTTTGTAGACTAATTATGGAGTTAAACTATGGATATATTGATTGAAAACTTCAATAACTTAAATATTGATGCTGCTCATTCCTGCGATTACGAATGCCCCCTTGATTTTGATGGCGAGTGTCCGACCAACACTTGTGATTGCACGTATTATTGCGATTCTGACGATTCGGACGATAAAAGATATTAGTTAGCATGGCCAGTTTTGGAAACTATCTTCCATCTTTTTATAATATTTATTTTTCTAATGGTTCTTCCCATTATATCTTCAACACTTGGCACGGAAACCTTGTTAGCGTTGAAGAAGCTGTTTTTGATTCTCTTAGAAACAAAACTACGTCTTGTATTCAAGCTGATTTGTTTGAGAAGTTAGCTAAATTAGGGTTTTTGACAACGGAGAAAAATGAATTTCAAAAGGTTCTGGAAGAGAATTTTAATCACCAAGATTTAATTTATAAAAGTAATTTTTCTATTTGTATTTCACCAACATTGAAGTGTAATGCATCGTGCTATTATTGTTTTGAAAACGGAATTAATGGTTGCATGGATCTAGATGAAAAAACCGAACAAAGCATTCTGGATTACATGTTTGCGCAAAGCAAAGGTAAGAAAACTCATATTACGTGGTTTGGCGGTGAGCCTTTGATCGGCTCAAGAACAATTAATAAAATTTGCGATTCGCTTTCCTCCAATGGCATTACATTTTCTTCCGGGATTATAACAAATGGTTTTTTTGTTGATAAATATATTAATGACATTAAAGAAAAGTGGAATTTAAGACGTGCACAAATTACATTAGACGATATCGGTCAAAGATATAATGAAATCAAAAAAATGGGAGAAAAAGGGTTTGAAAAAGTGATTTCGAATATTCACTTGCTCGTCGACAACAAGATAAAAGTTTCTCTTAGGGTAAATTATAATTCGGAGTCGTTAGGTGACTATCGTAGAATAGTTGATTTCGTTTATCAAGAATTCGGAAATAAAGTCCAATTGTATTTTCATGATATTATAGGTGACAATTTCAAAACGCCTGACGAGGTAGATGGTAAACCATTATTGGAATTATATGAGTGCTTATTTGATTATGGTTATATTCATACGTTACGAGATCTGAGAATTCAAAGAAAATACGCCGCTTGTTCTATTAATAGGAAAAATTATGTTAATGTTTTCCCTGGCGGCTGGACTAATAAATGCGAGCATTTTGTTGGCAAAAAATCGCTTTTCGATTGTGGCAATATAACTTCTGAAATGTTTGATTCAAATAAAACAATAGACTCTGTTAGAAAGAGTTGCGCTAATTGCAAATGTTTTCCTATTTGTGGTGGTGGGTGTTATGCAAATCATCTAATGCACGAAGGTGCTGGCTGTTTGAGAGGGCATAGTTATCTTGCTGATATACTGAAATTATACGTATCACACGCTTTTGCTAAGAAAGTCTAGAATGATGTTGGAACACATTATCGTGGTTAAGAAGAGGTATGGATATTAATAGTAAAATTTATGAAATCTTGAAATAAATTAAAAACATAGATAGCTATTTGGATATTTTAAAAGAACAACAAATGCGCAACGACAAGAATGGCTGTATGGATAAAGAGATTGGAAAAGAAATCTTTACTCTAAAACATGAAGTAGACAATTTGTTGAAAAATACGATGCGTTGATTAAGGATATTTCCAATAAAACGTAAGTTTCGTTTGAAGATTTTGCTCGAGGAAACGAACCTTGCATACCAAAGTAAATTTAGCAAGAGAGAAAATCGCAATGGAGATTATTATGAGAAAAAACGAAGTTGTTCAGATAATGGAAATCGAAATTGGAACAGATGCAAATTGTTATTTGAGTGGCGAAGTAACAGGCGCCGGCACTAAAGAAGTAGCACTATCAGATTGCAGGGGCGGTGTATATGGATTTTTTATTGAATTCAAAAATGAAAAAGAGCTTAAATCTTTTAAGAAAAAAGTTGGAAAGAAAAAGTATATAAAAGAAAATGTTTTAGGAGAGTGGAGACCTGCTATAGGAAAATATTATCCCTTATATTGGGGGAAAGATATAAATTTGGGTGCGCGTTTGAAGGCCCATACAAAATCGTTTAAAAGCACATATACTATTCAAATGAATCGTAGAACGGAATTGAAAGATCATAAAATAATTTTTGGCGCAATGCTATGTAACGACTATGATAAGATTGAAAAAAATCTTCACGACGAATATCCTGATATTTATAAAACAACGTGTTCGACAGATGCGGGCGAAGCTGATTATAACGTGGAACTATCAAATAAAGAATCGAATTATATTTAAGAAGACGATTAAGGAATTTTTATTATAAAGTATTCGTTGATGATTATATTTGTGCCAGGCAATCGAGATGGTTTGCTTTTATTTTTTAATCATAAATAAAAGATGAATCCAAAGTGAGCTAGGAAAAAAGCGTCGAAGGCAAGAATGTAGAGGGCGCGAATTTTTACGGCTCTGTAGCTTTTTTCGTTGTAAACGGGAACTTTATCCTTTTCGCCAGTAACATTCAGAGCCTTCTAGAAGCGTCAAACGCCATTCTTATGAGGCTCTTTTTCTGATTTGGTCTGATATTGAAAATATATTATCTGTTGATGGGAGAACCGTGTTCAGGTTGCATGCGGAGATTTGAAAGGATTTATTGCGTCAAGCAGTTAAATCGCTTTCTCAAATGAACAATCGCTTATTTTTGCTGCTAAAGTAAGAGATTAATTGCTTTAATATTTGACGATAGGTTATCTTGCACATTCATAAATAAGTGAACTCATCAGTTAGTTAAAATATTCAACATTTTTCAAATAAATCCAATAAAACCATTACCTTGATTGTATATTAAATGTAAAGACAGAAGACACGGAGGTACAAAAAATGAAAAAATTAGTTTTCACTTTATTAGCATTATCCAGTGCTGCCGCATTAATTGGCTGTGGTAATACCCGGGTTTCAACTCCCGACATTCAGCCGATGCAATCTTTTAAGAGCATGGCTCAAAACAGTGCATTATCAAGTATCAGTATGTTGAATACTGGTTACACAGGGGCTTTACGTCGTAAGGCTTTGACTGATGCAGAGAAAAAATCCGTATTGGACAAATTGGATTTAGTAGATGAATTATTGAAAGACGATGTTATCAAATCTGAAGAAGTGGCAATCCCTGAAGGTGATCAATATTTTGGCACCTATGATAAATATTACACATTGACTGTAAATCAGATTGATGGAGCCACAGAAGATTATAAGTTCTACTATAAAGAAACATTAGCTACTCCTGAAGCTGAAGAGAAAGATGAAAAGGATGAAGAAGTATCATCCGATTTGGACGGAGTTGTAATTTTAGGTGAAAAGACCTATACGATGCACGGCGATAAAGAAGTCTCCAAAGAAGGAAGAGAGATAGAAGTCGAGTATTTCTTTGTCGTTACTGATGAAGAAACCAAAGAAAAAGTAATTGTCAAACACGAAAGCGAAACCGATGGTGAAGAAAACGAAAACGAATATTCATATGCTAGACATGACGCTACTGGTAAATTAGTAGAAAAAGTAAAAATCGATTTCGAGCAGGAAAACAACGAAACTGAATATTCAGTCAAAACCATGAGCGATGGAGATAAGAAACACTACAAATTCAAATTCGAAGAAAAAGGCGGTCAAAAATTCGTAAAAGTCAAAATCATCGAAAACCAAGAGGTCATTGAAGCTAAATTGCAAGTCACTGATACGGGCTATGAATTTGTCGAATAATTAATTTTCTGCATTTTATCATTAGGATTGAAAATCAAAAGTAGGCAATAGAAAAAGCTGTCAGTCATTTATCAGATTAAGTGATGATGTTCTGACAGCTTTTCATTTGGGTTCTGTAACTTTTAATGAAGATGCAAACATTGTATCAAAATGGATAATCAAAGTCGTTTTTTGAGAACAGGCCTAAGTATTGAAGGCGCTTTTTCTTTTAAGAGGAAAAACGTTGCATGATATACTTTATCTATGGAACCATGTTTAACCATTTCATTCTCTTGTGACTATAAAGATCGTTGGAAAGACACTATGAGAAAAAAGCTTTCTTTCTTCCTTTCTGGACTTCTTGCGTCTCTTGCTTTGTTCGCTCTCGGGGTTTATTTGAGTATTGCTGAAACAACAGTCAGCATAGGAACCCCTCTTATGCTTATAGGTGTTTTAGGAATTCTTATTTCACCTTTTGCTGCTCTTTTTCAAAAAAGCGGGAATAAGGGCTTCACCGGAAATTTAAGAATTCTCTTTTATAAAAACGGGGACTCACAAATTTATGATTACCATCTTCTCGGAACGAGAAAGGGGGAAGCCTTTGAAAGCAAAGAACAGGTTTTCCAAATTAAAATGAAGAAATATACGGCTATTTTGATTTCTCCTCAAGGGGATTCTTATTGCATTCCATTAAGACAACTAGATACAAGACAAATTGAAAAATTGAAACAAATAAGCAAGGACGTATATCAATTTCGTGGTAAACCTGTGAAAGTGGAGACGATAAGCTTAGATAACGATAAAGGCTCTCAAGACGCATTCGAGGAAGAGCAGAAAGAATAGAGAATCAGAATGGAACAAATAAAAAAGAGATGCTCCTGGTGTAATCCAAACAATCCTCTTTATGTTCAATATCACGATGAGGAATGGGGAAAAACAAATTTAGAAGAGGGGCATCTATTTGAAATGTTGCTTTTAGAATCATTTCAAGCGGGTTTATCTTGGGAATGCATCTTGAATAAAAGAGAGAATTTTCGCCAGGCTTTTTCTAATTTTAATCCCTATATCATTTCTCAATATTCTCAAAAAGAGGTCATACGTCTATGCAATGAACAAGGGATCGTTCGTAATCGTTTGAAAATATTGGCTGCTATTTCTAACGCCAAGATTTTCCTTCAAATCGAAAAGGAACGTGGTTCTTTTAAAGAATATCTTCTTTCTTTTACGAAAGGGAAAACCTTTTACGAATATGGGAAAACAACCAACGCCTTAGCGGATTCGTTATCTAAAGACCTTCGAAAACGAGGAATGAAATTCGTAGGTCCAACTGTGATGTATTCTTATTTACAAGCCGTTGGCATTATTCATTCTCATGAAAAAGGATGTTATCTGTACGAAGGAGAAAGAAAATGAAAGAAATCTCTTATAAAGACCTCAAAATCAATCCTGTTACCCTATTCTCCGATTCGTGGGGTGAACTCGTTACCGGAAAGAAAGGGGATAAAGTGAATGCAATGACGATCTCCTGGGGACAAATTGGCTCTTTATGGGGCCACTCTTCAGGAATGCCCGTGATTACTGTTTACGTTAGGCCTCAACGCTTTAGCAAAATCCTCCTTGATAAAGAGGGTTATTTCACGGTTTGTTTCTTTGACAAAAAATATAAAAAAGAACTCTCTTATCTGGGCACTCATAGTGGTAAAGATGAAGATAAGATTCAGAAAGTAGGTTTCTCATCGGTTTCTTTTGAGGATTATTCCTACATAAATGAAGCAAATTTAGTTTTTGTGTGTCGCAAACTGTATAGACAAACGATGAAAGAAGAATGTTTCTTGGATCAAGGTGTCGTAGCAGATTGTTATCCCCATAAAGATTTTCACGATCTTTACATCGCTAAAATTGAAAAGGTTCTTATAAAGGAATAGAAGCTCATACCTATTGGTGGTAACATAATTTTACTGCGCTCGTAGCTCAGCTGGATAGAGCGTTCCCCTCCTAAGGGAAAGGTCAGGAGTTCGAATCCCCTCGAGCGCGCCAATAAACGAAAAAACTTAATAGCTTTCTTCTTTTTAAACCGAAAAGACCCGAGACATGTATAAGTCTTCGAAAAAAGAAGCGACCCCTGTGCCAATAAAAAAACATTTTTTAAAAAAGAGGCGACACCTGTTGTATTTATTTGACATTGTGACTACATGGTTCTATTCTTTTCTTGTCAGGAGGGTATTTTTTACCCACAAAAGAATACTTTTCTGGTGTAGAGGCGTTTCTTTTCCTCGAGAAATGACTCTACGTCCCTCATTCTTTTGCAAGAGGGAAGAAAAATAGGGGATACATGTAGGAGAATAAAAACATGAAAGAAAAAAAGAAAATGGGACCTGTAATGACAACCGTCATTGCATCTGTCCTCCTCCTCTTAGCTTGCATCATCGTAGGTGTTGGTGGATTAGCTGATTGGATTCCAGCCGGTGGTGGAAAGCTTCCATACGGCCTTCTTGCCAGCATTGCCATTTACGGTAACGCCTTCATTGGCGATTTCAGCTCTAAATGGTCATTCGGCGTCTTACTTATCGATGCCGTTGTTCTCGTTTTGTTTATCGTTTGCACCGTAAAATTAATCCGCAAAAAACAACCTAAGCTCATTTATTGTGCATTTGCTGCTTCGTTAGGAATTGCCTACCTTCCTTTCTTAGGCATCCTTGCCTATCGTTTAATGGCAACTGGCCATGCAGAAGTTGGAGCAATGTGGATTATCGTTATCTCTTTCTTGCTTGATTTGGCCGGTATTTTATTAATGGTAATTGCCTCTTTAGCCGCAATCAAAGCAAAGAAAGAAGCCGAAGCGGAACCAGTCGTTCGCGAAGAAGCTTTAAGCGAAGATCAAATTCGTGTTATTGTTCGTGAAGAAATCGAAAACTACGAAGCTGCTAAACCAGCGGTTAAGACTCTTACTAAAGAAGATGTCAATAAGATCGCTGAGGATGTCTCTAACAAAGTCGCCAAGACTGTTGCAGATGAAACTGTTGCAAAAGCCTTAGAAAAACATGTTGAAGATTTCCATGCTCAAAAAGAAGAAGCCCCTGTCGTAGAAGAGGCCGTAGAAGAACCTGCGGAAGAGGAAACTGAAGCTGAAGCCCCAGAAGGTGAAAATGATCCATTTGCCGCTTTAAGAAATAAACGTCGCGCTTCTTTTGAAACCCGTTTAAAGAATGCTGATTTCGACTTACGCCATAAATATTATGATTTACGCGACCATATTAAGTCCTATGGCTTAAGCAACCGTCTTTCTATTCCTGGCGATAGCTTCTCCGCTCATCGTAAGAGATATGTTTTCATCACCATTAATGGCAAACACTTAAAAGTCTATTTTGCCGCCAATCCAGATGATTACAAAGATACACCAATCCCAGTAGAACGTACTGAAACCAAGAAATATGAAGATTTGCCTCTTCAATTCAAGGTTCGTTCCGACCTTTCCTTCCGCCGTGCTGTTAAGATCGTTGATGACATGCTGACCAAGGAAGGCTATACAAGAGAAGACAAACCAGTCAAAAATACACAAAATCCACAAGATAAATAATCAGTTTTGTAATTTAAGGGCTCAGAAATGGGCCCTTTTCTCATATTCAAGCGATAAATTGTTGACACAAGTTAAAATCCTTATTATTCTTATTAACGCGCTTGAAAGAGTGCGAATGGGTCATTAGCTCAGCTGGGAGAGCGCCTCCATGGCATGGAGGAGGTCATCGGTTCGATCCCGACATGATCCACCAATTGAAATTTACGGGTCAATTGGCCCGTTTTTTTGTATTATTGGCTGTTTTAAGTAAAATAGATGAAGTTGTTTAAGCTCAATAAGGATCTCTCCTATGAAAAAAACTTTGCAAGAAAAAATAACTTCACGGAAATATCACGTTCCGAATCGTTTTCTTTATTTCGTTTTAAAGAAGGTCGTTATTGATAAGGTTCTGGCACCCAAATACAACATCCATTATCAGATCATTGATGACATTAATGATGAAAAAGGGCCTTGTTTCTTAATCTTTAATCACCAATCTCGTATTGATTATGTTTGGAATGTTCAAGCGGCCTATCCAAAAAGGTTGAACTTTGTTTGTGGCTATAATGAATTTTTCCGTTCTCATTTAAAATTGATTCTAAAGATAGCTAACGCAATCCCTAAGAAGAATTTTGTTATTGATATGGCTTCCATGCGTGGAATTGATTCAATTATCAAACAAGGTGGAGTTGTGGCATTTTCCCCCGAGGGAATGTCTTCCATATCCGGTCATAACCAACCGGTTGTTTCAGGGACTGGAAAATACTTAAAACACTACAGGATCCCCGTATATTGTCTTAAAACGGCTGGCGCTTTCTTAACCAATACCAAGTCTTGCCTTGATGAAAGAAGAGGCAGAATTGAGGTCAAACTCTTTAAATTGTTCTCTAAAGAAGATTTGGAAAGGCTATCTCCAAACGAAATTGAGGAAAAGGTAAATGAAACTTTGACCCACGACGATTATCTTTGGAACGAAGAAAAGAAAATTCATTATGAAACTCATGGGCATATTGCTAAAGACCTTCATTATCTTTGCTACAAATGCCCTTCCTGCGGCGAAGAATTTGCTATGAACGATTCGGAAGATAGGCTTTATTGCAAACGCTGTGGTGCAGGGGTGCAAATAGACGATACATACGCTTTAACTCCTTCCAAAAAAGGCATGAAGCTTCCTAAAAACATTTCGAACTGGTTTGATTGGGAAAGACAATGTGTTGTCAAAGAAATTAAAAACGACACTAATTTCGTTTTTGAAGAACACGTTAAATTGGGAAAGCTCGATCCATACAAACCTCTAAAAAACAAAAAACGAGTGTTCTTTGTGGCGAAGGAGAGTTCCGAATCGATCATACGGGTGTCTCCTATAAAGGCAAAAAAGACGGCCAAGAATTCTCATTTCATATGTCTTATGAGGAAATCAATACTTTTGGAATGCCAACAGACACGAGTTATGTATCTCTTTATTATGCAGGGGAATATTACGATATCTTTCCCGAAGGGCCAACAAGCATTAAGATGTTGCTCCTTGTTGAGGAAATGCATCGTCTCCATGTGAATAAATGGAAGGCTCTTCCTAATGAGAAATGGATTTATGAATGATTCCATTTTCTTTGAACTTGTCCATCAAAAGAGATATTCCAACTCCAACCAAAGATAAGAGAATTGCTTGCCCAATATAGGCGAGAACAAACCATGGGTTAATCATAAAGAAGAGACAACCTAACTGTTCATTTAAGATATGGAACATAATCCATAATCCAGCTCCAGAGAGAAGAAGACTCCCACCAGTTAGTATTAAGGATGAGAACAAATAATATTTCCAAGATTTTGTTTGGCTCCAATTTTGTCTTTCTTTTTGAATGCAAAGAGGGTAAAAGACGAGGGACAGTATGCCAAATGCAATCATTAGAACGATTGATAACGATCTATTTAAAATGATAGATTGAGGGAAAATCAAAGCGGTGATTGGATCGGTTATACCCATTAAGTATTGTCCTTTTCTAGAGATGCTTAAATAAGGGGTATAGAAGCTGATATCACTTAAATGTTTTTCCTTTTCCTTGTTTAATTCATTCAGTAGTTTTAAAGATTCGTTTTCGTCTTTCGAAAGAGTTATATACACCCCATCTGAGGTACCCATGTATTCGTTTTTCACGTTCGTTTCGTTGAAAGATGAATAAACGTTATTTCCAATAATGAAATAGCCTTCTAATGGATTGTAGTTAGGAAGATTCTCATCAACATATGTTTCTCCCTTACCATATTTCTTAACGATATAGTCTTTTGAAACGCCTCCTTCTTTAAAAGACGGGTTTTCGAATATACCAATAATCGTGAATCTTTCTAATTTCTTTCCAATTAAGTCTTCCAGCGAATTTAGTTTAACTGTTTGATTATCATTATCACGATACCCATATTTCATATAACAATCTGCTTGATAAGAAGTTAAAGCGATTTCATTCTCGTTCTTAGGAAGAGATGAGGCTACGCTCTCTAATCTTTTGTCAGGAACAAGTTTAAGATAATTATTATTTTGAGGTATTTCCAATAAACCAAAGTTCTTAAAATGATCGTTTTGAGTAGGGGTGTTCTTACTCACATCCAAAAAATTATCATCTATGTGTCCAAAAGTATTGGTAACATTCTCCTTGCCCAAATATTTTTCAATGACCTGATGTTCCTTTTGAAGTAAAGGAGAAGAAAGACTTCTAGCAACAATTACCTTATCTACATCGTTCTCATAAAGAAGTTTTAAATCAATTTCATTTTGATTTCTTGTATAGAAATCTTCAACATAGCCAGAAGATAGAAAGAAAGCGGTGGTGCTTATAAAAGCCAATATTAGTCGCACAATGCGAAGTCCCCATTTTACATTCATTTTTAGTCCTCTCTTTTCCTAATTATATAGGCAAAAAATGCGTTAACATATTTGTTTTTAAGCCCATTTTCTATAAATATATTGGAATATATTTAGGCTTTGAAAGCCTTTTTTCTTTCTTCACCTTGAATGAAAATCTATGTGGGAAAAATGCAAGTTTAAGTAAAAAAGCATTTTTCTGGAAGCGCTTCCATTAGACTAAAAACAATCCGAAAGAGCCTATTCATACGCTATATGTAAAGTAAGCGACGAGTAGGTGAAAAATCATTTCTATTTAGGAGGTACAAAAATATGAAACGATTTAAAAAAGTAGCCCTAACGTTACTTAGTAGTGCGTTAATGGCCGCCCCTCTTCTTTCTTCTTGCGCTCCAGAAGGCGGAAAGCAAAGCGAACAATCTTCGCAAGTTAACGCAACCGTTAAAAGCATTGCGATCACAAAACTTCCGACCAAGCTCAATTATGAAAGCGGAGAGATTTTTGATCCTACTGGCATGGTTGTAACTGCCACCATGTCCGACGGAAGCACAAAGGAAGTAAGTGACTATTCTTATTCTAAAGTTCCTCTTCAAGCCAGTGATAAAAAAATTAAGATTACTTACAAAGGAAGAACGGCTTATGTTGAAATAAGCGTTAAATTTGTTTTAAGAGCAACTTCAATTTCGATTGAAGAATTGCCAACTAAAACCAAGTATGTAGCTGGTGAAAGATTTGATCCAACTGGAATGAAGGTTGTCGCTATGATGAACGACAGCACGAAACAAGTTGTTACAGACTATGATTACGATAAGAAGGAGCCTTTAACTGCCAAAGACACTTTAGTTGCCATAACCTATCAAAACTTAAAGACCTCTATTGTCATTACCGTGGAAGAGGTTAATGAAGTTGGCATCGAAATTACAACAAAACCAGCTAAACTTGCCTATTTGGTTGGTGAAAAATTTGATAAAACCGGCATGGTTGTATCCATTAAGAAAAATGATGGAACAACCGCGGAAGCGGATATGTCTCAAATTACTTTTGATAAGAATGACGCATTGACTATAAAGGATACGAAAATCAAAGTGATGTATAAGACTTTCTCCACAACCTTAAAATTGTCCGTTAGCACATCGAAATTAACAGGAATCGTCATAGAAAAGGAATTCAAAAAGAAAACATACTGGGCAGGCGAACACTTAGACCTTTCTGGCTTGTCCGTTCTTGCTAATTATGAAGATGGAACAAATAAAAAGTTAAGTGTTGAAGAAATGGATATCGATAAGGACGTTCTTAAAAAAGAAGACGTTAAAGTAACCATTTCCTTTGGTGGATTTAAGCAAGAAATTGGGATCACCGTTAAAGAAAAAGTGACATCCGTTGTAGTTGATTCCATCAAAACGGTTCGTGTAGAAGCGGAACATCTTGATACATCAAAAGCTGCGTTAAGAGAAGACTTTATTGCAGCAGGCAGAACCTTCATTGAAGAAGGGGACAACGCTAGCAATGGGCAAAACATCTGCGGATACAATCCAGGCTCCATATTTGAAATCCCTCTTTCTAGCGATAAAGACTTTGAGGTGCTTATCACAGCTAGAATGAGCGACACCAATCTTGGATATGATATTAATTCGGGACTTGAATTTAGCGTGGATAATAAGGTCATTAAAGCAGATAATGTCGAATTCAAATACAATGGCGGAACTGATTATTGGAATTGGATTAGCTTCAAAATTGGTAAAGTTGCCTTAACTCAAGGAAATCACCTCTTTAAAATCAAATCCATCAATCAAAGACCAAACATTGACTATTTTGATTTCAAAGTGACTAAGTATGGTGAAGAAACAGGCGAAACGAAGTGCACTGGCCTAACCCTAAAAACCGCTCCTAAAAAGTTACAATACACAGCAGGTGAAAGTTTTGATCCAACCGGAATGCAAATTGAAGCCACGTTCGATGATTTAACGACGAAAGTGCTCGAACCAACAGATTACACGATTGATAAAACCGTTTTAACTGCTGATGATACAAAAGTCACAGTTACATATGAAGGTATGACTCTTGATATTGCGATCCAAGTTGGAAAGAAATATTTTGCTAAGATAGATGGCCTTGGTGAAAAGAAAGTAGAGGCCGAAAGCTTAGATTTCAGCCAATGTCTCTTTAGAGAAGATATGGCTGCAGCGGGTTTCACTAGCTATGTTGTCGACAATGGTGAAGCCAGTGGTGGAAAATCCATTGAAAGATATAAGGAAGGAAGTAAATTCTCGCTTGATTTCCTTACCGGAGAGACTTCTAAAGTCAAATTCTCCATCTTTGCATCGGAATGCAATAACCAGAAATTTGATGATATGGTTACCGTCAAAGTGGATAACAAGGTGATTAAATCTAATAATCCGACTATGTCTTCTTCCGCGACTAGCCAATATTACAATTGGCAAGAAGCCATCTTTGACCTCGGCGAATTAGCAAAAGGTGATCACAACATTACCATCGAAATGACCAATGGTCGTCCAAACCTTGACTATGTTTCATTCTATACAAGCAAATATGGGACACAAGAAGTAGGCCACACCCTTGAATCTTTAAAAATCGTAACGAATCCAACCAAGATGGAATATATCGTCGGAGAAAAGTTTGACAAAACAGGAATGGTTGTCGAGGCCTATTATTCAGACAAAACACATGAAACCGTTACTGATTATACGATCGATAAAACTGATGCATTGACATTAGAAGATACCTCTATTGTTATTAGTTTTGGTGGCAAAACAGTTACGTTGGCGATAAAGGTTAAGGCTGCTGTCGACTTCACTGTCAACGAGCCTAAAACAATCGTTAAGGAAGCGGAGGATGCCGACTGGTCCACGTTAAAGGGTGATGCGGCTGGTGTTCAAGCTGAGGATAATACTCACTCTTCAGGTGGAAAATCCATCGGACATATTGCTAGTGGCTATCTCCAATACACCTTTGAGACATTAGAAGAGATGAATCTTGTTGTTACTGTCGTATTAGCAAAATATGAGCCACTTAAAGTCTCCGATCTTGTTTCATCTTTCCAAATCGATGGAAAAGACGCGACATTTGACGATATCACTCTTGGAAGAGTTGACGGAAATGATTTCTTCAATATGAAAGATTGCGCTGTCACATGTGGTAAATTGGCTGCTGGTGTCCATACTTTCAAGATCAACTTTAAGGGTGGACCAAATCTTGATTGCTTTAAATTTACTTTTACAAAATAAATGAATCAACACACTACGGGGAGGAGAAATCCTCCCTGTATCTAAGAAAGGATAATATATGAAAAGAACTACTACGATTGTAACTCTTTCGGCAATTTTCTTAGCTTCCTCCGTTCTCGCTATAGGCAACTCCATTGCTTTTAAGTACCAAGGTCAAATTGATTTGTTCCTTAGCAAAGATTCGTATAATTACGATAAAGATAAAGTAAATGATGCCTTGACTTTAGGAACTGATTTAGCGGAAGAGATTTGTCAAAACGGCAACGTTCTCTTAAAAAATGAAAATGTTTTGCCACTTGAACCAGTTGATAACAGCTTTAGAGCGAATATCTTTGGCTGGGGTGGAAGCGATGCTGGATTTATGTACCAAGGGGGCGGAAGTTCAGAAGGTGGATATGCGGATGCGAAAGTGTCTTTGTATAACGCCTTTAGAAATTATGGCTTCGAATTAAACGAAACATTAGTTCGTAAATACTCGAGCCTCTCTTATCACCGCGAAGGTTCTCCTGATCAAAACCAACACTCAACTTATTATCGAAATTATGAACCAGATGCGTCCTTCTATTCGGAAGAGGTGATGCAAGAAGCAAAAGAATTCTCCGATGTAGCAATTGTCGTTCTCTCAAGACGCGCCACAGAGGGCGATGACCTTCCTAAGGTCAACTATAACGAAAACGGTGTTGCTGACACTTCAAGAAACTATCTTGCTTTGTCTCAACGTGAAGAATTGATGTTCGAAGAGGTCTATAAATATTTCGATAACGTCATTGTCTTGGTGAATTCTTCTTCTCCAATGGAAATGGGTTTCTTAAACAATCCTAAAATTGGGGCGGCATTATATGTAGGTTATCCCGGATACTATGGTGCTGCAGCTATCCCTCAAATCTTAACTGGCGAAGTTATTCCAAGCGGGCATTTAACGGATACGGCCGCATATGATTTAACGAGCGCTCCTTCCTATGTCAATTCTGGTCCAGATGCAACCATTGGATATACAGGCAAAGGCGGAAGATACAAAGATTATGCTGAAGGTATTTATGTCGGATACAAGTGGTATGAAACGGCAGACGCTGAAGGATATTGGGATTCTTCTACCTACAATGAATATGGTTTAAATAAAACTGGTTATGACGCGGTTGTCCAATATCCATTCGGTTATGGCTTAAGCTATACGAAGTTTAATTGGCTTCTTCAAAGTGTCACAGACTCATCTGGCAAAGAAATCAGCCAATTCACAACGCTTAAAGCGGACGATTCTATCCATTTTAAAGTATGGGTAGAAAACGTTGGAGAATATGATGGCAAGGATGTTGTAGAGCTATATTATTCAGCCCCTTACAAAAAAGGAGAAATCGAAAAAACATCGGTAAATCTCATTGGTTTTCAAAAAACAAGCCTTCTTCAACCTGGACAAGGACAAACTCTTGAATTCCAAGTCAATGTCAGCGATATGGCAAGTTACGACGCCTATGACAAGAACAACAATGGCTTTATGGGCTATGAGCTTGACGGAGGAAATTATTCCTTAAGCTTCCGTACTGATGCGCATAATGTCAAAGATGATTTAGACGGTCGTGAAATGTCTTATAAGTATCAGATTCCTTCTGAAGGCTATAAAATCGAAAACGATCCTGTAACAGGCCATAAAGTCGAAAATCGTTTCACAACATATTTGAATTCAATTTCTGGAGCTGAATCTCAGTGCTACGAACCTCAATCGCTATACATGATGTCGATTGATGGGAATGATGCGGATCCAGATTATAACCAAGGGATTCGCTATCTTACCAGAGGCGACTTTAAAAATACCTTCCCGAAGAGAACATCAACTCGTTCAATGAGTCAAAAGATGTTCGACATGGTTTTCAAAGTTCATGATCCAATCAATAACGGCAACGATGTCATGCCAAAATTCAATTCCAAAGATACAAGCTGGACAATCGATGACGTTAAAGGACTTCCTTATGACGATCCGAAATGGGATGAACTTATCTCTCAATTAAGCATCGAACAACTTGCTACTTTATGTGCAAGAGGTGGCTTTGGCACCATCTCTATTCCTGAAATCAACAAAGGAAAATGCACTGATTCCGATGGTGGAACAGGATTTACAAGCGGTATTGCCACAGGAGATAGCGGACATGCTACAAAATATCCTGCTGCTAATATCATTGCTTCAACATGGGATTGGAAGATTGCTTATAAATGGGGGCACGCTATTGGTGAAGAGGGAAAGGCTCTTAACATTCAAGGGTGGTATGCACCTGGATGTAACGTTCATCGTTCGCCATTAGGTGGAAGAAACTTCGAATATTTCTCCGAAGACGGACTTCTTTGTGGCGAATTTGTTGCACAAACCGTTAAAGGATGCACAGAAAACGGGGTTTATGCCTATATGAAACATTTCGCTGGAAATGACACCGATGAAGGCAGAAATGGCCAGTTCATTTGGATGGAAGAACAAGCCCTTCGTGAAATTTGGGCAAAACCAGGTGAAGTGGCAACGAAAGTGGGCAAGGCCAATGCCATGATGGTCTCCGTTGACCGTGTTGGCGGAACAAGAGCCACTGGTAGCTATGCTCTTCTCACTTCTTTACTCCGTGACGAATGGGGCTTTAGAGGATCTGCTATTACGGATTACTATCAATCTGGTAACGTAAATGACTTGGATGAAGGTATCCGTGCAGGAAACGACCTTGCTTTGCTTCCTGGTGGCGATCCTAATGCTTTGATTCAGGATTATAGAAACCCAAGTGCAACAACAGTCATTGCTCTTCAAAAATCAGCACACAACATCCTTTATACCTATATAGATACGATTGACCGCACAGAGAAATTTACTGGTATTGATTTGAATCAAACGGTCGGTCAAAGACGTGAAGATACCTCAGGCACATGGTGGAGACCATTGCTCTACACTATCGACGCCGTACTCGCTACAGGATTTGTTGTTTGGGGTGGACTAGCTATTTATTTGACATGGTTTAAGAAAAGAAAGAAGGATTAATTCATATGAAAAAATTAAATGAAAACATTCGTTTGGGAATTTCTCAAGCCGTGGCTACTCTTCTTGGCGTATTGGCGATATCCTTTACCGCCCTTCCTGCGTATTTTGAAAATGATCGTCCAGATATGTCTATTATCAAAATGATGATGGGGGATGGAAGAACTCCATTCTCCCCATTGTTAATGTTTGGCTTCATCCTTCTCATTTTAGGGGTAGCTTGCTCTTTGGTGCTCACTGTTCTTCATTTCATGAACAACTCAACGCCGCTTATCACGACTATTCTCGCTGTTGCATCTCTTCTTCTAGTCCTTGCTGGTTCTATCATTCTTGCGTGTTCTATCCTTATTGTAGGTTTGGACAAGCTGAATTCTGAATTAGGTTTCACCCAAGGCGTTTGGGGAATTCGATATGGAAACATTCTCGTTCCTCTTTTTGGCCTTGTTGCTGTTGGTTTCACTTATCCTTCGGCTCTCATCATTCTCCATCATAAAGATTTGGAGGATGAAGAAAAAACAAAAGAAAAATAAAAGATGCTGGAGGGTCTATTTAAGGCCCTCCAAGCTATCTATTCTGCACTCCTTTGTAGGCAGAATTATTTTCTTTTTAAGTTAAATGGTAAAATATAAATATGATAAAAGTCGCAATTGTTGAAGACGAAATGAAAGAAAGAGAGAAACTCCGTTCCTATTTCGAAAAATTAGAAAAAGAAATTGGAACGCTTTATCTTTTGTCTTTTTTCTCAGATGGAGACAAGTTCCTTTTTGATTTTCATTACGGCATGTATGACCTCGTTCTAATGGATATTGAATTATCGGGTAAAGATAATGGAATAACGGTTAGTGAAAAGCTTCGGAAAATTGATACGGATGTCATTCTCGTTTTTATGACTAATCTTGCTCAGTATGCGATTGAAGGCTATAAAGTTAATGCGGTTGATTATATTGTTAAACCGATTTCTTATTTTGATTTCAAAGCAAGAATATCTTCTCTTTCGAATGATATAAATAGCAAGCACAAAGAGAAAGTCCTTATTCAAACGGATGGAAAGAAAATTGTTGTTTTGATTAATGACATCTATTACATAGAGACTGTTTCCCATTCTTTGATCTACCATACAAAAACTGGTGAATACAAAGCGTATGGTGCTTTAAAGACCGTTCAAACAGAACTGGAAAATTTTCATTTTTCCATGTGTAACTCATGTTTTTTGGTGAATTTGGAATATGTTGAAAGAGTGGATGGATACACGGTTACGGTAATGGGAAATGAATTGCAAATTTCTCATCCGAGAAAGAAACAGTTTTTAAAAGAACTTAGCTTATTTTTAGGAAAATGATTAGCAAATTATACCCAATCAACTCTTTATTCTTTTATCGTCTCATCTTTATGGCCGAGCTTCTTCTTGGCGAGACGATTTTCGTTCATAAGCTCCAAAGGAAAGACGGTTTTGCTTATAAAGCACCTCTTTCGATCCTTTCTTGTTTTCTTTTTGCCTTCATTTTCCCTATTCCAACTAGCAACGCTTTCTATTCCATGATGATGTTTTTCCTTTTCTTTGCCTATACGTTTTTTATGGCTTTGTTACTTTTCAAATCTGATTGGAAAATGATTCTTTTTTGCCTGATTTGCGGATATACAACAGAGCATATTGCCTATGAACTCTATTCTACCTTTCAAAACTTCTTTGTGGCTGGCGATGAAAACATGGGTGGAATGTATGATTACAACACTCTGAAGCTTTTCAATGGACCGTTAGATGTAACGATTTATATTGTTTGCTTTGTAAATGTCTATTGGTTGATTTATATCGCCTTCGCGAGAAGAATGGAAAAAGAATATTCCTTTAAAAACTCGGATGGTTTTAAGGTATTGATCATTGGTTTCCTTTTTATCATTATTGATATTGTTGCGAATAGTGCGATTTCCTATTACTCGAATATTCATTTTGAAAGAATATATTTAGGGACTATTGCTCTTATAAATGCTTTAGCTTGTATTTTGGGAATGCTCTTTATTTTTGAAATGTATTATCGAAGCAACTTACGTAGAGAATTTGATATTATTCAAGAATTGCGTAAAGAAGAAAAGAAGCAATATATGGTGTCAAAAGAAACAATCGATATGATTAATATCAAGTGCCATGATTTCAGACATCAAATTAGGGAATTAGGAAAGAAAGAGAAGATCAACGATGAAGCAATCAATGAGGTTAATAAGTTGATTCGAATTTATGATTCCTCCATCAAGACATCAAATAATACTTTAAACGTTATTCTTTCGGAGAAGTCGCTTACTTGTTCTAAATACGGAATTAATTTTTCCTGCATTGCAAATGGAGACTTAATTAATTTCATGAGTGAAGAGGACATTTATTCTTTGTTTGGCAATATCGTAGATAATGCGATTGAAGCGGTTAAAAATCTTGATAAAGATGAGCGTATTATCAACTTAAAAATCAAGTCGGTCGGCAATATGGTCTCTATCTCAGAAAGCAATTATTACGAAGGACAAATAGAGATGCAGGACGGTCTTCCTAAATCTAAAAATGCAGACTACCTTCACCATGGATACGGTCTTAAATCCATACGTATGTTAGCGAATAAATACCATGGGACAATGGATATTGAAATTAAAAATTCTAAATTTACGATTACTTTGTTGTTTATTATGAAGAAATAAAAATATTTGGTGCTATAATTTCAACCGTTTTTGGAGGCTTTTTATGGATATTATCCTCTCGGTTGTAAGCGATCAAAACTTCTTAGGTGCGATAATCGCTTCAATTGCCTTTATTCTTTTGGGCTTTTTACTAAGAAGACTTAATTTCATTAATGAACATGGAAGAGGAATTTTGAATGTTGTTGTCATGAAAGTAGCAATTCCATGTATGGCTTTTTGCGCTTTTATGTCAGATTTTAATACGGATGAGTTTGTTGCAAATCTCTTGATTCTTGTTTTTGATCTCGTCTTCTACGTCCTTTTCCTTGCAATAGGGAACCTCATCTTTATTAAATTTGATAAAAACAAGAGAAAAATCTATGCGATTTTAGGCGCAATTGGACAATTGACTTTCTTTTCTATGCCAATTTTGGCTGCGACCTATGGATCTGAAAGTGGAATCTTAATTCCGACTTCTTTGATGTCTATTGCCTTCCGCTTGTTCACCTATCTATATTCTTATGTCACTATCACCGGTGAGAAAATCACGAAAGAAAATTTCGGAAAGACCATGAAAGACGTTTTCGTGAATCCAATCATGATTTGTATGTTTCTTGGCCTGATTATTTGGGCTACACAAAACCTTACCTGGCAAGTTAACGTCGCAAATGAATCCTATGGTTTTTTAAGAATTGATAAGACCCTCCCTGCTTTATATAAGATTTTCCAATTTGGTAACAACATGGCTACCCCATTATGTATGCTCACTATTGGCGTTACGCTTGGAGAATCGAAGTTCCTAGACACGATTAAAAACGGATTGGCTTGGTTTATTTCTTCTCTTAGAGCTGTTGTTTTTCCAATTTGCATCTTGGGAATTTGTTTGTTGATTCAATGGTCTGGAATAATGCATTTTAGCGAACTTCAATTAGCGGCAATGGTTATTGGCAATGCTGCTCCAGTTGGTGCGGTTGTTGGCGTTTATTGCGTGAATGCGAATAAGGAAGCATATGTTGCCTCCGATGCTATTTTCCTTTCAACGATTCTTTCTTTAATCGGGATTCCTTTACTCTTTGTTCTTATCAAACTATCCATGGCCTTGCCTATTTTTGCTTGATTATCCTTATTTATTGGGTATCATTAACGGGTTCTTAGGAACCCTTTTTATGTATTCAAAAAAACGTTTTATCAAAACTTGTCTTCTTATCCTGCCCTTTCTTTGTTCTTGCTTTGGAAATGGCAATGAATCTCTTGAGAGTTCTTCCTTTTCTTCCTCTAGTGAAGTGGAAATCATTCCTCAAGAAGGCCTTTATTTTTCCTATGCTTCAAGAAAAATTACTCTCGGACAAAACTTCATTCAAGGAGTTTCTCCGACGATTTATTTAAATGGAGAGGAAATCCCACTAAGTTCTTTAGCTTGGACTAGCTTAGATAAAGGTAATAAAAACTTCTCTCTTTACGATCTTCTGTTAGAGGAAGGAAACTATATATTTAAAGCAAGGAAGAGCGGCTTCTCTTTTGAAAAAAGTTTTGAGGTCGTTAAAGGGAAACCAACTGCCGCAAAAGATAAAAACGGTTACTACAAAGTAAGTGACGAAGAACGACAAAAGTATGCCCTGCAAAACATCCCTAATGCTGGAGCTTTAGGAAGAGGAAAAATGCCTTCTACTGGTGAGGTTCATCTTCTTGTGATTCCTTTGACTTTTTCAGATGGACCATCCTTTAACGAAAAGGAGCTCCAAGCGATTCAAAAAGGCTATTTCGGAGAAAAAAGCGAGACAGGATGGGAATCATTATCTTCGTATTATGAAACTTCTTCCTATGGAAAATTGAAAATTAGTGGGGAAGTAACAGAAACTTATCGTTCAAGTTATACGGAGGCAGGAATTCAACAAGCATATAACGGTAACCCAACCGTCTCTGCAAAAGTCATGCAAGAAGCCGTAGAAAGCGTTTTTAGCGCGCATCCGGATTGGGATAGGACTTTATACGATTCCGACAAAGACGGCTTTTTAGACGGCATAGAAATCATTTATAAATCTTCGAGAAATTATTATTCCGGAACTGGGAAGGGGTCAACAATCTGGTGGAATTTCACAGCTTGTAACACGTCTACCAAAGAAGATATTTCCAAACCCCAACCAAGACGTTATTTTTGGAGCAATATCACTCAATTAATGAATGGATATTATTCCACGAACATTGATACACATACCTTAGTCCACGAAACGGGGCACATGCTTGGTTTAAATGATTACTACGACTATAACCAAAACTCTTATCCTATGGGTGGAGCGGATATTATGGAACTGAATATAGGTGACCATTCTGCCTATTCGAAATATCTTTTAGGCTGGGTTAATCCTTTGGTGATAGATGGAAAATTAGATGATTTTGAGATCACTTTGAATTCTTTCCCTTCATCTGGAGATTGCATTCTTCTTCGCGATACTACTTTTGATCCATGGAATGGAACGCCATATGATGAATACCTTATGCTTTCCTATTACACCCCTACGGGTCTAAATGAACAAGATTCTGAAGGATATCCAGAATGGAAGCTTGCCTATGGATATGGGACAGGAGGAACTTATTCCTATCGAGGCCTACAAATTACCCATATTGATGAGAGGCTATTTAATAATGTCGGTTCAATCTATGATAAATTGACTGGAAGATTAACGAAAGAAAAATGCAGTTACACTGACGATATATTAAACACGTTAGAAGTGGATGAAAAGAATCAAATCGTTACTGACTACGCCTATCAAGCTAGCAGTAATACGAACGCTGATTCCGCTGAGGTGAAGAATCATCGACTTGTAAACAATAGTTCTTTTAAAGAAACAACATTGATACCAGCCTCGGGTGATGGAACGCTTTTTCAAACTACAACTCGTTCAAAGACTTGCAAGAATTTGGGATCCTCTGATGTCCTTATGGGACTAACGGAATATGGTTGCCAAAACAATGGTTTCTCTATGAGCAAGATGGAGACTTGTTTTCCTAAGAAGAGCCTTTTCAATGACGGAAGCGAACTCGAATACAATTTCTTTGTCTCTTATCAAAGTGAGGATAAAATTACTGTTCGCTTTGTAAGAAACCTTTATTTTTAACTTCTCTATATATTATAGATAGCAAAAACTGAACAATATTATTCATCCTAAATTGGAGATCGTTTTGTGGGATAAAAAGCTTTTACTATATAAATCATTTTTGAAACGCTTTCGTAATGGCTTTGTAAACTTCTCATCACTTTGATTTTGAAAATCATTTTCAAAACGAATGAGAAAGTTGCTTGATCCGAAAAGAAAAGATGCCTTTTATCACAAGATTTCAAATCTTCTTCTATTAGAAGAAATAAAAAGAAAGGATTTTCTTTTCTTTACAATCCATTTTTCATAACAGTCAATTCAATTTAAAAAAATCGGCTTAAGTGATAAAATAAGATGGAAAAGAGGTGAAGATAGAATGGATTTTCAACAACTAGAAGGGAAAGAATACATTTGGAAAAAAGCTAAATGTTCGTCAACTGAAAATGGAACTATTGTTTCCGTTAATCTCGATGGTCGTTATCTAATTGGAAAAGGGGAAGATGAGAAACAGCATTTCTTCTCTTTCGATTCCTTTAAGGGTGAAGGCACTCTTCTATTAAAGGATGAAAGTCTTTTAGCGGAGATTCGTTCTGTTTTGCTTCTGGAAGAAAAGAGAGCCAAAGAAGAACTTCTTGCCTTAAGAAAAAAGAAAGAAGAAGAGCGTCTTGTCGAAGAGGCTTTTGCTCTCGCTCGCAAAAAAGCGAAAAGGAAAACCCCTAAGAAGAAAAAATAAGCCTTCTTTCTCATTAACCTCACCTTATGAAAAAGTTATAATTTCCTTGTAAGAATTTCATAGGGGGAGGAGCATGATTCTAAAAGAGAAAGAACGATATCTTATCGTCACTAGGAAAGAATATTTTCCTTTGCTTTTCTCTTTTAAAAACGCCCACCCAAACCTTTCTTTAAAATTCGTTGAAAAACGTGACTTTTTTAGTTTGCTTTCTTTTTCTTTTAAGGAAGATCCTATTCCTTATTTAATAGATGAAGAACAAGGTATCGATTATTCTTTAGCCAAGAAATTCCTTCATATTATTCAGGTCGGAGATTTATCGAAAAACCCGAAGGTAAAGAAGCTCTACGAGAAGATTCCTTCCGAACTGTTGTCTTATGATGAATATGGCTTGACTGAATTAAAGAGAAACCATCTCCTTTTCCTAGAAATGGAAGATGATTATGAACTTCATAATTTTGCCAAACGTTACGATATTTCCTTGGATAATATAGATATCTCTTTTTCGGATTTGGATATTCCTTTGAACGATCATTTTTCTTCTCCAAATATTATTTATTTTCCTAATAAATTTACTCAGTACATTTATCTTTATTCTCATATTCGTGATGAAATTCTTTCTCATCCAGAAAGAAAAGATAAAATACAAATTGTTTATAGTGATGAAGCGGATCGTTTCTACATGAATTTTTGTTCTAAACTTTTCCGTTTGCCAGTATTCCCTCTTTCTAAAAGAAATCTGCTTTCCTTTCCAAAGGTAAATCAGAAAGTAAAACAAATCTTTGAAAACAAGGATTTCTCTTTTAGCGACGAGGAGATAGAAGACCCATCCCTTCTTTCTTTGAAAACTCTCATTCAAAAATATCGCTTAGACAAATTGAAATCGTTCTCTTTTGCTTATTCCAATCTTTTGGAAATTCTTTCAGACACATGTTTGAAACAAGAAGAAACAGAAGGAGGCCTTTTAACAACGGCCTCTTTCTACTTGGATCCTGAATCAGAATATTATGTGACGAACTTTAAGCATGACGTTTTTTATCATATCGAAAGTGATAAGGATGCTCTTCCAGATCAAGAATTGTTAGAACTTGGGGTGAATACTTCTTTTGTTAAAACGGCTATAGATGCCCGCTTGAAACTCAATTATCTTAAATACAACAACATTGCTTTGCTCTCCCGCGTTCGCCAACATTTAAATGAAAAACTTTTTGACTCCGAATTTGTTGAAGAACTGAATTGGGGAAAGAGAGTCCAGCTTTATAAGAATGATGAAGAAGGATGTTACACATCTTTGGCGGAAAAACTTTATCTTACGAATCAATTGGATAAGTCTTTCTATTACAAAAGATATGGCGATATTCGAAGCTACGATCACTCTTTCAAAGGAATTAAAGGGGATGTTCTTCCAAAAGATAAGCCTTACTATCTAACGGATTTAGAAAGCTATATCCGTTGCCCTTTTGCTTACTATCTAAAGAAGGTCCTTCCTTTAAAAGATGACGATCCTCACAATCGTTATAATGGCACGTTGATCCATACTCTTTGCGAACATCTTTTCCATAAGGAATATGATTTCGAAAAAGAATGGGCTAGAGCAAAAGAAATCTATAAAAATTCTTGTGAGAAAGATTCCTATCCGTATGGCCCTTATGAAGATGTTTGTTTATCCGTTCTTGAGTATCGTTTAAGACGTATCATACCTATCCTTAGAAGCCATAACGAATCGATGCATCTTCATGAAATTAAAAACGACTCTGAACTCAGTGTTTCTTTCACTTTAGAAGGAAAAGAGGGGACCCATTATGCATTTAAAGGCAAAATTGATAAATTGGTCCTTACGGAATATAAAGGAAAAACTTACTATACGATTATCGATTATAAGTCAGGGAAAGAATCCTTTATTCCAGAGAATGTTTTCTTAGGTTCTTCCGTTCAACTCCCTCTTTATTATTACGCGTTAAAAAACGTTAATTTAGAAGAAAAGGACAACGCCCCTTTTAAAGCCTTCTTAGAAGAAAGCCAATTTGGTGGTTTTGGTATCCAACACGTCTACGCTTCTTCAGCTAAGACCTTCTTTAAGGATGATTCGTCCCCCCTTCTTACTGAAGGAGGCGTCTTAGCAAAAACAAAACTACGTGGCCTCTTTTTAGATAGCAAAGACTATTACACTTCTTTCGATGCCACTAGTGTGGATTTAGACAAAGATAAATTTATAGCACATGGTGGAACCTATCTTTCCAAAGGGAAACTTTTTATCAGTGAGGAAAAAGATTGTCATGATAATTTCATGCTTAGCCAAGAAAATAAAAAAAAGAAAGACTTTCCTCTTTATAATTTGCACATGCTTGTAAATGATGCCGTCCAAAGCATGATTCAAACGATTGAAAACATCAAGAGTTGCAAATTCCCTATTCTCCCTTCACCAAATGGTTCACTTAAAGGGACGAACCCAAAGAACAGTTCTTGCAAAAATTGCTTATATAAAGACGTTTGCTATCACGATTCAAAGGACTTTAAGAGTTATTTAAAAGAAACCAATCAACACTTTCCTAAAGAAAAAAGGAGATGAATTAACATGCCATTCAACGATGAACAAACTGCGGCTATTGAAGCCCCAATGAATGAAGACATATTGATTTCCGCTGGCGCTGGAAGTGGTAAAACAAAAACTCTTTCCCGCCGTGTTTTTAATCTTTTAACAAGTGGACAAATTGAGCCATCTGAGCTTTTGATCTTAACTTTTACGGATAATGCTGCTCATGAAATGAAAAGCAGAATCATCAAAGATCTAAAAGGAGCCTACCCCCGTGTCAATGAAATGTATTCTGCCCATATTCAAACATTTGATTCTTTTTCCTCCTATCTTGTGAAGAAATACGCCCCACGTTTAGGCTTATCCGACCGTATCGTCGTAGCGGACGCCTCCGTTATTGAGGCAAAACGGAATCAATTCTTGGATGAAATTTTGAATGAGTACTATGCCGATCCTATTCAAAGAGAACGCGTTATACAAATTTTAAATAAGCATGAGATGAAGAATGATTCCTGGTTAAAAACGAACGTCCTTTTGCTTGATAAGGAGCTTGGGAAACTCATCCCTTCAAAGAAAAAAGAATTCCTTTCAAACTATGAACAAAAATTCCTTTCGCGTGAGTTTTTTGATACATGTGTCGCTTCTTTTGTCGAAAAAGCCAAACAACAAATCGTTCAAACCATCTATGAATGTTATCTTCGTTTATCTTGCCCAAACTTCACCGAAGTGGAGAACATCGACTCTCATCTTCTTGAGGACCCTAGAAATTATCTCCAACGTTTAGACACATTCTTTCAAATGGAAACGAATTTTCAATGGGACGTTAGAAAACTCGATTTTTCAGAAAATAAGGCAGCCGAAAACCTTTACAAAAAAGGCCTTTTGCCTCTCTTAGATGAATCTCCAAAAGATTTTCTTAAAGATGTTCATAAACTCCTTAAAAATGAGGAACTTTTATCCTCTGAAAACAAGGATGACATCTTTAAGGAGATGAAATTTTTGTTTGTCTCTTCAAATAAACAGAACCTTCCATATCTTTCGGATGTTCTTTCCGTTCATGAAGACTTAGATGAAGAGTGGAAATTCTTCCTTTCCCTTGCTCCAGATACAAAGCTATTAATCGAGATCGTTAATAAACTTGATGAGCGTCTATGGAAATATAAAAAAGAGAATAACTTCTTCACCTTTTCAGACGTATCCGCTTTAGCTTTATCTTTATTGACCGATGAAAACTATTCCGACATAGCTGAAGAAGTTCGTCAACGTTTTAAGTACATCATGGTGGATGAGTATCAGGATACAAACGATCTTCAAGAAGCCTTCCTAGACTCCCTTATGAAAATGAATCAAAAAGGTGAGCGTTCTCACTTATTTTGTGTAGGAGATGCAAAACAATCTATCTATGCGTTCCGTAATTCGAATGTTGCTTTATTTAGGGCCAGACAAGAGAAATACAAAAATAAAAACGCTGAGCATGAAGTAATTGCTATGAATAAGAATTATCGTTCAGGAGCAGGCCTTCTTCATGATATCAACTACATTTTTGACAATTATATGACTCTCGACCACGGTTCTATTACCTATAAAGATGAAATGGAACAGCTTCAATACGATAAAGAGGTTAATCTTTATTCGGAGCCTTATGACAATTTTGGCGTATACCGTATCGTTTCTAAGAGTGAAAACAAGGATGATTGGACGGCTGAAAAAGGGCCAAAAAACGCTTATTACAAATTATGGGAAGCGACTGCAATTATTGAAGACATTCAAAAGAAAGTAAAAGAAGGATACAAGGTTTATGACCGTGAAGGGAAAGAAAAGGTTCGCCCTTGCAAATATCAAGACTTTGCCATCCTTATGCGTAAAAAAAGTGGCTTTGCCCTTTATCAAAAACTTTTTAATCAAGCAGGAATTCCTTTAAATAACGTTATTTCTAGTGATCTTAAGGATGTTGATGCCATCATTCTTTTGCAATCTCTCGTTAAAATGATTGCTCTTCTTTTTCATAAGAGCAACGACGTAAATGAAATCAAACATCTTTTTGTTTCTATCGCTCGGAGCTATGCCTATTCCTACACGGATGAAAAACTTTATGAACTCATTTCCTACAAAGATAAAGAAAAACAAGACGACCTTCTTTTCATCAAAAAAGATCCTCTTTGGCAGGATTTAAGCGATTTTGTGGAACGTAATAAAGACAAGTCTTTTAATGATATTTTCTTAGACCTTCTGAATACCTTCCATGTGATAGATAAACTTTACTTAATCGGTAATGTGGATGATGTTATTTCTAAAATAGAATCCATCCACCAGCTTATTTTGGCAAGTGAACAAGCTGGAGAAGGCTTGGATGATTTCGTTCTTCTTTTAAATAACATCAACAAATATGACTTGGATTTAGATTCATCTAGCATTTTTCAGGCACAAGATGCAGTGGATATGATGACTATTCACGCTTCGAAAGGCCTTGAAAGAAAAATTGTTTATATGCCATGTTCTTTCAATGAAATGTCTGCAGGGAGTAATTTAAGTAAACCCGATTATCTCTTTAGCGAGGATTATGGAATTCTTCTCCCGAATGCGGATTTGCCTTTAGATAAGAAAGAAGAAACCATTTACTCTATTCCGTATTTGGTCGTCAAGAATACTCCAAGTTCTAATGGAACGGATAGAGACGAACACGTACGTCTTTTCTATGTCGCCTTAACTCGAGCGGAAAACACCATTTTCATTGTTGGAGACGATTATAAAGGTGAGGAAGCGGATAAAAACTATGAGACACTCTACGGCATGCTTGATTATTGCCCTCACTATTACAAGTTGAATGAAGAGTATTTAAAAGAATTACTTTCTAAACATGCGATTAAAGAAGAACAATATAATCTTTATCACGAATTATTAGACGCTACAAAGAAAATACATATGCCTTTGGATCCATCTTTATTGAAAGATAGGGGAGACCTGTATCAATATTTGGCTAAAAAATATTATCTAGATGGTATTAGGAACGCTTTAGAGAGAGCCATTGATTCCATCAAACAAACGATTTTCGATTACTATCTTTCTTCTTTTAAAACGCAAGCCCAAGATTTAAACGTCCTCGCCCGTTTATATGATGCCTATCACACCAACATCGGAGTGAAAAGCTTTGAGGAATATCTCTCTTTCTTTGAAAATAACAAAAACGATGAAACTTCATTGGAAGAAGATGAAGACGATACGGATCCATCCGACAACGATGAAGAGGGAAACGATTATCAGAAACCTCAAAAAGAAGACGAAACGATGTATCAACATTATACCCGTGATGAACTTGTTGATCTCCTAAAGGAATTCGGGGAAGCCTTATCTAAACAAAACAGCAAATATTTCAAAACGTTGAAAACGAAGAAAGGCATTGCTTTAACCTTTGCTCCTATTTTTGCTAAAGTGTTTGGAAATGTTGATTCTTTTTCTTCGCTTTCTTATCAAACGGATGAATTTCTTGATCGTATCGAAAAGAAAGAGCTTGTAGTAAGCGATAAAGATAAAGATGTTTCTCTCCCTCCTTTAGACAAGCCAGAAGGAAGAAGACTGAATGATGAAGAAATTGTTTTTGCTTTAAGAGAAAAGCAACGCGCTTCAAAAAATTCTTCTTTGGTATTAGAGGATGAAGAATTAAAAGAAAGCCTAGCTCGTGGAACCTATCTGCACCGTCTTTTAGAACTCTTCGATTTCTCCCATCCTGATCTTTCTTATATCAAAGAACCTAAAGATAAAGCGCTCATTGAAAAACTGATTCAGTTACCTTTGATGCAAGAGGCCTTATCTTCGGATGAGCTTTATCAAGAATACGGTTACTTTGATCGTTTCTATCAAACGACTGGATTTATTGATTTGCTTTTCATTAAGAATGGGCACATCTACATTGTCGATTACAAAACGAGCGATATTGATGATCCTGAATACGCTAACCAACTTCATGCTTATCAAAGAAACATCCAAGAGATATTCCATGTTAAGCCAACGGATATCTCGCTTTACTTACTTTCTATTTTAAGATGCCAAGTCAAAGAAGTTCCAACGGAGAAAGAACTATGAAACCCTTTCTTTTTATCTCTTTTTCAATGCCTAGAGGATTAAAAGCAGGGGACTTTTACGATGAATATTTGATTTTTGAAGAGGGAAAACTGAATTTCATTTTAAAAAATATCACGAGAGAAAAAATTGAAAAAAGAATGAGGATTCCTTATGAAGAAAAAGATCTTCAAACATTATTAGAAATCGCTACGAAATCTTCAAACAAGCCAGCTCAATTAATAACGGACGTAACTTTAGCTTATGCGGAAATAAGAGATGCTTCAGGAGAAACAGAACGCGTTTTTGTCTCTGATCCTCTTTTTTGGGAAATCGCATATCGTTATTTACCTAAGAAGAAAGCTTAAGTACTCTCTTTTCATATTGGAGCATTTTTCTTTGAGGCTTATTATGTTGTTAGCCTTTAATAAAAACTTAAAAGGCAATGCAAGTAGAGAGAAAACATGAAAATTCTAATTATTCGTCACGCTGAACCAGATTACGCTTTGGATTCCTTAACGGAAAAAGGTTTCCGAGAAGCAAGGCTTTTAGGAGAGTATCTTCATAGACATTATCCTGAGATTTCTTCTTTTTATGTTTCTCTTTTAGGAAGGGCGAAAAAGACTTTTGAGGCCTCTCAAGTCTATTATCCGAATTCTTTTGTTCAATACTGCCCTTGGCTAGTTGAATTCACTGGAAAAATAAGAAGAGAAGACAAAAACAATAAAATAGCAAGTTGTTGGGATCTTCTTCCTGACGTTGTTGAAGAAGAAAAGATTCTTTATACCGAGAAATGGATGGAAGCCCCTCTTTTAAATGAAGAAGGTGCAACCGTTAAAGAGGAATATAAAAACGTTATCAAACAATTCGATATGGTTTTAGCAAAGCACGGCTATCTACGTGATGGCTTTCATTACGTAACGAAAGAATCAAACCATGATGTGGTTGCCTTCTTTTGCCATTTTGGTGTGGCTAGCGTCCTTCTTTCTCATCTTATGAATTGCTCACCTTATTCTTTATGGCAGAATAGCGTCCTTCTTCCTTCCTCCTTAACGGAATTTGTTTCCGAGGAAAGAAGAAAGGGAATTGTTTCTTTCCGTGCGAATAAGATTGGCTCTCTTGCTCACCTTGAACCCGCTTTAGAGGAAGAGTCTTTTGCCGCCCGTTTTTGTGAATGTTTTGAAGATAAAACACGTCACGATTAATCAATTATCCCTAGTAAATCCCCTTTATTTTTGAAATCCCTTTGATAATGCGAATGATTTAGGGTTTTAAAAGGATCTAGAAAGAACGTAAAATATCTTAGATATTTCAAGAGGCACTTTATATGGAAAAAAGTCAAAACGACAATCTTCTCGTTAACATTCCCCTTAAGAAAAGGCTCGTTCTCCTTTCCGGAAACGGGAATTGGGATACGCACGCTCTTTTGAAATACCAAGTTCGCTCTATCACAATGAATGATGGTCCGGCTGGTTTAAGGAGACCTTTATCCATAGGGGAAACGCCAGAAGATAAAAAAGGGGTTAGTAATAACACTTATAAGGCAACCTGCTTCCCTTCCGCAGCTTTAAACGCTTGCTCTTGGGATCCTTCTTTAATGGAAGAGTTTGGTGCGGCGATTGCTAACGAGTGCAAGGCTCATCATACAAA
>ULYE01015841.1_pt1 | contig 31325 bp, 23 predicted proteins | sample 1961921 | NCBI WGS metagenome assembly ULYE01 (sample SAMEA4835856, study PRJEB28245) | human gut metagenome | biome: gut microbiome; material: fecal sample | place: Denmark | collected 2008 | reverse complement strand
TTCAGATTCTTGCCTATCAGCCACACGAAAGGATTGAACCACTATATGATAGTGGCTACCTGAAGAATGATGAGGTCAAAGCAGTGCCCTAAGCGTATATGTTCCTGCTCATGTGTCAGTATGAAACTGCGGTTGTTGACATAGTCGTCGCGGCTCATCACAATGTAGTGGAATAGACAGAACGGACTTGTGGCACAATCGGTGAGAACAATGGTGTTGCCTCTGTTGTCGGTGATATGCTCGCACTGGCGCAGCTGCTTTGTCAGACGCACGGTCTGAACAACTGTCATAAAGAATATTGCTACGACACCTATTATATATATACAAATCATGATGTCTGCCCAACTCCATATAGACTGTTCGCTTGCATCGCCATTTATCAGTACTTCAGGCAACTGCACCGTCTGACGAACCATATCTACTGTCGGATTTGTACCACCGGTGAAGTGAACCAATGGAATAGCAAACGACATAATCAGACATCCAAGGATTAATATTCGGTTGAACCGATGAAAAGTCTCCTTTTCAAGCAATGGTATAATGCAAGTATATAGCAGAGCCAATGCCATGGCTGATTTTATGACATAAGGCAGTATCATAGTTCTTCTGTTTTTGAATTATCTCTTTTCTCCGTACCTTTGTCTATCAGACTAAGTATCTCCTCCAGTTCCTCATCCGCGATGTTCTCTTCCTTCACAAAGAACGAGATGAGCGAGTGCAGGCTGCCGCCAAAGAACGACTTTTTTACTTCCTTCATAGCATGACGTGTGTATTCTGCCCTTGTTATGAGAGGCGAAAATACGTAGGTCTTGCCTCCGCCATCGCGTTTATAAGATGTTACGTACTTCTTGTGCGTAAGAATCTTCAAAAACGTGGCGATAGTGGAATAGGCGGGACGAGGTTCGGGGTAAACGTCGATTATCTCGTGCGTAGTCATTCCACATCCTTTATCCCACAGAATGTTCATTATCTGCATCTCGGCACGTGTCAATGTATTGAATTCTTTCATCTTTCTTGTTGTTTATTGTTGATGTTATCTAATGTTTTAGATTTTCTATTGGCAAAGATATAGCAAATGCAAGTTAGTTGTTTGCGGATATAAGCAGAAACTATTAATAAAATGACGGTTTTAACGTATCTTGTTAGATATTTGATTGGAATTATTAGATATTAATGCAAATCGGTCGTACATTAGAGATTTTCCCGTACAAAAAGTCAAACAACAGCAAGCCGTAGCCGCCTATATGACCATAACACATGAATTGTCTCAAGGCAAAAAAGGAACTAATTTTCCAATGACCGATTGGGGGTTATTTGCTAATTCTGTAATGAGAGGACGTGTACACGCAAGAAGGACATTGAAGGGCTTAGTTGCGTATTTGAGGATGACAATATTCTCTCTGTCGTAAGAACACTTCATGGCATACGAAAGGGTCAGCGTACTCTTCTTGGGCAACGAACCAGTACTGTTTCGGGATTACTTTCCACCTCCAAGGGCAGCTAAGCAGTACGCCCCACCGTTCAACCCTAGGCTGGACGGTCAGAGAATATATACTTCGATGCAAAAGTATCCAAGCTTCATCCACCGTCCAGCCTAGGGTTGGACGGTGACAGAGAGTTTCTTCCCCATCACGAAGACTGACTAGAAGTGCATCAGGAGCCTTCGTTTCCTTATTGTCAACATAGTAGAAATGAAGCGGATAATTCTGTTCAAGATATTGGTGACTCGATAGCCCATCTTAAGTGACCCCCTTGTGAGAAGTGTTAGCCCTAATTATTGTTGCTTGCAAAAGTTTTGCCGAACAGCAAGAATCTTTTTGAGGAACAAAGGTAAACTGTATCAACGTTATGGAAAAGGCAACCTTGATTCGGATGATTACGGTAAGCAGTGTCAACGATATGGAAAAGGCAACCTCGTTTCGGATGATTACAGCGTGAATAAGAGGTGTACAGAAACGACAAATCCCCACTCTGCCTTTCTGCGGAGTGGGGATTTGTCTATTATGAAACTGTTATGCAGTCAGAACTTAAGACTGAGGAGCCAGCTCGTCGGCAAACTCAAGGAGAGTCTTGCGGCTGGAGAGTGAGCGCTCGTAGTCCTCACGGCTGGTCACGATAATCTTATCGAACTCGCGCAGACCTGTACCTGCGGGAATGAGGTGACCGCAAATCACGTTCTCCTTCATGCCCTCCAAGTAGTCGCTCTTGCCATTGATGGCTGCCTCGTTGAGCACCTTGGTTGTCTCCTGGAAGGATGCTGCTGACATGAAGCTGCTGGTCTGCAGAGCCGCACGGGTGATACCCTGAAGAATCTGGGTAGAAGTTGCAGGCTGGGCGTCACGTACCTCCACTGTGCGAAGGTCACGGCGCTTGAGGCTGGAGTTCTCGTCGCGCAGGCGGCGGGCAGTAACAATCTGACCCTTCTGCAAGGTCTCAGAGTCTCCGGGATCGGTAACCACCTTCTTACCCCAGATGCGGTCGTTCTCCTCGGCGAACTCGAGTTTGTCCACCATCTGAAGCTCAAGGAAGTTGGTATCACCGGGCTCGTTGATCTGTACCTTACGCATCATCTGACGCACGATAACCTCGAAGTGCTTGTCGTTAATCTTCACACCCTGCAGGCGATACACATCCTGCACCTCGTTGACAATATACTCCTGAACGGCTGTGGGACCCTTGATGGCCAGGATGTCGGCAGGTGTGATGGCACCATCAGAAAGGGGAGTTCCGGCACGCACGGAGTCATTCTCCTGCACCAGAATCTGCTTACTCAGGGGTACCATATACTTGCGCTCCTCTCCAAGCTTGGACTTGACGGTAATCTCACGGTTGCCGCGCTTCACCTTACCCATAGTCACCTCACCGTCGATTTCGGTTACGACTGCGGGGTTGCTGGGGTTACGAGCCTCGAACAGCTCGGTTACACGAGGCAGACCACCGGTGATATCACCGCCACCACCTACTACGCGAGGAATCTTCACCAGCACATCACCAGCCTTCACCACCTGTCCGTCGGCCACTGCAATGTGACCACCGATGGGGAAGTTGTAGTTGCGCAGAGGCTCGCCATTGGCATCGAGCACATGCACAGCAGGTGCCTTGGTTTTGTCCTTTGACTCAGTCACGATGAGCTCGCGCAAGCCAGTGGCCTCGTCGCTCTCTACACGATAGGTAACACCCTCGATGACGTTCTCGAACTGCAGCTTACCAGCAGACTCAGTAACGATAACGGCGTTGAAGGGATCCCACTTGGCCACTACATCACCCTTCTTGACAAGGTCGCCCTCCTTGAAGTAGAGCTTACTGCCATAGGGTACATCCTGACTCAAGAGCACAATGCCTGTGCTGGGCTCAACGAAGCGGATTTCAGTCAGACGGCTTACCACCACCTGAGCTGCCTTCTCTTCCTCGTCAACGATATCTACTGTACGCAACTCGTCAAACTCGACACGTGCATCATACTTGGCACGAATCATAGCGTTGGCAGCAGCGTTACTTGCCACACCACCGGCGTGGAAGGTACGCAGAGTAAGCTGTGTACCAGGCTCACCAATTGACTGGGCGGCAATCACACCCACAGCCTCACCCTTCTGAACCATACGGCTGGTGGCAAGGTTGCGACCATAACACTTCATGCAGACGCCCTTCTTGCTCTCACAAGTGAGCACTGAGCGGATTTCCACCATCTCGATGGGGCTCTCCTCAATCTCCTTGGCCTTGGCCTCGTTGATTTCTTCACCGGCAGCACAGATAAGCTTGCCTGTGGTGGGATGTATGATGTCGTGTACTGATACACGGCCCAAAATGCGCTCGGAGAGGCTGCTGATGATCTCGTCACCATTCTTCAGTGCTGTGCACATCAGACCACGCAGAGTACCGCAATCCTCCTCATTGATAATCACATCGTGACTCACGTCAACCAGACGACGGGTAAGATAACCAGCGTCGGCTGTCTTCAGAGCGGTATCGGCCAGACCCTTACGGGCACCATGGGTAGAGATGAAGTACTCCAGCACAGACATTCCCTCCTTAAAGTTAGAAAGGATGGGGTTCTCAATGGTAAGAGGTTCGGCACCAGCCTTCTGAGGCTTGGCCATCAGACCACGCATACCACTCAGCTGGCTAATCTGACCTGCACTACCACGGGCTCCACTGTCAAGCATCATATACACAGCGTTGAAGCCCTGGTCGGCCTCCTTCATCGTCTTCATCAGCACGGCTGAGAGCTCGTTGTTGACATGTGTCCAGGTATCAATAACCTGGTTGTAACGCTCCTTATCGGTGATGAATCCCATTCCGTACTCAGAAGATATACGTTCAATCTCGTCATTACCCTTCTTGATGAGTGCTTCCTTCTCCTTAGGAATGATAATATCACCCAGGTTGAAGGACAGTCCGCCCTCATAAGCCAGACGATAACCGAGGTTCTTGATACCATCGAGGAACTCGCAGGCACGTGCTACACCCACAGTCTTGATGACGTTGGTGATGATACCACGCAGAGTCTTCTTGGAAATCACATCATTGAAGTAACCCACCTCAACGGGGATAATCTCGTTGGCAATCACACGGCCGACAGAAGTCTCCACCATGCGCTTGCCGATGGAACCGTCCTCGAGCTTGTCGTCAACAATCACATGAACAGGTGCATGCACATCCACACGATCCTCATTGTAGGCAATGATAGCCTCCTCGGGACCATAGAACTTGAGACCAGCACCCTTGGCTCCGGGACGAAGCTTGGTGATGTAGTACAGACCAAGCACCATATCCTGAGAGGGAACAGTGATAGGAGCACCGTTGGCAGGATTAAGAATATTGTGTGACTGAAGCATGAGAATCTGAGCCTCGAGAATTGCCTCGTTGCTCAAAGGCAAATGCACAGCCATCTGGTCACCATCGAAGTCGGCGTTGAACGCAGTACATGCGAGAGGGTGCAGCTGGATAGCCTTACCCTCAATCATCTTGGGCTGGAAAGCCTGAATACCCAGACGGTGCAGTGTAGGAGCACGGTTGAGCAACACAGGATGACCCTTCATCACATGCTCAAGGATATCCCAGATGATGGGATCCTTGCGGTCAACAATCTTCTTGGCGCTCTTCATTGTCTTCACAATACCGCGCTCGATGAGCTTACGGATGATGAACGGCTTGTAGAGCTCTGCTGCCATCAGCTTAGGCAGTCCGCACTCGCCCATCTTGAGCTCGGGACCAACGACAATCACAGAACGGGCAGAGTAGTCAACACGCTTACCGAGCAAGTTCTGACGGAAACGTCCCTGCTTACCCTTGAGTGAATCGCTGAGTGACTTGAGGGGACGATTGTTCTCGGTCTTGACAGCGCTGCTCTTGCGGCTGTTGTCGAAGAGGCTGTCAACAGCCTCCTGCAACATACGCTTCTCATTACGCAGAATCACCTCGGGAGCCTTGATCTCAATAAGACGCTTCAGACGGTTGTTACGGATAATAACACGACGATAAAGGTCATTGAGGTCGCTGGTAGCGAAACGTCCACCATCCAGGGGAACCAGAGGACGCAACTCGGGCGGAATGACGGGAAGAATCTTCATGATCATCCACTCGGGCTTGTTGCGGCCACGGCTGGCACGGAAGCTCTCTACAACCTGCAGACGCTTCAGAGCCTCATTCTTACGCTGCTGAGCGGTATCCTGGCTGGCCAGGTCGCGAAGCTGGTAAGAAAGTGAGTCGAGGTCAAGCTGGAGGAGAAGGTCATAAATGGCCTCTGCACCCATCTTGGCGATGAACTTGTTGGGGTCAGAATCGTCAAGATATGCGTTGTTCTGGGGAAGCTTATCCAACACATTCAGATACTCGTCCTCTGAAAGGAGGTCAAGACGTGCCAGAGGTGCATCAGGATCGTTCTCCATCACACCAGGCTGAATCACGACATAACGCTCATAATATATAATAGAGTCGAGCTTCTTGGTGGGAATACCCAGAAGGTAACCTATCTTGTTGGGCAGAGAACGGAAATACCAGATGTGGGCAACAGGCACCACCAGCTGGATGTGTCCGCTGCGCTCGCGGCGAACCTTCTTCTCTGTCACTTCCACTCCACAGCGGTCGCAGACGATACCCTTATAGCGGATGCGCTTGTACTTTCCGCAATGGCACTCGTAGTCCTTGGTGGGACCGAAAATGCGCTCGCAGAAGAGACCGTCGCGCTCGGGCTTGTAGGTACGGTAGTTGATGGTCTCTGGTTTCAGGACCTCACCATACGAGTTCTCCAGAATCTCTTCGGGAGAAGCCAGGCCAATGGTTATCTTGGTAAAGTTTGTTTTTACCTTAGTTTCTTTCTTAAAAGCCATATAATATCCTTTGTCTAAAAGAGTACGTTATTCATTATTCCAGAGTGATACTCAGTCCCAGACCGCGCAACTCATGCAGCAACACATTGAGTGACTCGGGGATACCAGGTGTAGGCATAGCGTCACCCTTGACGATGGCCTCATATGCCTTGCTACGACCTACCACATCATCACTCTTGATGGTCAGAATCTCCTGGAGCACGTGAGAAGCGCCGAATGCCTCGACGGCCCACACCTCCATCTCTCCGAAACGCTGTCCACCGAACTGTGCCTTACCGCCCAAGGGCTGCTGGGTAATGAGTGAGTACGGGCCAATGCTACGTGCGTGCATCTTGTCCTCAACCATGTGGCCGAGCTTGAGCATGTAGGCAACACCCACAGTAGCCAACTGGTCGAATGCCTCACCGGTAGCGCCATCATAAAGCTGTGTAGAACTGTAACGGGGCAGACCAGCCTTGTCGGTCCATTCGCACAGGTCATCCAGTGTGGCACCATCGAAGATGGGAGTAGCGAACTTGACCCCGAGCTTCAGACCTGCATAACCAAGCACTGTCTCAAAGATCTGTCCGATGTTCATTCGAGAAGGCACACCCAGAGGGTTGAGCACGATATCCACAGGAGTTCCGTCTGCCAAGAAAGGCATATCCTCCTGACGGACAATCTTACTTACAATACCCTTGTTACCATGACGACCGGCCATCTTATCACCTACGCCAATCTTACGCTTCTTGGCAATATATACCTTGGCCATCTGGATGATGCCAGAGGGAAGCTCGTCGCCGATAGTGATGGCGAACTTCTTGCGCTTCATCTCTGCATCAAGAATTTTGAACTTCTTCAGGTAGTTGATAATCAGCTGGCCAATGAGCTTGTTGGTGTGCTCGTCGTTGGTCCAACCGCTGAGCTGTACAGCTGTGTAGTCGAAGGTATTGAGAACACTTGAAGTGATGGGAGCACCCTTGGCAATCAAGTCGGCACCCATGTAGTCCTTCACACCCTGGCTCTTCTTGTCACGGGTAAGTTCAATCAACTTATCCACGAGAATAGCCTTCAGATCCTCTACCTTATCGTTGAACTCCTCGTCAATAGCGGCCAGACGAGGCTTATCCTGCTGCTTGGCAGCACGAGTCTTCACTGCCTTGGAGAAGAGCTTCTTGTCGATGACAATACCATTGAGAGAGGGACTTGCCTTCAGAGAAGCATCCTTCACGTCGCCAGCCTTGTCGCCGAAGATAGCACGAAGCAGCTTCTCCTCGGGGCTGGGATCGCTCTCACCCTTAGGTGTAATCTTACCTATCATGATGTCGCCGGGAGTCACACGGGCGCCGATACGGATGATACCGTTCTCATCAAGGTCCTTTGTAGCCTCCTCGCTCACGTTGGGGATATCAGAGGTCAACTCCTCCATACCACGCTTGGTCTCACGAACCTCGAGAGAGAACTCCTCCACGTGTACACTGGTGAGAATATCCTCACGCACAACACGCTCGTTGAGCACGATGGCATCCTCATAGTTGTAACCCTTCCAAGGCATGTAAGCCACCAGAAGGTTCTTACCCAGTGCCAACTCACCATCCTCGGTTGAGTAACCCTCGGTGAGAATCTGACCCTCAACTACCCTGTCACCCTTGTTGCAGATAGGACGAAGGTCGATGGTCATACTCTGGTTGGTGCGACGGAACTTGGGAATGCGATACTCCTTCAGTGCAGGCTCGAAGCTTACAAACTCTTCATCCTCTGTACGGTCGTACAGGATACGGATGGTAGTAGCATCCACATACTCCACTACACCAGCGCCTTCGGCTGTAATCATCGTGCGAGAGTTCTCACACACCTGACGCTCGATGCCAGTACCTACGATAGGAGCCTCAGAACGCATCAAAGGCACAGCCTGACGCATCATGTTAGATCCCATCAGAGCACGGTGAGCATCATCATGCTCAAGGAAGGGAATCAGAGCGGCTGCAATTGAGGCAATCTGCTGAGGAGCAACGTCCATATAGTCAACCTCCGAGGGGGGAACCACAGGATAGTCATCGTCCTCACGGCACTTAACCTTAGTGCGGATGAATGTTCCGTCATCATTAAGAGGAGCATTACCCTGACCGATGATCTTGCCTTCCTCCTCCTCTGCTGTCATATACTGGATGCCCTTGTCAGAGAGGTCAACCACACCATTGTTTACCTTTCTATAAGGAGTCTCAATGAAACCGAGGTCGTTGATCTTGGCAAATACGCACAGAGAAGAGATAAGTCCGATGTTGGGTCCCTCAGGAGACTCAATAGGACAGAGACGACCATAGTGAGTGAAGTGCACATCTCGAACCTCAAATCCGGCACGCTCACGAGACAGACCGCCAGGACCAAGGGCAGAGAGACGACGCTTGTGTGTCACCTCGGCCAGAGGGTTGGTCTGGTCCATGAACTGGCTCAGAGCATTGGTACCGAAGAAGGTATTGATAACACTGCTGATAGTCTTTGCATTGATCAGGTCGGTGGGAGTGAACACCTCATTGTCACGCACATTCATGCGCTCACGGATGGTGCGTCCCATACGAGCCAGACCCACAGCGAACTGGTTGCTCAGCTGCTCACCCACGGTACGTACACGACGGTTGCTCAAGTGGTCGATATCATCCACCTTGGCATTTGAGTTGACCAGCTCAATCAGATACTTGATAATCTCAATGATATCCTCCTTGGTCAGAACGCGAACATCCATATCGGTGTGAAGGTTCAACTTGTGGTTGATACGATAACGGCCTACCTCACCCAAGTCATAACGCTTGTCACTGAAGAAGAGGTTGTTGATAACCTCACGTGCACTAGCATCATCGGCAGGATCGGCGTTACGCAGCTGGCGGTAGATATACAGCACAGCCTCCTTTTCACTGTTGGTGATATCCTTCTGCAGAGTATCGAAGATGGTAGAATAATCAGAAGAACGTCCTTCCTCCTGTGAATCATCCTTGTGCACCAGAATTGTAGGCACATTGCTGCTCAGGATAAGTTCAATAGCATCCTCATCCACCACGCGCTCACGGTCAAGGATAACCTCATTACGCTCGATAGAAACTACCTCACCGGTATCCTCATCCACGAAGTCCTCTACCCAGCTCTTCAGAACCCTTGCTGCCAACTTACGGCCGACATACTGCTTCAGGTTCTCACGAGTCACCTTAACCTCCTCGGCCAAGTCAAAGATTTCGAGAATATCCTTATCGGTCTCATAGCCGATGGCACGCAGAAGCGTGGTCACGGGCAACTTCTTCTTACGGTCAATGTATGCATACATTACATTATTGATATCCGTAGCGAACTCTATCCAGCTACCCTTGAAAGGAATGATTCTCGCAGAATACAACTGGGTGCCGTTGGCATGAACACTGCTGCCAAAGAACACACCAGGCGAACGGTGCAGCTGAGATACAACAACACGCTCAGCACCGTTGATAACGAATGTACCATTGTTGGTCATGTAGGGAATGGGACCCAGGAATACATCCTGAATAACCGTATCAAAGTCCTCATGATCGGGGTCGGTACAGAAAAGTTTCAGCTTTGCCTTCAAAGGCACGCTGTATGTCAGACCTCTCTCCAGGCACTCCTCAATTGAGTAGCGGGGTGGGTCAATATAATAATCCAAGAACTCCAGTACGAAGTTGTTGCGTGTATCGGCAATGGGGAAATTCTCCGAAAACACCTTATACAAGCCATCGTTCTTGCGGAGTTCGGGAGGTGTGTCCAACTGCAAGAAGTCCTTGAAAGACTTCAACTGCACTTCCAGAAAATCCGGATAAGGCATCGGACTCTTTACGGAAGCGAAATTAACTCTTTGGTTAACCAATTTAGCCATCTAAAGTTGTTTATAAGACTCGTTGAAAGGATATAGACACAAAAAGGCAAAGAACCCTCTACCAGAGGATCCTTTACCTATACCTGCTTTGACAGGGTTGATTACTTCAGCTCGATCTCAGCACCAGCCTCCTCGAGAGTCTTCTTCAGAGCCTCTGCGTCAGCCTTAGCCATGCCTTCCTTCAGAGTGCTAGGAGCACCGTCAACGAGATCCTTAGCCTCCTTCAGGCCCAGACCGCAAGCCTCCTTAACAGCCTTCACAACCTGGAGCTTAGCAGCACCTGCGCTCTTCAGCACCACGTCGAAGCTTGTCTTCTCCTCCTCAGCGGCAGCTGCACCAGCTGCACCGGGAGCAGCAACAGCAACAGCAGCTGCTGCGGGCTCGATACCATACTCATCCTTCAGGATGGTTGCCAACTCATTAACCTCTTTCACTGTCAAGTTAACCAACTCTTCAGCAATAGCCTTCAAATCTGCCATAATATTCTTACTTTTTTTATTTTTTACTTTGTTTGTTTATTGCGGGATACGGATTACTCACCCTTCTCACCAAGAGTTTTCAGAACTCCATGAATTGTATTCTGTCCAGACTGCAGTGCAGACAGAACATTCTTGGCCGGAGACTGCAGCAAAGACACAATCTCAGCAATAACCTCATTCTTGCTCTTGATTGAGCAGAGAACATCAAGCTGCTCTGCGCCAATATACAGACCCTCCTCAGCATAAGCAGCCTTCAGAGCGGGCTTCTCAGCCTTCTTGGTCTTGTACTCCTTGATCATCTTAGCAGGAGCATTGGCAACATGTGTGAACAGCACAGCAGTGGTACCCTTCAGGACATCCTTCAGGACATTGAACTCCTCACCCTTTGCCTCGAGAGCCTTCTCAAGCAGTGTGTTCTTCACAACCACCATCTTGAGTTCCTTATCAAAGCAACTTCTGCGGAGCTCAGTTGTTGTAGCGGCATCCATACCCTCTACATCTACCATGTAGAAGTGGGGATACTCCTTCAGCAACTCTCCAAGATGTGCGATAATAGCACTTTTATCTTCCTTTCTCATGATTTTCCTCGAATTTAGATTTCCTCAGTAGCCTTAGGGTCAATCTTGATGCCGCGGCTCATTGTACTTGAAAGATAAATGCTCTTTACATAGGTACCCTTAGCAGAAGAAGGCTTCAACTTGATAATAGTTGAAATGAACTCCTTCGCATTCTGGGCAATCTGGTCGGCAGTGAAAGACACCTTGCCGATAGACGTGTGTACGATACCAGTCTTATCAACCTTGAAGTCGATCTTACCCTGCTTTACCTCGCGAACAGCCTTGGCAACATCCATTGTCACAGTACCGCTCTTGGGGTTAGGCATCAAGCCACGGGGACCGAGAACACGACCCAGTGCACCAATCTTACCCATGATGGAGGGCATAGTGATGATAACATCTACATCTGTCCAGCCACCCTTGATTTTCTCAATGTACTCATCGAGGCCAACATAGTCAGCACCAGCCTCCTTGGCAGCAGCCTCAGCGTCAGGTGTGCACAAGCAGAGCACACGAGTCACCTTACCTGTTCCATTGGGCAGAGACACCACGCCACGTACCATCTGATTAGCCTTTCTGGGGTCAACGCCCAGACGCATATCGATGTCAACGGAAGCATCAAACTTGGTGGTAGAAATTTCCTTCACCAAAGCTGAAGCCTCTTTCAGAGTGTATGCCTTCCCTGCTTCAATCTTGTCAGCCACCAACTTCTGGTTCTTTGTCAGTTTACTCATCTTAATTGAAGTTTAAATTATTTTCCAGGGAATTCACCCTTTACGGTGATGCCCATACTTCTGGCTGTACCTGCAACCAAAGTCATGGCAGACTCTACAGTGAAGCAGTTCAAATCTGGCATCTTATCCTGAGCGATTGTCCTCACCTGATCCCAAGTGATTTCAGCCACCTTCTTACGGTTAGGCTCTGCAGAACCACTCTTGATCTTCGCAGCCTCCATCAACTGTACAGCCACAGGGGGAGTCTTAACGATGAAATCATAAGACTTGTCTGTGTAGTAAGTGATGACCACGGGAAGCACCTTACCGGCACGATCCTGTGTTCTGGCGTTGAAGGCCTTGCAGAAATCCATGATATTGATGCCCTTTGAACCAAGAGCAGGACCCACTGGGGGAGATGGATTCGCAGCGCCGCCCTTAATCTGCAATTTGATTAATCCAGCAACTTCTTTAGCCATTGTTATTTCTAATTATTTAATTATCTGATCGGCATCATCCGCGTGTAACACATCGCGACTTACTGCTTCTCTACTTGCATAAAGCCCAAATCCAGCGGAGTCTTACGTCCGAAGATCTTGACCATTACCTTCAACTTCTTCTTGTCACTGATGACTTCCTCGATGACAGCATCAAAACCGCTGAAGGGACCTTCTGTCACCTTCACGCTCTCACCCACCTCGAAGGGGATGTCAACGTCTTCAGGAATTTCTGCAATCTCATCAATTGTGCCCAGCATCTGCTTCACTTCAGCAGGACGCAGTGGCATAGGAGTTGTACTGCTCTTGGTATCGCTCAAGAAGCCCAGTACATCGGGAATGTTTCTCAGCGTAGCCTGTACCTCGCCAACGAGTTCGGCCTCCACAAAAACATATCCGCTGTAGCGGTACTTCTCTTTGACCTTACGCTTACCGTTAGTAACCGTAACGACCTTCTCGGTAGGAATAAGAACTTGGGACACATGTTCAGCGAATGCTCCACCTTGATGAAGCATTGCGTCCACGTATTCCTTTACCTTGCCTTCCTTTCCACTTATGGCACGCATTACGTACCATTTCATTCCAGTATCAGCCATTTCTCACCGAAAGATTATCGCAAAATACCATAGATGAACTCCATACCCTGCTGGAACACGAAGTCCATAACAAATACGACCAGTGCGATGCATAGGGAAGCTGTTAAAACTACAACCGCGCTGCTCATAAGTTCAGAACGTGTTGGCCATGAGGTCTTATGCACAAGTTCTTCGTATGAATCCTTGCAATATGTTTTAATATTCTCAAACATAGAAATTTTCTTTTTGCACGGGAAGAGAGGCTCGAACTCCCGACACCTGGTTTTGGAGACCAGTGCTCTACCAACTGAGCTATTCCCGTAAATAAGAGTCCTCCCCGTTTAATGAGAGAGGACTCTCTATATTATTTCCTTATTCAGGAAACATTCTTTCGATTAGTCGAACACCTCTGTGATCTGACCAGAACCTACGGTGCGACCACCCTCACGGATAGCGAAACGCAGACCAACGTTCAGAGCAACAGCATAAATCAGCTCAACCTTAATCTCCACGTTATCACCGGGCATTACCATCTCAACGCCCTCGGGCAGATGAATCTCACCTGTGCAGTCCATTGTGCGGAGGTAGAACTGAGGACGGTACTTGTTGCCGAATGGTGTGTGACGACCACCCTCTTCCTTCTTCAGCACGTAGATAGATGCCTTGAAGCCCTTGTGAGGAGTGATAACTCCGGGGTGGGTGATAACCATACCACGCTTAACGTCCTGCTTGTCGATACCACGGAGCAGCAGACCTACGTTATCACCAGCTTCGCCCTCGTCAAGAATCTTGCGGAACATCTCAACACCAGTAATAACTGACTTCTTGTCCTCGCCGAGACCCAGAATCTGAACCTCATCACCTACCTTAACGACACCAGTCTCGATACGGCCAGTAGCCACTGTACCACGACCTGTGATTGAGAACACGTCCTCAACAGGCATCAAGAAGGGCTTATCGATATCACGTACAGGCTCCTGAATCCAGGTGTCGCAAGCGTCCATCAGGTCCATAACCTTCTGCTCCCACTCGGGTACACCGTTCAGAGCACCCAGAGCTGAACCGCGGATGATAGGAGTCTCTGCCTCGTAGCCATAAGATGTCAACAGCTCAACCATCTCCATCTCAACCAGCTCCAGCATTTCCTCATCATCAACCATATCGCACTTGTTCAGGAACACCACCAGACGGGGAACGTTCACCTGACGAGCGAGCAGGATGTGCTCACGAGTCTGAGGCATAGGACCATCAGTAGCAGCAACCACGATGATAGCACCATCCATCTGAGCAGCACCAGTAACCATGTTCTTCACATAGTCGGCGTGGCCCGGGCAGTCCACATGAGCGTAGTGACGCTTAGCTGTCTCATACTCGATGTGAGCGGTGTTGATAGTAATACCACGCTCCTTCTCCTCGGGAGCATTATCAATCTGGTCGAAAGACTTAACATCCTCTGAGCCGAAGCCCTTGTCGTGAAGAGTCTTAGAGATGGCAGCAGTAAGAGTAGTCTTACCGTGGTCCACATGACCGATAGTACCAATGTTCACATGGGGTTTGGTACGTTCGAACTTTTCTTTTGCCATAGCGTTTGTATATTTTAATAGTGTTTAGTCAAACCAATAACCTGTTGAGCTGCTTCCGAGAGTTGAACTCGGGACCTCATCCTTACCAAGGATGCGCTCTACCACTGAGCTAAAGCAGCAACGATTATCATTTGTATTATCTCTTTCAGTGAGCGGAAGACGGGGCTCAAACCCGCGACCCCCAGCTTGGAAGGCTAGTGCTCTATCGACTGAGCTACTTCCGCATACTCAAAAAAGATGTGGGTGGTGATGGATTCGAACCACCGAAGGCGAAAGCCAGCAGATTTACAGTCTGCCCCATTTGGCCACTCTGGTAACCACCCTAAGAAGTTTCAGTATCTTGCCATCCCGCCTCGCCTGGAGGGAGGAGCCTCTTGTCGGATTCGAACCAACGACCCCGAGATTACAAATCACGTGCTCTGGCCAACTGAGCTAAAGAGGCGTTTTGCAGTCGTTCAGCAGATGCCGTCTCGACTAAACGGCTGCAAAATTAGGCATTATTTTTGAACTACCAAAACTTTTGGCCGCTTTTTTAGCGATTTTTCTGCTTATCCTTATTTTTGGACAGCTGTCTTGTCAGCGTATCCACAGTTTTCAGCGTTGCTTCCTCAAATGTGTCGCATACCTCCTGGGCAAACAATGTTGCTCCCGCCACCTGCAGCCTTATGGCCACTTCCTTATTCATGGCGGTCTCGGGCTTCACGACCTTCAATGACACCTCTACCTTTCCTGTTTCGCCACCAAACTTCTCCAGTTTGCTCACCTTCTTCTCAATGAACTCGGTCAGCTTGTCTGTGGCATCAAAATGAATCGCCTGAATGTTAATGTCCATAATCTCCTCCTTTTTTAAAGGTTTCACTTAGCTCTTGGATGAGCATGCTTATAAACTTCCTTCAACTCTTCGAACGAGGTATGTGTATATACCTCGGTGGTGGATAGGCTCTCGTGTCCCAGCAACTCTTTCACCGACTGCAGGTCGGCGTGATGGTTAAGCATCGACGTGGCAAAACTATGCCTCAGCACGTGCGGGCTTCGTTTCTGCTGGGTCGTGACAAGAGACAGATACCTCTTGACCATTTCCCTCACGCCGGACGAACTCATTTCACCACCCGCCCGTTCATCCATGAACAGGACATCTGTGGAGAAACCACGCCCAGAGCAGAATTGTCCACGAAGGGACAAATACTCACGCATACTGTCGCGCAACTCTACACCAAAAGGCACAAGTCTCTGTTTGTTTCGCTTTCCAGTCACCTTCAACTGCATCTGATTCATATCAAAATCAGGCAGCCTCAGTCCTGTAAGTTCCGAGAGTCTTATACCCGTTGAGTAGAATGTCAGCAGAATGGTCTTGTCACGCACCCCCTTGAAGGACACATCGAAGAAATCACCGTCAAACAGATGATTCATCTCCTCCTCCCGAACATATCCAGGCAGGGTCTTGTCCTTTTTAGGTGCACGCACCAGATGAGCAGGGTCCTTGGTCACCATCTTGCGTTTCATTAGGAATCGGTAGAACGTGCGTAGGGCGCTCAGACGCCTTCCCACGCTACTTGCCTTATTTCCACGCTCCATGATAGACACTTCCCATTGGCGAACCACATCGGCGTCTATGCTATTCCAGTCAAGTTCACTATCCAGTCCTAAGTAAAACTGCTCGAACTCTTTCAAGTCAGCCTCATACCCCGCAATGGTATGCTCGGAAAGATTCCGCTCATATCTGAGGTAATCAACAAAGGACTTTATCCACATCTTCGAATGTTTACAAGGCGAAGTTAGGACTTTTTTCCCGTTCCTCCAAGGGAACGGCGCGCTTTTTAGGATTTTTTTAATCCTCTACGCGGCGCAGCTGCTGCACATACACGGCACGCTCCTTAGCGAGACGCTTCAGTACAGAGGGCTTGTCGAACTGCTGACGTGCGCGAAGTTCCTTCACCACACCAGTCTTCTCAAACTTGCGCTTAAACTTCTTCAGAGCTCTCTCAATGTTCTCACCTTCTTTTACAGGTACTACAATCATTGTTTTGTTTATTTAATTATACTAACTTTAGTTACTTGCACTTAATGCGGCGCAAAATTACGCATTGTTTTCGAGACGACAAAACTTTTCTGCCTTTTTCGTCAGCTTTCGCCATTTCAGCAGCCTTTCTGCGATATTCTCACGCGCATATATAATATAAGAGGAACGCACACACGCGCGTTCCTCTTATTATTACAACGGATGAAGTTTCCTTTTCCAAGCCGTCCGAAGCGGCATCTCACCGAATCAGACTTTCATCCTGACTCTGCCATCAAGCTGCCCGAAAGCAGTTCCCCGGCAGTTTCTTACAGGTTGGGGTTGATCTTGCTCCACTCGCTGATAGGAGGCACGATGTTCAGAGTCACCAGCTCATCACGCATCTTGCACAGGTGCTTATAAGAAGCGTCCAGCTTGGCATTCTCCTCTGCTGTACCCTGGGGAACAACGTAGGTGCAACCGTTCTGGTCCAGAGTTGTGTCCATAGCCATCATGATATGGTCGTACTTCTCTGTCTTCACGTATGTACCGGCGGGATAGGCGAACTTCTTGCCGCCCATCACACTTGCAATCATCTCTACAGACAGCAGTGAGGGGCTCTGGAAAGAAGAGCGGCCGCGCAGCTTGATGATAGCAGCACCACCCTTTGTCACGTCGGTCTTCATCTGCTCCCACTCCTCAACGGGGAACTCAGGTGTGCCGATGATCTCTGAGAGGGGCTTGCCGGCAACCTTAACGGCGCTGCCGAACACTGCCATCTGCTCACCGTGGCCACCGAATGTGTGTGCACCCACAATCTGGTTCTGCATCACACCGAACTTCTTGGCCAGAGCGCTCTGCAGACGTGTGCTGTCGAGAGCTGCCAGTGTAGTCACCTGGCTGGGCTTCAATCCGCTGTACAGCAGAGTCACCAGACCTGTCAGGTCAGCGGGGTTGAAGATAATCACCACGTGCTTCACGTCGGGGCAGTAAGTCTTGATGTTCTTACCCAGATCCTCGGCAATCTTGCAGTTGCCAGCCAGCAGATCCTCACGTGTCATACCCTCCTTACGGGGAGCACCACCACTTGAGATGATATACTTAGCGTCCTTGAAAGCCTCAGCCACATCAGTGGTAGCGGTTATCTTTGCGTCGCAGAATCCGCTCTGACGCATCTCCTCAGCCACACCCTCGGGTGAGAACACGTCATAAAGGCAAATGTTGGATGTCAGGTTCATCATCAGCGCGCTCTGCACCATGTTGGAACCAATCATGCCGGCGGCACCGACAATCACGAGTTTTTCGTCAGTTAAAAATGCCATAATACTTTTTCCTTTTAATTATGTACTTTATCCGAGAAGCAAAGATAGGGGTTTTCCAACTTCCTACAAAGATTTTTCGCCGAAATGCATTGCTTTCTGCAAACAATCTTCCTTTTTTGTCATCCCGACTTTTCAATTTTGTCTCCAAGGGCGCCGCAACCCACCGTTTCCCCCACCCGATTCCGGCCACTCCGCCACTCCACCAAACCAACAACCAAACTGCAATTAGTTGCCAAGCAAAAGAGGTTTTCAAGAACAACAAGAAGCAAATTTCCTTTCCAAGAGGACAAATGGCACAGCAGACCACTCCAATCCTGTCAAAATGACGTTTTTGTAACCATCAGACATTATTATATAATGTAATGATGCACGAGGCAACCCACTTTGGAGTTTTCTTAGAAAAAATCTGCCGACGTAATCCTTGCTTTTGCAAAAAAGCGCTAACTTTGGAAGGACAAACCGAAATTCAGACCAAAATGAAGCGCATAAAATCTTCGCTGATGCTATGCCTGGCAATCTTTGCCATGGCGCTGGCTGTCACATCGTGCAAGGAGAACATCGACACCTCGGCACGATACGTGTTCAAGTTCAACACCATCCTCTCTTATCTGGAGAAGCATGAGGCTTACTCCGAGTACGTTGACTTGCTCAACAAGGTTGCCGTGAGCGAGATAAGCGACACCAAGGTAGCCAGCCTGATGTCGGCACGCGGACATTACACATGCTTTGCACCCAGCAACGAGGCTATCCACAAGTATCTGGAAGAGCTCTACCAGAAGGATTCCACCCTGATGACCCACCCCTCGTGGGACGGATTCACCGACAGTGCAAAGCTGGACTCCATACGCAAGATCATCGTCTTCAACTCCATCATCGACGGCGGACTGGAGAGCGAAGCCTATACCACAGCTGAATTCCCTGTAGATGACAAGGCGGAATTCGTGATGGGATGCCTGAACGACAAGAAGCTGGCTGTTCATTACATAAAGAACCAGCCCGACAGCATCTACATCAACATGGACTGTCCCATCAGTGCGACACAGCGAGACATCATCTGCCTCAACGGCGTGATTCACATGATGGAGAAGGCCATCGCCCCCTCGGGCATCACCTGCTCGGAGTACATCATCGACTATCTGGAGAAGAACAAGGAGGGCTACCGCGTGTGCTTCAGCGCGCTCAAGGCCTGCGGACTGCTCGATACGCTCAACGCCGTGCGCGATGAGAGGTACGAGCGGCTCTACCTCACAGGCAAGATTCCCAACCTGGAAGGTATGACCAACCACGGTTTTGCCGAGGGAAGCATCGGCTATGTGCCCAAGCACAGGCTCTATGGCTTCACCATCTTTGCCGAGACAGACGACTTCTGGCGCAACGAGGGGCTGGACCCCTTCTCCGACAACCTGCTCCAGGACCTCACCCAGTGGATTCTGGACAACAAGCAGTACTCTGAGGGGGACGTGTTTGTGACCGACGAGAACTACAAGTCAGAGAAGAACCTGCTCTATCAGTGGATCACCTACCACATGCTGCCCATGCGCATACAGCCCGACAGGCTGGTGTTCCACATCAACGAGTACGGTTTCAACATCAACAATCCCACCAAGCTCACCATCCCCGTGATGGAGTACTACACCAGCATGGGTCCGCGCCGCATGTTCAAGCTCTATGAGTCCAAGCAGAGCAACGGAGTGTTCATCAACCGCTTTGCCAACCGCGACGTCAGCCGCAGGGGCAACGGTGAAGAGACCACCTGCGACCCCGACAAGGTGGGATGCCGCATCATGAAGGAGTCCGACATGGCCATCCTCAACGATATCGAGAATGCATGCATCTACCCCATCGACGCTCCTTTGGCCTATACCGATGCCACCCGTGACAATCTGATGAGAACCCGCATACGCTTCGACGGCATGAGCATGATGCCCGAGGCGATGAACAACGACATCCGACTGAAGAGGGCTTCAGAGGAAAGATACAAGCACGTGCACATCCCCAACACCGTCAACTCGTACAACTACTTCGAGAATATGATTCAGAACGACCAGACCAAGTTCGTGTATTACAACGCATGGAACGATGACTGGTGCAACCTGAACCGCGACGAGATGAAGGCTGTGGGTCGCTGGGAGATTACCTTCAAGCTGCCTCCCGTGCCCAAGCGCGGAACCTACGAGCTCCGTTACGAGGTATTGGCCACCGGCAAGCGTGGTGTGGCACAGATGTACTTCGGAACCGACCTCAAGAACCTGCCTGTGACGGGTATCCCCATCGACATCACCATGAGTGCCGACAACCGTTTCTCGGGCTGGGAGCGCGATACAGACGACGACGACTACAATGCCGAAATCGACAAGCGCATGAGAAACAACGGCTATATGAAGGGCTCGCAGGCCATCGACTCAAGCGACGGCACCGAACGCGGATACAATGACCGCGCAAACATCCGCCACATCATCGTGCGCAAGACACTCGACCCGAACGAGACTTACTACCTGAAGATCAAGTCGGTACTCGACAGCGAGAAGACAGAGTTCTACATGGACTACCTGGAGTACTGCGCCAAGGAGGTGTATGACAACCCCGAAGTGCCCGAGGACATCTGGTAACCTCCGGCACGCATCCTCTGCCAGCCGTGTGCGCAAGCCGGCACAGGGGGTTCAGAACAAGACATATGTTTTTCGCTAAAGGTGCAGTGATGCACGTAATATGGATATGGTTAATATATTTTCATTAGGTTATTTTTGAATGGTTGATACCGTTTTTCTAAGTTGGTAAGAAGAACCTTTTGATCAGATAACGCAGCGTGGGGTGCCTGGAGACAGGCATCCCACTTTTGCTTCCCGATACATCAAGAGCAGAGTAAGGGGCCGGAACCGTTGGAGCCAGTCCATTCACAGAAAGGTGCAGCGGCCGGTTCCTCTCTGTCACAGCACAATGCACCAGCCATCGCAAGGCATTGCATCGGCCTTCACAGCGTGGTGCGATGAGCCATCCAGCGCAGAGCCCTTGGCAGGCATTCCTCCTGCTGCCCTTACTACGATTGACTGCCTGCAGGAGCAGACTCCATCAGCTTCTCTTCATAAAATTGCTGCTGAAGCAGTTAGAGTGACGCCCGACACAAAAGCAAAAGGAGGAAAGACAGACTGAATTGCTGCTTTCCTCCTTTGTTCTGGTGCCCGGAACGGGAATCGAACCCGTACGGCCGCAATGGCCAAGGGATTTTAAGTCCCTCGTGTCTACCAATTCCACCATCTGGGCGACCTTTAGCGGCTACAAAGGTACGCCTTTTGCACGAATGCCAAAAGGAAATGGGGCAAGAAAACACAACACTTGCCTCAAATTTCCAGCCCGCACCAAGGGTTCAGACATTTTTCACGTTTCAAAACACAAGAACGCTTCATCATGAATTTCAGCCCAAAACGAGGGCAAAAACTGCCATAAAACATAAGAAAATTGAAATAATGCAAAATCGGGCACAAAAATGCTTTTTTGTTCGACATAATTAGCTACTTTTGCAGCGTGAACGGGATGAGAGCCCAGACGAGGGCTTCTACATTCGAAAAAGCACTTTGCCCAAGTGGTTCTGCGCGACATATTTTACACATGACGCACCTGATTGTGAAATCGGAACCAGGATGCACCGGGCAACCAATCAAGCACTTCCGCCGCCCCGTCAAAAGGGTTGGCAAACAATATAAAATTAGAATGTTTTTTTTGCAAAGGTGCAGTGATGCACGTAATATGGATATGGTTAATATATTTTCATTAGGTTAATTTGAATGGTTGATACCGTTTCGATTTGGTAAGAAGATATTTGGTTCAGATAACATTGTGTGGGGCGTCAGGAAGTGGGCGCCCCACTTTCGTTTGCCACAGTCTGCACCGCTTGCCCCCGCAGCCTCCCGACCTCTCCCCCACAACCAACAAGCATCCCCCAATAAGCCCACCGAAACCACTCCCAGAAGCACACAAGACTCTGACGATAGCACGCGTAAGCCTTCCATGAAAACCGGAAGACTCTGGCAAAAGTGCACCTAACACCCTCTAAGAGCACCGAAGAAACCTCAAAGGAGCCTACAGAAATCCTTAGAGAAGCAGAAGTGAAATCTCCGTTTGCAGGCTTTGGATGCACATACGCAGCCTTTGTACGGCCATCCAAAGGCTTTGGATGGCCATCAGCAACCTGCAAACGGAGATTTCTATTGTCTTAAACGAGAATTGGAGACAGGAGAGAAGCAAAAGACATGCTGCTCCCATCGCCTTATCAGTCTGCTGCCTCGCAGTTGCCAACGGCTTGTCTTTTGCCCGTTTTCCTTGCAAATGGGAAGAAAAGTCGGCCTCATCACCGGCATAGAACCAGGAGACGCGACACCGCCCAGGGCATTGGAAGGCGGGAAATAAAGCTACATTTTAGGGATTTCCTTGCTCTTGCAACGATTATTCATTAACTTTGCCGCAAGATTTGCGGCATTATTAGACGTATAACGTTGCATTGGCATTATAAATAGAATATGTATATACACGAAAGAGACAATTGGACGGCATTCAGATGGGATGCTTCCGGGCTTACGGCAATACTGGAGAAGGTAAGCCGCAAGCAAGGTTTACTGTACGGCCGACTTGCCTCGCTCGGATTCGACGGCAAGTTGAAGGCTATGGCCGAGAACCTGACGTTTGATGTGGTGTATTCCTCAGAGATAGAGGGCATCCGCCTGAATGTTGACGAGGTGCGCTCATCTATCGCACGGAAACTGGGCATCGAGAACATCAAATACACTGCGCCATCCCATTATGTAGATTCTGTGGTGGCGGTCATGCTGGATGCCATAAGCCACTACGACCAGCCACTGACAAAGGAAAAGCTGTGTGCATGGCAAGCCGCATTCTTCCCCACTGGCTTCAGCGAAGGTTCACAGATAGAAGTCGGCCAATACCGCACCAACGAGGAGCACATTGTCTCGGGAATGTTCGGCAGAGAAAAGATCCACTACATAGCCCCTGCACCGGAACGTGTGGAGGAAGAGATGGACCGATTCCTTGACTGGTTTAACAAGGACGAGAACGTCAGTTCCATCATCCGCTCTGCCATAGCCCACCTGTGGATGGTGAGTATCCACCCCTTTGAGGACGGCAACGGGCGCATCGCCAGAATACTCTCCGACATGCAGTTGGCACGTGCCGAGAAGAGCGGATTCCGCTTCTACAACATCTCCACGCAGATAAACAAGGACAAGAAGCACTATTACGACATCCTGGAAAAGACCCAACATGGCGATGGAGACTTAACGGAATGGATAGCGTGGTATGCCCAGACGCTGTCTGTAGCGCTTGACGAAGCAGAGGCCGCAGTGAGCACCATACTCAACAAGAGCTTCTTCTGGCAGAAAGCAGCGGCTGTGTCATTGACCCCACGCCAGACAGATGTGCTCAACCTGTTCCTTGACGGATACGAGGCAAAGATAACCTCGAAGACATGGGCATCACTTGCCAAGTGCTCCAGAGACACTGCCATTCGCGACATACAGAATCTGGTGGACAAAGGAATCCTTCGTGAGGACATCCCTGGAGCCAAGCGTCCAAGCTATTCCATCATATACAACCCTGACGACATCACGGAGTTCTTCTCCGACATCAAGCTTGTGGAGGACGACGGCAACTGGTATGTGACGGCATTGTACAAAGGCAGAACGCCCATACGCGAGAGGCTACTGCCCCTGGACGCTGAGCGCTACCAGAAGGGAGAGCTGCCCTTGGACAATCTGCTCTCCAAGTATTGCTCATATATAAGAACAAGTGACTTGGGATGAGCCAAGCGGAAACAGCAGAACCTCTGTAGGGAATCAAAGGAAAGAGGAAACAGCACGGATTCGGTGGGCAGTCAGGATCAAAGGAAACTCCAACTACATGCCCGAAGTCCCCCTTCCATAAAGAAAACTGGCATTCATTTATCCTGGAGGGCAGCGTATGCCGCGAGGATAATGAATGCCAGCTGTGTTTTTCTAAGGGGCCAATGCCCATGGTATAAATGAGGGACGGGAGAGGCCGGGTGCGTGGGGGAAGTCACCAGCGGCCTCCGTCCCTGGGTAGGTTTGGGTTATTTCTTCGTTACCTTCTTGCCGTTGACAATATAGATGCCGGACGGCAGTTTGTCAAACGGGGTGTCGAGGCGGTTGCCTGTGAGGGTGTAGATGCCCTTAAGCTTCTGGCCAGGAGCGGCAAGAATATCTTCTATGCCATCGGGATTGTCATGAGGACGAACTTCCACTTCGGCTCCCAGTGCACGCAACTTCTCGGCCGCTTCATCGGCTACGAGCAGCGTCAGGTTCTCTGCGATGACGGATGGAGCATTATCATAAAGCTGCGAACACTCAAGCAGTCCAAGTCCAGTGAGTTCCTTGATAATCTTGACTATTGGCGCCTTATTGTTGCCATCATTCGATTGTTTCAGCAGCACCAGGTCAGACTGTTGCACAACGGGGCTGATGACCACAGTTCCCAGCCAAGGCGCGCCGTTCAACATCACATAGTGGTTAGTAGTATCGTACTCGCCACCTTCGGGAGTTACTATCCGGCAGCCCAGGAGGCTGAGTGACTTCAGGTCAGCGATAGGCGTATAGTCGCATCCAGTTGCCTTGACCGTAGCTGCCCTGACTATAAGCCTCTCCGCCGAGCCATTCTCTCCTGCTATACCCCAATCGCCAGAGGCAATCACAGTGCACCTGTCGATGACGAGATCCTTGAACATATATATGCCGCAACGCGAATCGACAGCCGTCACATTCAATGTACCTTCGCCATTGATGGTCACATTGCCCATGAGCCTCAGTACAGATGACTCATCACTGCTCAGGGTGACATTGTTGGAGACATTGATTGTGAGTTCCTTGTCTCCTGACATGAAGATAGCATTGGTAGTCCCACCATTTATCGTGGCGCCATTCAGATAGAGGGTATAGGTTTCGGGATCAAAGCTGGCCTTGCCTTCTACCCCATTGATAGAACTGAGGTCGCCACAGTTGACCCTTGTCACCTCCGTGCCGGCTATCATGAGACCGAAATCCTCCTTCTTGGTGGTCACCTCCCGCGCCTCGCTGCGAGTATAGTTCCCGCAAGCATCCATGACCAGAAGACGTACCAAGTAAGTGGTGTTGGGCTCGACATCCTCCTTTATCACATACGATGTGGAGTTGCCCACTTTGTGCATGTACCAACCTGAATCGCCCTTCTTTTGGTATTCCACCGTATATTGCAATCCTTCCTGAGGCGTATCATTGTCTTTGCCATGAGTCCAGGAGAGTGCTATGCTATTGTCTGTCACCTCTCCCAGCGTAACATTACCCAGCTTGGGCTTCGTCCCTTCGGTACGGAAAGTGACGTCAAACTCATACGTGTTGCCATCACCATTCTTGTCATCGGTAATCGTTCCCCAGAATTGCAAGCCATACCTTCCGCTCCTGGGATCACCACCATAGGCAACCAAGATACCAGTCTTGAAGAGGGCCGAACCAAAAGATTCTTCGCCCGAAGAATGAACGACAAGGTGGCCATCCTTCACATATCTTATTATCCAGCTGGTTTGCCCCTCATGAACTGGCTCATAACGGTTGAGATAAGTCATCTCACCTGAGGCGTGCAGGGCATTGTTGCCCAAGATATCCAATCTCTCCTTCTTGTCTTTGGAAAGATAGTAGGAAATAGAGAAAGCGTTGTCATCCCCATAGACAGATACTACCTGTGGGTTATACAAAGGCTTGGACTCTCCGTTGATTTTAACGGAAGCCACGATTTGAGCTGCCCTAGTGGTCACACCCACTTCACCATAGCGTTTATAGTTTCCACTCATATCCTCGACACGGACGTCAACCCTGTAGTTAGAAGCGGGATCAAGGCCTTCTATCACGTATGAGGTGAGATTCTTGGTTAATGGTGTCATCTCCCAACCGTCATCTCCTTCTTTCTGATACTCCACACTATAGCTCAGATCCTCCTGCGGAGTATCGTTGTCCGTAGCAGGTGTCCAAGTGAGTGCAATGGAACTGTCGGTTACTTGTCCAGTGGATAGCGTGCCCGGTGTAGGGGCAGTCCATTCTGTCCGGAAATCAACATCAAAGGTATAGGCATTTCCATCACCCTTCACATTGTCAGTAATCTTACCGTAAAGGGTCAGGCCAAAACGTCCTCCCCTGGGGTTACCTGTGACACAGAAGGCTCCAGACTCAAAGAGAGCCGTCTCATAAGAAGCATAACCCACTGTCTGTACCGCAAATCTATCATCCCTGACGTATCTCACGACCCAGGGGCATTGGTCCTCGACAACAGACTGATGACTTTTAATAGAGACATACTTGCCAGTGGCATGACGGTCATTGTCGCCCATTACCATCAACCTCTCTTTCTTGTCCTGGGACAGGTAGATGACGATGCTGAATGCGTTGTCGTATCCATTGACTTCATTTACGACGTGTCCGTACAGCTGTTTGCTCACTCCATTGATCTCGACTTTGTTACCCGCCATCATGGGCAGCGTGAACATTGTCACCAAGAATGCGGCCATCACCGCCATCATTCTTCTGAGTAAATTAGTTTTCATGCCAGTAAGGTTTTTATAGTTAAACATTCAATAATTGCTTTACCTTATTATATAAGAGACGTACATGCCTGATGCCGGCTGACAGAAGGCTGCCTATGCGATGCCTGCAGCTGCAAGCGGTCGGCTCTCTGGACTTCTGTTCGGGAGGAGGGTTCTCGGGATGATCACCGAAGGTATCACCGCGTGGCACTCCGTCCTGCCCGTTTTCCTGCCCACGGCACTCACCCTCGCTGCGGTCGGGAGGCGTATCTCCCAACTCGCTTATGGCATCGAGCAGATCAAAGTATTTCTCAGAGAACCTGAGGTTGCGCCGCTGCCTTTCGGTGAGTTTGTTGCCAGATTTCATGACCGTGGGCTTTTACCTGTTTCAGAATCTGTTGCAAAACTAAAGACGGATGAAGCCAAATGACCTATCTCTATCGGCAAAAAACTATCTCCAGCGGACATTCTGCAACCCGCCCGCCTATCTCCATCGGACATCACTTAGGCATACCACCCTAAAGGACAGTTGATTGCAAATGATATTTTTAGTCTTTTTAACAAACGGGAAATTCTGCCTGACAGAATGTTCCTGCACAGATATTTTGCCGCACTTTATCTGCCTGAAGCCACCGGAAGCCTCAGCACACAAAGGCAGGAGCGGGTGAAAAAATGTGGATTCAGGCTTGTTCATCTCTCAGAGAAGTTGTAACTTTGACCTTGACAAACACGTAAAATCCTTTCTGAAAACATACATATGCAGCAACATAATCATGAAAATCCGGCACAGGCAGAGCCTCATCAGAGTCCATCAAGGGCCAACAGAGGCAGGCACCATCGCATGATGCTAACAGCTATAGGCATGCTGCTCATAGCCGTCATCTCGCTGGCATCATGCAGGAAGGCAGCCAACACGGCACCTGCCTACACCGACCGTGAGCGGCTGCTGCTGGACACTACCAACAACCATACGAGAAACATCGACTCGCTGATGGTGCTCGTGAACACATACAGCAAGCAGGGTGACCGCTGCAGGGAGATGGCAGCGCTGGCTGCACTGGGCCATGGATACCAGACATCCAACAGATACTCGGATGCTGTGAAGGCTCACCAGAAGCAACTGGCCATAGCCGAAGAGCTGGACGACACACTGATGAAAGCCAGCGCTCTGAATGACCTGGGTGTGAACTACCGCCGGCTGGGACTGCACTACGACGGTCTGGACTATCATCTGCGGGCTGTGGAGACCAGCCTGCTCTACCCCGACAACAAAGTGAGCCGCAAGATGCTCAAGTGCCGCGCCATTGGCTACAACGGAGCAGGCAACGTGTATCTGGCCATCGGCAGTTATCAGAAGGCTGACGAGATGCTGCGCAAGGCACTGGCTGTAGAGACCCGGCTGGGCAGTCACCTGGGTATGAACGTTGACCTCTCCAATCTGGGAATCGTGTATGAGCGGCGAGGATTGTTGGATTCTGCCTGGACATATTATAAGGAGTCGATGCGTCACAGCGAACTGGCAGGCAGCTATACGGGCAAAGCCTACGGGCACCTCAACTACGGACGGCTGTATGCCTTGAAGGGCAACTACCGCAAGGCCATCAGCGAATTCAGGAAATCAATAAGCCTGCTGCACGAAGACCGCGACCTCTGGCTGTGGCTACAACCCACTCTGGCCCTGGCAGACGCATATATAGGAGCAGGAATGGCCGACAGCGCACGACTGCAACTCTATCTGGCACAGGAAACAGCCAACCGCATACAGGCCAGAGAATATCTGCCCAAGATAGACCGCATAAAGGCCCAACTGCAGGAGCGGGAGGGCAACTACCAGGAAGCACTGGCACACTACCGCAAGGCGGAAGCCCAGGAAGACAGCATGCTCAACGCGCGAAACCTCTTTGAGATAGAGACTCTGCAAAGCAGCATCAGCAACCGACGACGGGCAAAAGCCGACGAAGAGCGCAATGCCGAGCTGCTGCGTGAAAGATGGGCCAAGCGTGTAGCCTTCATCGTACTGCTGGCGCTGTCGGTACTGTTTGCCATCGTGCTGCACATACAGCGTCTGCGACGCCAGAACCACCTGAAGCTAAAGAAGATGTCCACCATGCGCGAACACTTCTTCACCAACATCACCCACGAGTTCCGCACGCCGCTCACCGTCATACTGGGCTTGAGCCATGACCTCACACAGGACAAAGACTGCCCGCAGAGCGTGAGGGAGAAAGCCGAGACCATAGAGCGGCAGGGCGGCAGTCTGCTGGCACTCATCAACCAGCTGCTCGACATCTCGAAGGTGAAATCGGCTGTGGGCAACGCCAACTGGCGCAACGGAGACATCACCGCCTATATGACCATGATAGCCGAGAGCTACAGAGACTATGCCCAAAGCCGACACATAGACCTGCAGTTCACCACACGCGAGGCGATAGTGATGGACTTCGTACCCGACTATGTGAGGAAGGTGACCGACAACCTGCTGTCCAACGCATTCAAGTTCACACCCGAATACGGCAGAATCAGTGTGAACATGTGGCAGAAAGGCGAGCGCCTGTTCATTGACGTAGCCGACACAGGCGCAGGCATGGACGATGATACGCTCACACACATCTTCGAACCGTTCTATCAGGCAGAAAGCGACACGAAGCATATAGGCACAGGCGTGGGACTGGCCTTGGTGAAGCAGATCATCGACTCAGTCGGCGGTTCCATCATAGTGGAAAGTGCGTTGGGAAAGGGCACCACCTTCCATCTGTCCATACCTATCCACAACGAGATAAAGCAGAAACTGACCGACTTTGCCGTGGGCAGCGCACCCGTGCAAAGAGGAGAAGAGCCCGAACTGACCGACAGCGAAGGCGACGACAGCCAGTGCCGGCTGCTCATCATAGAGGACAACCACGACATTGCAGCCTACATCGGTTCGCAGTTTGACAGCCGTTATGCCATCTCCTATGCCGACAACGGGCGCTACGGACTGGAGAAAGCACAGGAACTGGTGCCCGACATCATCATCACCGACCTGATGATGCCGGAGATGGATGGACTGGAACTGTGCCGGCAAGTGCGCAGCAACGACATCACCGACCATATTCCCATCATCATCGTAACTGCCAAGATAACGGAGGAAGAACGCATCAAGGGACTGGAAGCCGGTGCCGACGCCTATCTGTCAAAGCCCTTCAACGCCGATGAATTGCACATGAGGGTGGAGAAACTGCTGGAAGGCAGGCGTCTCCTGCAGGCGAAGTTTGCCGGAATGATACAGGAGCGCAAGAGCGAGGAAGAGCCTGAGGACAACAAGACAGACGAGATGGACCTGCGCTTCCTGGCCAAAGTGTCGAGTCTGGTGAACAGGCAACTGGACCGCAACGGGAAGGTGGATGTCAGTTTCCTGGCCTCTGCTGTGTGCATGAGTCCCAGGCAGTTCAACCGCAAGATAAACGCTCTGGTGGGATATACACCCTTGGCCTATATCCAGCGCCTCAAGATAAAGCGCTCGTGCAACCTGCTTGAGAGGAATCCCAATATCAGTATGGCCGAAGTGGCCTACCGATGTGGTTTCGATGCCTACCCCAACTTCGTGCGTGCCTTCAAGAACGTGTGTGGCGTCACTCCCACTGAATACAAGAGGAAGAACGAACTGTGAGCGGCATCAGCCACGGGAGATTGAGCCTAAAGGGACTTTCTGCCAATAAAGGGCTATACATTATTATATATACATTCGTACGAAGTATATGCAAACGCGAAAGGAGTTCGCCGCCATATGCGTACTGAAAGTCCGGCAAGTAACAGCCCAACGCAACACCCATGGAATGAATGCACGAAGCAACACGGACGATTAGAAGAGAAAAAAAACATCTGGTTTCCATCCGTCTGCAAATCAATGCTGAATAACGGTGGGAACCAGATGGTCTGATGTTTCTTGATGTAAGTTGCGCTGACGACTACATCTCAACGCTGTCGTGAGAGTTCGACTCTGTCACGATAGTCGGCGCTTAATATTCGCCTTCCTCGCCTCCCCAAGGGTCGATGTCTTTTCCGATACCGCTATCACTTTTGTTGCCGTCGTAGGAATCCACATTGACGCTCATAGCCATCATTTTCTCGGTCTGCAGCTCTATCAGCTTTATTTCCGGTGATACATATTTCTTTTTCATTATATCTGTCCTCCCTCTGTTATTACTTTATGATAGTTTTCTTTCCGTTCACAATGTATATACCCTTTGGCAGACTGCGAGTGTCGGTGGCGTTCATCTTCTGTCCGCTCAGACTGTAAATGCCTTTTGCAGCAATCTCTGCATCATCATCGTCGTCGCCGATGACACTCCAGATGGCAGTAGCCTCACCATTGCCCTCTATGCCGTTGATGTGCATTGTGAGCTGCTTTGCACTTGAAGGGTCGCCAGAATCTGTAACTTTGCACCAAAATACTGATGTTAGAGGCTACAAACAAAGTTCTTTACCTTTGCTTGGTATTCTTCCTTGGTCATACCTCCTGTCTCTATCATTGAGTCAAGTACATCGCCAAGCTCATCAAAAGCAATATCATGATGATATTCTTTTGTTGTTCCATCCTTTTCTCCATAGATACGATAGTAATCAGAGCCTTCATCCAAAGCAATATATAACGTGCATTGAAATTGGAAGCCATTCACCTGCATAACAAGTGCCGCCATAGTAGAGTCTTATTAGTTTGGTTTTATCTTTTCCGTTTCGTCTATTCTCCAAGATGTTTTTATCGAATCGGACCAAAATCCCGTTAAATACACGCAAAATCGGCTCAAACGAACCCGATTATTAGCAAAAAATGAGTAAATTTGAGCCGATTAATAAATAAAGAATA
>ULYE01038276.1_pt1 | contig 31457 bp, 28 predicted proteins | sample 1961921 | NCBI WGS metagenome assembly ULYE01 (sample SAMEA4835856, study PRJEB28245) | human gut metagenome | biome: gut microbiome; material: fecal sample | place: Denmark | collected 2008 | reverse complement strand
TGTGACTTTTTTTTAGAATAAGAGAGTTTTGACACGCCCTCTTTTTTTTGCTCTCTTGCGAGGTATCGATTGTTTCCTCGCGAGTCAGCAAAATCTTTCTCCTTTTCAAATGTAGTCCTTTTGCCCTCCAAATGTAGTCCTTTTGCATTGTAAAAGGAGTCCTTTTGCCCTCCGAATGTAATCCTTTTGCATTGTAAAAGGAGTCCTTTTGCCCTCCGAATGTAATCCTTTTTTTACCTTTTGCCCATTATCCATGAAACGAAGGTATGCATTGAAACATAGTCATCATCTTTGAATAGCTTGACAAGTCACATCAAGCAAGAGTCGTCGGCGTTTTTCCTTCGTTTCTTTATGATTTCTACAATTTATATTTTTGACAAAGTCCAATAGCTACCAAAACAATCGTTATAATCAGTAATCCCCAGCCATAGTTTTTTACAAATGATTCTTGCTTTCGTCCCATTCCAAAGTATACTTGACCGAAAGAAACTTGACGGCGCAGAAAAAGCCTCAGCCAAAAGAAACGGAATACAGAGCCTAAGGCCTCTATGAACAACCACCATAAAATCCTAAACACCATTGCGCCTATTCCTTGCAAGAATCTGACGATTATTTCTCCTATTATCTCAAACATATTGTCTCGTTATTTTGTTTCCACATTTTATGACATCCGTTTTAGACTGGTCGCAATTTGCGACCTTAAACGTGTTGTTATTTATTGTAGTATGCAAAGGTAGAGTTTTTTAGTCCTTGAACTATTATCGCACAAAACCTTTCTTTATGAAGAACGTTATTTCTTGTATTTTATTATTGCACTTGAAAAGAATGGGTTACACTATATCACTCATAGCTTTTTCGTGCGTTCTTGATAGATGCCAAGCACGTATGCAATACGTTACCATGTCCCTTTTCAACCGTGATACTAATGTCTGGATAGAGATATAAGGTTTTGTCGTGTGCCTTGAAACGGTCGTATCAAGCCTTGAAATGACCGTATCATGCCTTGAAATGATCGTATCATGCCTTGATACAACGTTTTTGCTGGATGGCAATATACAAAAAAGAGGGTGTGCTACTACTGGATTTGCCGGAACGTTTGGTCCGGTCATTCCAGTTGTAGCACACCCTCTTAGGGAGTGTTGTATAGTTCGGAATGGCTTACAGAAGCTCGTCGAACTTTGCCTTAAGGTCGCCCTCGGTGATGGCACCTACGTGCTTGCCTACGAGTTCGCCGCCCTTGAAGAACAGCAGTGTAGGGATGTTGCGTACGCGGTACTCGGCTGCTACGTCGTCGTTCTCCTCAACGTCGCACTTGCCTACTACTATCTTGCCGTCGTATTCCTCGGCGAGCTTTGAAACGATAGGGGCAATCATACGGCAAGGACCGCACCATGTAGCCCAAAGGTCAACTACCAACGGCAGTTCGCCGCTCTTGTACTGCTCAATGTTTTCGGTTGTAATCTTTACTTCCATTGTCTTTTGTTTTTAATATTGTCGTTAATGAATAATTAATATCAAAGTCTGTGCCATTCTTGCTTGTGCCTTGACTAATTGATGGCGTAGCGCACGCTGTGAAGTTCGCCCGACTGCTTGTCCATATCGTCGAGGAAGTTGAGCAGACGCTTGTTGACGTCTACCGTCACCTTGCTGCTGTACATCTCGATGTTGGTGTTGTGCTCAGAGTCGTGGATGTTGAAGTAGAGCGGCACCTGACCCTTGTTGCTTTGCAGCATGGTCTGCAGGTCGGTGATGCTGGAGTCCTTGAACAGTGTGGAGTCTATGTAGATGGTGAGCTTGTCTATCGACTTGTCCTTCACGTCGCTAAGGAATTCTATCTTCTTTATCACCAGATCGTAGGCGTCTGGATTGTTGCGGAAACGCTGCTGGCACTTTGCCGTGATGTACACTGGATATTCCTCTTGCAGCATACTCTGCCATTTTGTCCACTCTTCACCGAACAATGCTATTTCGCCTGCGCCCTCAAAGTCTTCGATTGTCACTATTCCGAAGGGCTTGTTGGTCTTGGTCCAGCGTGATGACACGGCTGTAACGATGCCTCCGAACGTGAGTTCTTCGTATCGGGCAAGGTCTTTCTTGTCCATCTCGCGGCCCACTTGCGGACATTTGAGGTTGCACATATGGTTGAGCACTACGGCATAGTCGTCGAGTGGATGTGCCGACAGGTATATGCCTACGAGCTCGCGCTCCTTCTTGAGCAGCTCCATTGTGCTCCAAGGTTCGCAATTTGGCACTGGCGGAGTGGTTATCTCTATGCCACCCATGTCGCCGAACAGCGAGTTCTGCATCGACGATTGCTCGGTCTGATACACCTGGCCGTAGCGCAATATGGTCTCAATGAATGTGTCGCCCTTGACGTTTTGGGCGAAGTATTGCTCGCGCTTGATGCCGAACGAGTCGAATCCGCCGCTCAGCGCAAGCGATTCAAGTGCCTTGCGGTTGACCGATGAGAGGTTGACTCTTTGTACAAAGTCGAATATATCCTTATATGGACCGTTCTTTTCGCGTTCGGCTATGATGTTGACGGCAGCCGCATCGCCCATTCCCTTGATTGCAGATAGTCCGAAGCGTACCTCGCCCTTCTTGTTGGCAGAGAACTTTCGCTGGCTCTCGTTGACATCCGGACCGAGACACGGAATGCCCATTGCCTGGCATTCGGACATGAGCTTCGTAATCTTCGTGATGTCGTTGATGCATCGGCTCATGTTGCCTGCCATGAATTCGGCAGGGTAGTGCGCCTTCAGATAGGCCGTCTGATATGCCACCCATGAGTAGCATGTGGCGTGCGACTTGTTGAATGCGTACGATGCGAACTTCTCCCAGTCGGCCCAAATCTTCTCGAGTACCTTTGGGTCGTGGCCGTTTTTCTGTCCGCCTTCGATGAACTTAGGTTTCATCGCGTCAACGATGGCCTTCTTCTTCTTACCCATGGCCTTACGCAGAGCGTCTGATTCGCCTCGGGTGAAGTTGGCAAGCTGGCGCGAGAGGAGCATCACCTGCTCCTGATAGACGGTAATGCCGTAGGTGTCCTTGAGGTACTTCTCCATGCAGGGGATGTCGTACTTTATCTCCTCTTTGCCATTCTTACGGGCGATGAACGATGGGATGTAGTCCATAGGACCGGGACGATAGAGGGCGTTCATGGCAATAAGGTCCTCGAAAACCGTGGGCTTCAGCTCGCGCAGATACTTCTGCATACCTGCCGACTCAAACTGGAACGTACCGATGGTGCGGCCCTCTTGATAGAGTTTGTATGTTAGTTCGTCGTCGATAGGAATCGTGTCCAGGTCGATTGTGATTCCGTGTGTCAGACGTATATTCTCCACTGTCTCTTTCATTATGGACAGGGTGGAGAGTCCGAGGAAGTCCATCTTGATAAGTCCCGTCTCCTCAATGACGTGTCCGTCGTATTGTGTAGCAAGAAGCTTGTGGCCTGGGTCGGACTTGTCTTCGGCTGTTGACACTGGCACCCAATCCGAAATTGCGTCGCGACATATAATCGTTCCGCAAGCGTGAATGCCCGTTCCGCGCACCGTTCCTTCAAGCATCTTGGCGTATTTTATGGTGTTTGCCATCTGCGGATTGGCGCTTGCTTCGGCTTCGCGCAGCTCAGGTACGCTCTTGATTGCGTTGGGAAGGTTCATCTTAAGTCCGTCGGGCAGCTTGTCAGGAATAGCTTTGCACAGACGATTGCTTATATCGAGCGGCAATTTTTCCACACGTGCCACGTCCTTGATAGAGTTTTTCGTGGCCATGGTGCCGTAGGTGATGATGTGCGCAACCTTGTCGTGTCCGTATTTGTCCTCAACCCATTCGAGCACCTTGCCTCGTCCGTCGTCGTCGAAGTCGGTATCGATATCAGGGAGAGAAATACGGTCGGGGTTAAGGAATCGTTCGAAAAGCAGGTCGTACTTGATTGGGTCAATCTTGGTAATTCCCAAGCAATAGGCTACAACCGATCCTGCCGCCGAACCACGTCCAGGGCCTACCATTACGCCAAGTTCGTCACGTGCAGAGTTGATGAAATCCTGCACAATAAGGAAGTAACCGGGGAAGCCCATGGTCTTCATGATGTGCAATTCGAACTTCACACGCTCATGAACATCGTCGGGTAGCGGGTCGCCATACAACTTCTTAGCTCCGTCGTAGGCGAGTTTGGCCAGATAGTCGGCTTCAAACTTGATACGATAGAGCTTGTCCAGTCCGCCAAGTTTCTTGATTTTCTTCTCGGCTTCTTCGTGTGACATGATGTCGTTGCCGTTCTCGTCGGTTGTAAACTCACGGAACAGCTCTTCAGGGGTAATGCGCTTGCGTGTTTCTTCCTCACTACCGAATTCGGCAGGAATGGGGAAGAAAGGCATAATGGGCGCATGGTCGATGGAGTATGGCTCCACCTTGTCCAATATTTCAAGTGTATTGGAAAGTGCTTCGGGCACATCGGCGAAGATTTCGTTCATCTCTTCGCGCGTCTTGAACCACTCCTGCTTGGAGTAGAGCATACGGTTGGGGTCGTCAAGGTCTTTGCCGGTAGCCAGACACAGCAGGTGGTCGTGGGCTTCGGCATTGTCCTGGTCGACAAAGTGGCAGTCGTTGGTGCAGACAAGTTTGATGCCATACTCCTTCGACAGCTCTATCAATTCCTTGTTGGCGCGCTGCTGCAACGGGAATGTTTCGCGGTTGGCACGCTGATGCGGGTCCTTCACCTCGTGACGTTGAAGTTCCAGATAATAGTCGTCGCCAAACACGCGCTTATACCATTCAATTGCTTCGCGCGCTCCTTGCATGTCGCCCTTCAGAATCTTGGCGGGCACTTCGCCGGCAATACATGCCGAGCATACAATAAGGTCTTCGTGATATCGCTCCAAGTCCTCGCGGTCGGTACGAGGACGCATATAATATCCATCCACCCATGCACGTGACACCAGCTTGATGAGGTTTTTGTAGCCGTTATAGTTCTTTGCGAGCACTATAAGGTGGTAGCCGCCCATATCGCCGCGGTCCTTTTCGCGGTCGCATTTGCGTCGGTGAGCCACATACATCTCGCATCCGAATATCGGCTTGAATGGTTCTTTGCCCTCGTCCTTCAGCTTGCCGTTTATCTTGTTGCAGTAGTTGAACAGCTCTTTCACGCCGAACATGTTGCCGTGGTCGGTTATGGCCATGCCGCGCATGCCGTTGGCTACCGCTTTATCCACAAGTTTCTGCACGGGCGATTGTCCGTCGAGTATGGAGTAATAGGTATGTACGTGTAGGTGAATGAAATCTTCCATGTTATTTTGATATTATCGGCGGCGGCTTTATTCGGGTCTGTTCTTATCCCAGCACCATCTTGCGTGCCAGCAGACAGGCTCCTATAATGCCTCCGCGTTCGTTGAGTTTTGACAGGCACAGGCGTGTGTCCTTGTTGACAAGATTGAGTGTATACTTGCGCACCGACACGTTGACAGCCTGCAGAAGGAAGTCGCCCGTGCGTGCCAGCAGTCCGCCTATGACTACCAGTTCGGGGTTGAACACATTGATAAGGTTGGCAACGGTCTCGCCGATAGCGTGTCCGATGTGCTCCACTACGTCTATGCTCAGCGGGTCTTCGGCGTTTACGGCATCGATGATGTCGTCGAGTGTGAAGTCATTGCCAACGCTCTTGGTCAGCGACGACGATTCGCCGGCATTGATGCGTTCGTGCATTATGCGGTAGAGAGCGCGTCCCGAAGCCTCGGTTTCGAGACATCCCTTCTTGCCGCAGTGGCAGAGTATCTCGTTGTTATATAAGTGCATGTGATCTATTTCGCCTGCAAATCCAGAGCGTCCGGTGTACAGTTCGCCGTTGACGATTATTCCGAGGCCAAGTCCCCAGCTTGCATTTACGAACAGAATGTCTCGTTCGCCGTTGACATTGCCTGCCATATATTCGCCATAAGCGTATGCTCTTGTGTCGTTTTCGATGCTTGCCGGATAGTTGAGCAGGTCGGAGAAGAGTGTAGTGAGGGGTTCTTCTGTGAAATTGTATATTGTGTGGCTGTATCCGCTCTTTGCGTTTACGCGTCCTGCTATGCTGAACAGCACGTTGAGAACCTTATCCTTGTTCACGTCCGACTTGTTGATAAACTGCTTAACGAGTTCGCACAGTTCCTTGACCGACTCCATTGTGTTGTCGATGCGGCATGGCTTGTCGTTCTCGATATTAACGAGGTCGCCTCGGAAATTGATCATTCCAAGATTGACAAAGCCTTCCTTAATCTCTACTCCGACAAAATAGCCTGAATCGGGATTGAGTCCGTAGAGTGTCGGATGGCGTCCTTCGCCGGTCTCCTGCTTTCCATACTCGTTGATATATCCCATGTTGAGCAGTTCGCCCAATGCCTTGGTAACGGTTGGAACGCTAAGATTCACTTCCTTGGCCAGCTCCTGTATGGTTGAGTTGCCGTTAGCAACGAAATAGTTGAGTATGCCTTTCTTGCATTGTCCGCTTTTGGTTTCGTTGTCTATCTTGAAATTGTTAAGCATAATAGATTGCAGGGTTTTAAGTTTGTTGTTTTCAAATTACTTGTTTGTCGAGCAATTCAACGTATGTTTCTATTGCGTCGTTAATCTCGTTGATGCGTATGTATTCGTCGGCAGAGTGGGAACGTGCCGAGTCTCCTGGACCAAGTTTTAATGACTGCCAAGGCATAAGAGCCTGGTCGCTAAGCGTCGGCGACCCGAAAGGAGTCTTGCCCATAGCCTTGAGTCGTTGTACTATTGGGTGGTCGACTGGTATGTGCGATGAGTGCAGGCGGTACGACCGCGCCTTACAGTCGCTCTGAATGTTCTTTGCAACGAATTCGCATACCTCCTCATTGGTGTAGAGCTCGTTGGTGCGCACATCCACTATGATATGGCATTCGTCAGGCACTACATTGTGTTGGGTGCCTGCATTGATGACTGTGGCGTTCATTATGGTAGGTCCGAGTAACGGACTGACGCGCTCAAAGCGGTAGTCGCGTATCCATACGAGGTCGTCGAGTGCTGCATACAGGGCGTTGATGCCTTCGCCACGTGCCGCATGTCCGCTCTTGCCGTGTGCCGTCAGATCGAGAACCATCAGTCCTTTTTCGGCAACAGCAGGTTGCATGCCAGTCGGTTCGCCCACTATAGCAACGTCGATGTGTGGCAACAGCGGTATTGCCCGGCTTATTCCGTCCTTGCCCGACACTTCCTCTTCTGCCGAAGCGAGATAAACGATGTTGTATTTTTGCTCCTGTCGGCATAGGATGCGCATTGTCTGCAAAAGCGATACGAGTCCGCCACCGCAGTCGTTGCTGCCCAATCCGTATAGAGTTCCGTCCTCAATGGTCGGTTCAAAGGGTTTTCGAGTCCACGAACTGACGGGTTTTACGGTGTCGATATGTGCGTTGAGCAGTAGGGTAGGCTTGTTTTCGTCAAACCATGGCGATACAGTCCACACGTTGTTAGCCTCGCGCCACGTCTTCATGCCGAGACTTTCGATGTATCCCTGCATGATGTCGGCTGCTGATTTCTCGTCCCTGCTTATTGACGGAGTTGCAATAAGTCGTTGCAGCAGTGCTACGGCTTCGTCTGTGTACTTGCTCATATCAGTTCTTTTCTTCTTCAAAATCCACGTATTCGCCTTCGTCTTTGGCAAATATCTTTCGTTTGGCTTGGCTTTCAGGGCGTTCGTCGTATACGTGTTCGTTTGTCGGTTGTGACTTGTTGGTGGAGCGTCTTGTAGACTTGGAATAGACCGTCTTGGTCATTTTCTTCACGCGTACATATAAATATAATATGATGCCGATGAAGAAGAAGGCGCTCAGCAGCAAGATGAGAAATATTGATTTCAGAAAGAGTCCTACAAATACCATTTTCTTTGTCTGTTTGAAGTTAATAAATATATTTGTGCCTCTCTTGAGCTTTTCCTGCCACTTATTGCTTGGCTTTGGTATTCATAGTGTTTGCTACAACCGATGTCAGGAAGTAGGCTGTTATGATAACCCAGAAGCTTTGCATTATGCCCAGCAATACAATCATGGCAGCCGAGAACACGATGAATGAATATCTAAGCTCGTTGCCTGCCCATCCCCAGTTCTTGAACTTGAGGGCGAACATCGGAATTTCGGCTATCAACAGCCAGCAGCTTACGCATATCATGGCGAGCATCGGCAATACCATTACTGTAGAACTCTCCAGAAAGTCTGGTTGCGACACAAGCAGCGAAGCCCAGAACAGCGCGTTGGCTGGTGTGGGCAGACCAATGAATGACGTTGTCTGTCGTGTGTCAAGATTGAATTTTGCCAATCGCAGTGCCGAGAAGGCAGCCATAACGAAGGCAAAGAATGGCACGTATGACGCGATAGAATCCATAAACGACGGATAGTCCATAACCGAAAGTTGTGTGAAAACCATTGCTGACGGTGCCACGCCGAACGTAACGTCGTCGGCCAAAGAGTCGAGTTCTTTGCCTATAGGCGAGCTTACGCCCAGCAGTCGGGCGCTCATTCCGTCGAAGAAGTCGAACACGGCTCCTTCTATAATCCATACGAGTGCCAGCTGGGCTTCGCCGCACAAGGCGAATAAGGTAGCTATGCAGCCCGATACGAGGTTGCCGCATGTCAGGGTGTTGGGTATCTTGCTTGTAATAAAGTTTGCCATATAGAGTTTTGAATTTTGAGTTTTGAATTTTGAATTTGTCGTCAATGGCAATTCCGAATCCTTCATTTACGAATTGTCAAATCCCTCTTGTTTCCTTTTTTCGGTATGCTTTAAATCCAAAATCGCGGCAATGCCGCGATTCTGTCATTGTTGTTCCGTATTGCTTTTGTTTGCCCAACTCTATTTGAGCTTTGCTATAACAGTCTGGTCGCCGGTAGTGGCTTGTCCCATCTTGACGCATATCTCGGTGCCGAGTGGCAGATAAACGTCAACGCGCGAACCGAACTTTATAAATCCGAGGTGCTCGTCGATGTAGCAATCCTCACCCTCCTTGGCGTATGTCACGATGCGTCGTGCCACGGCACCGGCTATCTGTCGGCACAGGATGTCGACACCATCGGGAGTTGTTATGACTACGTCGGCGTGCTCGTTCTCTTCGCTTGCCTTGGGCAACCAAGCCTTGTGGAAGTTGCCGTTGTGATGAGCTACGAGCTTGACGCGTCCGTCTACGGGGAACCAGTTGGCGTGTACATTGAACAGACTCATGAAAATGCTCACCATAATGCGGCGCTCGTGGAAGTAGGTGTCTTCGTCTACCTCTTCAATCACTACTATGCGACCGTCGGCCGGAGCCACTACTATCTTCTCGGTGTCTTCGCTTGGGAAGAATCTGATGGGGCATCGGAAGAAGTTGATTACAATTCCGTAGACTACAGCGAATATTACAGCGAAGCACCAGAACGGAGCTTTGTTGTCGCAGAAGCGCCACAACAGCAGAGCGATAGCTGCAATGAATATGAATCCGTATACGAGAGTGTCGGTTCCTTCACGGTGTAGGCGTATTTTCTTGAGTTTCTTTATTCTTTTAATCATTGTAAGTTATGGGGTTAGGCTGTATTTGGTTGTTGTTTTAATTTTGTTTTTACGTCATGTTGTATGTCCCGATAGAAATGTCAAGAAAACAGATGTATGCACGGACACAATTTATCTGTGCAAAGATAGTTACTTTTTGCGGAAATGACAAATATTTTAATGTTTCTTTAGGTTATGCCTATTACATTATAAAAAAAGCCCGTCATTCGATGACGAGCTCTACGGGGCAGTGGTCGCTGCCGTATATTTCTGTGTGTATTGCTGCCGATGTGATGCTGGCGCGCAGTCGTTCGGACACGATGAAGTAGTCGATACGCCATCCGGCGTTCTTCTCGCGTGCACGGAATCTGTACGACCACCACGAGTAGGTGGGGTCGTTGGGATGCAGCGAACGGAACGTATCGACGAATCCGTTGGCAAGGAATTGTGTCATCTTCTGGCGTTCCTCGTCGGTGAATCCGGCGTTCTTGCGGTTGGTCTTGGGATTCTTGAGGTCGATTTCCTCGTGTGCCACGTTCAGGTCGCCGCACAGAATGACTGGCTTCTTGGCATCAAGCTGCTTGATGTAGTTGAGGAAATCGTCCTCCCACTGCATGCGGTAATTGAGTCGGCGCAGTCCGTCCTGCGAGTTGGGTGTATAGCATGTGACGAGATAGAAGTCCTGCATCTCGAGTGTTATGACGCGTCCCTCGTGGTCATGCTCGTCGATTCCGATGCCGTAACTCACGCTTACGGGTGTGTGGCGTGTGTATATGGCTGTGCCCGAATAACCCTTCTTGTCGGCATAATTCCAATAAGAGTTGTAGCCTTCAAACTGCAAGTCGAGCTGTCCCGCCTGCATCTTGGTCTCTTGCAGACAGAAAAAGTCTGCGTCGAGCGTGCGGAAAGAGTCCTCAAACCCTTTCTGCACGCACGCACGCAGACCGTTAACGTTCCATGAAATGAATTTCATTTATGAGTATTTGCTTGTTAAAGTTGTAGCTGTAGCACAGCGTGTTGTGCCTTATTTTGCCAACAGGATGCCTACGCTATTGAAGTATGTTGACGGCACAGTATTCTGCGGGCTGAGCTTGTCGATGCAGATAGCAGACAGTGTGTACGATGCCTGAGCCTCACGGGTGCTTCTTGAGAATGCGCCTACGTTGTAGCTGTTGAATACAAAGTAAACCTTGTGGTCGCCTCCGTTAAAGTTTATTGTACGCTCGATTGTCAACGGCTGAAGCATAAACTGTATAACGCTCTCGCTTACCCATCCTGTTGAAGGGATAGCGTATAAAGCCTTTGCTGTAGTAAAGCCCTGTGGATGGTTGTCTTTCATAGCGCGGATAGCCTGATTGAGCGAGCGGTACTTCACGGCATCGTCGCCTGTAGCATCCTTGTTGACAATAATAGCGCTGTCGAGCATATATACCGGGAAGTTGTTGATTGTTATAGTAGAGTCTGATCCTATATACCAGCTGGCAGGAATAGAGTCGTACTTAACGAGAGTCCGCTGAGTTGTATAGGCTCTTGTGCCCTGCTGACGATAGAAGCGGATCTTGCCGGTCTGCGGACCTGCCATAATTTGCTGATATTGCTTCTGTGTAGCGTAGTCGAGAGAGTCGTCCTCGTTGTTGAGACATGATGTTACGCACATGGCAACGGCAATGAAGCCGACGAACGCCATGATAAAGTTTCTGAGATTCTTCATTTTGTTTGTTCTGTTTTTATTGTTTTTATATTCGTTGCAATGTTATAGCTTTACAGCCTATACATTATATATAATGCAGGCATCAGGTAAACATTGCACGGATAGTCTGCTTTTTTCAATATTTATTTTGTTTTTATCAGAACTTGTGCGAATTTGAGTTGATGAGGTTCATCAGTTCCTGGCGAGTCTTCGCCTGCTCGAAAGCGCCCGAGAAGTCGCTCGTCATGGTTATGGAGCTTTGCTTCTCCACGCCACGCATCTGCATGCACATGTGCTTAGCCTCAATCACTACCATCACTCCGAGGGGATGGAGTGTGTCCTCGATGCACTCGCGTATCTGCTGTGTCAGACGCTCCTGCACCTGCAGACGATGTGAGAATATGTCCACTACGCGTGCTATCTTGCTCAGTCCGGTGATGTAGCCGTTTGGGATATACGCCACGTGTGCCTTGCCGTAGAAGGGCAGCATGTGGTGTTCGCAAAGCGAAAACACGTCGATGTCCTTAACGAGTACCATCTGGTTGTAGTCTTCCTTGAAGAGTGCGTCGGTCAATACCTTGTGCGGATCTTGCGAGTAGCCGCGTGTGAGCACCTGCATAGCTTTGGCTACACGCATCGGTGTCTTCTGCAGTCCCTCGCGTTCAGGGTCTTCGCCGAGCAATGTCAGTACTTCTTTGTAGTGTGATGCGAGGTCGTCGAGACCCTCGCGGTATTCGGGAGTTATCATTTTGAGTTTTGAATTTTGAGTTTTGAATTTTGAATTGTTCTCGGCTTCGCCTGCGATTTTGAATTTTCCAATTTTGAATTGTTACCTTTGGCAATTTTGAGTTTTGAGTTTTGAGTTTTGAATTCTCAATTCAACATTGATTAATTCCTAATCGCAGGCGAAGCCGAGAATAATTCAAAACTCAAAATTCAAAACTCCTAATTCCTAATACGCCACTGTTATCTTTCCGCTTACGATGCAAGCCTGCTTGTATCCCATTTTCTTTACCTGTTGCAGTATGGCGTTGGCTTCTGCGTAGGTGCGGTAGTTGCCCATGCGGCATATCCATCGTGGCGAATAGAAGTGTACGTATATGGGTTGGCTTGGAAACGCCATTTTCATGGCATTGCCGGCGTTTTGTGCCTTTATTTTGTCGTTGCGCGAGTTGCCTCCGGCAAAAACCTGCACTCTATAGCCGTTCACCTTGTATGCGCGTCGCATCACCTTCTTGCGCATGTCGACCGTCGGTATCTCCATTTCGTTGTCGTTGTTGTCGGTCTTGTGTGTGTCGGCGTGCTGCTCGCTGGTAGCGTGCTGTTCACGATGGGCGTTGTTGGTGCTGTCGCCTTTATGTTGGTTGGCAGAGTGCTTTTGCTGCGTCTGCTCATGGTTGTTCTGCTTTTGGGTGGGGGCGTTGTCTGTCTTGTGTGTGTTATTGGGCGTAGTGTTGTCGTAGGCAGGTTTGCGTGCGCTCACGTTGGCGCCATTGACAAGCGTTTCTATTTCGCGGCTCTGTGTCAGGGTGACGTTGGCCTTGCCCTGCTGTTTCTGTTGCAGGTGTTGTGTGTAGGTTTGCGCCTGTGTGGCTGCACCTATGCATAATAGCAAGTTCAGAATGAATAGAAAGCGTTTCATATATATATTATAATGTGGAGCCGCCAACTTTGTGACGGCTCCACTGTTTTGAATTTGTCGTTTTGAGTCCGTATTACTTCTTCCAAGCGTCGATGATGCCCTTGAAGTCAGCGCACTTCAATGAAGCGCCACCGATAAGACCACCGTCGATGTTAGGCTTAGAGAAGAGCTCGGGAGCGTTGCTGGCCTTGCAGCTTCCACCGTAGAGGATAGAAGTGTTCTCGGCAGCCTCCTGGCCGTACTTCTCGGCAACGATTGAACGGATGTAAGCAAGCATCTCCTCAGCCTGGTCAGAAGTAGCAGTCATGCCGGTACCGATAGCCCAGATCGGCTCGTAAGCGATAACGATGTTCTTCCAAGCCTCTGCATCGAGGTGGAATACAGATCCCTCGAGCTCTGCCTTTACTACCTCGTTCTGCTTCTCTGCCTGACGCTCCTCGAGAGTCTCGCCGCAGCAGAAGAGAATCTTCAAGCCGTTAGCAAGTGCGAGGTCTACCTTCTCCTTCAAGATCTCAGCTGTCTCGCCGTAGTACTGACGACGCTCTGAGTGGCCGAGGATTACGTACTGAGCACCAGTGCTCTTAACCATTTCGGCTGAAACCTCGCCAGTGTAAGCGCCCTTAACTTTGTCAGCGCAGTTCTCGGCACCGAGAGCTACTACGTTCTGGTCGAGCACCTGAGCTACAGAAGCGAGGTGAATGAACGGAGTGCAGATGATAACTTCGCAGTTTGGCTTTTCAGCTACGAGTGCTTCGTTGATTTCCTTGGCGAGAGCTACGCCATCCTGCAGGTTAAGATTCATCTTCCAGTTACCTGCTACAATTTTCTTTCTCATTTTCTTTTTGTTTTTAAAGATTTGAAATATTTTGTTAGATTCTTTCTTTTCTTTGTTGCGCACCCACTTCGACCATGCCCAGAGGCGGTCGGCGATAGTCAGCAGCGTCAGAGGCAGCAGGAATGTGAGCAGCACCTTGATGAGTTTGCCGGTCACTCCGTCGTCAGGCTGTTGTCCTATGGGCAGCTGGTCGGGGCTTGCCGTGAGCTCGTCGGGGTCGGGCAGCTGGTTGTGGCTCCACTTTCCTATGACGGTAGCGTCCTTGAGGAGCAGCAGTCCGGGGTTGCTTCGTATTATGGTCTTGAGCGTTGTCTCGTCGGCATTGCAGAATGGGTATTCGGCTCCGGTAAGGTCGCGCCAGCGGTTGATGTCGTCATCGGTAGAAGCCGTCACGCAGTAGAAGGGTATGTTGTGCTCCGATGCGTATTCGTATATCTGGTCGATGTCGCCGAAGTTGCTGTCGTCGGCGTAGGCAAGCGATGGCGATATGAGCAGGAATGTGTATCCCTTGCGGCTCAGCACGTCGTCGGTTATGTCGTCGCCGGTCTCGGCGAGTGTCAGGCTGAAGTCGTGTATGGGCGGCTCGTAGCCCTGGCGTGTCTGAATGGTCTTCGAGTCGACAAACTCCCATGTAGAGTCGGGATAGTTGTCGAGTGTGAACTCGCGCGTCTGTCCGTTCTTCTTCAGTATGAACGTGGTCTCAAACTCCGGCTGCTCGGCTCCTTCGGGTATCTCCATGCCCTTCTTGATGTTGGCGCCGATGTGATACGGGCGGAAGTCGAAGGTGGGCAGGGCGTACAGGCAGTAGATGCTTGTGCATACGATGTACACCAGTGTGTAGTTGGTGACAATCCACTGGTTCGACTTGGATATTAGCCGTGCCATGTCCATTGGGCGCATTGCCGTGACAATGGCGGCTGCCAGCAGCACTATGTTCTTCAAAAGCGTTTCGCCGTTGGTGAGCTTTATGGCGTCGCCGAAGCATCCGCAGTCCTTCACGGGGTTGGCAATGAATATCCACACCGTGATGAGCGTCATCACCACCATCAATGCCGTCACCAGCTTTGACACCAGATGGCGCCGTATGGCAAACAGCATGAATATGCCGAGAGCGAACTCCGTCATGGCAAGCGTTATCGCTCCGGTGAGCGTAAGCCAGTCGGGAATGTATTCCGCCAGGTGCATGGCGGCGGCATAGTCCTTCAGCTTGTATTGTGTGCCGAGCGGGTCGATGGCCTTGACGTATCCCGACAGGATGAACGTAAGGGCGAGCAGCAGTCGGCACAGGTTTACAGCGAATATTCTGAGTTTTGCCATTTCTTGAATGTGGTTTGTTGTATCGGCTTACAGAATGCGTGTCACGGCATTATTCGTCGTCCGCAGTCTTTATGGCTCCGAAGCATGCATAGTTGATGATGTCCATATAGTTGGCGTCGATGCCTTCGGAGACGAGTGTGTTGCCGTTGATGTTTTCTATTTCCTTGACGCGTTGTATCTTGGTCAGTATGAAGTCGGTGTAGCTGCTCACGCGCATGTCGCGCCATGCCTCGGCATAGTCGTGGTTCTTGCGCAGCATCAGTTCCAGACACTCCTGGGCGTGCTCGTCGTACATAGCCATAGCCTCGTCGGGCGTAGTGTCCACCGTGTCGGTGAATCCGTTCTTGAGCTGTATGAGTCCTATGATGCCATAGTTTATCAAAGCGATAAACTCCGGGCGTATGCCTTCGCCTACGAGCGTAGTGCCGGTGATTTCGATAGAGCGTATGCGCTTTGCCTTGATGAAGAGCTGGTCGGTAAGCGACGACGGGCGCAATATGCGCCACGATGCCCCATAGTCGTGCAGTTTCTTGCCGAATAACGTCCGGCACTCCTGCATCACGCTTTTGAATTGTTCTTCTGTCTTTGTCATGTCTGTTAATAAGTCGGCACAAAAATACAAAAAACCTGTCAAATAAACAAGTTTATCGCCTGCTATTGTTTCTGCCTTAGGTGTATCATCCTCACCACGCCGCACATTGCTTCGTAGCGTGCCTGCAGCGAGTCGCGCTTCACGGCGAGCATGTTGCGTGTCAGGCGGTCGGTAGCTTCGTTGAGCTGTCGGGTCACTTCCTGCAGGCGCAGGTCGGTGCTTGCCACGTCGTTCTGCGCCATTGCGAGCGATGCCTTCTGCCATACGGCAAGAGCCTTGCGTCGCGATTCTATCGCCATAGGATAGCGTTCGCGCAGCACGGTAATCGAGTCGAGAGTCTCCTTGTACTTGCCCTTGGCGTAGAGTGAGTCAATCTGGGCGAGCAGATCCTGCGCCTTCTCGTCGTCGGTCTTAGCGCATGCCGTGAAGAGCAGCAGCGTGATGGTCGTTAATAATATGTACTTCATTGCGTCGGCAAAATTACTACTTTATGACGCAACGTGCAAACAATCAAGTTTTTTTAACAGCGCGCGTACCACTTTATAATGCTTTTCTTCACCCCGTGACACGCACGTCGCGCAAAAGGACTCGTTTTGCCCTTCAAAAGGAGTCCTTTTACTCACCAAAAGGAGTCCTTTTGCAGTCCAAAAGGAGCCCTTTTGCAACCCAAAAGGACTACATTTTTTAGCACAACCGCAAAAAATGCATAAAAACCCCGTAAAACGGCACTAATTGAGAAATAATATGTATGAAAAAGTACGTCTATTTCATTTAGATTTCATAACTTTGCCACATAATGATACAGTATTTACACAGAATCTTTATATCACGATTATAAAACCTAAAAACAACAATATATGTCTAACTCAAACTTTTTTAGCAAGACATCTTTGCTAAAGAACGTTGCAACACCGTTGCTCTCGGTATTCGCAACAACTGCTGCCGCCCAACAGCGGCCCAATATAGTATATGTATTCCCCGACCAGATGCGCAACTACGCAATGGAATTCTGGGGACAGCCCGGTTTTGAGGGATGCATCAACTCGCAGAACGACCCCGTACATACACCCAATATCAACCGCTTTGCACGCGAATCGGTAGTGCTCACATCGGCTCAGAGCAACTGTCCGTTGAGCAGTCCGCACCGCGGATCGCTACTTACCGGCATGTATCCCAACAAGAGCGGTGTGCCACTCAACTGCAACTCAAACCGACCCATATCTTCCTGGCTCACCGACCCCGTAAGCTGGAGCGACGTGATGAGCCGCGCCGGATACGACTGTGGCTACATTGGCAAGCTGCACGTGCAGTTCCCCACCAAGAACTCGCCGCAGAACCCCGGCGAATACGTAGAGACACAGCGCCCCGTGTGGGATGCCTACACCGAGCCGCAGCAGCGTCACGGATTCAACTATTGGCTGTCGTACGGCACATTCGACGAGCACAAGAACCCACACTACTGGGACAATAACGGCAACAGACACGAGCCGCACGAGTGGTCGCCCATTTACGAGGCCAAGCACGCCGTAAGCTACATACTCAACCGCAACGGCGAGCGCGACTCCAAAAAGCCTTTCTTCCTCATGGTGGGCATGAACCCGCCCCACAGCCCCTACCGTTCGCTCACCGACTGTATGGAGGAAGACTATAATCTGTATGCCAAGCAGCCGCTCGACCAGCTCCTTGTGCGCAAGAATGCAGGACGCGAAATGGCTAAGGCAGAGTCAGTACGCTACTATTTCGCATCGGTTACGGGCGTTGACCGCGCTTTCGGAATGATACTCGACGCTCTGCGCGAGGCAGGACTCGACGACAATACAATCGTAGTGTTCACGTCCGACCACGGCGAGACAATGTGCTCGCAGAACACCGACGACCCGAAGAACTCGCCGTATTCAGAGTCTATGAACGTGCCCTTTATAGTAAGGTATAAGGGACATCTCACTCCGCGTACCGACGACCTGCTGCTTTCGTCGCCCGACATCATGCCGACAATGCTCGGACTTGTAGGGCTGCACGACCAGATACCCTCTGTTACGCAGGGCAAGGACTACTCGAGCCTCTTCCTCGACCCCACATCCAAGACCGTCAAGCGCCCCGACGCAGCTCTGTACATACAGAATCTCGACGGCGACAAGGACAAGGACGGACTCGTTGTCAACTACTTCCCGTCGGCACGCGGACTCAAGACCCATCGCTACACGATGGCAATATATATCACACGCGACTACAAGCGCAAGGAAATTCTGCTCTTCGACGACCAGAACGACCCCTATCAGCTCAACAACATAGCCAACAAGCCCGAAAACCGTAAGCTCATCAAGCAGCTGACAAAGCGTATGGGTCAAATTTTGTACGAAATTGAAGATCCATGGGCAACTGAAGGCATTCTGGCTAAGGTAGCCGTTAAATGATTGTTAAATAAGACATAATGAACAAGTAAGGACACCTTTCGGACGAAAATGTACTGTCCGATCGGTGTTTTACAAGTAACTTTGCATCGAAATCATAAAGCACACACAAGTAGATTTATATCAAATTATTGATTAGATGCTAAAAGTTAAAAATGTCGACTTTAATTAATGGATTCCTTTTCCTTCCCAAGTTGTTGGGAGGTGCCGGTCGCCGTAAGCGGCCGGCAAGGATAACATACTACAATAACAAAAACTAAAAAAGAGAAATAGGGATTTTTTGTATTAAATGGTTTATTTATAATTAGTTTATATTTAGGGTATATGGTAAATGTGTATTACAACCCTAAGTTAAAAGTTGATGTTAGAAAACTCCTTTTTCGAGATTGCTCCATGTGATATGGCGCAATCTCTTTTTTTTTATGTACATGTACGAAATTCGTATGCGGTTTGTACGTTTTTATACCCGAATATTATTTGTTTGCCGTAATTTTGTAAACTGAGACGTACTATTATAGATAATAAATGTATAACAGTTATTAAATCTATCGGAAAACCAAAACACGATATTCTTTAATAGAATAATTATTTGTATATTTGAAGACGCTATCAAGCTAACTTCAGATGTTTAAATAAAAAGTGCTTCACGTTTAAGCGATATCTATTACATATTAATATATAGGAAATGATACGGAAAATAAAGTATGCGTTCATGCTGCTCCTTGCATTGGCGCAAGGCGTTGACAGTATGGCCGACGTGGTGCTCACCGTGAAAAACAGCGGACAAGAGCAGCGACTTGAGGTGGCTGAATTCGATGCCAACGAAGTTTGGAAAGCTCTCGGAGTAGCACAAGGCACCCCCGTGAGAGTGTTGAATCCCTATGGATTACCGGAGGCTTGTCAGATCACACACGACAACAAACTACTTGTAGAGACTACTGTCATACCCGGAGGTACAGCCAAGTTCTATGTCAAACCGGGCACACCAGACCCTACACAGAGCTTTGCCGAGGGAAAACTGTATCCCTGGCGAGTTGACGACTTTGTATGGGAGAACGACCGTTGCTCTTATCGAGCTTACGGACCCGCCCTGCAGCGCACCGGAGAGAAGGCTTTTGGCATGGATGTGTGGCTCAAGAGCACTCCATACCCTGACGTAGAGAAACGCTATGCGGTTGTTTACAACGGCCATCGCATCTCGTCGCAGATGCGCAAGGACGGCCGCAAGCAGGAAGCCGACTCGCTCGACCAGACCGTTTCGCTGCATCTCGACCACGGCACAGGTCTCGACTGCTACAACGTAGGTCCCAGTTTGGGATGCGGAACGCCCGCCATCATGCTCGGCGACAGCATCGTCATGCCATATTGCTTCAAGGAATACCGCGTATTGGACAACGGTCCGCTGCGCTTTACGCTCGAACTGGTGTACAATACCGAGAAGATTGACGGACAGAACGTGACCGAACATCGCATAATAAGCCTCGACAAGTGGTCGTTCTTCAACAAGATGACCGTATGGTACGACGGACTGAAGAAGCCTATGGACGTCTGCGGCGGCGTAGTGGTACACACCGAGAAGGCATCCGACCTCAAACTCGCCCCAAACTATGTAGCCTATACCGACCCCACCGACTCGGCAGAGCGCCATCAGTTTGAAATCTACGTGGCAGCACTCTTCCCCAACGGTGCCGATGCCACCCAACTCGTGCGCGACCCGTGGCACCATAAGGCCGGCATCGTAGGTAACGCAGTGGGCGTAAAGCGTGGCGTAAAGAACAATGAACGCTTCACCTACTACTTCGGAGCATCATGGTGCAAGAGCGGAACTCCCAACCAGCGTGTGTGGTACATGCAGATTGAGGACTTCATCAGCAACCTGAAGCAGCCCCTGCAGACAGCCGTAACTGTTAAGTAAGACTATAGTAAATGTCATGTAAGACTATACCATTCTTATATCAGTAGGTTTTAAAGACTCGTATACTCATTAACTAAAGAAATTAACGCATATTAAAATGGCAAAAATTATTACTCTTGGCGAGATCATGCTCCGCCTTTCGCCCAATGGCAACGACCGTTTCATCCAGTCAGAAATGTTCCGTATCATCCCTGGTGGTGGTGAGGCTAACGTGGCTGTAAGTGTGGCCAATTATGGACACGAAGCTTACTTCGTGAGCAAACTTCCGAAGCACGACATCGGACAGATTGCAGTCAACGCATTGCGCCGCTATGGTGTAGACACACGTTTCATCGCCCGCGGTGGCGATCGTGTCGGTTTGTACTATGCAGAGACCGGTGCTTCAATGCGTCCGTCAAAGGTTATCTACGACCGTGCACACTCTTCAATCGTCGAGGCTAATCCTGAGGATTTCGACTTCGATGCTATCATGGAGGGCGCACAGTGGTTCCACTGGAGCGGCATCACTCCTGCCATCAGCGACAAGGCGGCTGAGCTCACCCGTTTGGCTTGCGAGGCAGCCAAACGCCACGGTGTTACAGTGAGCGTTGACCTCAACTTCCGCAAGAAACTTTGGACTTCAGAGAAGGCAATCTCGGTTATGCGCCCGTTGATGCAGTATGTTGACGTCTGCATCGGCAACGAGGAGGACGCACAGCTTTGTCTCGGCTTCAAGCCCGATGCTGACGTTGAGGGTGGCCAAACCGACGCAAGCGGCTATCACAAGATTTTCGAGCAGATGCAGAAGGAGTTCGGCTTCAAGTACGTTGTTTCTACATTGCGCGAGAGTTTCTCGGCAACTCACAACGGATGGAAGGCTCTTATCTACAACGGCAAGGAGTTCTACGAGAGCCGTCGTTACGACATCATGCCTATCATCGACCGCGTTGGCGGTGGCGACTCATTCTCTGGTGGCCTCATCCACGGCTTGCTCACCAAGCCGACTCAGGGCGAAGCTCTCGAGTTTGCAGTAGCTGCTTCGGCTCTGAAGCACACTATCAACGGCGACTTCAACCTTGTTTCAGTTGACGAGGTAGAGGCTCTTGCTGCCGGCAACGCTAACGGTAGAGTACAGCGATAAAAACAAGTAGCCCCATAAAGCCCCAAAAAGCCCCACCCCCTGCCCCTCCCCCGTAGGGAGGGGAGTGATGTGCATTTCTTGCTATCATATTATTATATAGGGTGGAGTGTTACAAACTATTTTATTTAAAATCTTTAAGTAGCCCAATATACCACTCCCCTCCCTACGGGGGAGGGGCTGGGGGTAGGGCTTCCAATTATACTTTAATTATGGCAAAATTCAACAAACAGCAGGTACTTGCTAAGATTACCGGAACCGGTATGGTACCTGTATTCTACAGCAACGACGTAGAGATAGCAAAGAATATAGTAAAGGCATGCTACGAGGGTGGCGTGCGCGCATTCGAGTTTACCAACCGTGGCGACTTCGCACACGAAGTGTTTGCCGAGGTGGTTAAGTTTGCAGCCAAGGAATGTCCAGAGATGGCTATGGGTGTAGGTTCTGTAGTTGACGCTCCTACAGCATCGCTCTACATTCAGCTTGGTGCTTGCTTCGTAGTAGGCCCGTTGTTCAACCCCGATGTTGCCAAGGTGTGCAACCGCCGACTCATTCCCTACACACCGGGTTGCGGTTCGGTGACAGAGGTTGGCATGGCTCAGGAAGTAGGATGCGACCTTTGCAAGGTATTCCCGGGCGACGTTCTCGGTCCTAACTTCGTTAAGGGCTTGAAGGCTCCGATGCCTTGGTCGCTCATTATGGTCACCGGTGGTGTTTCGCCCGACGCTGACAACATCGCTTCATGGATCAAGGCTGGCGCCAACTGCGTAGGCATGGGCTCTAAGCTGTTCCCGAAGGCTACTATCGCTGCAGGCGACTGGAAGGCCGTTAGCGACAAGTGCCGCGAGTCGTTGGAATATGTTGCCAAGGCACGCGAGTCGAAGTAGAATATATAGCAAATACCCCTTCCCAACCGTAATCAGTCGGGTAGGGGTATTGCAGTAGTACTATAATCTTTCCTTATAATAACATTAAATGGATCAAGTTTTCAGTTACATAATTAGTCTTGGTGCATCGGTGATGATGCCTATACTGTTTACCGTCATCGGTCTTGGCATCGGCATGAAGTTCGGCAAGGCATTTAAGTCGGGTCTTTATGTCGGTGTGGGTTTCGTTGGTTTGGGAGTTGTTACAGCATTGCTTACCTCCAACTTCAACGATCCGCTCAAGGGCATCTCCGAAATCTATCATTTGCAGCTCAACGTGTTTGACATGGGTTGGCCTGCTGCTGCCGCTGTGGCTTACAACACCGCAGTCGGTGCGCTCATCATCCCCATCTGTCTTGGCGTGAACTTCCTCATGCTCATCACCAAGACCACTCGTACTGTCAATATCGACCTTTGGAACTACTGGCACTTTGCATTCATCGGTGCGGTTGTCTACTTCGTGATGGGCGAGAGCCTGTTGTGGGGCTACTTCGCAGCCATCATCTGCTACATCAACACACTTGTATGTGCCGACCTCACAGCAGAGAAGTTCCAGAAGCATTACGACCTCGAAGGCATCTCTATTCCGCAGCCTTTCTGCCAGAGCTTCATGCCTTTTGCCATCATCTTCAACAAGGCTCTCGACAGCATTCCGGGCTTCTCTAAGCTCGACATCGACGCTGAGGGCATGAAGAAGAAGTTTGGTGTGCTCGGCGAACCGCTCGTATTGGGTGTCATCGTAGGTATGCTCATCGGTTGGGCAGCACAGCTTGACATCAAGAAAGTGCTCTTCCTCGGCGTTACAATGGGTGCCGTTATGGAGCTTATCCCACGTATCACATCACTCTTCATTGAGGGATTGAAGCCTATTTCGGAGAAGACACAGGAACTGGTTAAGTCGAAGTTCAACGGCAAGAAGGTGTATATCGGTATGAGCCCCGCTCTCGTTATCGGCCATCCTACCACACTCGTGGCTTCGGTCATCCTCATCCCCGTTATCCTTGCATTGGCAGTGTTCCTCCCGGGTAACCAGTTCCTTCCGTTGGCATCGCTTGCCGGAATGTTCTATCTGTTCCCGATGGTTCTACCTTTCACAAAGGGCAACGTTGTGAAGACCCTCATCATCGGTCTTGTAACACTCATCATCGGTCTGTACTTTGTAACGGATATGGCTCCCGACTTCACCATGGCAGCCAATCAGGTATATGCTGCCACTGGCGACGCTACCGCTCATATCCCAGAAGGATTCTCGGGTGGTGCACTCGACTTTGCTGCTTCATCATTCGGATGGATCATCTACAAGCTCTCGTGCCATGTCAAGTATGTTGGCCCGGCTATCCTTGTAGCCATCACATTGGGCATGATGTGGTACAACCGCACTCGCATCGTTAAGGATGTGACACGCAAGTAAATCTAAAAAACAAACAATAGATAAATGAAGAAATTATTCATCACAGCAGCCGTTGCCCTCATGTCAATGTCGGCAATGGCACAGAATGTAAACTATCAGGTACGTTGGGCGAATCATCCGGAGGATGCCAAGCACTACACAACTGATCGTTTGCGCAAGGAGTTCTTGGTAGAGAAGGTATTCGCTCCCAACGAAGTTAACTGGACATACACTATGTACGACCGCTTCCTCATAGGCGGTGCAGAGCCGGTTGACGCTCCTATCAAGATTGAACCAATCGAGCCGCTGCTCGCCAAGACATTCCTTGAGAACCGTGAGATGGGTATCATCAACATCGGCGGACCTGGTGTTGTAACCGTAGACGGCAAGAAGTATGACCTCAACTTCCAGGAGGGCATCTACGTAGGACGCTCTACCGAGAAGAATCCTAACAACATCACACTCTCAAGCAAGGACCCCAAGAATCCTGCCAAGTTCTATATGAACAGTGCTACAGCTCACACTTCATTCCCCACAAAGCTCGTCACACTGAAGGAAGCCAAGAACATCAAGGCTGGTTCGCTCGCTGAGAGCAACGACCGTGTTATACATCAGCTCATCATCAACGGTGTTGCAGGTGTACGCACATGCCAGTTGCAGATGGGTGTGACCGAGTTGAAGACCGGTTCGGTATGGAACACAATGCCGGCTCACACACACATGCGCCGCATGGAGACCTATCTCTACTTCAACGTACCCGAAGGTCAGCGCATTTGTCACATTATGGGTGAGCCACAGGAGACCCGTCCGATGTGGCTGAACAACGAGCAGGCTGTCATCTCTCCACAATGGTCGGTTCACTGCGCTGCCGGTACCAGCAACTATACATTCATCTGGGGTATGGCAGGCGAGAACCTCGACTACGGCGATATGCAGAAAATCCAGACAACTGACTTGAAATAAAACTAAAAGTAACAACAATGGACAAAATGTTTTCACTTGAGGGTAAGGTAGCCCTCGTTACTGGAGCAGCCTACGGCATCGGTTTTGCTATGGCTGAAGCTCTGTACAATGCAGGCGCAAAGATTGCGTTCAACTGCCGTTCACAGCACCACATGGATCAGGCTCTTGCCGACTATAAGGCTAAGGGCATTGAGGCTCATGGATATATCTGCGACGTTACCGACGAAGAGCAGGTAAAGGCTATGGTAGCCGACATCAATAAGGAACTCGGTGTTATTGATATTCTCGTTAACAACGCTGGTATCATCAAGCGTATTCCTATGACTGAGATGTCGGTAGAGGACTTCCGTCAGGTTGTCGACATCGACCTCAACGCTCCGTTCATCGTTTCTAAGGCTGTCATTCCTGGCATGAAGGAGAAGGGACACGGCAAGATTATCAACATCTGCTCAATGATGTCAGAGCTTGGTCGTGAGACTGTTTCGGCATACGCAGCTGCCAAGGGTGGCTTGAAGATGCTCACACGCAACATCTGTTCAGAGTTCGGCGAATACAACATACAGTGCAATGGTATCGGTCCGGGCTACATTGCTACTCCTCAGACTGCTCCTTTGCGCGAGCGTCAGGCTGACGGCTCACGTCATCCGTTCGACAGTTTCATCGTAGCTAAGACTCCTGCTGCACGTTGGGGTACTCCCGAGGACTTGATGGGTCCAGTTGTTTTCCTCGCAAGCGATGCCTCTAACTTCGTTAACGGTCATATTCTTTACGTTGACGGTGGTATCTTGGCTTACATCGGCAAGCAGCCTTAATCGTCAGACTTTATATACAAAAATAGCCCAGGGCAATATGCTCTGGGCTATTTTTGTATATTACTTGTTGTCTTGTAATGATAAATATATATGTATCGAAATGTCGGATTAACCTTATTTCAATGCGAATCTGCCCTTAAGGGTAATGTTGTCGGATGCGTTACCTATAAGTGCTTCAAATTCTCCGTTGTCCGATTTCCATGCGCTTGTGGCTTCGTCGTAGTAGGCGAGGGCAGAGTTGTCGATTGTTATGTCTACATCCTGCTGTTCGCCAGCGTCCAGCCATACCTTCTTGAAGCCCTTTAGCTCCTTGACGGGACGGTCAATGGTCGACTTTATGTCCTTGATGTACAGCTGTACAGTCTCCGCACCACGTCTTGTTCCGGTATTCTTTACCGTTACGGTGAATGTAAGTTTGCCGTCGCGGGTCATTTCCTTCGACGAGAGGCGCAGGTTGCTGATGCTGAACGTAGTGTAGCTCAGTCCGTGACCGAATGCAAACGTAGGTTTGATGTTGTGCTTGTCGGTCCAGCGGTAGCCTACGTATATGCCTTCCTTGTATTCCTCGTCAATCACTTTGTCAGATCCTACAGCCTTGTCGTTGGTGTTGCGCCATGTACCGGGATAGGTTTTCAGGGCGTGAGCGCCACAGTCGTTGAGGCTTGCATACCATGTGAAGGGCAGTTTGCCGCTCGGATTGGCGTCGCCTGCAAGCACGTCGGCAATGGCATTGCCTGCTTCCGAACCGATAAACCAGCTCTGCACGATTGCTTCCACCTTGTTTTTCCATGGCATGGCAACGGCGTTGCCCGACACGTTGACGTATATAAGGCGGTCGGTTACTTTTGCAAGAGCCTCAATGAGGCGGTCCTGTTCGTACGGCAATCCATATTGCTTGCGGTCGTGTCCCTCGCAGTCCTGATAGCCAGCCTTGTTGAGTCCGCCAATCATAATGACGTAGTCGGCATTCTTGGCTTTCTCTACAGCCTCGGCTATAAGTGTCTTTGCCGAGCGTTTGTCGTTCAGGTTCTGACCAGTCTTCACTCCGTCGAATTCGCCCGTAACGTCACCCACGTATCCACGTGCATATTCTATCTCAGCTGTATTGCAGAATTTGGCTCGCAATCCGTCTATAGGAAGAATCTCGTGCTGCACTTTAAGTGACGACGAACCTCCGCCTACGGTCATCATCTTAATGGCATTCTCGCCGACAATGAGTATTCGCTTTGCCTTGTTGCGGTCGATGGGCAGTACATTGTTGCGGTTCTGAAGCAGCACAATGCCCTCATTGGCTATCTGTCGGGCAGCCTCGTAGTGCGACTCCGAGCATAGGAAACCGTGAGGACGCTGTCGGTTCATTGTAGTACGATAGAACAGACGCAGCACGCGGCGCACCTTGTCGTCGAGTTCGCGTGTGGTATATTTGCCGCTCTTTATACCTTGTATATATGGTGTGGCAAGATAGTATAAGTCGTAGGCGTTGCTTCTGTTGGTCGACATACCGTTGGTCCATGTTCCGAATTCCATGTCAAGACCGTTCTTTACGGCCTGGTCGGTGTCGTGACAACCTCCCCAGTCGCTCACTACCACGCCGTCGAAAGCCCAGTCGCCCTTCAATATTCTTTTGAGCGTGTACTGGTTGTGACAGTTGTGCTGGTTTTTATAGAGATTGTATGCGCCCATTATCGCCCACGCCTTGCCTTGTTCTACGGCAGCCTTGAATGCCGGCAGATATATTTCGTGCAGGGCGCGGTCGCTCACTACGACATTCACTTGATGGCGATATTCCTCGTCGTTGTTCAGGCAGTAGTGCTTGACACATGCCGAAACACCCATCGATTGCAGTCCCTGTACGTAAGGCACCACCATTGTAGATGTCAGATAAGGGTCTTCGCCCATATATTCGAAGTTGCGTCCGGCAAGCGGAGTGCGGTTGATGTTCACTCCCGGACCGAGTATCATGTCCTTGCCACGATACAGGGCTTCCTCGCCAAGGCTCTTGCCGTAGAGCATGGAGAGGCTTGGATTCCATGTTGCAGCAAGACATGTGAGTGCGGGGAAGGCAACGCACGAGTCGTTTGACTGTCCCGCTTGCCTCCATTCGTCCCATAAAACGTCGGGTCTGACACCGTGAGGACCGTCGTCTGTCCAGAAGTCGGGAAATCCCAAGCGTGGTATTCCAGCCGATGAGAATTTGCTCTGCGCATGTATTACACGTATTTTCTCTTGAAGAGTCATTCGGGCTAAAGCGTCGTCGATGCGCTGCTCAATAGGCTTTGTATCGTCAAGATATACGGGAGTCTGCTGAGCGCTTGCTGTCATGGCACACATGGCAAGCAGCCAAGATGTTAGGATATGCTTCATGATGATAAATGTATTGTTTTGGTTATCATCTGCAAATTTAGTGTATGATTGTCAATTGGCAAAGCCGAAATGAACTTTATGACTTATTTATTTCGAAATAAGCAGCTTTGCAATAGGTTGAACACATAAATCCTTGTCGTTTTTGGTTATTCTTATTAACTTTGCATACAAACTATTTTAGTTAGAAAAACTGATCTAAACAAATCAACAATTTATGCATTCAAGAAGAAACAAAGGTAAGTTGTTGCGCCAGTTGCGCGACTATGGTATCATTACCATTGCCATGATGTTGGGTGTTATAGGCTTAAACCTGTTCCTTTTGCCCCACGAAATCACTACGGGCGGCATCATCGGTGTGGCATCGATAGTGTATTGGGGTACGGGAATACCCGTTCAGGACACCTTCTTTGCGCTCAACGCAGTACTGCTTATCGTGGCTCTGAAGGTGCTGGGATGGCATTTCTGTGCCAAGACCATATATGGAGTGGTGGTGTTCACGCTTGCCTCCACTATACTGCAGAGCATTATGCCGCCCGACTTGCATCTGCTTGCCGACCAGAAGTTCATGGCGTGTATGGTAGGAGCTGTGTTCTTGGGCACCAGCGTGGGATTGGGTCTTTCGGCAGGAGGGTCTACCGGAGGATCGGATGTCATAGCCGCTATGGTGCATAAGTATCGTGACGTGTCGCTCGGTCATATCATCCTGTTATGCGATCTCACCATCATTACCTCTTCGTATGTGGTGCTGCGCGACTGGGAGAAGGTGCTTTATGGCTACGTATTGCTGTTTGTCATCTCGTTTGTAGTCGACCATTTGGTCAACTCTTTACGCCAAAGCGTGCAGTTCTTTATCATCTCCGACAAGTATCAGGAGATAGGCGAGGCGATAAACCAGATAGCCGACCGTGGCTGCTCTATGCTCAACGGCAACGGCTTCTATACCAAGAAGGACATAAAGGTGATATTCTGCATAGCCAAAAAGAGCGAGTCGAACTTCATCTTCGAGCTGATTGACGAAATCGATCCGCACGCCTTTGTTGCGCAGTCGGCTGTGGTAGGAGTGTACGGACGTGGCTTCGACCACGTGAAGTCGCACCACAAGCTCAATCTGAAAGAACTTCGTGAGAAGATGATTCAAGATAAAGAATAACAAAAAGCTTGCAGATAAGTACGCTTATCTGCAAGCTTTATTAATTATGTGCGGTTATATAACATACAACGGAACACAGAAAAGTTGTTCTTGTTGTTTATAGGGAAGCATAGATAATCTTACTGCTTGTAAGTCTGGGTTGGCTTTGAGAAGGGACATTAGTGAGTTTGCCCTTACATTACCCTCTGCCTTTACTTCAATAGGCAACAGCTTCCCATTATATTGTATTACAAAATCTAATTCCAAGCGTGAATCATCTGTCTTATGATAATATATCGGTGAGATGTTTCGGCTCTTCATTTCCTGCAATACATATTCTTCAGTCATTCCTCCTTTATATTCAGAGAAGATTTGATTATTAATAAGAATCTGTGCAGGGTCAACATTGACCATCGCTCCCAATAATCCTATATCCAACAGATATAGTTTGAATACAGAAAAATCTTCATAAATATCCAAGGGCAGAGCAGGTTTTGTACATCTTGATACCTTATAGAGAAGACCTGAATCAACTAACCATTCTATGGCAATCTCAAAGTCTTTAGCTCTTGCACCTTGTCGAAGTGCACCATATATGAATTTCTTGTTGTCCTTGAATAGTTGGGATGGAATACTCCTCCATACCATTTTTATTCGTTCTATTTGTTCTTTGGGCGAATGTTTTGAGAAATCACGCTCATAGCCTTTAAGTATCTCCTTTTGTATTCTTCTTACTTCTTTAAGTGCTCCAGATTCAACATATTCCTTCACAGCTTCAGGCATGCCTCCAACGTAATAATATTGACGAAGAAGATCTATGTATTTTTCGTGCAGTAAGTTGGTTATTTCAAAGTTCTTTTCTTCCAAAAGTTTATAACATTGTTTCTCGCCTTTGGCTAAAAGAAATTCTCCATAACTCATTGGGTACATGTCTATTTCATTCACTTTGCCTACTGGATATGAAACATTATGATGTAATGAGATACCTAATAAGGAACCAGCTACTGCAATATGATATTCCGGAGCATTCTCGCAGAAATACTTCAAGGCTTCAATGGCTTCTGGTATTTCCTGCACTTCATCCAAGATGATGAGTGTATCTTCTGGAGTAATGTCGACATGGATAATGGCGCTGAGAGAAAGTAAAATCCTCTCAACGTTGAAATCTTGTTTGAAAACTTGTTCAACAAGTTTGTTTTTGCGGCATATAATATATGCTTCCTTGGCGTATTCGCGTTTGGCAAACTCGCGTAAAGCCCAAGTCTTTCCTACTTGTCTCGCTCCATTTACAATAAGAGGTTTTCTGTCTTTACGCTCTTTCCATTCTTTAAGTTGCTGTAATACATGTCTTTCCATAATGGTGCTAACATTTTCCTGCACATAAAAATGATGTTTGAATACATTTTTCTGCACATAATTTGTGTGCTAAGATACATTTTTCTGCACATAATTTGTGTGCTAAGATACATTTTTCTGCATATAATTTACGTACAAAGATACATTTTTCTGCACATAAAACAGCCTCTCTTCTACATTTTTCTGCACTTATTTCTATAAACTTAACATTAGGGCATAAAAAAGGTGTGCCTCCCGACAAACCCGTTTTCAAAAATCTTAAAACTAACCTAAAACTAACCTTAAACCTTAAACTAACTAATAAACCATTAAAACATCTACTAAAACAATCTTTTTGCTTCGAAAGTGAATGATTAGCATACATTGCATGATTGAAAAACGCAAACATGCGTAGAAACACAAAAAAAGGACTTTACCGAAGTAAAGTCCTCTTTAGAGTCTTGTTTTGTGATCCGCATGGGGCTCGAACCCATGACCCCAACATTAAAAGTGTTGTGCTCTACCAGCTGAGCTAGCGGATCTCCGTGTTTGCCTTATGTTTCAAAAGCGAGTGCAAAGGTACGTACTTTTTTTGTATCTTGCAAATTTATAACCAAGAATATTTCGTTTTTTGCTCTTCACCCGATTTATTTCATTAATTTTGTAGTCTATATCAACTAATAGTATATGTACTAATAAGTAAAAAGAGTATATCGTAACAAATGAAGAGCATGTCGTAATAAATGAGTGTCATATATATAATAATGTATATGTCAATCATAATTCAAGGCTTGACAATTCGTAATTCAATAAATCAAAATGCGGCAAAGCCGCACCAATTCAAAACTCAAAATTCAAAATTCAAAACTCAATATGTGCTCCATCGAACGTCATCCCTTTAAGCCTTTTCTTCCCGAAGGCTGTCGCCTGTTGATGCTTGGCAGTTTTCCGCCAGCCGAGAAGCGCTGGTCTATGCGTTTCTATTATCCCAACTTCACCAACGATATGTGGCGAATCTTTGGTCTGTGTTTCTTTGCTGACAAGCTCCACTTTGTGGATGTTGAGCATAAGACATTCCGTTTGAATGAGATTATCGATTTTCTCACAGCCAAAGGCATTGGCATGTACGATACAGCTACGGCTGTGCGTAGGCTGAAGAATACTGCTGCCGACAAAGACCTGGAGGTGGTTGAGCCTACCGACCTTAAAGCTATGGTGTGCTCATTGCCATGTCTTGAAGCCATTGTGACAACGGGACAAAAAGCTACCGACGTGCTGCGCGAGTGTTTCGACATTAAAGACGAACCACGTGTAGGAGAATATGTGGAGTTTGAATTTGAAGGAAGAATGTTGAGGCTCTGGCGAATGCCAAGTAGCTCAAGGGCTTATCCGCTAAAGGTAGAGAAAAAGGCGGAATATTATGGGAGGTTGTTAGCCCTATAAAGCCCCCAAAAACCTACTAGCCCCACAAAGCCCCACCCCCGGCCCCTCCCTACGGGGGAG
>ULYE01020453.1_pt1 | contig 31637 bp, 21 predicted proteins | sample 1961921 | NCBI WGS metagenome assembly ULYE01 (sample SAMEA4835856, study PRJEB28245) | human gut metagenome | biome: gut microbiome; material: fecal sample | place: Denmark | collected 2008 | reverse complement strand
ATTGAAGAATGATGAGGTCTATGTAGTGGCGCAGGCGTATATGTTCCTGCTCATGCGTCAGTATGTAGTTGCGGTTGTTGGCATAGTCGTCGCGGCTCATCACAATGTAGTGGAAGAGACAGAACGGACTTGTGGCACAATCGGTGAGAACAATGGTGTTGCCTCTGTTGTCGGTGATATGCTCGCACTGGCGCAGCTGCCTTGTCAGACGTATGGTCAGAACCACTGTCATCGTGAATATAGCCACGGCACCTATTATATATATACAGGTCATAATGTCAGCCCAACTCCATACTGACTGTTCGCTTGCGTTGCCGGTTATCAGTACTTCAGGCAACTGCACCGCCTGCCGAACCATGTCTACTGTCGGATTTGTACCACCGGTGAAGTGAACCAATGGAATAGCAAACGACATAATCAGACATCCAAGTATTAATATTCGGTTGAGCCGATGAAAAGTCTCCTTTTCGAGCAATGGTATAATGCAGGTGTATAGCAGAGCCAATGCCATGGCTGATTTTATAATATAAGGTAGTATCATAGTTCTTATTGTTTTGAAATGTCTCTTTTCTCCGTTCCTTTGTCAATCAGACTTAGAATCTCCTCCAGTTCCTCGTCCGAGATGTTCTCTTCTTTCACAAAGAACGAAATGAGCGAGTGAAGACTGCCGCCAAAGAACGATTTCTTTACTTCCTTCATAGCATGGCGTGTATATTCAGCCCTTGTTATGAGGGGCGAGAACACGTAGGTTTTGCCACCGCCGTCACGCTTGTAGGAGCTGACGTACTGCTTGTGGGTGAGTATCTTCATAAACGTGGCGATAGTGGAGTAGGCGGGATGTGGCTCGGGATAAGCATCGATTATCTCGTGCGTAGTCATACCGCAACCCTTGTCCCACAGAATGTTCATTATCTGCATTTCGGCACGTGTCAATGTATTGAAATCTTTCATGTTTATATATGATTGAGGGGGGAGTATCTAATGTTTTAGATTTTCTATTGGCAAAGATACTTTAAATGCCTATTCGTTGGTTGCGGATACACACAAAAACTGTTTGCAAGATATTGATTTTAACGTATGTTGTTAGATATTAGTTTCGAATTATTAGATATTAACCGCAATTTTTTATATGTTCTGATTATTTTATTTACATTTGCAACATACAAAACCATAAAACATACTAATATGAAAGCATTAAGAACATTGACATCCGTTGTTTTCGCAATGATGGCATTCGCTGCCAATGCCCAGGAAGGCACATGGAATGGCGAACTTAACGTTATGGGAAACAAGGTGCCATTGGTATTTAATTTCTCTACTAACGGATGCACTATCGACTCGCCATCACAAGGAGTGAACGGCATTCAGGCAGAGAAGACCGTGAAGGATGACGGCACGATAAGCGTGAAAGTGGGGATGATAGGAGCTACCTTCGAAGGAAAGATGACTGACGGAGAGATAAAGGGAACGTACGTACAGAATTGTTTCCAATTGCCGCTGACTCTAAAACCTGGTAAACTGGTGGTGAAACGTCCACAAACTCCCGTTCCGCCATTCCCATACAAGGAAGAGGCTGTGAGCTTCACAAATGCACAATATACATTTAACGGAACACTTACATTGCCAGAGAACTACTCGAAGAACACTCCTGTGGTGCTTATGGTGACTGGTAGCGGACAACAGGATCGCGACGAAGAACTATTCAGCCATAAGCCATTTGCCGTGATAGCCGATGCCCTGGCTCGTCAAGGCATCGCCTCATTGCGTTATGACGACCGCGGATGGGGCGACAAGAGCGTCAACTTCGCTGATTTTACAACCGACGATTTCCGCCAGGACGCAGCTGCTGCAATACCATTACTACGTAAGCGTTTCAACAAAGTGGGCATACTCGGTCATAGCGAGGGCGGCACCATTGCCATGATGCTTGCCGCAGAAGGCAAAGCCGACTTCATTGTGTCGCTTGCAGGAATGGCTATATCGGGAAAGGAGACGCTCATCATGCAGAACCGTCAAGCCATGTCGGCCATAGGACTGCCAAAGGAAATGGTCGACTCCTACTGCAATAGCATCAGCAAGGCGCTCGACGAGATTGCCAGTGGCAAGAAAGCAAGCGAAATAAACATCGACGATGTGCCCCAGGCTCTCAAACCTATCACCACTAAAGCGTTGCAGCAAGCTGACACACCGTACATCCGCCATTTCTTGACTGTAGACGTAGGCAAGCTACTGCCTAAAATAAAGTGCCCAGTGTTGGCTCTCAACGGCACCAAAGACACACAGGTGGATTGCGATGCCAATACAACAAGAATAGAAAAGGGACTTGCCAACTGCAAGCACTCTATAAAGAAAATAGACGGTGTCAACCATATGTTCCAACATTGCAATACTGGCATTGTTACAGAATACCAACAAATAGAAGAAACCATTTCACCGGAGGTGCTGCAAGAGGTGGCGAAATGGATTAAGTTGAATATTTGAATAACTTACCCTACATGACACAGTCGGTTGATGTCATCGTCAAAAGTGTCGCGGTTGATGGCACGGGCGCGCATCGCTGACTTGTAGTTGTAGATGGTTTGGGTAGAATAAAACAATAGCGTGGCTATCTCTTGACTGTCGGTCACTCCGAGACGCATCAAAGCATAAATGCGTGATTCGGTGGTAAGACAGTTGGGAGATGGTTGTGCTATTTTGGCTTCTGGCAGAAGCAGACTGTTCAGTTCATCCACAAAGCCAGGGTATAGTTCGATAAAAGCTCGGTCGAAACGTGTATAGAAGGTGGTGGCTTCCTCCTCGGCAAGTTTGTAGCTGTTGATGGTCTTCAACAAATCGGCAGCCTGATTGGCTTTTATCTTGCGGCTTACGAGTTTGCGGTATTCAATGAGTTTGCGTATATATACAGCGCTGATGTCCATAAACAGTCGCATGTATGTTTCGCGTCGATGGTTTGTGGCAATGAGCCTTTTGTTCAGTTCGGTGAGTTGACGGTTCTGGCTCTTCACCTCGCGTCGGCTTGTAACAAGCCATTTGTTCTGCTTGTAGCCGAATATAGCCATAGCAAGCAGTACGAGTGATAGAAAACTCACTACGGCAAGTACTCCACGTACGATACGCTCATTATGAGCCAGTGCCTCTTGGTTGGCAGTGGCAATAATAGGCAGAATGCTTGATATTTCAAGCATACGCAAGCGGTTGTTATAGAATTGTGCGTCTTCCATCGAGCAATATATATATCGTGCTGCACGATCGGCGTATTTAGTGTCTTTCTTATACAGATAAGTAGATAGCTCTTGCAATGCGAGGTTTTCCTTCAGTGGACAAACCATATCGGATATAGCCGCTTCTATAATGTATTTCTCGTAAAGCTGCATATTGCCCATTTCACGGTAGTAGCGTGCTATGCAGTAAGCGGCAGATGCATGTACGCGGCTGTTTACCGGGCTATTGTTGATGGCTATAGTGTAATGGCGCAGCACGTTCTTGCCTAATGGGTTTTCGAGATAAGCGAGCTCACCACTAAGATAGGCATACAGTCCAACGTAGTTGCTGTGTGTGGTATTGACCGTTAGCCGTAGAAATTGCAGTTTCTTTTGGCGGTAATAGTCTTTAAACTCAGACTTATCGCAGAATGCTTCCCAGTAGCTGTACAGCCATGTTGTAGTATAATAATAGTATTGTTTGAGTTGATGAGGTACATTATTCTCTCCAATTTCATTTAGCAGAGTTTCTGCCTGGCTATAGAATCCGCCGGTAGACAGTACGGCAGCGCGGTTTATGCGGTTGAGTGTTGTGTAATAGGCATTGTTTACGCTTTGTGCAAGTGCAAGTCCGCGATTGGCGTATACCATCGCCGAATCATAGCTGTAAGTATAGTATTCGTGGTATATCGTATTCAGAAGGCTGAGCCGAGAAGAGTTATTGTCGGCTGTCCGTAATTTCAGTTTTAGTCTTTTTATTTTTTCTTCCTTTATTTCAGAGTATGTATTGCGCTTGTCGATATAGCTATCGAGAAGTTTCTGCAGTTGCTGTTCATTGTCGGCATTAGCTGTTGCCAATGTCGATTTAGCCATTACATGCAATGGAAGGAGGGCGAGAATTATATATAAAAACAGTCGCATAACGAAAGGTTTAAGGATTTATAGTGCAAATTTAGCTATTATTATCGAGATAAAACTGTCTACTTTGATAAAAAAGTATAATCTCTTAAATATATTGATAATTAATGCTTTATGATTTTATAAGCCTTAATAGTCGTTTACTTTGAGTTTACGCATCCATACATACAGCCAATATAGCGAGTAACTTTGCAACCGTAATCAAAACATCACGAATATGAACCTAAAACTCAAAACATTTTCATTTGCCCTTTTGGCTTCTGCCTCTACGGGTATGTATGCACAAACGCATACCGATAACAAAACAACAAATGATTCGGAGCAGACTAAGAAGGAAGAACGCAACGTTATGCTCAATGCTGCTGATGCCAATAAGCCTCGCGAAATTCAGATAGGATTACCGAGTGAGGATGTCACCGTATACGAGAACGGACTACCTGCTGTATATTCTTCGTCGGTGCATAAGCTCTCTGCCCATTGGCGCAGTGATGCATCGCTCAAGGGTACTGATCTGATGACTCCATCTGAGAGTGCTATCAAGACGGGCAACATTGCTTATGCTGTATCGGCATTTAGCGAGTTGGGCGAGAAGAAATTCAGCGGCAAGTTCAACTACAAAGCCAATCATTTCGGCATGCAGAACTTCGACCTGAATCTCTCTGGCGGTGTAGGCGACAACTGGCTCTATACAGCCGGTATGTATCAGAACTTCGACCCCGGCAGCTTCAAGCTGCGTTTTACCGATTATGCCGACCGCACACAGATTTATCACTTAGGTTTGACACGTATCCTTGGTGATGGCAAGGGACGCATCTCCTTATTATATAAGTATTCCAACAGCAAGAATCCTGGCAACTTTGCCAATGCCGCTCCGTTTATCTATGTCGGCGATGGCAGCATAAAGAAGCTTGCAGGTTTTGATCCAGGCATGGACTCGTACGTTCAGCGTCAAGGCTCATTTAAGTATCTCAATACCAAGACGGGCAAGATGGAGACCTGGAACATGACCGATGTCAATGATAACCGTGCCAATGAGGTGGCTTTGATTAGTCAGTATCAGTTTGACAATGGTTGGTTGTGGAAGCTTAACGCCAAATATATGAATGCTCCTCGTGCCAACTATGTTGATTATGGAGGCAGTACAATCTCTGAGGTTAGTGCTGCTGACGGCTATCAGCTTTCTGACGGTTCTGCCTATAGCGGACTAATTGAGGGTCGCCGCACATGGCTGCACTTTGGCAAGGTGAGCAACGCTCTCCTTACCACCGAGATGAGCAAGCAGCTCAACAACCACAAGCTTATGATCGGTTTGAACGAGTGGTATTATAATCTCAACTACTATTCGTCGTCGTTCCAGTGGGCGGGTACCGTTGAGGCTTATCCCCAGACATTGAGCCAGATGTATGTCAATCCGCTTGATCCTACACAGACAGCCCGTCGTTCGGAAACATTCGGCTACAATGAGCTTAGTCCTGAGTACACTAAGGGTTCGGAGAACAAACTTGCTGTATACTTCACCGATGAGTGGCGCATATCGCCAAAGTTCAAGGTGTTCTATGGCGGTCGTCTGGAATACTATCGTATGTCTGCCGACCAGATAGCCACTTCTCGTTTCAGTGGTTTCCACCTTGGCAATTACAACACGTATTCAACAGCTGCCGATGGTTCTATAGTAGCTACCGAGCATAACATTACTCCTGCAAATGTCACCAAGAATAAGCTCAATTATGCTGCAACATTACAGATGACGTACAATCTCACCAAGCAGTTTGGTCTTACTGCCGACGCTACCGTTGCCACTCGCTTCCCACGTATCAGCGAGTATGCAGGAACAGGTCCTACCGAGGAGCAGTACAAGCGAGTTACAATTCCATTGATTCGTGGCGGTATCTTCTATCGAAACAATTGGCTCGACCTTTCTTCTATGGTGACATATATCTCAAAGTCGAACAATATCGACCAGCAGAACCTTACCAAGCCTGGCACATCGGAGGGCAAGACAGTATTGCTTATATATAATATCCAGACATTAGGATGGACAACTTCTGCCGAGATTAATCCTATAAAGAACTTCCACATGCACGCCCTCTTTACCTATCAGAAGCCAGTGTACAAGAACTATAACGCAAGTGTAACGTTCAGCGACGGCCAGTCGATGGGTGTCAATGCCAACAATATGATTGTCAAGGAGATTCCGCAGGTGCTTATCGAGCTTGACCCCAAGTACGACATCACAAAGAACCTCAACGCATGGCTCAGCTTCCGCTACTTCGGCAAGACCTACGCCAATCTTCAGGAGGCCCTCTACTTCAATGGCCACTGGGAGACATTCGGTGGTGTAAACTGGAATGTGAACAAGAAGCTCAGTCTTGGTGTGAGCGTGGTGAACATCTTCAACGAGAAGGGTGCCAAGGGAACAATCAGCGGTTCGGAGCTTATCACTAAGGAAGAGGCAGGCAAGTATGCAGGCAAGTATATGAGCGGCAGCTATATGCGTCCGTTCACTGTGGAGTTCAGCGCTGGCATAAAGTTCTAAGTGAGAAGTTAAAGAAAATATAGAATTTAATAATAAAAACCATTCGACAATGAAAAAGTCTATTATGTTGATTGCAGCGATGTGCATGACTTCTGTTATGACATTTGCTCAGAAAGTAATCCGAGTGTCTACCGACAAGACCGACCTCGTGATGAAAGTATCGCCTAAGGGCCGCCTATATCAGGTATATCTTGGCGACAAGTTTCTGAATCCTGCTGATTACGACAACCTGAAGTGGGATGTTTATGCGGCATCAGATGGAGCTGTTTGCCAGCGTGGACATGAGGTGTATGCCACTTCTGGGGCCGAGGATTTCTTTGAGCCTGCTGTAGCAGTGACCCACGCCGACGGCAACATGACCACCTATTTATATTATAAGTCGTCTGTACAGAAGGCTGTTGAGGGTGGTACAGAGACCGTAATCACCCTTCAGGACAAGGTTTATCCCTTCACCGTGAAGCTACATTATGTGGCATACGCTAAGGAGAACGTCATTAAGGCTTGGAGCGAGATATCTCACAACGAGAAGTCACCCGTCACACTATGGCGCTACAGTTCGACCATGCTCTACTTCAAATCTTCAAAATATTACTTGACCAACTATCACAGCGACTGGGCTAAGGAAGGACAACCCGAGACCACACAGCTGAGCACAGGCAAGAAGATTATCGACACAAAGCTCGGCACACGTGCAGCAATGCAGGCAGAGCCTTTCTTTGAGCTTGGCTTCGACGAGCCTGCTAAGGAGAATGAAGGCAAGGTTATGCTCGGTACAATAGGCTGGCCTGGCAACTTCCGCTTCACTTTCGAGGTGGACAACGTAGGAGCCTTACGCGTTATACCAGCCATCAATCCTTATGCTTCCGACTATAAGCTGAAAGCTGGCGAGGTGTTCACAACTCCTGAGTTTATCTTTGCCATGAGCGATAATGGTATGGGTGAGGCTTCGCGCAATCTGCACAACTGGGCACGCCAGTATCAGGTGAACATGGGTATGGACGACCGCCTCACTCTTCTTAACAACTGGGAGAATACAGGCTTCGATTTCAACCAGAAGAGTCTTGCCGAGTTGATGAAGGATGCCAAAGACCTGGGTGTAGATATGTTCTTGCTCGACGACGGATGGTTTGCCAATAAGTATCCTCGTAAGGACGACCATGCTGGTCTTGGCGATTGGGAAGCCACTAAGAGCAAGCTGCCAGAGGGAATACCAGGATTGGTAAGAGATGCTAAGAAGGCAGGAGTGAAGTTTGGTATATGGATTGAGCCGGAGATGGTTAATCCAAAGAGCGAACTCTTCGAGAAGCATCCTGATTGGGTGATTATGCAGCCACAGCGCGAGACATATTATTACCGCAACCAACTGGTGCTCGACATCTCTAATCCTAAGGTTCAAGACTATGTGTTTGGCATTGTTGACCGCATTATGACCGAGAATCCCGATGTGGCTTACTTCAAGTGGGACTGCAACAGCGTGATTACAAACATCTACTCGCCCTATCACAAGCAGAATCAGGGCAACTTCTACATCGACCATGTGCGTGGCATATACAACGTGCTTACTCGCATCCACAACAAGTATCCTAAGCTTCCGATGATGCTCTGCTCTGGTGGTGGTGGAAGAATGGACTACGAGATGCTGAAGTATTTCACCGAGTTCTGGTGTTCGGACGATACCGATCCCTACGAGCGCATCTACATCCAGTGGAGTTTGTCTAAGTTCTTCCCTGCTAAGACTATGGGTTCGCATGTAACCAACTGGAATAAAAATACATCAGTTAAGTTCCGCACCGATGTTTGCAGCTCATGCAAGCTTGGCTTCGACATCGACCTCAAGTCGCTCTCGGCTGACGACTACAAGTTTGTGCAGCAGGCTGTAAAGAACTACAACGACATGAAGCCGATGATTCTTGAGGGCGACCAGTATCGTCTGGTTTCTCCATACGAGGGCAGCCACTGCGCCGTCAACTATGTAAGCAAGGACAAGCAGCGTGCCGTACTCTTTGCCTACGACTTGCATCCACGCTACAAGGAACCACAGCTTAACGTTAAGCTGCAGGGTCTGGATGCAAGCAAAGTCTACACCGTCAAGGAGACCAATCTTATGCCAGGCAAGGCTTCTGAGCTTGAGTGCAATGGCAAGCAGTATAGTGGCGACTATCTTATGAAGGTTGGATTGAATGTATTCACAGCCAAGGATGGCACAAGCCACGTGCTGACATTAGAGTAAGATGATGATTTTGTAAGTAGTTAGTTTTAACAAATAAGTTAGTTATGAGCGAAGTCATGGCGATACTGTATTCAGTGTCGGCTATGGCTTCGCTTTTTTCTTAATAATATTTGCCATTCCGATTTAAAATTTCTATATTTGTAGCGTTCAACTGATAATTAATAAATTAACGCATATAAAGTTATGGAAATCTACATACGATTCGACTGGGCTATGAAGCGCCTGCTTCGCAACAAGGCCAACCATGCCGTGCTTGAAGGACTGATGACCTCGCTGCTTGGACGCAAGTATACTATACTAAGGTTCTTGGAGAGCGAGTCGAATCAGGAGAGCGAACTCGACAAGTTCAATCGTGTGGACATACTTGCCGAGAGCGAAGAGGGCGAGCTTACCATCGTTGAGATTCAGAACAACCGTGAGCTGACGTATTTCCACCGTATGCTGTATGGAGTGTCGAAGGTGATAACCGACTACATTGAACTTGGCAACGACTATGGCAAGGTGCGCAAGGTGTACAGCATCAACATTGTGTACTTTGAGCTTGGACAGGGCACCGACTATGTTTATCATGGCAAGACCTTCTTCAAGGGATTGCACGACGAAAACGATATACTAAAGCTATCGGTACGTCAGAACGAGCGCTTCTTCGGACTTACAAGTAAAGACATTCTGCAACGCAAGGAAGCTGGCGACCTCTTCCCTGAGTATTATGTGTTGCGCGTCAACGATTTTGATAAGGTGGCAACCACGCCGCTCGATGAGTGGATGGAGTTCTTGAAGACAGGCAAGATAGCCCGAGAGTCAACGGCACCAGGACTGAGCGAGGCGCGTGAATGTCTGCGTGTTGACTCGCTAAGCGCTTCGGAGCGTAGCGCCTACATTCGCCACATGGAAGCCTTGCGCTATCAACGCAGCGTGCTCGACACAAGCCATGACGACGGATATGTAGAGGGACGCGAGGAAGGACGAGCTGAAGGGCGAGCTGAAGGGCGAGCTGAAGGATTGAAGGAAGGACTGAAGGAAGGTATAGCCCAGCGCAATATAGAAATAGCCAAGAGCATGCTTTCCTTAAATCTGCCCATTGCACAAATTGTGCAAGTGACGGGACTTGCAGAGGACAATATAAAAGAACTCACACGCTAAATCATTTTTATGCTACAATAAAAAAGGGAATGTAAAGTACAAAAACTTTTACATTCCCTTTTCTCTTTTATGCGAGTTTCGCTATAATTCTTTTTCGCCTACGTTATTATCCCTTGATGTTGGGCTCTTCCAGGCCGAAGCCACGCTTCTTGTCGAGAGCCTTGAGATAGATGGCGAAGAGCAGGGCGAGAACGCCGAAGCTTGCGAATACTATCAATGGCACGGTGTAGTCGTAGGGGATGAAGTCGGCACCGGCTTCCTTGGCTGCTATAACGGCAGGGTTGTCGGCGTTGGTAGAAGCGAGGAGGTTGCCGATGAGCTTCGGTACGAAGCAGAGGCCGATGTTCTGTACCCAGAAGATGAGGCAGTAAGCCGAACCGAGTATCTTCTCGTCGATAATCTTAGGAACGCTTGGCCACAGAGCTGCCGGCACGAGGGCAAACGAAATGCCGAGCAATACGATGGTAGAGTAGGCGATGAGCGGACTCTTTGTTGCCGGCAATACGAAGGCGAACACGAGGTGGCAGCAGATGAGGAGCAATGCGCCGCCCATAAGCATTGTGGCGCCCTTGCCCTTGCGGTCGAGGAAGTTGCCGAGGAACGGAGTGATTACGGCAGCACCAATAGGGAACCAACGGAAGATGTTGGCAGCATCCTCAGGCGAGATACCGTCGAGGTTGCACTGCAACATGTTGGCACCATAGCGCTGGAACGGGAAGATGGCCGAATAGTAGAGCACGCAGAGCAGAGCTACAATCCAGAACACCTGCGAAGAGAATATCTTGCCGAGGTCGCTGAACTTGAACTCCTCCTCCGGGTCGCCTGCCTCTTCGGTTGTGCCCAACTGCTTGTCGAGGGTCTTGTCCATGAAGGTGAACACGATGAAGGTGATAAGGCCGATGAGCAGCAATACTGTGCAGAATGCTACAGGAGCCACTACTGTGCCGAAGTGGTTGGCGATGATTGGCGAGATAGAGAAGATAGCGAACACGCCTACACGTGCGATAGCCATCTCCAGTCCCATAGCCAGCGCCATCTCCTTACCCTTAAACCACTTTGCAATGGCCTTAGACACGGTAGTACCAGCCATCTCGCAGCCACAGCCGAAGAGCATGAAGCCGAAGCAAGCCATCTTGGCACTTGCAGGCAGAGTCACCCACCATGAGTTGAGCCAGTCGGCAAAGGCTGTCTGAGCGAACCAGTCGCTGATACCGATAAGCTTGATAAGTGCACCGATGAACATCATAGAGGCAGACAGAACGCCAGTGAAGCGCACGCCCATCTTGTCGAGGATAACTCCGGCAATGATGAGGAAGCCGAGCACGTTGACGATGTACTCAGATGCTGCATAGGTACCGAATGTGTCCGGACCCCATCCCTTCTGGCTTTCCATAAGGGCCTGAATTGGTGACATTACATCGACAAACATGTAGCCGAAGAACATCATGGAAGCGACAAGCACAAGGGCTGTCCAACGTGCCCAAGCCTTATCGTTCAATAATTGATTTACTTGTTGAACCATATTTTAAATTTTGAGTTTTGAATTTTGAGTTTTGAATTGTTGCGCAGTGCGCAATTTTCAGTTGTTCAATTTGGAATTCTGAGTTTTGAGTTTTGATTTTTTCTCGGCTACGCCTGCGATTAAGAATTGACGAATTTTGAATTCGCAATTGAATAATTCACAATCGCCGTAGGCGACCAATTCAACATTCAAAACTCAAAACTCCTAATTCTATTTAAGCCACTTATCCAGCCATCCGAAGAATGTGCGCTGCCAGAGCACACCGTTCTGTGGTTTGAGTACCCAGTGGTTCTCGTCAGGGAAGATGAGTAGCTCTGCAGGGATGCCACGCATACGTGCTGCGTTGAATGCGCCGAAGCCCTGGTTGGCATTGATGCGGTAGTCCTTCTCGCCGTGGATGCAGAGTATCGGAGTGTCCCACTTGTCTACAAACTTGTGCGGCGAGTTCTCGTAGGTGCGGCGTGCACGCTCTGTCATGTCCTTGTTCCAGTAAGCGTCGTCATACTCCCAGTTGGAGAACCAAGCCTCCTCGGTGTCGGTGTACATCGACTCAAGGTTGAAGGCACCGTCGTGGGCGATGAAAGCCTTGAAGCGCTTGTTGTGGTGGCCGGCAAGATAGTATACCGAGAATCCGCCGAAGCTTGCGCCTACACATCCCAGACGGTCTTTGTCTACATAAGGCAGGTTGTTGGCAGCGTCGTCGATAGCCGACAGATAGTCGTCCATGCACTGTCCTGTCCAGTCGCCCGATACAGCCTCGTTCCACTCATGTCCGTAGCCCGGCAGTCCGCGACGGTTGGGGGCGATGACAACGTAGTCGTTGGCAGCCATAATCTGGAAGTTCCAGCGATAGCTCCAGAACTGGCTTACGGGGCTCTGTGGTCCGCCCTCGCAGAAGAGCAGCGTCGGGTACTTCTTGTTGGGGTCGAAGTGTGGAGGCAGAATCACCCATACCTGCATCTGCTTGCCGTCGGTGGTCTTCACCCAGCGCTCCTGCACCTTACCCATTTCGAGCTGGTCGTAGAAAGCCTTGTTCTCGTTTGTAATCTGCTGCACCTTGGTCTTCTTCACGTCCTTGCCCGGAGTGATGATGTACAGTTCGTCGGCCTGCGAGATGCTGTGGCGTGAAGCCAGAATCTTGCCGGTGTTGCCGAGCATCTGTATTGATCCGAAGTCCATCCAGTCGTCGGTGAGAGCACGCACGTCGCCGTTGAGGTTGGTCTGGTACATGTTTACGCATGCGTGCCAGCATCCGATGAAGTAGATAGTCTTCGAGTCGGCATTCCAGCAGAAAGCGTCAACATTTGAGTCGAACTTCTCTGCCACATACTTCTTCTCGCCGGTAGCAAGATTGTATATGCAGAGACGGTTGCGGTCGCTCTCATATCCGTTGTTCTTCATCGACTGCCAAGCCACGTACTTGCCGTCGGGCGAGAACTGTGGATTAGTGTCGTATCCCATATTGAGGTCGCCCTGCTGATGGTTAATGGCCTGTGTCTTCATTGTCTTGGTGACGTTGATTTCGGGGTCCTTATATCCCTCAGGCTTGCAGAGGTTCTTGGTCGAACCTGAAGCCACGTCATACAGATATATGTCAGAGTCGGTAGAGATGGCGTAGTTTACGCCAGTCTTCTTGCGGCATGTATAGGCAATGGTCTTCGAGTCGGGGCTCCAAGCCAGCTGCTCCACACCGCCGAATGGTGCCATAGGACACTCGTAAGGCTCGCCCTCTATTATGTCCTTGCCGTTGTCTATACCATTCTCAGTTACGTCAGCCACAAACGGATGAGCTACGCTTTCCACGTAGTGGTCCCAATGGCGGTAGTTGAGGTCGGTAATGCGTCGACCGGTAGCCAGTGGCAGGTCATCGGGATTCTTCTGTATGCTTTCGTGATAAGGCAGCGACTTGATTAGAATCACCTTCTTCCCGTCGGGCGAGAACTTGAATCCTTCAATGTCGATGTCGCTCTTGGTGAGCTGTCGGCGGTCTGTGCCGTCGGCGTTCATAGTCCACAGCTGTCCCTTTGTTAGGAAAGCGATGCGCTTGCCGCCCTCTATCCATGCTGCGTCAGTCTCGCTGGCAGCGGTAGTGGTGAGCGTGTGCTGTAGCTTACCGTCGGCGCTTACGGTATAGAGCATCTGGTGGCTCTTGTTCTGCTTAACGCTGTAGTAACCCACCTGATAAACTACGGTCTTGCCGTCGGGCGAAGCTGCAGCTCCGCCTACGCGTCCCATTGCCCATAGTGTTTCGGGTGTCATACGGTCGCCCTTGCTGATAGCAGCAACATTGGTAGTTTTGCCAATCATAGTTTGTGCTTCGGCATTGATGCTGGCGCAACCTATAAGGGCAGCGGCAGCGATTGATAAAGCTTTGTTCATTGTAGGTATGTTTAGGGTAAGATATTTAAAATAAAGTTGAGAGTTGTTTCTTAACGTTGAGAGTTGAGAGTTGAAAGTTCAGAGTTATGATATGCTTTATAGCAAATGTTTGGAATAAAAAACATCCGTTATCGGTAATCATAACTCTCAACTCCAGACTCTCAACTCTCAATTAATGTAGCTCTCAACTGTCTATTTCTTTTAAAGTCCCTTGCGCTTGCGCTCCAGTTCTTCGCGCTTGCGCTGCATTTCCTGCTGCTGCTCCTGCATAGCCTGCAGACGTGCAGCCAGTCCGCTCATCTTCTTAGGATTGTTCTTGTTCTCCTCATACTTCTTCTCAAGAATGGCGAGCAGCTTCTCGTCGTTTGTAGTCTTGCGCAGTATCCACATGATGGCAGCGCTGAAGAACAGCGAGATGAAGTAGTAGAAGTTCAGTCCGGCAGAGTAGTCGTTGAACATGAAGAAGAACATCAGCGGCATGAGGAACATCATCCACTGCATCATCTTCATCTGCTCAGCCTGCTGGCCCACCATCTGGTCGCGCTGCTGGCGCATGGTCATCAGCGAGTAGAGGATGTTGGCAACGCAGAAGAGTATACATGTCAGCGAGAGGTGGTCGCCGATGAGCCACAGATTGGTGTTCCACTCGATGATGGGGTCGTATGTCGAGAGGTCCTTAATCCATAGGAAGCTCTCGCCACGCAGCTGAATGGCGTTAGGCACGAAGTTGAACATTGCAATCCAGATAGGCATCTGTATGAGCATAGGCAGACAGCCCGAAAGTGGCGACACGCCATACTTGGCATATTCGGTCATCATGGCTTGCTGCTTCTGCATCTGGTCCTCAGGCTTGTTGAGGTGCTTGGTTGCCTCCTCCAATTTCGGCTTCAGCACGCGCATCTTTGCCGACGACATATAGCTCTTCTTCACCATAGGATAGGTGATGAACTTCAGGAGCAATGTGATGAGAATCAGCACGATGCCCATGTTGATGTTCAGACCTGTGAGGAAGTCGAACACGTAGATAGTGAACCATCGGTTGATGATGCGGAAGAGCGGCCAGCCGAGGTATACGAGGCGCTGCATGTCGAGATCCTTGTCGAATGCGCACTCTTTTTCAACACGCTTCAGCAGACGGAAGTCGTTCGGACCGTAGTAGAAGTCAAACTCCGACGGAGTCTTTCCGCTTGGGTCGAAGAATGTCTTCATCTTGGCCTCATACTGCTTCAGATAGCCCGAGCCCTTCTCCTGCGGAATGCTTGAGAGCGAGGCGTTCTCGGCAAAGTCGTTCTTGGCAATCATCACAGCCGAGAAGAACTGGTTCTTGAAAGCCACCCAGTCAATCTTATTCTCGATAGTCTCGTTCTCGATCTTCTTGCCCTCCGACAGGTAGTCGGTGCCACCGTCGGCCTTATGATAGGTCAGAGTAGCGTAGCGGTTCTCGAATGTGAATCCGCGCTCCTGCTGACGCGCCATGTCCTTCCACTGCACGTCCATCTGTGTAGTCGACGGAGCGAAAGCGCCAGCCAGTCCTACTGCCTGCACTTTGGTGTGCAGCATATAGTCCTTGCCCAGCACATAGTCGATGACGAGCGACTTGCCTGCACCAGCCACAGCAGTCATAGTTACTGTAGAGTCGGTCTGGTTTGACGGTGTGAAGTAGAGGTCGGCGGTGTTGATGTTCACCTCCTTAGCAGCCAGAGCGAAGTTGAGGCTCTGAGTCTTGCCGTCGAAGAGCGTAACGTTTTTGTTGCCATTGCGGTCCTCAAAATTCTTGATAACAGCCTTCGACACTACGCCGCCCTTAGTGCTGACGGTCAGTTCTACGCTCTTGTTCTTCAGTACAACGTCAGTAGCGTTGCCCTGCAGAGCAGCGTAAAACAGAGCTGTAGTGTCAGCCTCGGCAGCTGCCTTAGCCTGTGCAGTCTTCTGCTGTGCTGCCATTTTTGCAGCATTTTCGGCCTTTGCCCGTGTCACGTTCTCGATTGAGTCCTGCTTCTGTTGTTCAGCTATCTGCTCGGCAGAGGGCTGGCTCCAGATGCCAAATCCAATCAGTACGGCGGCTATAAGCACAAAGCCGATGATGTTGTTTTTGTCCACTTTTTTTAGTTGTTAATTAGTATTTGTTTAATTTTTATTTTTATTATTGTTATTTTTTTTCTTTCTATTTCTTTATAGCTTTATTGCTTGCGCGCGTAAGCGAATTTTGAGTTTTGAATGTTGAATTTTGAATTATTCTCGGCTACGCCTGCGATTAAGAATTTACGAATTTAGAATTCATAATTGAATAATTCAACATCGCCGTAGGCGACCAATTCAACATTCAAAACTCAACATTCAACATTCGCAGCTACTGCTGCGCTTCGCTGTGCTGCGTTGCTACTGTCTTTATGAAGTCGACAAACAGTGGGTGGGGGTGCAGCACGGTGCTTTGATATTCGGGGTGGAACTGTGTACCGATGTACCACTTCATGCCCGGAATCTCCACAATCTCCACGAGGTCGCTTTCGGGGTTGCGTCCTACGCATTGCATGCCGGCACGCTCAAACTCCTTCTGGAAGTCGTTGTTGAATTCGTAGCGGTGGCGATGGCGCTCCTGGATGTGCTCCTTATTATATATATTGAACACGCGCGAGCCCTGCTTCAGCACACACTCGTATGCGCCAAGACGCATTGTTCCGCCCATGTTCGTAATATTCTTCTGTTCCTCCATGATGTCAATGACATTGTGCGGAGTCTTCTCGTCCATCTCTCGGCTGTTGGCATCGGCATAGCCGAGCACGTTGCGAGCAAACTCTATCACCATCATCTGCATGCCCAGACAGATACCGAAAGTCGGGATGTTGTGCGTGCGGCAGTAGTGGGCAGCTACAATCTTGCCCTCGATGCCACGCTGTCCGAATCCCGGACAAATCATGATGCCGTCCTGACCCTTGAGTTTCTCAGCTACATTTCCCTCAGTCAGATATTCCGAGTTGATGAATGTGATGTTCACCTTGCGGTCGTTGTATGTTCCGGCGTGCGACAGGCTCTCGCGTATCGACTTGTAAGCGTCCTGCAAGTCATACTTACCAACGAGTCCGATGTTCACAGTCTCGGTAGCCTTGTTGCGACGTTCGAGGAACGAGCGCCACGGACCGAGCGACGGCTTCTCGCCGATAGGTTCGCCCATCTTGCGCAGAATGGCTGTGTCCAGCCCCTGGTTCTGCATATTGATAGGCACTTCGTATATACTGGGCAGGTCTTCGCTCTGTATCACACAGTCGAGATCGACATTGCAGAATCCTGCCACCTTCTTCATTATCCCTTCATCCAAGTGTTTTTCGGTGCGTAGAATCAGTACATCTGGCTGAATACCCACACTCTGTAGCTCCTTCACGGAGTGCTGTGTAGGCTTGGTCTTCAACTCGCCGGCTGCCTTCAGATATGGCACGTATGTCAGGTGGATGTTAATGGCGCGCTTGCCCAGCTCCCACTTGAGCTGTCGAATGGCTTCCATGTAAGGTGCGCTCTCGATATCGCCGATAGTTCCGCCAATCTCGGTAATCACGAAGTCGTAGCCATACTTCTTGCCGAGCAGCTTCACGTTGCGCTTAATCTCGTCGGTAATGTGCGGCACCACCTGAATGGTCTTGCCCAGATAGTCGCCACGGCGCTCCTTGTCAATCACCGCCTTGTATATGCGGCCTGTTGTCAGCGAGTTGGCTTTGGTGGTTTGGATTCCGGTGAATCTCTCGTAGTGGCCGAGGTCGAGGTCGGTTTCCATTCCGTCAACCGTCACATAGCATTCGCCATGCTCGTAAGGGTTGAGTGTTCCAGGGTCGATGTTAATGTACGGGTCAAATTTTTGGATAGTGATGTTGTAACCTCTTGCCTGCAAGAGCTTACCGATTGACGACGAAATGATGCCTTTACCAAGTGAAGACACAACGCCGCCTGTTACAAATATGTACTTTGTTTCAGCCACGGTGATATAAATTATAAAGAATTAAATATTCTAATACGTACAAAAATACAAGGTGCAAAGTTAATATAATTATGCGAAACCGACAAAATTTTTCATTTTTTATTCTTACCTTTGCAGCATTATTCATTAGCTTTTAATCTATTTTTATGCATATGAAATTCTTACATATCGCCATGTTGGCAATGTTGCTGTTTGCAGGCCATGCCGATGCACAGGTGCGCTCGCGCCACACCAAGGCGCACGATGCCGACACGGTGCCGGTTATTGTACGTTCGTATGTCGACTCTTTGCAGGCGGGTCGCATGCGTGTCGACTCGCTTTTCGCCCTGCGTCGCGACAGTCTTTCGGCACCCGATGGCCGCTATTACCGCCTCTTCGTTCCCCTCACTTTCTATCACGGCATAGCCGGCAACGCATTCAAGCTTGATGGTAACATTCCCGAGCTCGACCGCAGTCTGCTTAATGTTTATCTGCATCGTCCCGACCTTGTGGTCAGCACGCAGAGCCAGCTCGACCGTGTAGGCCCTATCATCGAGCCATCTGCCACTCCCGTCAAGCCCGAAACCGACATAGTCGACCTTGTATCGCCTAAGGTGGAGAACGATGAAGTAGTGTCGCCCGTGCAGATATATGTCGAGAAGCCCAACTTCTGGAAGTTCAGCGGCGACTACAGCCTGCAGCTCTTCCAGAACTATGTGTCCGACAACTGGTATAAGGGTGGCGAGAGCAATTACTCTATGATAGCTGCCGTGACTCTACAGGCCAATTACAACAACAAGCAGCGCTTCCAGTGGAACAACAAGCTCGAGATGCGTCTCGGACTGCAAAACTCTCGTGGTGACACCCTCCATACGGTGCGTGCCTCCGAAGACCTTATACGCTACACCAGCAAGCTCGGACTGCAAGCCTCCAAGCATTGGTATTACACATTCCAGCTCATAGCCAGTACCCAGTTTATGCGTGGATTGCGCAGCAACGACCCCAGGATGTATTCGCGCTTCCTCTCGCCGCTCTACGTCAATCCCTCGCTTGGTATGGACTACAAGGTCAATTGGTTTAAGGGTCGCATGACGGGTTCTATCCATCTTTCTCCCGTAGCCTACAATCTCACTTATGTGCGCGACAAGGAACTCGCCACACGCTTCGGCATCGACGAAGGCCGTCATGCCAAGAACGACTTCGGTTCGGAGGTGACAGTCGACCTTGTATGGCAGATGTCTAAGGACGTACGCTGGAAGACGCGTCTCTATGGCTATACCACCTACCACCGTATGCAGATGGAGTGGGAGAACACCTTCACCTTCGTTGTCAACAAGTACATCTCGAGCAACCTCTTCCTCTATCCGCGCTTCGACGACGGCGTGAAGCGCGACGACAAATACGGATTCTTCCAGTTTAAGGAGTACGTATCGCTCGGATTCAGCTATGGAATATAGCGCGAAGCACTTTCGCGAATGTTGAATTTTGAGTTTTGGGTTTTGAATTAGTCGCCTGCGGCGATTGTGAATTATTCAATTATGAATTATTCAATTTTGAATTCAAAATTCGTCAATTCTTAATCGCAGGCAAAGCCGAGAATAACTCAAAACTCAAAATTCAAAACTCAAAATTCAAATCATGCAAATCAACCCTATAGCTTATTTCCACTCGCCGTTTGCCACGAAGTTTGGCGTTCCTAAGCAGAGTGGACTGGTGGAGAATCTGGAGGGCACAATCGAGTTTGTGCCCCAGTATCGCAATGCCGACGCCCTGCGTGGCATAGAGGCGTTCGACTATCTGTGGCTCGTGTGGGAGTTTTCTGCCAACAGCCATGCTGCTGTCAGCCCTGTAGTGCGTCCGCCGCTGCTTGGCGGCAACACCCGTATGGGAGTGTTCGCTACACGTTCGCCGTTCCGTCCAAACCGTATAGGACTCTCATCGGTGCGCCTCTCGCATGTCGACCTCAATGCCCCCAACGGTCCGCTGATACACGTTCTTGGTGCCGACCTTATGGACGGCACCCCCATCTACGACATCAAGCCATACGTGGTCTATGCCGACTCCCATCCTGATGCACGTAGTGGCTTCGTCGACACCCATGCCATTCAGCGCCTACAGGTAGACATTCCGCAGCCGTTAGCTACGCGTTTTACGTCTGCCCAGCTCCAGGCCCTGCGCGGAGTACTATCGCTCGACCCTCGTCCGCATTATCACAACGACCCCAATAAGCTCTACGGCATGTCGTATGCCGGTCGCGACGTACGATTCAAGGTGTCTGCTGATGGTGTGCTGACAGTAGTGGATGTGGAGTGAGCAAGTCCCGCTTTATCTTACACCACCCAACTGGTGCAGTCTGAATGTTAGGTCATTCAGCGAATGTCCTTCAGTCGAGGTTATGACTATCTTCTTACGTTGTCCGGGCAGAAGGTCGAAGAAGTTGTCTGTGAAGCGCACGCCTTGTACTGGCACCTCTATAAATATGTCGCGTGCCAGCTTGTCGGTCTTCAATGTCATCTCTACGCTGTCGCCCCGTCTTCTCAAGCTTGTCTCTATATGGGCCTCGGGCAGCTTCTGGTCTTTCGGATAAGCGAAATAATATATATTGTCGGCCAGCGTAGTTCCGTTCTTAGCCTTCAGCGTGAAGTGCAGTAATGAGCTTGCAGCATCCTGCTTGCCAAGCCACTCGCCGACAGGCTTCTTCATGAAGAGCAGGGAAGAGTTGGCTGTAAGCCTGCCGTTGCAGGTCCATCTGCCGTGTGTCTTTCCGTCGAAATCCATCAGTTCTACAGTCATCCGTACGTCGTCACGGTCGTGCAGTTCGTCCGAAATCAGATATACGCACAGGTCGTTGTCCTCCCTTATGGCGTTGATAAGAATAGGGGCAAAAGCCCTCTGCGACTGATACATCATGGCCTTCCAGTTGCCGTAGTAGTCTATTGCCGACCACGACACCACGGGCCAGCTGTCGTTCAGTTGCCAGAATAGGCTTCCCATGCAGTAGGGCCTATTGCGGCGGTGGGCTTCCATACCGTGTCGCATGCCGTGTCCCTGAAGCACAAGCCCCATGTACACAAGGTCTTCAAACCTTGCAGGTACTTTATAGTATAGTCCCATAGTCTGCTTGATGAGCGCATTGCCTATCGTGGCCTTCTGATGCGCATTCATCACAGGCGATTCCAGCTCGAAGTCTTTCTCTTCGGCAAACATCCGTATTGTCTTCATTTCGGGGAAAGCCTGAAATCCGTATTCGCTCATAAATCGAGGTATGCTGGAGTCGAAACTCTCAAACGGTTTGCGTCCGTGCCATGTACCCCAGTTGTGGCTGTCGGCAATCTTCCAGCTGTCGGGGCGGCCCCAATTGGCTTCGTATGGCGAGCTGTGCATATAGAAGCGGGAGCTGTCCAGGCGCTCCACCATCTTCGGCAGCAGCTTACGGAACAATACGTCGTATCCGCGTTCCATTTCGGCAAATGTCTCGGCTGTGTATTTTCTCTTCCATCCCCAGTAGCGCATACCCTCGTATATCTCGTTGTTGCCACACCACATGGCGAGCGACGCATGTCCGCGCAGGCGCTTTATGTTGTATTGAGCCTCACTTTCCACACGTTTAAGGAACAGTGGGTCGTGAGGATAGGTGCTGCAGGCGAACATAAAGTCCTGCCATATCAATATGCCGTTGCGGTCGGCTTCGCTGTAAAAGTCGTCGTCTTCGTAGATGCCGCCACCCCACACGCGCAGCATGTTCATGTTGGCAGCCTTTACGTCTTCAAAAATACGCTTGTAGCGCTGGGGCGTGACGTTGGGCAGCAGGGCGTCGTCGGGTATGAAGTTGGCACCCTTGGCAAACATCGGCTGGCCGTTCACTACGAAGTAGAACGACTTGCCGTGTTCGTCGTCGTCCATAACCACCCTTATCGTGCGCAGTCCCACTTCTCGCTCTTGCTTTGCTATCTCTGCTCCGTCTACCGTCACCGATGCCTTAAACCTGTATAGCGAAGGCTCACCCCAACCGTTGGGCATCCACAGGTGCGGATTGTCAATGCCTATGGGCAGACTGACAGTATTGGTTCCTGGGTGTAGTTCTATCCGTTTGCTTGTTTCCTTAGTTTCGTCGGCATCATAACAGCAGTCCACCTTGAGCAATGCCGTTACAGTACGTGATGTGACATTGTTTATCTCCAGACGGTTGTCCACCTCAGCCCTGTTTGCCGACACCGACTTCTGGCAGACGTAGTAGTCTTCAATCCTTGCCACATCCGAAAAAACAAGGCGTACCGGGCGCCATATCCCGCACGTAGCCAATCGTATGCCCCAATCCCATCCGTAGGAGTATGGAGCCTTGCGTGTGTAGACGCTGGTGCGCCATGGCGAATGGTCGTTGCTGGCAGGATATTCGAAGCCGTTGGTCAGCATTTGCGGAAGCACCTCCTTCACCGCTGAGCGGAATCGTACAAGCAGATGGTTCACACCCTTGCGTAGCACGGGCTTCACATCTATCTTGTGTCCTACAAACATATTGTCCGAGTGCAATATCAATGCTCCGTTCAGGTATACGTCGGCATACGTGTCGAGTCCGTCCATTTCCAGAACGGCAGCGTCACGGCTGAGCTGTTGTTCGTTTACGACAAACGATGTGCGATACATCCAGTCCTCGTTTTCCACCCATTGCACGGCTTCCTCGTTCATGCCGTAAAAGGGATTAGGTATTCTGTTGTGGTTCAGCAGGTCCTGATGTATTGTGCCGGGCACCTTGGCGTCGCTCCATAGCGTATCGCCCACTTGGCAGAAGGTCCAGTTGGTATGGAGTGTGCAAACTTGGGGCTTCTCATAGGCGCTTGCAGTCAGCGACACAATACATGTAGCCAAAGAGCATGCAAAGTCTTTTCCTGTCATATGTGGATTGGTGTGAAATCTATTAAACAATATTTTTGCTGTAACAGCCAAGGCAAAAGTACTGAAAAATCCTGTATTGCGTATTGTTTCCGCAAAAAAACATGTAGAATGTTGAATTAGTAGCTTCTGGCGAAACAGAGTTGTGAGTTTTGAGTTTTGAATTGGTCGCCGATTTTGAATTAGGAATTTTGAGTTTTGAATGTTGAATTGGTCGCCTACGGCGAAGCAGAGTTTTGAATTTTGAGTTTTGAGTTTTGAATTGGTCGGCTTTGCCGATTTTGAGTTGTTCAATGTTGAATTAACAGATAACTCTCAATTACAAATTCAAAAAATCCTAATGCGCGAAGCGCACTAATTCAAAATTCAAAATTCAAAACTCCTAATTCCGAATGTAGTCCTTTTGGTGTCTAAAAGGAGTCGTTTTGGACTGTAAAAGGAGTCCTTTTGGTGAGCAAAACGAATCGTTTTGAAAGGCAAAAGGACTCCTTCTGTTTAGGCTTCGTTTTGGCATCGTTTTGGCTTCGTTCATCCTTTGTTGTGCCTCAGATGCATTTCCGTTGCTTCTTCGTTGATTCTTTTATTGTTCTTCGAATCCCGAACGAATCCCGAACGAATCCCGAACGAAGGATGAACGAAAGATTAACGAAGGATGAACGAGGACCGAACGAGGACCGAACGAGAACCGAACGAGAACCAATCGAGAATAATAACGTTGTATAGTGCATTTAACCCTAATCGGTCATTTGTGTCTTGAAACGATCGTATCATGCCATGATATGACCGTATTGTGCCTTGAAACTATCGTATCATGCCTTGATACGACGTTTGTTCATTGCTCAATCTTCCATTTGCTGTTGCTGTACCATTCTTTGACTTCGCTTTCGCTGATTGGCGAGAAGGGCCACTCGCGTGTATGCATAAACGTTCGTTTCTGAGCGTCCCAATACCAATAGTGTGTAGAACCAAGACGATGGCCCAAGTAAAGTCGACATTCCTTCTCGTCGTCTGGATGCGCCTTCAGATAAGCAATAAGTTCAGCCGTTGTAATCCATTCTTTATTCATTGTCTTTATCGATTTGTTGTAATATGAGAGCAAAGGTCGTAGATCAAATGTACATCTGCAAATAATTTTGATCACCTTAGATCTTGCAGTCGGATATTTATAACCTTTTAGATCTTACCGTTCTTCTTTCATCAGTAGAGTCTCAATAGTCGTTTTAGTAGTCCTAATAGCAGTAGGATGTTGTGTAGCTTACACAATTTGTAGTGTAGGAGGGCATGGTGTCCCCGCCGTGCCCTGAGCAAGCAAACCATAGGAACGTCGGACTCCCGTCCGACGCGCACCCTTAGTAAAGGACAAGTATAGGCATACCATATAAAATATAATTCATAGATGTTTCGTTCATTGCGCTTTTTGAATGAATGATCTTGCATTTATTCCGTTTATTTTTAGTATTTTTGCATTTATGATAGCGAGGGCATTCTCATTGAGTGTATTCTCGCTTAATATAGTCAATTATGAAGTTGATTTAATATAAAAGTAAACAAGTATGAACGACTATAACACATACATACCAACTCGGCAATTGGCAGAGTTCGTCATGAAAAATGAGGTAGCATGGCAAATGTGTGACTCCTTAATTGGGTTCACACGTGCAGAAGGTAATGATATTGTATAGGTCGGTAATTTTGTTTAATATAAGAACTAATAGCGAAACTTAAAATAAAATCTATAATATTCATGAATGAAGAATTAAATAGTTATGTTGCTACTCTAATTGATGAAACCCAGATGGTGATGGATGAATTTCAGACTCCGGTAATGGCTTTTACATCAACTGTACTTGAAAAAATAGAAGATTTGCTTGACTGTAAAGATATTACGGTTGAGCATTGTAAGATAATGGACAAAGCCGGAAAAATATGTGGTGAGATTCATGCATATGGAGAAAGTACGAATGGTGAAGTTCTTTACTTGTTCTATACGGACTATAATCCTCGTGTTGAAGTTCAAGTAAAAAGTAATTCTGAGTGTCAAACTTCATTAATTAGACCGCAAAGCTTCTATAATAAGGCAATTAGAGGTTATCATTTTGATTTGGATTCTTCTTCTTCAGAATATAGAGCATGCAAATATATATATGAAAATGTCAAACAGTTCCAATCTGTGAATCTTGTAGTATTATCAAATTATGTGATCAATAATGCTTCTCTTAAAAAGATAAAGATTGCAACGAAGCCAGTATACTATGACGTATGGGATCTTAAAAAAATCTATGGTAATACTCATTCGTTAAGTGACCATGTTGCCATAGATATTGATTTTGAAAGTGAAGAATACGACAGGTATAAGATACCATTTATTCAAATGGAATCGTCACAATACGGCTATCGTTGTGTTCAAATGATGTTCCCTGCCAAACTATTGTATCAGCTGTATGAACGATACAATACAAAGCTTTTGTATAATAATGTAAGGTATTTCCTTGGCTTGAAGGGAGCTAAGGACAAGAAGCCTAATGTGGCAATGTTAGAAACACTTCGCAAAGAGAATGAAATGTTCCTTGCTTATAATAATGGTATCACAGCATTAGCAAAAGGAATTGAATCAGAAACCATCGGAGAAAAAGAAGATATAACAGACGACGAAAGTACAACTTCGAAACAATACATAACGATGGGAGTATTGAAGAAAATCATGGATTTTCGTATTATAAATGGTGGTCAAACCACTGCCGTTCTTTATAGTGCCAAAAACCTTGGAGATGCAAACAATGACCCGACGAAGAAAGTTTCTCTTGTTGGTGTGTATATTCAGGTGAAACTAATTATTTCAGACGAAATAGAAAAGATATCAGGAAAGATAACTCTGTCATCAAATTTCCAAAATAAGGTGAAATATTCTGATTTCTCTGTAAGTAATGAGTTTAATGATAAAATGGAAAAATTGTCTCGTGGTATAATAGTACCGAATAAAAACAATGAGCTTACGTATTGGTTTTATGAGCGTCTGCGTGGACAATATGACGAACACAAGAAACGGCTTAAAACCAAAGCAGATCGAGATATGTTCGATTTCCAATATCCAAAACAGCGAAAGTTTACAAAAGAGGATATAGCTAAGGTTTGGTCTAATTGGAATCAATCGCCTTATGATGCCGTTAAGGGAGCTAGTACAACATATGCTGCTTTTATGAAGGAGCAGGTAGATAGGAGTTTCATACCAGATGAAGACTATTATAAGAAGACCATAGCGTTGCTTATAATGTATAAGTTTTTGATGTCTCGACCAGAGAACAAAAGCTATGCAAATGGAAAGGCAACTGTAGTGGCATATACTATGGCAATGCTTGCTTCGTTATCTTTAAATAGATATGACCTCTTGAAGGTGTGGAATAATCAAGGGTTGTCAGATAATACTAAGATATTTCTGAATCAGGTTTGTGATAAAGTATATCAGTTGTTAAGTGTTCAAGTTGTCAAATTGAGTACTACTATCCTGTCGTATGGCAAAACTAAAGGAGCGTATGATTTCATAAGTAGCCAGCCTCTTGGTGTTGATATTCATCTTCTTGATAATGACATAGCACAATGACTTCACAATACATTAGTGATATAATTAATCAGGAATGTCAGGATTTTGACTTGATTGTCCTGAAGGGTTTTTCTCCAACTCTTATAATAGAGTTGGGGAAAGAGTTTGTTTTGCTTGATGATTACTGTATCAAGGATAATAAAATAGTTCTTGAAAATATTAATGAGAGCCAATTTATGCTATCCTTAATAAGTTATGCAGATTCAAGAAAGGCTATCTGTACGTGTGAGTCGTTTATTAAAATGTGCACCCAAATTGCAGGTTTAGATATATTACGGAAAAAGATATGTGTTCTTGATAATAATATGCTTGAAATGTATCCAAATCCTTCGAATATGGATATTCCTGATTTTGATAGTAATGACTTTGAGGACACAGATAGTGAAAGTGCTCTTTATAGTATTTATTATGCATTTTGTGTTTGTGAGAATGGCGAACAAAGAATACAGTATATAGACAATTATTCGATGTCCAATAGCTGTGTAAAGAGAATCTATATTGCAGAGCCCAAACCTTATGAAATCGAAGGAACCGTTAATGATACTATTGATTATAAACTTATTTCAATAAGAGATGGTTCTTTGAATGTTGTTATGGAAGAGTTGTATAATAATATGGTTCTTCCTTTTGTGAATTATATTGTTGAGGCAGAAGAGATCGAAGAAGAAAGAATAATGACATTCGTTCAAGCTTCTAAGATGATGGGACAAGAATGTCATATTTTTAAAGTTACTCACGACCTTAACATTAAGCCTCGTCAACCTATTGTTGACGTTCTTAAGCGTGTATGGGGATATGAGTCATTTCGTAACCTCCAAATGTACAAAGATCTCAACATCAATCATGATGTAATAGAAATCTCTCAGGGGTCTATTATTGAGACGGTAGTACAGCAAGCAGAACAGGCTTACTATGGCAATAAAGATAATGTTAAGAATGTGTTGCTGACTTCGCCGACTGGTGCAGGAAAGTCTTTGTTGTTTCAACTTTCTGCAATTTATCTTGCAGAGAAATATGGTCTTTTAACGTTGGTTATTTCGCCATTAGTTGCATTGATGAACGATCAGGTTGAAGGGCTTAAAGGTTACGATGCCATTGCTACATTAAATAGTAATAAGACTGCTGCAGAGAAGGAAACCATACTAAAAGGAGTTCGTGAAGGTACGGTTAACATACTTTATCTTGCACCTGAGTTATTGCTGTCATATACAATAAACTCCTTTATTGGTGACCGTAAACTTGGATTGCTTGTGGTTGATGAGGCTCATACTGTAACGACATGGGGGCGTGATTTCCGTGTTGATTATTGGTTCCTCGGTGATTATTTGCGTAAGGCAAAGCGTATTCTGAAGTATCCTTTCCCTATCTTTGCTTTGACTGCAACTGCAGTATGGGACCCGACAGGCAAAAACGATATGGTATTTGATACAATCCGTTCATTGAATATGGACCCATGTATCAAATTTATAGGTGTTGTAAGACGTACAAATATAACCTTTGAGATTGGAAGTTCAAATATTTCGAAGAATTATGAAGAAAAACGTAAGCAACTAACTATTAAAAGAATACATGAAGCGTTAGATGCAGACAGAAAAACAATAGTTTATTTCCCGTTCCGTCGTACTGTTGACTCCATAGTAATGAGTGAAGAAGTTGAGGATATAAGGGATAAAGTTGCGCGTTATCATGCAAATCTTTTTCCTGAAGAAAAGACATTAAATGCAGAAGCTTTTAGAAATGGTTCTAAGCCGATTATGTGTGCCACTAAGGCTTTTGGTATGGGCATTGATGTTAGCGACATACGGGAAGTGTATCATCATGCACCGACTGGATGTCTGTCTGATTATGTCCAAGAGATTGGTCGTCTTGCTCGTGATCCCAATATTAAGGGTATTGCTAAGATAGATTTTTCTCCAAATGATTTCAGATACATACGCAAATTGCATGGTTTGTCTGCAATAAAACCTTATCAATTAATGCAAGTGTTGAAGAAGTTGATGGCTATTTATCGTATAAATGGAGAAAAGAGAAATATGCTTATATCAGCATCTGATTTTGCGTATATCTTCCCGCTTGCAACTCCTGAAGGTGTTGATCAGAATTTGAAGAGCTGTCTTTTGTTGATAAGTAATGATCTCTTGAACAAACTGAGGTTCCATTCCTTGATTGTTCGTCCTAAGAGCCTATTTAGTAAGTGCTTCATAGAGGTTGGTAAAAATGAAACTAAAGATTTTTATCGCATCTATCATAACTATTTGCGTCATATAACAGATACTGTTTATATTCTTGATGCTGATAAATTTTGGTCGGAGCATTATAACAGCATTAGCTTTCCTCGTTTTAAATACAAGTTGGCAGAAGGAAAAATATATCGGGATTTCCATGTTTCGTTAAAGAATAAGGTGACACTTTTATTACATAATACGGTGTCATTAACGCGTAATGCCGTTGAGGAATTCTTTAGGTTAGCCCATGGCTTCTTGAATGAGATGAGTAGCTCACATCATAGAATAGACTTTGCAACGATGAAGGCTTCTCTACCTCCAAGTTATGACAATTTAAAACGAGAGCAATTTCTTGAAACCTTCCGTATGCTATATGCAACATCTTCTGCTTTAGGTGGTGAGATTGCAGCATATTGCAGTGTGTTTATGGCTCAAGAAGGAACAGCTGAACTTAGAGAGTCTTTCCAGCTTATGCAGAGTGGATACGAAAATGTATCAAATCTATATTTGGCATCTTACGACAGATTAATTCATTCGGCAGATTTCACGATATATTGTGACGTAAAAGATGATATAGTGAAACTCTCAGAGTTTCTTAATAGTTTAGGTGTGGCAGACTATCAAAGGGTAGGTGGGGATCAACCGGCGATTTTTGTCCGTCTTAATAATCCATATTATCTAAATACGCTTATTAGAAGTAAGAATTATGAAAATGATATTTTGAAAAGTATATATGAAAAGTTCCGTTACTCGGAACGCATCTTTACATATTTCTTTACGACAAAGATGACGGATGAACAGAGATGGGATTTCATAGAAGCCTATTTTCTTGGTGAAAGCGAGGACAGATTATTGAACTTTGTATGACAATATATTTCATTAATAAGAAATCCAAACTTAAGGGACCGTTTGATGTCACGGATGCACACTTCAATAAAATAATTAAAATTGGAGATGTGTGCATTCGTGACACAGATTGTGGGCTGCAATTTCTTTTGGTTGTTTCAAATATAAACAGATGGAGTTCATGTAATTGTATAGGATATTCCAATGTGATAAATCATGATATAGAGGCCAACATGTTGTTGTTTTCTTTTGATGGTATTAATAGAAGAAAAGGCGATGTTTCCAGTCTTGAATTCCTGTCTGAAGCTTTTGCAGAAGGCCCTTTGCGTAGTTTTATTCTGAATGCTTTGGATATACTTAAATATCGTCAGGATTTTTGGGATATACAGTTGTTTCTTGATATTCATTCGTCAAGTCCTATAACAATAGCTGATGAAATAAGAATGAAATCAATAACTGAAACAGACAAGCGAGCGCCAATGTTTGTCAATTACTTTAATTCAGAAATGAAGAATATGTTTTATGAATTACAAGCTGAGAATTTGACGATGCGTGAGATATATACAAAAATCAAAGAACTAAAACCGAAAGATTTTAGAACAGCAATGAGGAACTTTCTAATGGAAAATCCTAATTCTAATATTTATAAAAAATAAAGTAGAATTTATGTTCATCTATCAGAAAACCATAGACCGCTCAACTCCCAAACAACTCTAATGGATTGGTAGAGAAGGTAAAGGTGGATAAGCATTTAAAAATATAATGCTGATTTTAGAATGGATAGATGATAAACTAAAGTAAGACAATGGCACAGAAGAAATATACACAAACCCAACAGGTGATAGACACACTACGTAAGTGTGGTGGATATGCTACGCTTGGAAATTTGTATCATTTGGTTGATACTAAATCATGGGCTACTAAGACACCTAATGAGTCTATAAGAAGAATTGTGCAGAAGTCTGAGGAGATTTTCAGAATTCAGCCAGGTCTTTGGGCTTTGGAAGAATGTCGTGACGAAGTAATGCGCAAGTTTGATATTCAATCTAAGGAGCAAGAAAGTGTAGACAAGTTTACTCATAGCTATTTTCAAGGGTTAATCATTGAGATTGGCAACATGAAGCATTATAGCACCTATGCTCCAGCTCAAGACCAGAATCATAAGTTTCTTGACAAGCCGTTGAAAGATATTTGTACAACGATTCATATCCCGGACTTTTCGTTTGACAGTATCAAGAATCGAGCAAGAACTGTAGATGTGATATGGTTTAATGAGCGCAATATGCCCGACAGTTTCTTTGAAGTAGAACACTCTACAGATATTCAGAATTCTGTGGCAAAATTCTGTGACTTGCAAGATTTTTTTAGTCGTTTTTTGATTGTCGCTCCCAAAAATCGTGAGGAACAATTCAATAAGGTAATGAGTAGAACGGCTTTTAAAGATATGCGAGAGCGCATAAAGTTTCATAATTACGAGAGTATTTTGCAGCAATACGAACTTATGTGTAAGTTGCAGAAGAATGATGGGTTTATCTGATTCGTATGATCAATAATTAACACAGCCGTATATCGGTGGATGTTGCTATACGGCTGATGCGTAAACATTTGTAACTGATTGATAATGATCATTTTTGATCACAAAAGTCAAAGATTGATCTTTTCGGTTTCGCTTAAGTTTTTTGATATACTTTTGTGCCCGAATATGGAATATCAGAAACCGAAAACATATTATCAATCGAAGACAAATGACTTTGTTCTTGCTCATGGCGATTGCTTCAAACTCCTCAAAGAGTTTGACTTCAAGTTCGACATGATATTTGCCGACCCTCCTTATTTTATCTCCAATGGCGGTATATCATTGCAGAGCGGAAAAGTAGTATGTGTGGACAAAGGCGATTGGATACTCGACCCTTTCAGCGGAAGCTCTACAACAGGCATTGCAGCCAACTTGTGTGGCAGACGATTTGCAGGACAGGAGCAGGAAGAGAAGTTCTGCCGACTAAGCATGGCACGGCGAGAGGAAATAGAAAACCTGACAAGCTACGACCGGCTCGTCAAGCATATCGACGACTTGCAAGCTCTGCAAGATTGCAATGTGGTGAACGAGAATGTCGGCAAGTGCATACAAATGCCATTTTAAGGACTGGGCATGCTGCAACGTAAGAGGGCGTGTCAAAACTCTCTTATTCTAAAAAAAAGTCACA
>ULYE01033854.1_pt1 | contig 31903 bp, 20 predicted proteins | sample 1961921 | NCBI WGS metagenome assembly ULYE01 (sample SAMEA4835856, study PRJEB28245) | human gut metagenome | biome: gut microbiome; material: fecal sample | place: Denmark | collected 2008 | reverse complement strand
TATAAAAAATATTAAATTATAGTGTTGCGGAAATAAGGTTTAAGAAAAGTATTTCAATTAGATAAAGGTTAAAACCATATTAATAGGTAGGGATTTCCCTATTCTCTATTCCCAACAACTCATTCTCCTCGTCAACACAGGCTACATGTTTCACTCATTATCTTGTTAAAGCACTTGCTTTTATAGAATATAATAAGTATCTTTGCAACAAATAGTAATATATCATAACCACTTTTACGACTATGCAGGAAAGATATCTCAACCCACATACCGACTTTGGATTCAAGCGTCTGTTTGGTTCGGAGTTCAACAAGGATTTGCTTATTAGTTTTCTTAATGCCTTGTTCCGAGGTGAGCAAGACGTGCAGGACGTAACCTATCTCAATGCCGAGCATATAGGAGAACGTGCTGATGCTCGTCGTGCCATATTCGATGTGTACTGCACCAATCAACGAGGCGAGAAATTCATAGTGGAGATGCAGAATGTATATCAAGAGTTCTTCAAGGACCGCACGATATATTATTCTACATTCCCCATACGTGAGCAGGCTCAGCGTGGTGGCAACTGGGATTTTCATCTCAACTCAGTATACACCATTGGACTTCTTAACTTCAATTTCGCCGAGGGTCTCGACGAGGCACGCCATTGGCACCACGAGGTGAAACTAATGGAGGTTGACACAAAGAAGATATTCTACGACAAGCTGACGTATGTATATGTGGAGATTCCGAAATTCAACAAAAAAGAGTCAGAGCTTGAGACAATGTACGACAAGTGGATGTACGTGCTCAAGAATCTCTCGGCACTTATGGAGCGTCCTTCTGCTCTGCAAGAGCGTATATTCACACGCCTGTTCGAACAGGCTGAGATAGCGAAGTTCAATCCAGAGGAACTCATGCTATACGAAGATAGCGTTAATGCTTATAGAGATATTGTAAATGCTATAAATACAGCAAAGAAAGATAGTTTTGCCGAGGGCAAAGCAGAGGGAATAGAGCTTGGCAAAGCTGAAGGAATGGAGATTGGTAAAGCAGAGGGGATAGAGCTTGGCAAAAAGCTTCGTGATATGCAGATAGCCCGCAACTTGCTTAAAAAAGGCTTATCCGTCAACGACATTGCTGAAACAATGGGATTGTCGCAGGATGATGTTACATCATTACTATAGGAAAAATCACCCACAGCCTCTCCGTCATCATGGAGTAGCTGTGGGTGAACATTTGGATTTTTCCATTTTGCCATATGTCAGATATTCTTTATTTGAGGTTTTGCAGCACTAAGATAAGTGAATTTACTGACATATGTAAGTGTTTGATAATTTATTATTATCCAATGACTTGTTTCCTTGTAATATTATAAATATGCTAATTTAAGGATACATAAAATATTGACAGATATGGACAGAGATACTCGCATACAAGCAATAAACAAAGTATTGAAGGAATACTTTGAAGACAATCCAAACCAAAGACCCGTTCCAGCGAAAGAGTTTATGGGACTATTTGTAAAGAATGGTATCTTCAATCAGGATAGCAGAAGTGGTTTGCCTATTAGGAAACTTCTTAGAGAACTCGATAGTGAGAATAGGCTTTCAGATATTCCCTATGCTATCAGAGAAATGAAGGAGGTAAATAAAAATTGGTTCTTTACCAAACCACAGACAAACATCCAAGGTCGTTTAGAACCAATTGATAATAGCAAGCCCACAACGCATATCACAAATGATACAACTAGTAAGAAGAGAGTTAGTCGCATGAACTCAGATGAGTATTATGTAATTGAACTATGCAATGAGGTTCTTGGTCTAAAAGCGTCTCAGCAGCATCGTTTTGATTTTCTTGTTGGAGATAGCGGTACAAAGCTGCCAGTTGATGCTTACTACGAAGATTTGAATTTGGTAGTTGAATACCTGGAAAGTCAGCATACGCTATCGACTCCTTTCTTTGACAAGAAGGAAACTGTAAGTGGTGTACCAAGAGGCGAACAAAGACGTTTGTATGACGAACGACGAAGAATAGAGTTACCTAAACATGGTATCAACATTGTGTCGATTAGCTATAACGACTTCGGTACGACAAAACGATTGAAAAGAAACCATAATCTTGACATCGAAGTGGTTCGGACAAAATTAAGTGACTATATAAAAAAGAAGAAATCATAGTATGAATTTGTACCAAGTAGACATAAATACAGAGATAGATGCCATTAGCGTCTTGGTGAATGCTTATGACGAAAACGAGGCTTTAGCCATTGCACAGACTATGTTTGAGCAAGGTCTAACAGATTCAATAGGAACGACAATCATTAATGTAGCTGCGTTTCCTGCTTGTTAGCAAAAATGAAGTAACCAAAGACTATAAAGCATCCGCATGGATGCCGTCACTTATATATATATGGGTGGGCGGTAGCTACGACTATGCCTATGAGTGCGTTAGGATAGTGATATAAAGAACTGTTGCGTGCCTTGAAATGATCGTATTATGCCTTGATACGAAGCTTTTCTGTCGGATACATTCATTTTGGTTTTTTTATCCCAACTGGCTTATAATTCGGAAATTTTATCTAAATTTGCATCGTCAAAAAGAATATATTAAAACAATCGTAAACATTTGACAACAACAATATTACTTGATTTTTTCTATGAAACAGAACAAAAAGAAAAACATCGCGCTCCACGCCTCGGTAGCCATCGCCTTGCCGGTGGCAGTAGCCACACTTGCTGGCGTGCCGCATTCGGCAGAGGCATTGCCTTTGCGTTCGGGACTTGTAGCGCAGACAGCAACGATGCCCTCGGCAGAGAGTCTCATCGTAAAGAACGTAGCGCAAATCAACAACCACACAATAGAGGTGAACTATGCCAATGGACATAGACTCACCATCGACTTCTATGGCGACAACATCTTGCGACTGTTCCGCGACGATAAGGGCGGCATTGTGCGCGACCCTGTGGCAACACCTCCTGCCAAGATATTGGTAGACTCGCCACGACGCACAATCAATGCGCTTTCGCCTATTGATGTAGACGGCACAATACAGGTGACAACAGCTGCTGTGAGCCTGAACATAAACAAGCAGAACGGTAACATAACCATAGTAGACCTGCGCACAGGCAAGACTGTGGTAGACAACCTGACGCCATCGGTAACTGAAAACGGTGCCACAAGCGTGACTTTGAAGTCGCATGAGGGCGAATACTTCTATGGAGGTGGTGTGCAGAATGGACGTTTCTCACATCGTGGCGAGAGCATAGCCATAGAGAACACCAACAACTGGGTAGACGGAGGAGTAGCCTCGCCAACACCTTTCTATTGGAGCACAGCAGGCTACGGCATGATGTGGCACACGTTCCGCCCAGGACGCTACGACTTTGGCTCGGAGAATCCCGACCTTGTGCGTCTGCAACACTCCGACGACTATCTCGACCTCTTTGTGATGGTAGACCAGAAGCCCGAGCAACTACTTGCCGACTTCTATCAGCTCACGGGCGAACCAGTGCTTATGCCTAAGTTCGGATTCTACGAAGGACATCTTAATGCCTACAACCGCGACTACTGGAAAGAGGCAAAGGATGGATTCATGCTCTATGAGGACGGCAAACGCTATAATGAGAGCCAGAAGGATAATGGCGGCATAAAGGAAAGTCTGAATGGCGAGAAGAACAACTATCAGTTCTCGGCACGTGCAGCCATCGACCGCTACCTCAACAACGACATGCCACTTGGATGGTTCCTGCCCAACGACGGCTATGGAGCCGGTTATGGACAGACACCAACCCTTGACGGCAATGTAGAGAACCTGCGCCAGTTTGGCGACTATGCACGCTCAAAGGGTGTTGAGATAGGATTGTGGACACAGAGCGACCTGCATCCCAAGGATGGTGTTGAGGCTCTGCTTCAGCGCGATATAGTGAAAGAGGTGCGCGATGCAGGAGTGCGTGTGCTCAAGACCGACGTAGCATGGGTGGGCTATGGCTACTCGTTCGGACTGAACGGTGTGGCAGACGTAGCCCAGATAATGCCTTATTATGGCTCCAATGCACGTCCGTTTATCATTACTCTCGACGGATGGGCTGGAACACAGCGTTACGCAACAGTGTGGAGCGGCGACCAGACAGGTGGCGACTGGGAATACATACGCTTCCATATCCCGACCTTTATCGGCTCTGGACTTGCCGGACAGCCAAACATCACATCCGACGTAGACGGCATATTCGGAGGAAAGAACGTGCCAGTGAACGTGCGCGAGTTCCAGTGGAAGACATTCACACCTATGGAACTGAACATGGACGGATGGGGAGCCAACCCGAAATATCCTGAAGTGCTCGGTGAACCAGCCACAAGCATCAACCGCTCCTACCTAAAGCTCAAGTCGATGCTCATGCCTTATACCTACACCATAGCCCATGAGGCAGTAAGCGGCAAGCCGATGATACGAGCCATGTTCCTTGAGTATCCAAACGACTATACCCACGGAACACAGACAAAATACCAGTTCCTCTTCGGTCCGTCAATGCTCGTGGCTCCCGTATACCAGGACACACGTGCCGATAAGGAAGGCAACGACATACGCAACGGCATCTATCTGCCCGAGGGAACATGGATAGACTACTGGAATGGTGACGCCTACGAGGGTGGACGCATCATCAACGAGTATCCGGCTCCACTGTGGAAGATACCAGTGTTTGTGAAGGCAGACGCCATCATCCCGATGACTAACCCCAACAACAATCCGTCGCAGATACGCAGCGACTACCGTGCCTTTGAGATTTACGCATCGGATAAGACACAGAACAACGGAGTGAACGCAAGTTTCAACCTGTATGACGACGACGGCACAACCGAAGCCTACAAGCAGGGCAAGTCGACTGTAACACCGGTTGACTTCACTGTGAACAAGGGCAACCTCGTAGTGAGAGTGCACAAGACCACTGGCTCTTACGACGGTTTTGAGCCTATGAAGCAGACAGAGCTTCGCATAAACGTGACAAAGGCTCCAAAGAAGGTTGCGGCATTATTGACTGGCGATGGCAAGAAGAAGACGGTGAAACTCGCGGAGGCTCGTTCGCTCAGCGAATATGAGAATGGCGAGAACATGTATTACTACGATGCAGAGCCTAATCTCAACCGCTTCTCCACACCAGGCAGTGAGGCTGCAAAGGTGGTGATAAAGAAGAACGCACAGTTGTTTGTGAAGATAGGCAAGATGGACGTGACCAAGGAGAACGTGGCTGTAACGGTAGATGGATTTGAGTTCAACACCGCAGGTAGACTGCTCAAGCACAATGGCACGCTCGCTGCCCCTGCAGTTAAGATAGCTGAAGACGGACGCGGAGTGTTCGACCTCACACCATCGTGGGCGGCTCAGGCCGATGCCGACTACTATGAGATAGAACACGACGGCATGTTGCTCTCCACTATCCACGGCACAAGCTTCACCGTAGGCGACTTGCTGCCAGAGAAGGAATACACAATGCGAGTGCGTGCCGTAAACCGTGACGGAGCATCTGATTGGACAACCGTGACTGGCAAGACAAAGAACAATCCGCTGGAGTTTGCACTTAAGGGACTTAAGGCCCAGACATCGTTCAAGAACCAGTCGGGACAGTCGGCACAGAAGCTCTTCGACTTCGACGAGAAGACCCAGTGGCACTCACAGTGGGGCAAGGGCGAGGCCATACCAGGCGACATGACTATCGACCTGCGCTCTGTCAACAAGCTCGACCGCATGGAATATATGCCACGCGAGGACGCTGGCAACGGTACATTGCTCGAAGGAACAATCTCTTATAGCAAGGACCGCCAGACATGGTCGAAGCCAGTGGCATTCGCTTGGGCTAAGGATGGCTCAAAGAAGACATTCAGCTTCGAAGGCAATCCAGAGGCACGCTATGTGAAGATGAATCTGCAGAAGGCAGTGGACAACTTCGCCTCAGGCAGAGAGATGTATATATATAAGGTGGCAGGCACTCAGAGCGTGCTTCAGGGCGACATCAACCACGACAACCGTATCGACGAGAACGACCTCACCTCTTATATGAACTATACTGGTCTGCGCCGTGGCGACAGCGACTTTGACTATGTAAGCTCGGGCGACATCAACCAGAACGGACTCATCGACGCCTACGACATCTCTTGCGTGTCGAACGAACTCGATGGTGGCGTATACTACAGCAACGACCATTGCTCAGGCTCGCTTGTGCTCACACCAAGCCGCACCACCTATGCTGCAGGCGACATGATAGAGATAAAGGTGTCGGGCAAGGCTCTGCACTATGTCAACGCCTTGAGCTTCGCTTTGCCCTACAACGTAGCGGAACTGGAATATGTGGGCATCGACCTCATAGGAATGAAGGATATGGTGAACCTTACCTACGACCGTCTGCACACCAACGGACAGAAAGAGTTGCTCCCGACATTCGTCAACCGTGGCAACAACTTCCTGCTCGACGAGGGCGACCACGACCTCTTTGTGCTTAAGTTCCGTGCCAAGAAGGCAGGCAAGTTTGCACTGAAGATGAAGGACGGAATGCTGGTAGACCGCAATCTCGGCACAGTGGAACTAAAGAACTAACGTCTTGAAACAGATAACGCCAAAGGCGACAATCTAATGACAGGGACAATGTCAAATGTCTTATTTCAAAGACAATTTGATATTGTCCCTTATTTCTTTGTTTGGTTTCTTGTTTGTTACATTTTTAATCACTATCTTTGCAAATACATTATAATGTTTTAGCACACCGTTACAATCGACAAACAACAAAAAATCGCAAAAATCATGCAGAATATCTTCAATGCCAAAAGCGAAAATAAGAGCGTGCTTCTGAAGAAGAACATTCTCAACTATTTCGTCATCAACGGCAACGCCACAATTCAGGAGCTCGCAAAGGTCGTAGCCCTGAGCGTACCCACCGTGACAAAGGCCGTGGGTGAATTGCTCAATATGGGCTATGTAAACGAGTATGGCAAGCAGGAGACGAGTGAAGGACGCCACCCTGTGCTCTATGGTCTTAATCCAGACTCAGGCTATTTCGTCGGAGTGGAGATAAAAGACGGAATGGTGAACATGGGACTTGCCAATTTCCGTGGCGACCTCATCGACATAGACGAGGAGCATCCTTGCCGCATCGACAACACAATGGAGTCGATGGAGGAATTGTGTGATGTGGTGAAAGGATTCATCGAACGATCGGGAGTGAACAAAGAGAAGCTTATCAACGTGCTCTTCTGCATTGGCGGACGTGTGAACTCGGATAGCGGCTATAGCCACACAACCTACAACTTCACAGAGGAACCGCTCACCACGGTACTCTCCAACATCCTTAACTATCCGGTGGCTATCGAGAACGACTCGCGTGCCGTGGCATACGCCGAATACATGAACGGAGCAGTGCATGGCGAGAAGAATGTGCTCGTCATAAATGCCAGCATGGGCTTGGGTCTTGGCATCATCATCGACGGCAAGCTCTACAACGGACGCTCGGGCTTTGCTGGAGAAATAGGCCACATGCACTTGTTCAACAACGAGATTCTGTGCCATTGCGGCAAGAAGGGTTGTCTGGAGACAGAGGCATCGGGCAGAGCCATCATGCGCATAGTTAAGGAGCGCATTGCCGCAGGCGAGTCGTCGTTCCTTACACAGAATGGCAAGACCGACTTCACTATCAACGATGTGGTGGACGCTGTGGTGAACGAAGACCCTCTGTGCCTCGACGTGATAGAGCATATAGGATTTGTGCTCGGCGAGACTGTGGCCAACCTCATCAATGTGTTCAATCCCGAACTCGTGGTGGTGGGCGGATTGCTCGCACGCACTGGCGACTTCCTGCTGCAGGCATTGACTGGCTCTATGCGCAAATACTCGCTTAACCTTGTGAGCAAGGACACCCGCGTGGCTTTGGCAAAGTTCAACGATCGTGGCTGCGTCATAGGAGCCTGTCTGCTGGCAAGAAAGAAAGTGCTCGAATAAAGATAAGGAGCCATTGTCTGGTGGCAAGTAAAAAAAAAGAAACAAATAACGCTTGTTATCCACTTTTTTTGTATCTTTGTAGAAAGGAAACAAAAACACTCAACAAAATATGAACGACTTTAGAAAATATGCTACCGGACATCTTGGTATGAACGGTTTGGCATTAGACGACGTAATGAAGGCTCAGGCTCAGTACCTCAACCCTTATATACTTGAGGAGCGTCAGCTCAATGTGACACAAATGGACGTGTTCTCGCGCTTGATGATGGACCGCATCATCTTCCTCGGAACCGAAATCAACGACTATACAGCCAATACCATCTGCGCACAGCTGCTCTATCTCGACTCAATAGATTCGGGCAAGGACATTTCAATATACATCAACTCTCCCGGTGGTAGCGTGACAGCCGGTCTTGCCATCTACGACACAATGCAGTTCATCAGCAGCGACGTGTCGACCATGTGTACTGGCATGGCTGCCTCTATGGGCGCAGTGCTGCTCGTGGCAGGCCAGGAAGGCAAGCGCTATGCACTTAAGCACAGCCGCGTGATGATACATCAGCCGCTCGGTGGTGTGCAGGGTCAGGCATCGGACATCGAGATTGAGGCTCGTGAGATACAGAAGTTCAAGAAGGAACTCTACACCATCATCTCCGACCACTCGCATACTCCGTTTGACAAGGTGTGGGCCGACTCCGACCGCAACTATTGGATGACAGCCGAGGAAGCCAAGGAGTATGGAATGATCGACCAGGTAATGACAAGAAAGAAGTAAGGAAAGAGAGAAGAACAATGCCAAAGAAAGTATGCAGTTTCTGCGGAAGAGCAGAAAAGGATGTCAACTTCATCATAACAGGCCTCAACGGCTTCATTTGCGACCAGTGTGCACAGCAGGCCTACCAGATTGTTGTTGAGGCAGGAATTGGTCCGGACGCCGCCAAGCGCAAACGCCGCAACGGATTCGACGTGGAGCTGACCAAAGTGCCCAAGCCAACAGAGATAAAGGAATATCTTGACGAATATATCATCGGCCAGGACGAGGCTAAGAAATACCTCTCGGTGGCTGTCTACAACCACTATAAGCGACTCGCACAGCCTGTCGACGACGCAGGTGTGGAGATAGAGAAGAGCAACATCATTATGGTAGGCTCTACCGGAACCGGCAAGACTCTGCTCGCACGCACCATAGCAAAGCTGCTCAAGGTGCCGTTCACCATAGTCGATGCCACTGTGTTCACAGAAGCTGGCTATGTGGGCGAGGACGTGGAGAGCATTCTCTCACGACTCCTTCAGGTGTCAAACTACGATGTGGCAGCCGCCGAGCGCGGCATTGTCTTCATCGACGAGATAGACAAGATAGCACGCAAGGCCGACAACCCAAGCATCACACGCGACGTGAGCGGCGAGGGTGTGCAGCAGGGCTTGCTCAAGCTCCTTGAGGGAACAATGGTGAACGTGCCGCCAAAGGGAGGACGCAAGCATCCCGACCAGGACTACATTCATGTGGACACACGCAACATTCTGTTCATCTGTGGTGGTGCCTTCGACGGTATCGAGCGTAAGATAGCTCAGCGACTCAATGCCCATACCGTAGGATTCAACTCGGTGAAGAACGCTCGCAACATCGACAAGGGCGACCTCATGAAGTATATATTGCCGCAGGACCTCAAGTCGTTCGGACTCATACCCGAGATTATCGGACGTCTGCCGGTGCTCACCTATCTCAATCCGCTCGACCGTGAAGCATTGCGCCGCATCCTTATAGAGCCGAAGAACTCTATCGTGAAGCAGTATAAGAAACTCTTCGAGATGGACGGCATAAAGCTCGACATCACCGAAGAGGCTCTTGACTTCATAGTAGACAAGGCAGTGGAATACAAGCTTGGAGCACGTGGACTCCGCTCTATCGTGGAATCCATCGTGATGGATGCCATGTTTGAGGTGCCGTCGAAGAAGGTGGACGAGTTCACTGTGACACGCGAGTATGCCGAGCAGCAGCTTGAGAAGTCACACTTGAAATAATCAAGTTTTAGCATGTGAAGGATTTGAAGAAACAATGAAGAGGGAGAATTTGAAGCCATGGTCTTGTTTATGCCTAAACAGTAGGACGATTAAGAATAAGGTTTATGGCTTCAACCTTTCTGCTTCAAGAGTTTCTTTAAGTTCTAATAGAATTAAATCTTACTACTATGACTGGGACAATTAACCTCAACGAACAACTGAAGCATTACTTCGGCTTCGATTCCTTCAAGGGCGAGCAAGAGGCAATCATACGCAACCTGCTTTCGGGCAACGACACCTTTGTGCTAATGCCAACTGGTGGCGGCAAGAGCCTGTGCTATCAGTTGCCGTCGCTGATAATGGAAGGCACGGCGATTGTGATATCGCCACTTATAGCATTGATGAAGAACCAGGTGGATGTCATCAATGGACTCAGCGAGGAGAGTGGTGTAGCCCACTATCTCAATTCCTCGCTCAACAAGGCAGCCATACAGCAGGTGTATAAGGACGTGCGCGAAGGTCGCACCAAACTACTTTATGTGGCTCCCGAATCGCTTAACAAGGAGGACAACCTTGGGTTCTTCCGCTCATTCAAAATATCTTTCTATGCCATCGACGAGGCTCACTGTATCTCGGAGTGGGGACATGACTTCCGACCTGAGTACCGCAACCTGCGCCCTACAATACAGAAGATAGGTGTGGCTCCCGTCATTGCACTCACTGCCACTGCCACCGACAAGGTGCGCATGGACATAAAGAAGAGTCTTGGCATAATGAACGCCCATGAGTTTAAAAGCTCTTTCAACCGCCCCAACCTTTACTACGAGGTGCGCCAGAAGACCAAGGACATCGACAAGCAGATTATTAAGTTTGTGAAACAGCACCCTGGCAAGAGTGGCATCGTTTATTGCATATCGCGCAAGAAGGTGGAGGAACTTGCAGCCGTGCTTAAGGCCAACGACATAAAGGCGGCTCCTTATCATGCAGGTCTTGACTCTGCCACACGCTCGCAGACTCAAGACGACTTCCTCATGGAGCGAATCGACGTGATTGTGGCAACCATAGCCTTTGGCATGGGCATCGACAAGCCCGATGTGCGCTTCGTCATACACTACGATATTCCTAAGAGTCTTGAAGGCTACTATCAGGAGACCGGACGTGCCGGACGCGACGGCGGCGAGGGAATATGTATTGCCTTCTACTCATACAAGGACTTGCAGAAACTTGAGAAGTTTATGGAGGGCAAGCCTGTGGCTGAGCAGGACATTGGCAGACAACTGTTGCAGGAGACAGCTGCCTATGCCGAGAGCTCTATGTGCCGCCGCAAGGTGCTGCTGCACTATTTCGGCGAGGAATATACCAAGGACAACTGTGGCAACTGCGACAACTGCCGACATCCTAAGGTGAAGCGCGAGGGCAAGGAAGCCTTGCTCATAGTGTTGCGCTCCATACTTGCCATGAAGGAAGGTTTCCGCCAGGACTATTTGGTAGACTTCATCAAGGGTCGTGCCACCGACGATATAGTGTCGCACCACCACGAACAGCTTGAGGAGTTTGGTATGGGCGAGGACATGCCGCCAAAGACATGGAACCCCGTTATCCGTCAGGGTATGATAGCAGGCTATATCCTTAAAGACATAGAAAGCTATGGACTGCTTAAGGTGACGGCAGCAGGCCGACGATTCATAAAAAATCCTGTCGACTTCACCTATGTTGAGGATACCGACTTCACAGAGCAGATGGAAGAAGAGAGCGAGGAGCACGGAGCTTCGGCACTCGACCCAACGCTCTACAGTATGCTTCAAGACTTGCGCCGCAAGACTGCCAAAAAACTCTCTCTGCCTGGCTATGTTATCTTTCAGGACATATCGCTTGAGCAGATGGCAACACTCTATCCAGTGTCGGTAGAGGAACTGCGCAACATCCAAGGCGTAGGTGTGGGCAAGGCTCGCCGCTATGGCAAGGAGTTCTGCCAGCTCATCAAACGCTACTGCGAGGACAACGAGATAGAGCGTCCTGAAGAGATGTTCGTGCGCACTGTGGCCAAGGACTCTATGACCAAGGTGAAGATAATAGGCTATCTCGACCGCCGTATGCCACTCGACGATATAGCCCGCGCCCTAAACCTCGATTTCGAGGATTTGCTCGACGAGATAGACGCTATTGTCTATTCTGGCACTAAGGTAAACATCGATTACTTCCTTGAGGACGTGATGGACGAAGACCAGGTGGACGACATCTACGAATACTTCCGTGAGTCGGAGACCGACAATATAGACGACGCTATGGACGAGCTTGGCGGCGACTATACGGAGAATGAAATAAGATTTGTGAGAATAAAGTTCCTTTCGGAACAAGCAAACTAAATTGAATAAAAACGGCAACATCGCATAGCGAGAATTTAAACGCTATGCGATGTTGCCGTTTTTGTTATCATCAATGCTCCTCGAACAATTCAGGCATAATAAACACCGAATGCACCACTTGTTTCTCTTTCGGTGGAATCTGCATGTAGTTGCCATATATATTAGTAAGGAAGGTGTGAGGGTCGTGTGGGGCAGAGAACGTCTTACCTTCAAACTCGATGGTTGACAGCGGAAACACCGTGTCCTTATGGTGCATCACACCGTAGCCGTTGTTGATGAGGCGGTTGGAGATATGGTCGCACTTATGAGTGGCGAAGGCTATCTTCCACATCAGCTTGCTATGAAGATACTTCGCTCCGAAATAGAAGAACTCCGCAACGGCTCTCCATGAGTATTTGTGCGAGTGGTGGAGTATGGAGTAGCACTTCGACATGTTCCTGCCATATTTCTTGCAGAATTTACGCGACACGTTGGGATAGCTAATCATTGGGAATATGTCGACAAAGAGCCCCTTGGAGTAGGGTAGCGAGAAATCCTCGTTGCCCTCTACGTAGAATGAGTTGAGGTCGCGCACCTTCATGATAGGTTCGCGTGTCTCCTCGGTTTCGGGTGTTTGCAGCACAAGTCCTTCGGGCAGCTCCTTAGGAGCAATCTCGGCAAATCGGTTGGCATCCTCCTCGGTCATGGCAATGTCAATGTCGTCGTCCCAAGGAATGAAACCCTTGTGGCGCACGGCTCCAAGCATGGTGCCACCGTCGAGCCAGTATTTTATGTCGTGTTTGTCGCAGATGCGTGCTATCTCCTCAAGAATGCTTAGCTGCTTGAGTTGGGCGCGTCGCAACTGCTTATTCTTAAATTCTTCTAAGTAATTCATTGTCTGTTTTTCTTCTTTCTATAGTCCTTTTAATCTTCTCCTCCATAGTTCCCTCTACTTTCCATCCCAAGTCCTTCAGTTTATCAGTGGAGTAGACTGATTTCTTCACCACATTGAAACCCTTTTGCTCAGCATCCGAAGGAATCTCCCTAATAACCTTTTTGCCCCCCGTGCTTGCTATCATCTCAGCCAATTGCTTAATGGTTATGTTAGAGCTCTCGTCGGCAATGTTGTAGGCATGACCGTTTTCTCCCTTTAGCAAGATGTAGAGCAATGCAGCAGCACAGTCAACCACATAGCACCATGAACGGAACTGCTCGCCCGTGCTTTTCATCACTATGTCCTCGCCAGCGAGAACATTTCTAATGAACTGGGCGTACACACGGTTGTCGTCTTCGGTAAAGCCTGGGCCGTAAGTGTGGCAAGGTCGGGCAATGACAGTCTGCATACCATATTCCTCAGCATAGGACACGCAAAGAGTTTCGGCGGCACGCTTGCTCGAAGGATAGCAAGAGCGTGGAGAAGTGGGGTTGACATAGCCGCTGTAGTCTTCGGTGAACACACGTCCGTCACCCTCGCCATACACTTCGCCAGAAGAGACAAAGAGAAAACGCAGTGTACCGTGGCACAGTCCATAGTCCATAAGATTGCTCACACCATAGATGTTAGCCTTGATTACCTCCACAGGATTATTGGCAAAGAAGTTTGGGCTTGCGTTGCTTGCTGCATGAATAATGTAATGGAAGCTGGTATCGCCAGTTAACGGTTCTGTGACGTCGTATTTTACGAAATGGAAAGCTTTGTCGTCGGCATATTTCTTGAATTTCCGCATGGCCCTCTCCTCGTTTCTTCCTGCCGCATAGACATTATAAGCCTTGTTTTTCCGCGACATGAGCACGTCTACCAGACAAGAGCCTATAAGTCCCGTGGCTCCAGTTATGAGAATGTTGCAGCCGCTGAGTTTCTCCCAAGGTATGTCGAGAGCAGCCACCGCCCGTATGTCATCTTCGTAAGTCATAAGCTATAAATATTACTTCAGCCATTCGTCCTTGCTTGTGTGCATCAGTGCCTTCAGAATCTCAAGGTCCTCCACGGTAGTAATCTTGATGTTCTTCTCCGAGCCAGGCACAATGTGCATTTCATATCCTCCCACCTCGGCAATGAGAGTGCAGGATGCAACACTGTCCACAATGCCCTTCTGCTTGGCCTCCTCGTGTATGTTGATGATGTTGCCTAAGCAGAAAGTCTGCGGAGTCTGAGTGCGTATGAGCTTGTCGCGCGGAATGCTCACCGAAGTAGAGAATCCGTCCTCGCTTTCAAGAATAGCCTCGCGACACTTGATGCCAGTGATGGCATAACCATAGGCTTTGCAGATGGCAATATTGCTGCTAATGATGTCCTGTCCGAGCAAAGGTCGCACAGAGTCGTGTATGAGCACAAGGTCGGTGTCCTTGCATCCCGCCTGCTTCAGTCCGTATATACCGTTGTGGATAGACTCCATGCCCGATTTACCGCCAGGGAAAATCCATTTCAGTTTGTCGATGTTAAATTGGTTGGCATAAGCTTGCAGCACCGTCTCCCATCCCTTGAGGCAAACCACGGCAATGGCGTCGATGTCGGGGTGGGTTTGGAAGCAGCGCATAGTATGTATGATGATAGGGCATCCCTCTACGTGCATGAACTGTTTAGGAATATCTTGTCCCATTCTGTTGCCGGAACCTCCGGCAATCAAAAGTGCAATGTTAGCCATATCTTATGTTTTTTAGGAGTTATACATGTAATTATTATAATGCCACAAATTTAGCTAAAAATCCCGAGATAAAGGTCGGTTTATTAAGAATAGATACTAATATACGTAAAAACAATCGTCCATCAGCTGTTAGACACTTGTCTGTCAGCTGATGGACGGATTGTTTTTACTTTACTGTCGTTTATGTTAAAGGAGTTTGTCTTTTACCTTAGAGATTGTTGAGCAAGTCAGCCTTTCCGTCGTTGATAAGTTTGATGACCAATTCGCCGAAAAGCGTGTTCTGCCATGCAAACCAGGGACGAGTATAGTTGGAAGCGTCGTCTTTGTTGAACGACTCATGAATGAATCCCATGCCGGCATCGGTGTTGAGCAGAGTCTTCATGCACCAGCGAATCTCGTTGTCGTCCTTCGTAGTGAAGCATTTCATCATTATCGACATAGGCCAAGGCATGTTGTTGCCGACGTGCGGACCGCCAATACCCTCGCCAGCCTTACCGCTGAAGAAGCAAGGGTTGTCCTCGCTCCATACAAACTTGCGTGTGTTCTGATAGATAGGGTCGTCCATATCCACGTCGCCCAAATAACCCATACCCAAGAGTGAAGGCACGTTGGCGTCGTCCATCAACAGATGGTTGCCGAAGCCGTCAACCTCATAGGCGTAAATCTTGCCATACTTAGGATGGTTGTAGACAGCATATTTCTGCAATGCCGACTTCACCTCCTTGGCAAGGTCGCTGCATTGCTGGGCGAGTTGCAATGCCTTGTTCTTCTTGTCCTCGCTTATACTCTTGCGCTTGTTGGCAGTCTCGGCATAGTGGCGCAATATCTCGGCAGCCTTGTTCATTGAAGTCACCGCCATGAAGTTGGATGGGATAAGGAACGGCAGGATAGTGGCATCGTCGGAAGGACGGAATGTTGATGCAATCAAGCCTACTGGTTTGACGGGTGCGCCATAACCGCCCCAGCCAACGGTGTCGAAGGCACGGTCGGTGACACGTGTGAACTGATAGGGATTCTTGCCGTCCTTGCGCTGCTGCTCATGGAATGTCTTGAGGATGTTCTCGATAGCCATCATCCATTCGTCGCCAAAGACAGAGTCGTCGCCCGTCACCTTCCAATATTCATAAGCAAGGCGGATAGGGTAGCAGAATGAGTCAATCTCATACTTGCGCTCAAACACCTCTGCCCTCATCTGTGTGCCGTCGTTCTGCCATCCGGCTCCCGTGGCACCATCGTTGTAGGCATTGGCATAGCGGTCGATGTTGACACATTTGAATTGTCGCAGAATAACTCCACGCAACATCTTTCGTAGTTTTTCGTCCTTGTTGGCAAGAGCAACGTAGGGCCATACTTGCGCGCCAGAGTCGCGAAGCCACATGGCAGGAATGTCGCCGGTATAGATGAATGTGTCCTCGTCGCCATTCTCAAGTTCGCGGTAGTGAACGGTGCTCTCAAGAGTGTTGGGATAGCAGTTGGCAAACATCCATGCGAGTTTAGGATTGTTCTTCAGCAGTTTCTGCACTTCCTTAATCTTCTTCTCCACAGCTTCAGATGTGAACAGACGCTCGGCCATAGGCGGACGCTTCGACTCATACTTGCCGTTGACAGGTGTAACCACTTTGGTGTAGCGTGCGTTCACATCCACCGTTGCATTCTCTTGTGCCATTGCCGACATAGCCGACAAGAGGGCGAAAGTTATTATAGATAATCTCATTGTTTTCATTTTTGTAGATTGTTGTTTATGGTCTGTTGCTCACTTTAGTACCCCATTTCGACGGCTTGTTGCCCATTTGCAGTTCGAGTGTTCCGCCACGCATAATGTCGTCGTACATGATGTAGGACTTGGTGTAGGGTTTGCCATTAAGCTTTGCCGACTGCACATATATATTCTCCTTGCTGTTGTCGGGACAAAGGATGGTGAATGTCTTTCCGTCGCCCACGTTCATTGTAGCCTTGTCGACGATAGGGCTTCCTATGATGTACTTGCCTCCGGCAGGCTCCACCTGATACAGACCCATAGCCGAAAGAATATACCATGCCGACATCTGTCCAACATCCTCGTTGCCGCTCAGTCCGTCGAGCTCGTCCTTATACATTTCGCTCATAGTCTGGCGTATGAGTCGTGCCGCCTTCCAAGGCTGTCCCACGTAGTTGTACATATAGAGCACGTGGTGGCTTGGCTCATTGCCGTGGGCATACTGACCTATGAGACCCGAGATGTCGGGCGAGGCATTGTCGCCGAGCGTACCGTTTACGATGAACAGCGAGTCGAGTTTCGTTGTGAAGTTAGCCTCACTGCCGAAGAGCTTGACAAGTCCATGTACATCGTGCGGCACAAGCCATGTGTATTGCCATGCGTTGCCCTCGGTGTAGTCGTCCTGGCGATGCACAGTGGAGAAGGGGTTGAACGGTGTGCGGAATTTGCCGTCGCTGCTCAAGCCGCGCATAAAGCCAGTCTGCTTGTCGAAATAGTGGCGATAGCTCTTGGCGCGCTCGCCAAAGTATTTGGCATCGGCTTTCTTGCCCAACAGTCGTGCTACCTTAGCCACACAGTCGTCTGCTAAGGCATATTCCAAGCCCTTAGCCACAGTCTCCATCTCTGGGTCCTTGTCGTAGGGCAGATAGCCGTATTGCTTGAGCAGTCCAAGTCCGCGCTCGTCGAGCATGGCCGACTTCTTCATAGCCTCGAAGGCAGCCTCCTTGTCCTTGACGTATCCTTTGAGCACAAGGTCGGCAAGTACGGGTATGCCAGGGTTGCCCACCATGCAGTCGGTCTCGTTGCCCATAAGATGCCACACTGGCAGTTTGCCTTGCTGACGGTAGATGTTGACGAGTGTGTTGGCAATATCCGTAAGCATGTCCTTATGGATGATGGTCATCAGCGGATGTGCAGCGCGATAGGTGTCCCAAAGCGAGAAGGTGGTATAGTTGTTGAAGTCGCCTTTATACACCTTGCCGTCGGCTCCGCGATACTCTCCGTTTACATCCGAAAATACCGACGGGGCTATCATCGAATGATACATAGAGGTATAGAATATGCGACGGGCAGCGGGGTCGGAGGTCTCAATCTTTACTTTGGCGAGAGCTTTGTTCCAAGCCTCGTCGGCTGCATCCACTACCTTGCGGAAATCCCAGTCGGGTATTTCTGCCTTAAGGTTCTGCTTGGCATTGGCAATGCTCACTGCCGACAGTCCCACCTTAATTAATATAGGTTGTGTGACGTCGGAAATCCTTATCATCCATCTGCCGCTGTCCAATGGCTCCACTGTGACAGGCTGAGAGAATTCAGCCACGAAGAAGTTCTTCTGGTTTTTAGCCCATCCAGTGGAGAAGCGGTGTCCTGCAATGCTTGTGGCTGTTGTCTCATCCACGGCATAGTCAGTAGGGCTGTCCCAACCTATTCCCTGGAAGAGGTCGAGTATCAGTTTCGCCTGCTTGGTGTCTGCGCCAAATGTGTAGCGGTGGAAACCTGCCCGCTTGGTGGCAGTAAGCTCCACCCATACGTTGGGCTGTTGCAGTTTAACGGCATAATAGCCAGGGCGCACATTCTCATTGGCATGGCTGAACACCACCTCTTTCTGACTGGCTTCCAATACTGGGAGGAACGCTACATCGCCAAGCTCACCAATGCCTGTGCCACTCATGTGCTGATGTCCAAAACCTATCAGCACTGAGTCGGAATCGTGATAACCAGAGCACCAGTCCCAGCCACGAGTGTGCTCGGATGGACCGAGCTGCACATAGCCGAAGGGCACGTTTGCTCCAAGAAACACGTGTCCGTGTCCGCCAGTGCCTATGCGTTGGTCGATGTATTGTGTCAGATTGGTTGAGGCTTGATTGTTGGAGGCATAGACACTGCCGCCAATCATGCCGCAAGCAATTAGTAATAGGGCTGCTATTTTTGATTTCATATATAGTTGAATATAATTTTAAAAGTTTCGGGTGTTTAGCGCCACCTATTTCTTAGACAAGGAATAGGGAGCATCCTCCTCGCTTGTTCCTCTCTGCATGTTCGGCTTCTCCGACATGTTGAAGTTGAGGCTTGCGCCCTGCTTCAGCGAGTTGATGTCGATGTAGTTATGGTTGTACGGCTTGCCGTCAACCGACAAGTTGTCTACGTAGCAGCCATTGCCTTCGGCAGAGATGTTCACTTCCTTGCCATTCTCCAGATGTATCTTCATCGACTTGAAGTAAGGCGAGCCTAATACATACTGTCCTGAACCAGGGCATACGGGATAAAAGCCCATGGCTGAGAACACATACCATGCAGAGGTCTGTCCGTTGTCCTCGTCGCCGCAATAGCCGTCGGGAGTAGGAGTGTAAAGGCGGTCCATCACCTGGTGTACCCAATACTGGGTCTTCCATGGCTGCAGGCTATAGCCGTAGAGATATATGGCATGTTGTATGGGTTGGTTGCCATGAGCGTAGTTGCCCATGTCCATCACCTGCATCTCGCGAATCTCGTGGATGGTGAAGCCATAGTAGCTGTTGTCGAATACTGGCGGCAGGAGGAACACAGAGTCGAGCATTTGGTTAAATCTGTCCTTGCCTCCCATAAGGTTGATAAGTCCTTGTGGGTCGTGGAATACCGACCATGTGTAGTGCCATGCGTTGCCCTCGGTGAAGGCATCGCCCCACTTCAGAGGATTGAAAGGCGACTGGAACTTGCCGTTGAGCAGTCGTCCGCGCATCAAGCCGCTCTCCTTGTCGAACACCTTCTGATAATTCATAGCTCTTTGGGCAAAAGGCTTGAGTTCCTTGTTTGACTTGCCCAATGCCTTGCCAAACTGATAGATGCACCAGTCGTCGTAGGCATATTCAAGTGTGCGTGCCACGCTCTCGTTGATTTTCACGTCGTAAGGCACATATCCCAATTTGTTGTAATACTCATAGCCCAGTCGGCCGGTGGAGTTGACGTCTGGATGAACGGCAGTAGTTCCGTGAACCACGGCTTGCCAAAGAGTCTCGGCGTCGTAGCCACGCAATCCACTGAGCCAAGCATCAGCCACTACCGAGGCAGAGTTGTTGCCCACCATGCAGCCGCGATGTCCTGGACTTGCCCACTCAGGCAGGAATCCGCTCTCCTTATAGGTGTTGACAAGTCCTGCCTGAATCTTGGCATTCACCGACGGATACATCATATTAAGAAGTGGGAACAGGCAGCGGAAGGTGTCCCAGAAGCCAGTGTCGGTGAACATATATCCGTCCTGCACGGTGCCGTTGTATGGACTGTAGTGCTTCACCTCGCCCGATGCAGTAAGCTCATAAAGGGCGCGTGGGAAGAGCAATGAGCGGTAGAGACAGCTGTAGAATGTGCGCAGATGGTCGATATTCTCGTCTTCCACCTCAATCTTGCCGAGCACCTCGTTCCAGCGGTTGCGTCCCTGCTGCTTGAGTTGTTCCATGCTGGCATGTCCCAGCTCGTTGAGATTCTGAACGGCTTGCGCCTCGCTGATAAACGAAGAAGCCACGCGAGCCGTTACCTTTTCGCCTCGCTTGCTGGTCTTGAATGTGATGATAGCTCCGGCATGATTGCCTTCCTGCTGTTTTGAGTCCTTCAATTCTCCATTCAATACTGTTTGTGCGGCACTGAAGTCATGGTCGAACTCAATGACGAAATAGTTGCGGAAGTTGTCGGGCACTCCGCCACTGTTGCGTGTGGAATAGCCAACGATCTTGCGCTCTTCGGGGATGATTCTGATATACGAACCCTTGTCGAAGGCATCTACCACAACATTGGCACTGTCGGTCTTGGGGAAGGTGAAGCTCATGAGTGCGGCACGCTCCGTGGGGCATAGCTCTGCCGTGATGTCGTAGTCGGCGAGATAGACACTATAATAATAAGGTGTAGCCTTCTCTGCCTTGTGTGAGAACCAGCTGGCTCGCTTTTCCTCGTCGAATATGGGTTTGCCAACGGTAGGCATCAGCGAGAACTGACCGTAGTCGTTAATCCATGGACTCGGCTGATGGGTCTGCTTAAGTCCTCTAATCCTTTTGGCAGCGTAGGTGTACTGCCATCCGTCGCCCATCTTTCCAGTTTGTGCTACCCAGAAGTTCATGCCCCAAGGCATGGCAATGGCAGGGTAGGTGTTGCCAGTGGAAAGACCATGGTCGGAATCAGAACCCACGAGTGTGTTGACGTAGTCCACAGCATTCCTTACATTCACATTAATGGCATGCGCCATCATAGCGAAACAGGTGATAAGAAATAGAATTGGTAATCTTTTCATTGAAATTTTGATTGGTTGTAAGATTTAAATTTGTAGTTTACGTGCAAAATTAGAAAAAAAATCCCAAACAATAAGTTGGTTTAGTATAAAAACGAGTGAAAAACATGAAAAAAGTATTTTACAGATGTTTAAACGTATAATCGATGTATAATAATCCGAGAAGTGTAAAATATATAGGTTTGTTGTAAATTTTAATTGAAAAATTAATGCGGATTAGAAAAAAAATGATAATTTTGCAACTGACAAACTAATCATATACAAATCAAGGTAAATAATTTTACCTGCAAACAAAGAGAAAAAATTTAAAATAACTATTACAATCAAAAAAAATATTAACTAAAATTTACTTATATGTCAAAACGAGTACAAACGGTCGGCATAATGATGGCTCTTATGGCTTTGCCCTCAGGAGTTGTTTATGCTTCGACATCACCTGCTCAGACTGTAGCACAGAATGTGCAGCAGGATGCAGATTGTAAGGGAGTCGTAATTGACGCCACAGGCGAGCCTGTTATTGGTGCTTCAGTAGTAGTGAAAGGCAAGACTGGAGCTGGTACAGTTACTGATATCGACGGCAACTTCACTCTTAAGAATGTGAAGAAGGGCGAGACTCTGCGCATTACTTCTCTTGGTATGACCCCAGTTGAGGTTGTATACAATGGCAGCAATGTAAAGGTGACACTTAAGGACGACTCTAAGGCACTTGACGAGGTGGTAGTTACCGCTCTCGGTATCAAGCGTGAGCGCAAGTCGCTTGGTTATGCCATTCAGGATGTTAAGGGCGACGCTATCCTTAACTCACATGAGAACAATGTGGCTAATGCCTTGACTGGTAAGATTGCCGGTGTGCAGATCACACGTTCAAGTAATGGTCCTGGCGGTTCTTCCAAGATTCAGCTCCGTGGTAACAACTCTGTGACTGGTCTCAACCAGCCGCTTATCGTAGTCGACGGTGTGCCTATGGACAACTTCACTGGTGCCGACAACAACGACTACTGGAACCCGTCTGCCGATATGGGTAACGGTCTTTCGGATATCAACCCTGAGGACATCGAGTCAATGTCTGTGCTCAAGGGTGCATCGGCTGCTGCCCTCTATGGCTCACGTGCAGGTAACGGTGTAATCCTTATCACAACTAAGTCGGGTCGTCAGACCAAGGGTCTTGGCATTACTGTCACTGGTACAGTTTCAGCCGAGAGCGTCTTCATGAAGCCCGATATGCAGACTACATACGGTCAGGGTACACAGGGCGTGTATAACTCTACCAGTGGTCTTAGCTGGGGTCCGCGCATCGAGGGTCAGGAGTATGTGCGTTGGGATGGTCAGAAGGTCAAGATGCAGTCTTACGACAATCTCGACAACTATTATGGCACTGGTACTGAGTTGCAGGAGAACGTAACCCTCTCTCAGCAGTATGGCAAGACATCTATCTATGCCTCTATGACCAACATGAACAACAAGTCGATGACTCCGGGTGCCAAGCTCAACCGTACCAACCTCATGCTTCGTGGCGTGACATCATTCGGCAAGAACGATGCTTGGACATTCGACGGCAAGGTGCAGTATATCCGCAACAAGGCTAACAACCGTCCGGTTTCGGGTAATAACAACAACAACTCTGCCCTCGGACTCTACACCTTCCCGACAACTCTTGACATTCGCGACTTCGAGAACTGCATCGACGAGAACAACGAAATGGTTTGGTGGAACAAAGACGGCAACAACCCTTATTGGATGAGCAAGTACAGCCTCTCGGATGACTCGCGCGACCGTTTCCTCATGAATGCTTCGTTGAAGTATAAAGTATTGTCGTGGTTGACTGCCGAAATCAAGGCCGGTACCGATATGTATACACTTGAGGCTACCCGCCGTGTGTACTCGGGTAACTCAAACGTCACTACTCTCTATGAGCAGAACATCAACCACTTCTATGAGAACAACTTCAGCTACCTCCTCACAGCCACAAAGGACAACATCTTCGACAAGTTTGGTGGCACTGTGACATTCGGTGGCAACCTTATGGCTACCAAGAAGACTGGTATGAAGGGCTTGGCTTCAAAGCTCGTCATTCCTAACAAGTTCTCTCTGAACAATGGTGAGAATAAGGCAGACATCTCTGAAACCTACACACAGAAGAAGATAAACTCTCTCTATGGTACAGTAGGCATAAACTATGATGGATGGGCTTTCCTCGACGCTACATTCCGTAACGACTGGTCGTCGGCACTTTCCAAGGAAAACCGTTCGTTCTTCTATCCTTCAGTGTCTGCATCATGGCTCTTCGGCGAGATGTTCAACAAGATTGGCAAGAAGATGCCTTCTTGGTTCTCGTTCGGTAAGATTCGTGCTTCTTATGCCGAGGTAGGTAACGATATGGATCCGTATCAGCTCTACAACCTCTACTCTACAAGCCCCGACTCTCATGGCGGTATCGCAGCTTCGAGCAGCAACACTCTTTACAACAAGAATGTGAAGAACGAGCTTATCAAGTCGTATGAGGTGGGTGTGGAGTTGAAGTTCCTCAACAACCGTTTGGGATTGGACTTCGCATGGTATAAGTCGAACGCTACCAACCAGTTGATGAACCTTCCGGTTAACTCGCTTTCTGGCTACAACTACAAGAAGATCAATGCTGGTGACATCCAGAACACTGGTATCGAGTTGATGGCTTATGCTACTCCTATCCGTACAAAGGACTTCGAGTGGACAATCAACTACAACATCTCTCATAACAACAACACCATCAAGGACCTCTACGACGGTGTAGACCGTTATCAGCTTGGCGGTTACGACAATATCCGCATCTATGCTATTAAGGGTGGTAAGTATGGCGAGATTTGGGGCACCAAGTTCCTCCGCGTAGAGGATGGCCAGTATAAGGGTCAGCTTCTTCTTACATCCGACGGTCTGCCACAGGCAACATCCGAGATGGAGAAGATTGGCGACCAGCAGGCAACATGCAACATGGGTCTCACCAACAGCTTCTCTTACAAGGGATGGAACCTCAGCTTCCAGATTGACGCACGTATTGGTGGCGAAATCTTCTCTGGTACAAACGCCATGATGCAGCGTTCGGGTACAGCAGCAGCAACAGCTCCTGGCGGCAAGCGTGTAGACGACATGGTAGTGGCAGGTGTATACAAGGACGCAAGCGGCAATTATGTGCAGAACACCAACAAGGTGACAACACAGCAGTATTGGAATGCCGTGGCTGGCACTGGCAACATGGGTATCGGCGAGGCTAACATCTATAGCGCAAGCAACATCCGTCTGCGTAACGTGTCTCTCGGCTACAATGTGCCTTCAAGCATCCTTGCAAAGACCAACTTCATTCAGTCGCTCAAGGCTGGTTTCACTGTGACAAATGTCTTTATGATTCACAGCAACATGAACGGCATCGACCCTGAGTCGGTATTTGCTACAAGCACCAACGCAACTGGTTTCGAGTATGCAGGTATACCTACAACTCGCAGCTTCGTGTTTAATGTATCAATCGGTTTCTAATCAATTAATGAATACAATTTATGAAAACGAATAAATTCATAATGTCTGCTATGATGGCACTCGCTCTCGGTGGAGCGATGACATCTTGCTCTGACTTTGAAGAGGTGAACGAGAACCCGATGTCAACGGGTGCAGACAAGATAAAACCATATTATTCGCTCTTTAACTCTATCCGCGGCGCACAGCAGAATCCGGATATTGCCGAGCGTTTGTTTGTTATCAACTGGATGGGTGCTGCTCGTCAGGGCTCTGATTATGATGTTCCTGCAGGCCGTAGCTATGATGCTTACAATGAGGCTGCCTTCAACCAGATGTCTTCATGGCTTAAGAATGCCTATACTGCTGTAGCGTTGGCTGAGAATCCTCAGGGCACTGTCAGTGCCCATGAGAAGGAGTTCTATCCCAATGTTCTCCAGTTTGCACGTATCTGGCGCGCTTATCTCATGAGCGAGTTTACCGACGATTTCGGTCCGGCTCCGCTTGACGGTTTCCAGGGCAATGCTCCTACATTCAGCTCTGAGAAGGATGTTTATTACTGGATGCTCGATGAGCTTGCCGACGCTATCGGAAAGATTGACACATCGGTTGAGCCTAACGCTTCGGAGAAGAAGAACGACCCGGCTTACGAGTTCAATGCTGCTAAGTGGAAGAATTATGCTATCTCTTTGCGTATGCGTCTTGCCATGCGCCTCTCTGAGGTAGACCCTGATAAGGCTAAGAGTGAGTTTGAGGCTGCCGTAAAGCAGGGACAAGGCATCACTACTGCCGATGGAACATTCCGTGTTCAGGAATATCCGGGTTGGGACGATTGGTCTGGCGTAATGAGCCGTTCATGGGACTCGCAGATTATGACCGCCACAATGGCAAACCTTACCACCAACTTGGGTGGCGCCAACTCTGTTGACGCTCTTGCAAAGGTGGTGAAGTCGACAACTACCGACGCAGAAGGCAATGAGGTGGCTAACCGTTATGCAGCATACGTTAAGGACGCTTCCAACTATCTTGGTTTGGACATCAACAAGCATGCTGGTCCTTATACCGACAACCCGACAAAGCAGACATTCTTCGACGGTCTGCCTTCGAAGGTAGACCCACGTGCCTTGAAGTATTTCTTCCTGCCGGGTGACTATGCCAACCGTTTGCAGACAGGCTATGTAGGTGCCTTCAACTCGGAAAAGGCTTCGCATAAGCAGTGGCTTATGAACAAGGACAAGAAGGCTGAAGCAACTGTTGATGCTACATTCGCATGGAATGGTCTGAACGCCGGTTATGGTCATGATGAGGCTGCTACAAACAATGGTCTTATCAATGGCTCGGATATTGTGACTGGCTCATATGGTGCCGAGGGTACATACCCAGCCATTGCCGATGACTATCGCAACAACACCAACAAGCGTGTGTTCTTCGGTCCGTGGGAGACTTACTTCCTCTTGGCTGAGGCTGCAGAGCGCGGATGGAGCGTAGGCACAACAGCCAAGGATGCTTACTATGCTGGTATCAAGGCAAGCTTCGCGTATAACGACATGGAGGACCTTTATGACGCATACATCGCTTCTGACGATTACAACCGTGTAGGTACATCAGTAAACTGGGATCATACAACCGAGCCTACTGCTACACAGATGACAATCAAGAGCGCATATACTGGTGCAGAGTCGACAGTGACCTACAACTATCCTAACGCTCAGAACATCATGTATCCTGGCAAGAAGCTCAACGACCACATGACAAAGATTATCACTCAGCTCTACATAGCCAACACTCCGTGGTTGCCGCTTGAGAACTGGAACAATCACCGTCGTCTTGGTCTGCCGTTCTTCGAGATTCCTACTTCTACTATGTCGCTTACAAATATGCCAGAGTGGTCGGTTGAGTCTTACAAGAAGGCACAGAACATCAATCTGTTTGTACAGCGTCTGAAGTATCCTACAACTCTCCAGTCGTCGGATGCTGATGGCTACAAGCAGGCTGTCGGTCTGCTTAAGGGTGGTGTTGACAGCCAGTACACTCCGCTGTGGTGGGCTATTGGTGGTCATTAATTTGATTTCTACCCTTATTGATAAGGAAACAGCTGTAGAGTAATGATTCTGCTATATTTTTATAAATCAAGATGCATTTGAATGCAATTCTTACGAATTGAACAAGTTAAATGTACAACTTGATGCCTAAAAAATAGACGAAATCACTTACTGTAATAATAGGCTGGAAAAAGTCTTAATAGAAGACCCTTTTTGGTCTTCTATTAAGACCAACCCTCAAGTATTATTAAGACCAAGCTCGGTCTTAATAATACTTCAAAAAAATGACAAGCGGGGGTAGGTTTTTGAGGCTCGATTTTTATTGTCCAAACAGAGTTTTGGTGCGTATAGGTTTGGACTTTAGAATGGTCTATATGTATAGTTTTACCTCAAATCATATTTTTTTCTTTCTTATATTTTGTTGTTCAGCCGTGCATTCTCCTTTTTTTTTCGTAACTTTGCAAAAATGGTGCCTATTGCATTGGATAACAGCAATTCCAGGCATGGTGTGCTATGGCTCCGGACATTTTTTACCGGAGTGATTGATTATTATTCTGAAACTTTTATAATAAGAAAGAAACAAAAAATGGCAGAATCCAATTTCGTTGACTATGTGAAGATATATTGCCGTTCGGGCAAAGGTGGCAGGGGCTCAATGCACTTGCGCCATGTGAAGTACAATCCTAATGGAGGTCCCGACGGTGGCGACGGTGGACATGGCGGCAGCATCTATCTGCGTGGCAACCACAACTACTGGACATTGCTCCACCTTAAGTTCCAGCGTCACGTCTTTGCTGAGCATGGAGGCAACGGTGGTCGCGACAAGTGTCACGGCAAGGACGGTAAGGACATTTACATCGATGTGCCGTGCGGAACCGTGGTGTATAACGCCGAGACAGGCAAATATGTGTGTGATGTAACCTACGACGGTCAGGAAGTACTGCTTCTTAAGGGTGGTCGAGGTGGATTGGGCAACTTCCAGTTCCGCACAGCCACCAATCAGACTCCGCGCTACGCCCAGCCGGGCGAGCCTATGGAGGAGATGACTATCATCCTTGAACTTAAGTTGCTTGCCGATGTAGGTCTTGTAGGTTTGCCTAATGCGGGCAAGTCGACATTGCTCTCAGCTGTGTCGAGCGCGCGTCCTAAGATAGCCAACTATCCATTTACTACACTTGAGCCGTCGCTTGGTATTGTTGACTACCGCGACCATAAGTCGTTTGTAATGGCCGACATTCCTGGCATTATTGAGGGAGCAAGCGAGGGTAAGGGTCTCGGATTGCGATTCCTGCGCCATATTGAGCGCAACTCGTTGCTGCTCTTCATGGTGCCAGGCGACACCGACGACATAAAGAAAGAGTATGAGTTGTTGCTCAACGAGTTGCAACAGTTCAATCCCGACATGCTCACCAAGCACCGTGTGTTGGCTGTTACGAAGTGCGACTTGCTCGACGAGGAACTTATGGATATGCTTCGCGAGACTCTGCCCAATGACCTTCCGGTGGTGTTCATATCGTCAGTGACTGGTCTCGGCATACAGGAACTCAAGGATATTCTGTGGCGTGAGCTTAATGCCGAGAGCAACAAGCTCCAGGTTATCACTTCGGAGGACACACTTGTTCACCGCGACAAGGATATGAGCCGCTTTGCCGAAGAGCTTAAGGCCGAGGGTGAGGACGAGATAATATATCTTGACGACGAGGACATCGAGGATATTGACGACATCGAGGATCTCGACGACTTTGAATACGAGGAGGACACCAAGAATGAGTAATCAGAAACCGGTGCTTTCCTATTATAATATGTCTGACGGTGTGGTGGCTTTCTCTACCACACGTCATGGCGGAGTGAGCGAGGGCAATTATGCCTCGCTCAACGTAAATGAGTATTGTGGCGATAATGCGGAGCATGTGGCAGCCAACCGCAAGTTGCTTGCCACAGAACTTAAGATAGACTCCAACCGTATAATTATTCCTCATCAGACGCATGGTGTTGAGACACGTATCATAGGTAGTGAGTTTCTTGCTTTGCCAGAAAACGTCAAACGCATGTTGCTTGAAGGGGTTGATGCTGTAATTACTAATGTAAAGGGGCTTTGTATAGGAGTGTCAACAGCCGATTGTATTCCTGTTTTGCTTTACGATGAGGAACATCATGCAGCTGCTGCCATTCATGCTGGATGGCGAGGCACATTGGCACGTATAGTACACAAGGCTGTGCTCGAAATGCGCATGGCATACAATACCGACCCTGCAAAGCTGATAGCTGTAGTTGGTCCTGGCATTTCAATTGAAAACTTTGAAGTGGGCGATGAGGTGTATGAGGCTTTCGAGCAGGCTGCTTTCGACATGGATGCCATTGCCGAAGAACAGATTAAGCGCAATCCCGACGCTATCGACCCCGCCAAACGCTTCGAGAAGAAATGGCATCTCAACCTGCCTCTCGCCAACAAAATGCTGCTGATGCACACTGGCGTGAAGGAGGAGAACATACAAATGTCGGACATCTGCACCTATAGCCGTGTCGACGACTATTTCTCGGCACGTCGGTTGGGTGTGGAGTCAGGACGAATTTATACGGGAATAATATTGAATTAAGATTCTTTTTATAGATGATGAATATACGCAAAATTCTTTTACCTTTAGCCTTCGCGCTGGTGATAACCACCACCGCGTCGGCACCCGTAAAGCAGCAGTTCACTGCCGCCGAACAACAACAAATCAGTATCGAAACTCCAGGACTATTCACGCGTTCCGATGCCTTCAACGTTGACTTGAGTGCGTTGAAGGCATCGGAATATTCGTTCCCGTTGCCAGTAGGCAAGGCTACGGTGCGCAAGAACAACACGATAGAGATAACCACTACCGAGGGAGATGCTGTGAAGTCGATGTTTGAAGGCATTGTACGACTTTCGCGCAAACATCCTGATTACGGCAATGTGATTGTGGTGCGCCACCGCAACGGTTTTGAAACGGTGTATGGCAACAACGCTCAGAATCTTGTAAATGTGGGCGACTATGTGCGTGCAGGACAGACCATTGCAATTGCTGGTAGCAGCGATGGCAAGATTTTCTGCGACTTTGCCATTATGCTGAATGGAGGACGAATAAATCCTTCGGCAGTAATAAATGTCAAAACTCACCAACTGCGCCGACAGACCTTGCTCTGCGAGAAGGACGGACAATATGTCAACGTGAGTGTGCTTGGCGACAAGGTAGACATCGAAGAAACCAAGGAGGAAATGAAGCTGGATGACGCTTTCGAGAAGACAGCTACATTCAAGTGGAATCTGGAACAAATGGAGAAGCAACGCTGGGCTTATCCGTTGCCCGGAGCTAAGGTGATAAGCCCTTACGGAGGCAAGCGCCGCCACGCTGGTGTCGACCTCAAGACAAAGCCCAACGACGAGATTTTTGCAGCCTTTGATGGGGTGGTTACTCGTTCATCGCCATATGCCGGATACGGCAACTGTATTGTGATTCGCCATGCCAACGGATTGGAGACTCTGTACTCTCATCAGTCGAAGAATCTCGTGAAGGTAGGCGACAAGGTTAAGGCTGGACAAGTGATAGGTCTTACAGGACGTACCGGACGTGCCTCTACAGAGCATTTGCACTTTGAGACTCACTTCAAAGGCAGACGCTTCAACCCTAATCTTATATTCGACCATACGTCGCATGACTTGCAGCAGGTGACATTGACCATGACAAAAAATGGTGGTATAACGTCGAAGAAGAACTAAAAGATGGGGTAATTGTTGAAAAATATATACGTATTATAAAAAACACTGTCGCTTGTGGGCGGCAAATATTAAAAACTAAAAGATCAACCAAAATGGAAGAGAACAAGAATCTGTTTCAAGAAGTGAACGAGGGTTACACTATGCACGAGGCTATCGAGGAGGCAAAACGTTGCCTGCACTGCAAGGTGCCACAGTGTAAGAAGGGATGTCCTATAAGCCATGATATTCCAGACTGGATTCACGAACTATCGATGGGTAACTTTGGCAATGCCATGCACATCATCAACGAGAAGAGCAATCTGCCTGCTGTGTGCGGACGTGTGTGTCCTCATGAGAAACAGTGCGAGGGACATTGTGTGCTTGGCAAGAAGGGACAGGGCATTCATGTGGGAAAACTCGAGCGTTTCCTTGCCGACTTTGACGGCAACATGGGACTGATACGCGAGAAGCTTCTGCCTAAGACACGTGGTAAGGTGGCTGTCATTGGCTCTGGTCCTGCGGGACTTACCATTGCTGGCGACCTCTCGCGTCAGGGATTCAATGTCGAGATATTCGAGATGGAGCCAGAACCGGGCGGAGTGCTCATGTTTGGTATTCCTGAATATCGATTGCCTAAGGACATCGTGCGCCGCGAGATAAAGAAGATGGAGGAGCTTGGTGTGGTTATCCACTGCAACACCACTATTGGCAAGGACTACACTGTAGACGACCTCTTTGCTCAGGGATTCGACGCTATATTCATGGGCACTGGCACGGGCAAGCCTCAGAAGCTTGACATTCCTGGTGGCGACATCAAGGGTGTGCGACAAGCCATTTGGTTCCTGCGCCGTGTGAGTCTTTACAATGAGGGTAACCTCGACCGTAAGGAGGTTGTTGTGGGCAAGGGCGACCGTTGCTTCGTTATCGGTTGCGGCAATACCGCAATGGATGCTGCACGCACTGCTGTACGTTTGGGTGCCGAGAGCGTGGAAGTGGTTTATCGCCGTACCATCAACGACATGCCAGCACTTCGTTCTGAATATGACGAGGCTGTGGAAGAAGGCGTGAAGTTCAACTGGGAGTCTAATATAGTTGAGATTCATAGCGATGAAAACGGTAAGATGACAGAGGTTGTGATAGAGACAAAGCAAGGCGAACGCCGTGTGGAGAAAGCCGACTATGTGCTCATGGCTCTTGGCTCAAAACCTGCAAGCCGCATAGTGTCGACAACAACTGGCATTGATGTTGACGACCGCGGATATGTAGTTACACGCGAGACTCCTTATGGCATGACTACTCGCAAGGGTGTGTTTGCCGGAGGCGATGTTGTTAATCGTCCGTCAACAGTGGTGCTTGCTATGCACGACGCTAAGATGGTGGCAGAGGGCATTGCACAGTATGTGGATGCAATAAAGCTGCTTGAGGCAATAGGTTAATAATTAGGGTGTCCAGTTCGTTGTACCAATTTTAGCTCAC
>ULYE01018488.1_pt1 | contig 32613 bp, 24 predicted proteins | sample 1961921 | NCBI WGS metagenome assembly ULYE01 (sample SAMEA4835856, study PRJEB28245) | human gut metagenome | biome: gut microbiome; material: fecal sample | place: Denmark | collected 2008 | reverse complement strand
GAAAGTAGCTCATATATAAAAATAAAAAAGGACAAATACTTATCATGAAGATTTCAAATATCAAATACATAGCGCTCGGCATCATTGCCGCAGCGCTTTCGTTCCAGGCTTGTAGCGACGACGAGCACTACGATGTAGTGGGCAATCCCAATAACCTGGTATATTTTAAGACAATGGGCGATGCCGTCACCACATGCACCGTGACGCACACACCGGTTGGCGATTTCGGCGAGGTGAATGCCAAGTTCAGTGTGGCAATACAGCGTGCCGCAAGCCGCGACACCAAGGTGACTGCCGTTATCGACAACTCCCTCATCAATGACTATAATACTCAGCACAACACCGAGTATAAGACAGTGCCCGAAGGTGTTGTCGACGCTCAGAAACTCTCTGTCACTATTGCCAAGGACACAGTAGGCAGCAAGGAGCAGATTGAAGTGAGCATTCCGTCCTCTGCTTTTGCCCAACTCACCGAGCAGGCTTACCTGCTTCCGGTGCGTCTGTCGTCGGTAGAAGGTGACGGAACTGCGAGCGGACAGCGCGGAACGGCGTATGTAATCGTCAATACCCAGACCAAGCTTGTACACGCCGGTGTGGCTGCCGGTGACATGCCTGGCACGCTGATGAGTGACTATAGCGGCGTGACAGCATCGTACACGGCAGGCGGAACGGTTGACGACATAGCCCAATTGTTTGATGGCAACCTCGAAAACGGCACCGCCTTGCGCACCGATGAGCAGGACGGCAAGGGCACAACGCTCGTGTTCGACTTCGGAACAGAGCAAAATGTGATCGGACTCCGTATGGCTCGTTATTACAAAAGCTATTGGGGCGGATACTGGTTTGACGAGTACTACTTCTCGCATCTTGACATGCAATATAGCGCCGACGGCTCTACATGGAACGATATGGGCAGTGCCGACGAGGCTGACATGGTCAAGTCGGGCGGCTATCAGTATCTTGCACTCTACGGAGCGGTGCCTATGCGCTACCTGAAGATACAGTTCACGAGCGGTTCTTCTTCCGTATCGAGTCTTGCCGAATTGGGCATTTACACACAGCAGTGATTGTAATATATAAGTATATATAGGTTAGTTGTAATATAAATATTTTGCACTAAGATTTGGTTGGACGGGGGATGACGCGATTGTCATTCCCCGTTTTTTATTACTTTTGTATTATGAAACACATTATTCTTATATTCCTCGCCTTTGTCTTTGCGCTTGTGGCTGCGGCGCAAGACAACATGCGTCCGCTCACTACGTTCGTGCCCGACAGCAAGGTGCACGATTTCGGCGTGATAAAGGAGAAGGACGGCAAGGTGAGCCATCAGTTTGTGCTGCGCAATACGGGCAAGTCGCCCGTGGTGATAAGCGATGTCACAGCGTGGTGCGGATGTACTACTGTAGGCTATACGAAGCGTCCGGTGCGTCCGGGCGAGTCTGCCAAGGTCACCGTTACGTACAATCCGCTCAGCCGTCCGGGCAAGTTCAGCAAGGAGGTGGTGGTCATCACGGGAGGAGGCACGACCTATACGCGCTTGTGGGTGAAGGGAAATGTAATTGCATACCAGCATCCCGTGCGCGAGGATTATCCCTATGAGTATGGCGAAGGATTGTTTATGAACCTTAAGGTGCTCAGCTTTCCACCGTTGCAGAAGGGCGAACAGTATGTGTTCAATCTTATGATTGCCAACGACACTGACCGCACTATGAACCTTAAGTTTGTGCGCCGTCCCGACAACCGTGTTCTGAAGATGCCCGCAACGTTGCAATTGAAACCTCGCGAGCGAACAAAAATAAAGGTGGCTTATCGTGCTCCGCAGACCTACGGAAGGCAGCGATGGATTGTGTTGCAGCCTTACGTGAATGGCAAGGCGGTGAAGAGTATGAAGGTGACGTTTGCCGCCAGCTGTCTTTAGGTATAGATAATGCGAAAGCGCCCTGCAAAGGCAAAAGCACAAATGATTAATGCTTTTGTCTTTGCTGGGCGCTTTCCTTATTATATTATTGTAACTTTGTTAATCCCACAGGTGCGGATCGTCGAGCGACATGAGCACACCCTGGTCGATTTTATTGCCGCCGTCGGGCAGTATTATTTCAACTTTACCGTTGCCTTCGCTGTCGTTGACCACTCCTGATGCAGCTATAGGCATTATTGTGTCGATAGCTATCACCTCTGACTGAGGTGCTGTATATGATTCCTTTTTCATTTTGTTGAGTTGATTTATTGATGTCTGTAATTTGTAATGTTAGCTTGCTTAGGCTATGGCGGGGACGCCATAGCCTCCTGTCGTTTGTCGGACACTCTAAGTTTTTGATTATTCAGAGTGCCGTATGCGACGATAGTTTATTTCACTGCAAACTTCTTTCCGTTCTTGATGTATATGCCCTTGGCCAGCGAATTGCCGTTGACGCGCTGTCCCTGGAGGTTGTATACGGCGTTGTCAGTGGCGTTGCTGTTGTCTATAACGATTGAGCTGATGGCTGTTTCAACGCCCTTGATGCTTATCTTGAGCATTGCTGGTGTGATAGAGGCGTTGTCGCTTATGGTGAAGAAGCAGCGGAATGCCTTGGTATGAGAGCCTGCATTTACAAACAGAACCTTTCCGTCTTCGGTAACGCCGGCTGCCTTAACTGTGCCGTTGTTGGTTATGTCTGTAGGCGAGTAGATGCCCTGGAATGTCACGTCAGCGTTGCCTTCAGCCTTTGGAGCGTCTGCGCTCACTTCCTTACCGTTGAATGTGTAGGTTGTGCCGGCAACAGTAGGCTTGATGAGGTAGGGCACGCCCGGCTCAATGCTTGTAGCGTCAGCGAAGTTAACGGCATTGCCGTTGACTGCCTCAAACTTCTCTACGAGTGTGCCTTCGCCGAAGTTTGCCTTTATCTCTTCCTCGCTTATGGCGAACGGAACGCAAAGAGTGTTCCACTTGTTGGCTACGAGTGTGCGGTTAAGGGTAATGTCTGAAATCTCCCAAGCCTCAATATTGTTGGCTTCGTTCTCGTTATACTCGAAGGTCTTAACGTTGGGGTATTCTACGTAAACGCGAATGTTGGTAGCAGCAGCGTAATCGGCCAATGTTTTATTGTTCTTGAATGATACGCTCTTAGCTGAACCTGTCCATACAATATTATTATTGGTTATGTTGTATTCTCCCTCACCGTTCTTTTCGAGTTTTGTCAATCCGTCGCCTACTATTTCAATGCGTACGATATTGCCCTTTTCTACAGATATAGTAGATGTGCTTGTACCATTGAAGCGATAGGGATTGGAGGCGAAAGAAGCACGGCTGCAATATACTTTAACTCCATCTTTGTTGATTTCGTCAGAAATAAAACCGCCAGCAATATCTCCTGTTGTACCATTATCAGTACCAGATACGAATTCTACATATCTCTCTTCGTAGTCTTCATTAGAATTTATAACGTTGAGTTCATACGAAGTTGTTGCTGGCTTATACTGGTCGTTGCCTGGGTATGAGGCTATGATTGTTGTCTTGCCCCAAGATTTAAGCGTTACTTTACCATTTGCGTCAACAGTTGCTACGTATGGGTTTGAACTTGTGTACTTAATGGGCAAGTTGTTGGGATTTTCTAATTGTCCGTAGGCTACAGCCTCACCGTTGTATCCGTTGAGGTCAGCTTTGGCTGAAATATTTGTAAATTTGACACCGCTTTCTACAACTTGTTTCTTGTATATTTGTACATTACTGTTAGATGAATAATAGCCAAAGCTTTTGCCATTGTCAAAAAGGCCTTTGCCAAAACTTAGGTAATATTTAAAGCTATTATTGTAAAGACTTGCTTTGCCTTCTTTGTCTATAGGAATATTAAAAATACATTTGTCACTGGCTGAATTTAGCATTTCTACATTTGCACTCAAACCTCCTTGATACGAAATATACTGACCATTAAACTTCAAATACCAGTTATTTCCATTGCTTTCAAGAATGGTTTCGCCCAATCCTTTTGTATATTTGAGGATGCCGTCAGTGATAGTAACCTGAACGGGGTCGATTTTTGTACCCTTAGAATTCACTGCTCCCATTGCGTTCGTTCCCCAAGCAATAACAACAACGTCACCGCTTTTGAGTTCCGAAGCGTCAGTTACGAGTTTGTAGGTGCCACCTTCGGCGGCTTTGCCTACCAATGAGCATGCTATCGTCAGCATTGCTACAAACATTAAACGTAGATGTCTTGTCATAATTCTATTTGTTGATTTTTTATTTTTATTTTTCCTGAAAATCCCATGCAAAAACCGACGCTTTTCAAATGTACTCCTTTTGGCCTGTAAAAGGGCTCCTTTTGCTCTCCAAAAGGACTCCTTTTGCCTCCCCAAAGTACCCCTTTTGCAATGCAAAAGGACTACATTTTTCGGAGCACTGTTATTTCGTCGTAATTACACTGTTTTAATATCGAAAATCTATTGACGTGCAAAGTTAATCAAAAAAAGCCATTAAGCGATAATTTTCAGTTGCTTAATGGCTCTTTATCAATGAAATATGGCGTTGGAGTGGACGTTTTAGACCATCTTTAACGCTTTATTTGCAAATGTTGTAATTGTTTTATCTGCGTGCGCAGCAGCCTGCTTTGGCGAGATGCCATGCCTCGCGCACCCACAGCACGAGGCTCGAACCGATTATGATTGCCACCCAATCCTTCAGCGAGAGGCTCACTACGTTGAAGAAGTCTTGCAGTATCGGAGTCTCAACCATCAGCACCTGGCCTGCGAATATTATCACAACGATGGTGAGCAGTCCCTTGCATCCGCCGAAGTGGAGCGCAGAACGTCCCGTCTCGAAGGCGCGTGCGTTGAACAGATAGAAGAAGTGGGTCATGACGAATATGGTGAACAGCAGCGTCAGTTCGTATGCCGTGAGGTGTCCCTCGGTCCAGAACGTCAGCGTGCCAAGGCCTGCGAATATCTGCAAATAGTTGAACGAGAGCATGTCGCTGAGGCTGTCTACATCGGTATGCTTGAACACCAGCAGGAAGAAGAACAGCAACACGAAGAACAGTCCGCCCACTCCTACAATCTCGCCGTACATGGGGCGTGTCAGTATGAAGGCGTGGCGGTCGCGCGGACGGTCGTGCATTACGCTCTCCGACGGCGGCAACGACGCCAGAGCCATGGCTGCGAAGGTGTCCATAATCAGATTTATCCACAGCATCTGCGTCACTGTGAGCGGCGACTCGGTGCCCATGAAGGCTCCGATGAGCACTATCAGACAAGCCGTAACGTTGACGGTGAGCTGGAAGAGTAGAAATCTCTGTATGTTCTGATACAATGAGCGTCCCCACATCACTGCTTTGCCGATAGATGAGAACGAGTTGTCGATGATGGTAATGTCCGACGCCTCCTTAGCCACCGATGTTCCGTCGCCCATCGACAGGCCCACTTGGGCTGCCCGCAGGGCAGGGGCGTCGTTGGTTCCGTCGCCCGTCACAGCCACAACCTGGTTGAGTCGTTGCAGCGTTTCTACGAGTCGCTTCTTGTCCATAGGTCGTGCCCGTGCTATAATTTTCAGTTCGGGCACACGCTGTAGCAGCTGTTCGTCGCTCAGTGCGGCAAACTCCGGTCCGGTTATGATGTTGCGGTCGGAGTCGTTAGGAGTCCAAAGTCCTATCTGTCTGCCTATCTCACGTGCTGTGGCAGGAGTGTCGCCCGTAACGATCTTGATGTTTATGCCAGCGTCAAGACATTCCTTGATGGCATCCGGCACGTCGCTGCGCACGGGGTCGGCAATAGCCGTTATGCCTATGAAGTGCAGTCGGGTGGCGCTGACGTGTCCGTCGTTGATGGCGGTGTCGCCATCTTCGAGTATCTGAAATGCAAAACCCAGTGTGCGCATGGCGTGGTTCTGATAGTCGAGTAGTTGGGTTTCAATGCGTTCACGAGTTGCGCCTTCGCCCAAGGTGTGGCACATTCCGAACACGATTTCGGGTGCGCCCTTGACGTACAGAATGCGTTTGCCGGGCATCAGAGCCGAGTCTACCACAGTAGCCATATACTTCCGCTCGGTGTTGAAGGGCAACTGGTCGACGACGGTAGAACAGTCGCGCAGCTCACGGTAGTCGGTGCCGTGCTCGTAGAGCCACAGCAGCAGCGCGCCCTCGGTAGGATTGCCGAGCACGGAGGGGCTGTCGGGGTCGGTGAAGTCGAGTTGTGCGGTAGAGTTGAGTGCCATTGACTCCGCCACAGCCGAACTGTTAGGGCTTACGCCGTACAGTTGCACGTCGTCCACACGCATCTGGTTCTGTGTCAGCGTGCCCGTCTTGTCGGTGCATATCACCGTCGTAGCACCCATAGTTTCGCATGCGTGCATCTTTCGCACGAGATTGTTGGTCTTGAGCATACGTCGCATGCTGTACGCCAGACTCAACGTCACCGCCATAGGCAGACCCTCGGGCACCGAAACCACAACCAGTGTGACGGCTATCATGAGCGTCTGCAGCAGGTAGGCTATGAATGGCAGCAGATGGAACTGCTCGTACGAGGGCGAAAGGAAGTACATCAGGATGCGGCCTATGATGATGCCGGCACCTACGCAGTAGCTCAGTTTTGCCACGAGTCGGCCCAGTCCGTCGAGCTGTTCGTCGAGCGGAGTCTTCACCGAATTGTCTATCTGCACCGCCTCGAACACCTTTCCCTGCTCGGTATGGTCGCCTGTGGCAAGCACACGCATTATGCCGTGTCCCTCCATCACCTTGGTTCCCTTCATGACATGGTTGGACGGGAACGTAGCCTGGCTGTCAAACTCGCTTGCAACGGTCGTTTTGGCGCACATTGGTTCGCCCGTCAGCGTCGATTCGTCGACGTTCAGCAGCGTGGCTTCTATCAGTTCGCCGTCGGCAGGAATCTCCTCGCCCGTGTTTATCACCACTATGTCGCCCACAACGACCTCGCGGCGCGGTATCTGTGTCGTGTTTGAATCGCGAATCACCTCCACCGGCTCGTCGTCGTTCACCTTGTTGAGTATGGCAAACTCCTTGTCGGCCTGATATTCGAAGTAGAACGAGAGGCCCGTAGCCAGCATTATCGCCACGAAAATGCCCACCGGCTCGAAGAAAACCGTAGGTCCGTCGCCCAGACCGAAGTATTCGTAGCACGAGATAAGTATCGAGAGAGCGCCGGCAATGAGCAGAATGATGATGAGCGGGTCGCGGAATTTGTCTAAGAATTGTAGCCAAAGCGGAGCCTTGGCGGGCGGGGTTAGCACGTTCTCGCCATACTTCGAGCGGCTCTGGGCAACCTCTCGGGCGGTGAGACCGGTGTAATGATGTTTGGATTCCATAATGTTATTGTTGATGTTAACGTTCACAATGTGCAAAGTTATCAATTATATGGCAAAACGAAGCTGACTGAAATGCAAAAAAATATTACGCCCAAAGTTACACGTACATTATATTTTGACTTTTCACTTTTTTTTCGTACTTTTGCGAGTCAACTGAATTTTTATTCCCAACTTACAATAAAAACCCACTACGGCAATATATGGACGACGAGATAAAAGACAACGAAGAGATAACAAAGGACAACGTACAGCCCAACGACGAAGCCACTTCAGACAACGACATCGAGTCTGGCGGCGACGACGCTGCTGCCGATACGTCGGCTCCGACCAATCATTCCGACTATAAGCCGGTGAACCGTTTTGACGCTTCTGCCGTTCATCATCTGAGTGGTATGTATCAGAACTGGTTCCTCGACTATGCCTCGTACGTCATACTTGAACGTGCCGTGCCACACATCGAGGACGGACTGAAACCCGTGCAGCGACGCATCCTGCACTCAATGAAGCGCATGGACGACGGCCGATTCAACAAGGTGGCAAACATTGTGGGCCATACCATGCAGTTCCATCCGCACGGTGACGCCTCGATAGGTGACGCTCTGGTGCAGATGGGACAAAAGGACTTGCTCGTAGACTGCCAGGGTAACTGGGGAAACATACTCACCGGCGACCGTGCTGCGGCTCCACGATACATCGAGGCGCGCCTCTCGAAGTTTGCGCTCGACGTGGTTTTCAATCCCAAGACTACCGACTGGCAGCTCTCTTACGACGGTCGTAACAAGGAACCGATAACGCTGCCTGCCAAGTTTCCGCTGCTTTTGGCACAGGGAGCGGAGGGTATTGCCGTGGGACTGAGTTCGAAGATAATGCCGCACAACCTCGTTGAGATATGCGATGCAGCCATTCACTATCTGCGAGGCGAAGAGTTTCAGCTGTATCCCGACTTCCCCACAGGCGGATCGGTTGACGTGGCTAAATACAACGACGGCCAGCGTGGAGGCATGATAAAGGTTCGCGCCAAGATAGAGAAGCTCGACCAGAAGACCATCGTCATACGCGAGATACCCTACTCGAAGACAACAACAACGCTCATCGACTCAATTCTCAAGGCAATTGACAAGGGAAAGATCAAGGCAAAGAAGGTAGATGACAACACGGCAGCCGAAGTTGAGATTCAGGTTCACCTCGCTCCGGGCGTTTCGAGCGACAAGACCATCGACGCATTGTACGCATTCTCCGACTGCGAGATAAACATCTCGCCCAACTGCTGTGTAATCGAAGACAACAAGCCGTGCTTCCTCACCGTCAGCGACGTGCTGCGCCATAGCACCGACACCACAATGGGTCTGCTGCGCAAGGAACTCCTCATACGCAAGGCTGAACTTGAAGAGCAGCTGTTCTTCTCATCGTTGGAGCGCATTTTCATTGAGGAGCGTATATATAAGGAGAAGAAGTTCGAGCAGTCGAAGTCGCAAGACGAGGTAGTAAGTTTCATCGACTCAAAGCTCGAACCGTTCAAAAACCAGATATTCCGGGTGCCTTCTGCCAAGAATTCGGCTGAAGGCGTAGTGGAGCAGGAGATGGTGGAGTACACGTTCCACCGCGAAATCACACGCGACGACATTCTGCGACTGCTCGAAATCAAGATGCAGCGCATCCTGAAGTACAACAAGGACAAGGCTGACGAACTCATTGCACGCATCAAGGCGGAGCTTGCCGACATAGAGTACGACCTCGCCCACATGACCGACGTCACCATACACTGGTTTGAATACATACGCGACAAGTATGGTAAGGACCATCCGCGCCGCACCGAGATACGCAGCTTCGACACCATCGAGGCTTCGAAGGTGGTTGAGGCAAACCAGAAACTCTACATCAACCGACAGGAAGGATTCATCGGAACCGGCCTTAAGAAGGACGAATTCGTGTGCAACTGCTCCGACATCGATGACATTATAGTGTTCTTTAAGGACGGAAAGTACAAGATGGTACGCGCTGCCGACAAGATATTTGTGGGCAAGAACATCCTGCATGTACAAGTTTTCAAGCGCAACGACAAGCGTACTATATATAATGTGGTGTACCGCGACGGCAAGAACGGACCCGCTTACATCAAGCGTTTCTTCGTTCCTACCATGACGGTGGGCAAGGACTACGACCTCACTCAAGGCACTCCAGGCTCGCGTGTGCTCTACTTCACAGCCAATCCGAATGGCGAAGCCGAGGTAATCAAGGTGACTCTCGAAGCCAACCCGAAGCTGAAGCGAATATTCATCGACAAGGATTTCTCTGAAATAGGTATCAAGGGACGCACCTCAAAGGGCAATCTCGTGACGCGAAACCCCATCCACCGCATCGGACTGAAGAGTCATGGACACTCTACTCTGGGCGGTCGCAAGGTGTGGTACGACCCCGATGTCAACCGACTCAACTACGACGAGCACGGCAGACTGCTCGGTGAGTTCTACGACGACGACTCAATACTCGTCGTTCTCGACGACGGCAACTTCTATATCTCTACCTTCGACGCCAACAACCATTATGAGTCGAACATCAAGATAATAGAGAAGTGGGACCCCGACAAGGTGTGGACAGCCGTGCTGTACGATGCCGACAACGACAACAATCTGTATCTTAAGCGATTCCGTATGGAGGCAACCAAGCGCCCGCAGAACTACATCGGCGAGAATCAGGAGAGCCGGTTGGTGCTGCTTACAGATACGGTTTATCCCCGACTGGAGGTTGACTATACCCCGACTACGGCTCCCGACGGCTCGACAATGCAACGTCCGCCACTCGAAATCGATGCCGATGAGTTCATAGCAGTAAAGGGATTCAAGGCGAAGGGCAAACGTGTGACTACGCTCGAAGTTGCCGATGTGAAGGAACTGGAGCCTACACGATTCCCCGAACCGGAGAATGAAGACACCGACGACGCTGCCGACGAAGAGCCCGAAAACCTCGATCCCGATGCCGGCAAGAGCCAACAGCAGGTGATAGACGAAATGACTGGACAACTCAACATATTCACTGAGAATGCAGACCTTTAAGTATATATTCATTGCCATTGCGCTGCTGTGCAACGGCATGGCAACGGTTGCAGCCCAAACCTATGGCGACAAGGCCCTGGATGAGGCTCAGTCAGCCCGCAGCGAGCGCCCGACGCTGAAGACAAACGCCATGATGATAGGCGTAGGAGCAACCAATCTGCTCGACACTTATCTCTCGCCCGAGAAGTATCGTGGCTTGGATGTGCGCTTTCTTTCGCACACTCGCCGCGAGAAGGACTCCACCTCGTGGATCAACCAGTTCCAGCACGAGGGCAACGTGGCTTATGCTGACAACCGGTCGGGCAATGGCGGCGAGATGGCAGGAGGCTATACGTTCCGCTATTCGCTTCTGCGCAAGTGGAAAGTAAGCTTGTGGGGCCACCCGTTGCAGCTCATTGCGGGTGGAACGGCAGCCGCCAACATCGGCATGATATACAATACACGTAACGGAAACAACCCTGCCAATGCCCGACTTTCGCTGCACATAGAGCCTACCCTGGGCTTCGACTATCCCATAGGACGCCCCAGCAGCAAGCGTGGCATCGCCTTCCGACCGGGCGACGCAGTTCGTTATCCCGTGGTGCTTCACTACGAAGCCTCGGCACCTTTGTTCGGATTGATGTTCTCACCCAACTACGGACAGTCGTATTACGAGATATTCAACCGTGGCAACTACGACCATAACTGCGTGCCAACGACCATCGGCTCAACCCCGTCGTTGCGCCAGATGCTCACCATCGACTTCCGTCTGGCACACACAACGTGGCGAATCGGCTACCTGGGAACCTTCGAACAGTCGCAGGTGAACAACCTCAAGACCCACATCTACACCCATTCGCTCATGATAGGTATAGTGAAGAGGTTCCGCACGCAGAAGCAATAGCCGCCGACCAGCCAAAGAACAGACAGCAAACCAATGTGAAATGCTCCTCCATACGATAGGAGGATAAAGACAGACAGATGACAAACAGAAAGTTTTTATGCAACATCGTTGTGTCAATCATTGCGATACTCTCGCTCGGCTCATGCGTAGACGAGGAGGAATATGCCGACAATCCGCGTGGCAACTTTGAAGCTTTGTGGAAGATAGTGGACGAACACTACTGCTTCTTCGACTATAAGAAGGAGCAGTACGGACTCGACTGGAACGCCATTTACGACAAATACTCGCGCCAGATAGCTGATGATATGACCGACATCCAGCTGTTTGAGGTGCTGGGCAATATGCTTGGCGAGTTGAAGGACGGCCATGTCAACATGTATTCGTCGTGGGACGTGGCGCGCAACTGGTCGTGGCACGAGAACTATCCTTCAAATCTGAGCGACACACTCATCAACCGCTATCTCTCAACCGACTACCGTATATCGTCAGGCATGCGTTATCGCATACTCGACGACAACATCGGCTACATCCGATTGCAGTCGTTTGCATCGTCAATGGGCGAGGGCAATCTCGACGAAATACTCTATTATCTCATGCCGTGCAACGCTCTCATCATCGACATACGCGACAATGGCGGCGGACTCGTTACGTCGGCAGAGCAGCTGGCGGCACGATTCACCAACAGCCCGTTGCTTGTCGGCTACATGCAACATAAGACCGGACGCGGCCATTCTGACTTCTCGTCGATGGAGGAGCAGCGCCTCAAACCGTCGAAGGGAATACGCTGGCAGAAGCGCGTGGCAATACTTACCAACCGGTCGGTGTACAGCGCTGCCAACGAATTTGTCAAGTACATGCGCTGTTGTCCCAACGTTGTGCAGATAGGCGACCGCACCGGTGGCGGAGCAGGAATGCCTTATTCCAGCGAATTGCCCATAGGATGGAGCATACGTTTCTCGGCTTGCCCCATGTACGACAAGGACGGCAACAGCACCGAGTTCGGTATAGCGCCCGACTACGACGTGCAGCTATCACAGACCGACCTTCTGCGTGGCAAAGACACTATAATAGAGAAGGCACGAGAGGTGCTCAGACAATGACACTTGAATCATTAACATAATAAAAACAATTCACTATGAACAAAGCAATTAACACAAACAACGCTCCAGCAGCAATCGGTCCTTACTCACAGGCTATTGAGGCTAACGGCATGGTATTCGCATCTGGTCAGCTTCCTATCGACCCTGCAACAGGCAACTTCGCCGAGGGTGGCATCAAGGAGCAGACACGTCAGTCGCTCACCAACGCCCAGAACATCCTCAAGGAGGCTGGTACCGACCTGGCACACGTTGTTAAGACAACAGTATTCTTGAGCGATATGGCTAACTTCGGTGAAATGAACGAGGTATATTCTGAGTTCTTCACACAGCCTTTCCCTGCACGTTCAGCCGTTGCAGTGAAGACTCTTCCGAAGAATGCGCTTGTTGAAGTAGAGTGCATCGCAGTGAAGTAACGCTCCGCAGAAATACGTATAGACATGAATGGAGACTACAGCAAGATTTCTGCCGTAGTCTCCATTTTTAGTATCAAGGCAATAATAAGCCTTCTGAAAATCATCTTCCTAACAATAAACTAACCATTACTACATGAAGTTAAGTTCACTTTTACTCATGGCTCTATGCCTTCCGCCACTGCTAAACGATGCCGTCGGACAGTCAAAACAGAGTCAGTTTCAGTTGAAGCAATGCAATGTTGCCAATCCTGAGAACACCCCTCGTCCGGTATTTCCCGTTCCGAGCCGCAGACAGATGCTGTGGAACGAGACCGAGTTTTACGCCTTCTTCCATTACGGTATGGACACATACACCGGCAAGGAGTGGGGCGACGGCACCGAAGACGAATCCACATTCGCCCCGACACGAGTGCCCGACCCTGCCCAATGGCTCAGAGTGGCAAAGCAGGCAGGCATGAAGGGCGGCATAGCCGTGGTGAAACATCACGATGGATTCTGCCTTTGGCCCACCAAGACCACCGACCACAGCGTCTTGAACTCAGCCACCGAGACTGCCCGCAAGACAAATATTCCGCGCGACTTTGCCCGTGCAGCCCGCAAGCTTAAGATGAAATACGGATTCTACGTGTCGCCGTGGGACCTCAGCAGCATCTATTGGGGCGAGAAAGACAGCAAGGGACGCTACACCGACAACTATGCAAAGAAGGTGTTTTTCCCACAATGTGTAGAGCTGGCGCAGTATGGGTCGGACCAGTTTGAGATGTGGTTTGACGGTGCAACGGGTGGCGATCATGCCGGATATTACGGTGGAGCGTACGGCGGCAAGGGTACAACGGGCCGCCGAACGATAGACAATGCACAGACATTCTACGACATTCCCAACCTGCGCGACTCCATTCACAAGCTGCTTCCTAACGTTGTGATGTGGGGAGTAGGCGGTGAGGTGCGCTGGATAGGCAATGAAGCAGGCCACGCAGGCGAAACCTGCTGGGCAATGGGGTCGGGCGAGAGCGGTAATGCTGATGCCTGGCGCTGGTGTCCGGGCGAAAGTGACGCCAAGGCTACCACAGGCGGATGGTTCTGGAAGAAGAACGAGAAGGTGCTTTCAGCCGAACGGCTCTTCCAGATGTATCTTGAGACAGTAGGACGCAACGCCACACTCATCCTTAATCTGCCCCCCGACGTCAACGGACTTATTCCCCAAGCCACCGCTCAACGTATGGCTGAACTCGGACACATGCTGAAGACGCGACTGGGCAACGACCTTGCGCTGAAGGCTAAGATCAGTGTGAGCGAGGAGCGCACCCCAGGTGCACACACCGACTACTCCGTACGCCGACTCACCGATGGCAACAAGAACACCTATTGGGCTACCAACGACAACACGACACACGCTACCATAATGCTGAAGTGGGACAAAGCAGTCACCGTGCGATACGTTCAGCTCATGGAGCACATCAAGCTCGGACAGCGTGTGCGCTCGTTCACGATAGAGACCAGCGACGACGGCACCACATTCACGCCGCGCGCCACCAACATCCAGACCACCACGATAGGCTACAAGCGCATCGTTCCGCTCAACGGGTCTACCGCCAAGAGCTACGAGGGCGATGGATATAAGGTGAAGGCAATGCGCATTACCATCAACGACAGCAAGGCTTGTCCGCTGATTCAGAGTCTGTCGGTATTCTAATCTCTCTAAAATCATACTACAATGAACTTCAAGATATATACAATCATAGCCGCGCTGGCACTGCCTATGGCTGCATCGGCGCAGAACACCGAGCGCAAGCTGTGCGACTTTGAGTCGGCTGATGCCTACCGCTCGATAAAGGTGTACGACACGTGGGAGAACTCGCCCTTCCGCAACAAATCCGTTGAGGGAAACATCCAGGTTGTGCAGAACCACCTGAACGATGCCGACCCCGTGCGCGGTTTTGTCCCCAACCCCTCGCGCCATATCCTCGCCGTGCAGCGCTCACGCTTCGGCAGCAACACGTTCGGCGCACTCGTAGGTCTGAAAGAACCTTTCGCCCAGACCAAGACCGTGCAATACGTGCACGTGAAGATATACTCGCCCAAGGGCGGACCCGCAATGCTCATCGGACTGGGCAACCGTGACGACCTTCCGCACCAGTCGCCCCTGACCGAGCAGTTTTGGTCGACAGCCTCGCAACCGCTCGTTGCCAATCATTGGAACGATGCCGTGTTTGCCGTGTCGGGAGCCAATGGCGTGACCATACACAATCTGCTCATCGTGCCCGATGCTACCTCGCCCCACAATCTGACAGCTGACTTTGCCGCCTACATCGACGACATCGTGCTCTCAGCCGACGAAAAACCGTTCTTCACCGTAGGCGCATTTGCAACCTCGCGTATCTTCAAGCGTGGCGACCTTGTGACGCTCAGCCGAGGCGTTGACGACCTTGGCGGCGGACTCAACGGCGACATCCTGCTTGCCGATGGGTCGGCTGTGACGGGCCGTACAGCCAAGTGTGGCGAGCCGTTGAGCGTGAAGGCTATTCCGGCACCGGGCTTCCGATTCAACAAACTCGTAATACGCCACGGCAGAAACATCGACGGCAACGCACAGGGCGACTGGACCGAGACCGTCGTGACAGCCGACCGATTCAACAACGGCACCTATACCATACCTGCCGACATCATCGATGGCGACATCCGATTTGTACCTTATTTCAGCAGCGTGGCTGCGGGAGTGAAGTAGGCTGGCTACGGGAGTGAAGTCAAATAACAGCCTCCTTTTTCAGGTTCATCCGGAATATGGAGTGATAATCTTATAAGTTCAATTTTTTGTAATTTAGTTGGTAAAGCTAATTGTAGGAGGCTATGGCGTCCCCGCCATAGCCTGTGCAGTTAGTCTGTTTATTCTTGTTATTGATAATCTGCACAGTCTGCTTGCTCAGGCTATGGCGGGGACGCCATAGCCTCCTACAGTTTGTAATTTTAAAAATATAGTATCACTCCAAATATCGGATGAGCCATTTTTCAGCTTGTTATACAGCTGAATTTCAAGATTTCAACAGCTGAATTTCAAAACGAGTCCTTTTGCATTCCAAAAGGACTCGTTTTGCATTGTAAAAGGACTCCTTTTAGCACCCAAAAGGACTCGTTTTGCAACCCAAAAGGACTCCTTTTTGAATTTTGAATTTTGAGTTTTGAATTTTGAATTGTTCTCGGCTACGCCTGCGATTGTGAATTATTCAATTTTGAATTTTAGTTTATCTAGAATATGGAGTGATAATAATAATTTATGGGTCATTCTGAATTTGGAGTAATTCAACTATGCAACCATGTTGCACCCGCTATTCCATACCTTTGCATTCAGAAAACAATTAAATAACATACAGATATGAATGTAAAGCTTATCAGAATCATTGTTGGAGCCGTTTTGCTCGCAGCCGCTGCCATAATAGGGCATTCGGTGCAGTTGCCAGTGTGGCAAATGCTCCTTATTTATCTTGTGCCCTATTTGGTAGTGGGCTACGATGTCGTGGGCGAGGCGTTTGAAGGAATATGCCATGGTGAGGTGTTCGACGAGGATTTCCTAATGTTCGTCGCTACCGTAGGAGCCATGTGTATAGGATTTTTGCCCGGAGCCGAACCGCAGTTTGCCGAAGCCGTGTTTGTGATGCTGTTCTTCCAGGTGGGCGAACTGTTTGAGCATTATGCCGAACACCGGTCGCGCCGCAGCATACGTGCGCTAATGGACATACGCCCCGACACTGCCAATGTGCTGCGCGACGGCAAGATTCAGACCGTGAGTCCGGACACAATAGCCGTCGGCGAGACCATCATCGTGAAGCCGGGCGAACGTGTTGCGCTCGACGGCGAGATAGTTGACGGCACATCGGCACTCAATACCGTGGCACTTACGGGCGAGAGTATGCCGCGCGATGTACGTAAGGGCGACCAGATTGTGTCGGGATGCGTCAACATATCGGGCGTGCTGACCGTCAAGGTGCAGAAGAGTTTCGGCGAGTCGACAGCCTCAAAGATAATAAGTATGGTGGAGAATGCTTCGGAGAAGAAGTCGAAGAGCGAAGCCTTCATCACCCGTTTTGCACGTGTCTATACGCCCATAGTTGTCATAGTGGCACTGGTTCTGGCGTTTGTCCCGCCAATGTTCTGCGGCGGTTATGTCGAAGCGCTCACCACGTGGCTCTACCGTGCGTTGACATTCCTCGTGGTTTCATGTCCCTGCGCTTTAGTCATCTCCATTCCGCTGTCGTTCTTCGGAGGCATAGGTGGAGCGTCGCGCCACGGCATATTGATAAAGGGTGCAAGCTATATCGACGCCCTGTCAGAACTCGATACCGTCGTGTTCGACAAGACTGGAACCCTCACTCACGGCGAATTCTGCGTTGAGGCCATCCATCCCGACAAGATTTCGCCCGAACATCTGCTTCATCTTGCAGCCCATGTGGAGCGGTACAGCACCCACCCCATAGCCGTTTCGCTGAAGCAGGCGTTCGGAAATGAGGCAGACGGATGCAAGGTTGAAGACGTTGAGGAGATAGCCGGACACGGCGTGCGCGCCGTGGTGAATGGCCATATGGTGTGCGTTGGCAATGAGCGTATGATGGATTCGGTGGGCGCAGAGTGGCATAAGTGTCATGTAGTGGGTACTACTGTGCATGTATCCATCGACGGAGAGTATGCCGGACATATTGTTGTGGCAGACCGTATAAAGGAAGATGCAGCCGATGCCATAGCCGGATTGCACGCCATGGGCATCAGCAATACCGTCATGTTGACGGGCGATCGTAAGGAAGTAGGAGAGGATGTGGCACACCGTGTGGGCATTGACGATTGCCATACACAGCTGTTGCCTGCCGACAAACTCGGCATTCTCGAGCAATTGCTTGATAAGAAAAAGAAGAACCGCACGCTCGCTTTCGTGGGCGACGGCATAAACGATGCGCCCGCATTGGCACGTGCCGACGTTGGTGTAGCGATGGGAGCGCTCGGTTCGGATGCTGCCATTGAGGCTGCCGATGTTGTTTTGATGGACGACAAACCATCGAAAATAGTGACAGCCATACACATAGCGCGTCGTACACTGGGCATTGCACGGCAGAACGTATGGTTTGCCATAGGCGTTAAGGTGCTCGTGCTGTTGCTCGCCGCAGTGGGTTTGGCTACTATGTGGATGGCTGTGTTTGCCGATGTGGGCGTTATGGTGTTGGCGGTATTGAACGCCATGCGTACGCTGAGGCTTTCGTCAGACTGAGGGTATGCCCTTTCCTTAGATTAAGGGCATACCAAGCTTGGCGCATTCGCGGCGCATTTCTTCAGGCCAGATGCTTGCCTGGATCTCGCCGATGTGCGCCTTGTGCAGCAGAACCATGCAGAGACGGCTCTGACCTATACCACCGCCGATTGACAGCGGCAGCTCGTCGGCAAGCAGTCGGCGGTGGAAATAGAGTTGCTCACGGTCTTCCTTGCCCTCAATTTTGAGCTGGCGGAGCAACGATTCCTTGTCGACACGTATGCCCATTGACGAAAGTTCGAACGAGCGTTCGAGCACAGGATACCATATAAGGATGTCGCCGTTGAGGCCCTCCTTGCCGTTCTCGGCTACAGTAGACCAATCGTCGTAGTCGGGAGCACGTCCGTCGTGCTTCTCGCCGTTCGACAGTTTGCCGCCTATACCTATTATAAATACGGCTCCGTATTTCTTGCAGATAGCGTCCTCGCGCTCCTTCGGCGAGAGGTCGGGGTACATCTGCAGCAAGTCTTCGCTATGAATGAAGTGTATTTGTTCGGGAAGGAAGGGCTTGATGTTCTCGTATGTCTCGCAAACCAGATACTCCGTGCGGCGAATGGCTGCATAGATGCGCTCCACAATCGACTTGAGGAATGCCACGTTGCGCTGCTCGCGGGTGACAACGGCTTCCCAGTCCCACTGGTCAACGTACAATGAGTGCAGGTTGTCAAGTTCCTCGTCGGCTCTGATGGCGTTCATGTCGGTGTACACACCGTATCCTGGCTTGACGTTATATTCAGCCAATGTGAGTCGCTTCCACTTCGCAAGCGAGTGTACAACTTCCGCTTTCTGGTCGCCAAGGTCCTTGATTGGGAATGTAACGGGGCGCTCCACGCCGTTGAGATCGTCGTTGATGCCGAGTCCTTGAAGCACAAACAGAGGTGCTGTGACGCGGCGCAGGCGCAGCTCAGTTGAAAGATTCTCCTGAAAAAAATCCTTTATGAGCTTAATGCCCTGCTCGGTCTTGTGCATATCAAGAAGGGCATGGTAGTGTTCTGGTTTTATTATTATACTCATTTTGTTGTATTTTTAATTTCGTTTTGCAAAGGTAATAAATTGTAGCAAACTGACAAATGAATACGGTATAAAATATTAAAAAGACATATTATTTTATTGATACCGTATCAAATTGACAAGTATTATGTGGCAAACTATATTTGTCTTTACACCGAAAAGATTGTCAGTTTAGCAAAATATAGTTAACTTTGCACTCGGAATGCAAAGTGCATGCCAAGGGGTGGCGGAACATTTCCGTCTGAGATTATACCCTCAGAGCTGATCCGGACAATACCGGCGTAGCGAAAAGGTTAAGCATTAAGGGCAGCCCCTTTTATGTATTATTAGTCGTTGCGGATGATTTCAGGAAAACTTTTATGCCGTATGACGTTAAAAAATCAGGTAAAAAGATGAAAAAGACAATCGGTGTAGCTATGGCTGCAGCATGTGTTGCATCTGTTCAGATGGCACAGGCGCAGACCACACTTGACACCTTGAAGGTGCAGAACCTTCACGAGGTTGTGGTAAAGGGTGTGCGTGCACCCAAGAATGCCCCCTTTGCGGTGGCCAACATCAAGAGCAGCGAACTGCAGAAGTTTGCCACTTCGGGCAAGGAAATGCCCTTCCTCTTCAGCCGAACACCCGGTGTGCTGGCATGGAGCGAGAACGGTATGGGCACGGGAACTACGTATATGCGTATGCGTGGTGCCGCTGGTAGCCGCATAAACGTCACTATTGACGGTGTGCCTCTTAATTCTCCCGAGGACCAGACGGTGTTCTGGGCAAATATGAACAGCTATGCCTCGCTGTTGGGTAGCGCCCAGATACAGCGCGGTATTGGTACTTCTACCAATGGCGACGGCGCTTTCGGCGGTAGTATTTCGCTTGCCACAAAGGCTCCATCAACTGTTCCGTACGTTGAACTGACCGGTTCGTTCGGCTCGTACAACACTTGGAACACTGGCATCAACTTCTCTACCAACCTCATCGGCAACAGCCTTATATTCGACGGTGCCTATCATGAGACCAACACCGACGGCTATATACATGGCACAAGCGGACGTTCGGGTTCTTACTACGGCGGATTGACATGGATAGGCGGCAACTTCAAGTTGAGCTACAAGAACATCGGCAACTTCGAGAAGACCGGTCAGGCATGGAACGGTGTTGCTGCGTGCGACTACGACGGCTACTCGCTCTCGTCGTATGGCATCAACAGCTATAAGGATATGTACAATTATGGTCTGGGACGATACAATCAGCTTATGGAAGACCTTGTGTATCCGTCGACCGACGGCGGTCGTCTCTCTACCAAGTCGTTCTACTTCCGCGACGGACGCAAGTGGAATCAGACTACCGACAACTTCTATCAGAACCATAACATCCTCAACTTTGTATGGCAGCCGTCGGAGCATTGGACTCACAATGCTACCCTTCACTATACCTACGGTTATGGCTACTACAACGAGTTCCGCCGTGCTTCGGCTCTCGGCAAGAAGTTCGGACTGAACGTTTATGATGCCGACGGCGAGCTGATTGAGTCGGAGGCTGTGCGCCGCAAGGGACTTACACAGAACAACTACGGTGCCCTCTACAATGTGTCGTATCACGACGACGCGTGGGACGTAATGGGTGGACTCAGCGCACAGATGTTCCGCTGCAACCACTGGGGCTACCTTACATATATAGCCAATGAGGAAGTGGAGCGCCAGTATCTGAAGGATGGTGGCAAGTACAAGTACTACGACTCAGATGCCGACAAGAACGACTACAGTTGGTTTGTAAAGGCTGCTTACAACTTCGGTTCGGGTTGGAATGCGTTTGCCGATATGCAGATGCGCATCGTTGACTATACCACCGACGGAGTGAACGACAAGTTCATCAAGGGAAAGAAGGACGGCCGCAAGTTCTACACTCAGCAGCAGCTCAACATCGACGAGACTTACGTGTTCTACAATCCTAAGGCAGGCATCAGCTACACACGTGGCGGCCACAAGGCTTATGCATCGGTAGCCTATGCCAACCGCGAACCGGAGCGCAACAACTTCACCGACAACAGCAGTGCAGCGCTTCCGAAGGCCGAGCATCTGTTTGATACAGAGCTGGGCTATCAGTATCGTGCCGCCAACTGGTACGCCAGCGCCAACCTTTATTATATGCGATACATCAACCAGTTTGTAATGACTGGTGCAAAGAGCGACATCGGCGAGGCTATTACAAGCAATATCAAGAACAGTTATCGTCTTGGTGCCGAGCTGTCGGCAGGTTGGAGCCCGCTGCAGTGGCTCTCGTTGGAGGGCAATGCTGCGCTAAGCCAGAACAAGCTGAAGAACTTCACCGAGGAGGTTGAGGCTTGGGACACCGAGGCTGTGCACAATACATACGCCAAGTCGACCCTCTCTTACTCGCCGTCAGCCATCCTCAACGGATTCGTTGACGTACACTTCGGCGGATTCAGCGCTACATGGCACACCAACTTCGTTAGCCGTCAGTATCTCGACAACACCCAAAGCTCGGAGCGTTCAATCCCGAGCTACTCGCAGACCGACCTCGCCTTCAACTATACAAGCAAGGTTTCGAAGGCACTTGGAATGAAGCAGGTGACACTGGGCATCGACTTCAACAACATCTTCAACCGCCATTATGCTGCATCGGGCTACGTTTACTACGACTGGTATAACGAGGGCAAGCGCACATCGACACTCGCCTACATCCCGATGGCAGGCTTCACATGCATGGGTCACGTCACTCTGAAATTCTAAGCAATAGATGATGGATTACATTATAGAGCACGGACTCGACATATTCACTACCATTCTCGGCATAGTATATCTCATTCTTGAGTATCGTGCGAGCATAGCTCTGTGGGTGGTGGGCATCATAATGCCGGCTCTCGACGTTTATCTCTACTGGAGCCACGGACTGTATGGCGACGCCGGTATGGCTGTGTACTACACTCTTGCTGCAATATACGGCTATGCTGTGTGGCGCTTTGGCAAGAAGCGCGGACAGCAGCAGGGCGATGCAATGCCAATCACCCACATGCCGGGCCGTCTGTATCTGCCAGCCGGGGTGTTTCTTGTGGTGGCATGGGCGGCTACATATTACGTGCTCACCGAGTTCACCAACTCCACCGTTCCGGCTCTCGACGCCTTCACCAATGCCCTAAGCTTCGTCGGCTTGTGGGCATTGGCACGCAAATACGTAGAGCAATGGGCGTTCTGGATAGTCGTTGACGCAGTCTGCTGCTATCTGTATGTTGTCAAAGGCATACCCTTCAAGGCAGGACTGTACGGCCTGTATGTGGTGATAGCGGTAATGGGCTATCGCAAGTGGAAAGCAATGGCTCTTAAAAAGGACTCCTTTTAGAGTGCAAAAGGACTCGTTTTGGAGCGCAAAAGGACTCCTTTTAGAGCACAAAAGGACTCGTTTTGGAGTGCAAAAGGACTCCTTTTGAAAATGCGAAGGTTTTTCTTGGAAAAACCAAGTGAATACTTGAATAAAAAAGGAGGGTAAAGTCAAAACTCAAAGCAGCACGCCCCAATGGGGCAGAAGCACATAGCCCAGGGCAACGCCCTGAGGTAAAAAGCCACCAAAAACAATGCGCCCTGTAAGGGCAAAAGCGTTAATTATCAATGCTTTTGCCCTTACAGGGCGTTTTGCTATTTTCAATCCGTACACCCAAGGCGCTGCCTTGGACTATGTGCTTATTGGGCTTTCAGCCCGTATAATTGAGTTTTGACACATCCTTATTGTAGCCTTTACTCTTTCTGCCGACGTGTACATCAGCGTACCTTCGTCGGCATCTTTAGTTCCCATATATACATCGGGGTTGATATATTGCATACGGCTCTTTACAGCTGTGCGTGCCGAGAAGTGAAACTCGTGTACGCCGGTCTGCTCATGTATCTTGCGTATGTTGCTCTCGTTGACTCCGCATCCTGCAAGTATCGTTATACGGTCGTCGGCAAGGGCGTTAAGCTCCTTGAGCAGCGGTATACCTTGTTCGGCAGTGGGCTGCTGTCCGGATGTAAGCACGCGGTCGATGCCCAGCTTCATGAGCTGACAGAGCGCCTCGTGAGGATTGTTGCAGCGGTCGAAAGCGCGGTGGAATGTCACCGACATGCCCTCGGCAGCCTCCACCAGACGTCGGTTGGCATCCATATCGAGCGTTCCGTCGGCATTCAGACAGCCTATCACTACGCCGTCAACACCCAGTTGCTTACATATTCTTATGTCCTCCTCCATGCGTTCCACTTCGAGCGGAGTGTAGAGAAAATCGCCTCCGCGCGGTCGGATTATCACGTGCAGGCGTGTAGAGTTGAGCAATCGGCGCGCCACCTTAATCTCACCATACGACGGAGTGGTTCCGCCTTCTGGTATTCCGGCGCACAGTTCCACACGGTCGGCACCGCCTTCCTGCGCCGCCAGACAACTCTCCACGCCATTGGCGCATACTTCAAACAGGCATTTCCTTTCCATAATACACCTTATTTATATTATATGCAGCGCTTGTTAGAGTATCTGCAGCACTTCCTTTATATCTTCAATCTTGCGCAGTTCGCCCATAATCTTCTTCACTTCATCACGGTCGTGTACGCGTATTTCAATCTGTCCGTCGAATATACCCTCGTTGCTTTCGATGGTCATCTTGTGGATGTTGACATCGAGCTTGTCGGAAATCACCTCCGAAACGTCGTGCAGCATGCGCTTGCGGTCGATGCCTCGTATCTCGATTGTAGCGTCGAAGAACATCACCTGATGCATATCCCACTTGGCATCGAGAATACGTTTGCCATAGGCAGCCTTCAGTTTGTTTGCCACGGTGCAGTCGCGACGGTGTATTTCGATGCGGTTCTTGTTGTCGATATATCCCAGTATGTCGTCGCCCGGAATAGCGTGGCAACAGGCAGGGAATATGAATTGCGAGATATTCTCCTCGTTGATGATGACAGGTTTCTTCTTGTTGAAGCCTTCGCCGACAATGAAGAAGTTGTCCTTCTTGCCTTCCTTCTTCTCGCTATGGCCGAAGAAGGGCACATACTTGAGCCAGCTGCTGGTAGTCTCGTTCTTCTTCTTCTTTTCAAGCAGTTCCTCAACGTCCTTGTCGCCGAGCAGTATTGTGCGTCTGCCGATGGCAAGAAACAGGTCTTCGTGCTTCTGCATGTCGTGGACTTCGCACAGCTTGTTGAGCACTGGAGTGGTCATCTCCAGCTCGTTCTTCTTCAACCAGTCGTCGAGAATCTGCTCGCCCTTCTTCTGGGTTTCGCGGTTGTCGCGTCGCAGTATAGCCATAACCTTTTGCTTGGCTTTAGCTGTTGACACGAAGTTGATCCACGACGGCTGCACATGTTGCGACTTTGACGATAGGATTTCTACCTGGTCGCCGCTCTGCAGATGATGGCTCAGCGGCACGAGCTTGTGGTTTACCTTGGCACCTATACAATGCGAGCCGAGGAAGGTGTGTATCTGGAATGCGAAGTCGAGCGCCGTACATCCGGCAGGCATAGTCTTGATTTCGCCCTTCGGGGTAAATACGAATATCTCGCTTGCGAAGAGATTGAGCTTGATTGTGTCGAGAAAGTCCATTGCATCGGGCTGCGGGTCGTCGAGAATCTCCTTGATTGTCGACAGCCAGTTGTTGAGTTCGGAATCGTCGTCAACGTTTTCGTTGCCGCCTTCCTTGTACTTCCAGTGTGCTGCGAATCCCTGTTCTGCCACTTCGTCCATATGGTCGGAGCGTATCTGCACCTCAATCCACTTGCCTTGCTTCGACATCAGCGTCACGTGCAGAGCCTGATAGCCGTTGGCTTTGGGATGGTTCACCCAGTCGCGCAGTCGGTCGGGGTGCGACTTGTATATCTGGCTTATTGCCACGTATATCTTGAAGCACTCGTTGATTTCCTCCGAACGCACCTTAGGCGTATATATAATGCGCACAGCCAGGATGTCGTATATCTCCTCGAAGGTGACGTGCTTGTTCTGCATCTTGTTCCAGATGGAGTAGGGGCTTTTGACGCGTGCCTTGAGTTCGTACTGTATTCCCATGCGGTCGAGAGCCTCTCGTATGGGTCCGGTGAAGTTTGCAAAGAGCGTATCGCGTTGAGCCTGTGTGTCGGCGAGCTTGTTCTTGATGTAGTTGTACTCGTCGGGATGCTCATACTTGAACGAAAGGTCCTCCAGTTCGGTCTTTATCTTGTTCAGTCCGAGTCGGTTTGCCAGCGGAGCATAGATGTACATTGTCTCGCCTGCAATCTTGTACTGCTTGTTGGCTGGCTGCGAAGCGAGTGTGCGCATGTTGTGCAGACGGTCGCATATCTTAATAAGTATGACGCGTATGTCGTCGCTCATGGTGAGCAGAAGCTTCTTGAAGTTTTCGGCTTGTGCCGAAGCACGGTCGCCGAAGATGCCGCCTGAAATCTTGGTCAGACCGTCGACGATGTGCGCAATGCGTTCGCCGAAGATGTTGGAGATGTCCTCGACGGTATAGTCGGTGTCCTCCACGACATCGTGGAGCAGCGCTGCGCAGATGCTGGTAGAACCGAGTCCCATTTCCTCAACGGCAATTCGTGCCACAGCAATAGGATGCATGATGTACGGTTCACCCGAAAGTCGGCGCACGCCTTTGTGAGCCTGTCGTGCAAAGTTGAAAGCTTTGTTTATGATGTCAACCTTTCTGCGGTGTCGTGATGCAAGGTATATCTTGAGAACTTCGTTGAATGCGTCCTCAATCATTTTGTTGTCAGCGGCTTCTCGCTGTTGGTCTTTCAAGTTCTGGTCGTCCATAGTTAGGGTCCTCCCTTTAAGTTAATACGTAATTCAGGTTACAGATTCAGGCTTGTGCCTTGTTGTCAAGAGACATATTTGTATGTAAATACAGAGCGGCGGACATGAGCCCGCCGTTCCGGTAGACAGAATTGGTCTGCCTACTTATATTATTTGATTTTGATCTTCTTGCCGGCACGAATGCTGCTTCCGCTGATTTTGTTCAGTCGCTTGAGCTTTTTCACAGTCGTGCCGTTGCGTGCTGCAATCTCCGACAGAGTATCGCCCTGGCGGATTGTAATGCTGCGACCGCCACGTGAGCGCTTCTTCTTGCTGTGACGACCGCGTCTCGACGATGACGAACTGCGGCTTCTTGAGCTTGAAGTGTTGCTGCGTGAGTATGTAGGAGTGGTGTTGTTCACCTCCACCTCAGTACGTTTTGCCAGCAATTCTTCGGGTCGGTAGGCGTATATAGAGTCTTCGTTGTCGATGAAGCTGCTCACCAATGTAGCCGGCAGGCGTACAGCTGAGGGCTTGGCGTTGCCGTTGATGATGTTGCGGCGATACTGTGGGTTGAGCTGTTTGATTTGGTCGACGTCTATGCCCAGCACTTTTGCTATCTGCTCGAAGTGGATGTCGCGGCTCACTACGACTGTATCGGTCTTTGCAGGCAGTTCGGCACGCATCGGACAGATGTTGTGGTCGCAGTAATAATTCATTATATAGTTGGCGGCAATGAATGCCGGCACATATCCGCGTGTCTCCTTCGGCAGGTAGGGATATATCTGCCAGTAGTCTTTCTCGCCCTTTGAGCGGTGTATTGCCTTGTTGATATTGTCCGGACCGCAGTTGTATGCAGCGATAACGAGGTTCCAGTCGCCGAATATCTTGTACAGATCGCGCAGGTATTGTGCTGCTGCATAGGACGAGAGAACGGGGTCGCGGCGCTCGTCAACGAGCGAGTTCACCTCAAGACCATATCGCTTTCCGGTGGCAAGCATAAACTGCCACAGTCCGGTAGCGCCCACACGCGACACGGCGTTGGGGTTGAGTGCCGACTCGATTACGGGCAGATACTTCAGTTCGAGAGGCAATCCATAGCTTTCGAGAGCCTCTTCAAACAGAGGCATATAGAAGTTTTGTGCGCCAAGCATTAAGCTTACAGAGCGGCGCAGGCGTCCGCTGTATCGGTCGATGAACTGCTGTACCACTTCGTTGTATGGCATTTCGATGACTGAAGGGATGCGAGCCAGACGTTCCTTGTACACCTCGGGTGAGTAGACGGGGTTGATGTCCGACATATTGCAGTCGTTGTTGACCTGCAGATAAGTCTTGTTGTTGTATGCCGAAAGCAAGCTGTCGAATTCGGCTGTCATCGCTTCGGGCAGGTCGATGACTTCTTTCTTGCCTTGAGCGTTAGTTACGGTGATTTCCTTCTCATTGTCGTCGCTCTGCGCGAGGATTGGGGTTGAGAAGCCCATAATTGCTGCTGCTATGAGTATTAATGTCTTTTTCATCAATAATATATATATTCGATTTTATCAGTTTCGTTGTTTCTTGTATGTCGGTTGGCTCGTTGTGTAGCTAAAAGTTCAGACTACAGTTGATGCCAAGACTGTTTGATTTGAGCGGATTTCGCTCGCGGTTGTTGCTGATTATTGTCGGTTCCACTCTCAGAGAGAGGTCTTTCGAGATGTCAAACTCCGACAATGACGCGTCAACATAAGCATCGATGACGCTGAGTGCGTAAACTCCGATGAGGCAGAAGACGCTAAGGTCGCGCCAACGGCGGTAGGTATCCTTCCTGCTTTTGAAGAGTTTCTGGTATCTTGCCTTGTTTGAGTCGTCTATTTTGGCTCCTAAGTGCAGAAACTGGTTGTAGCTTTGCGTGTTAGGGTCGTCGTCCATGAGGTCGAGATAGGCTTGCGAATAGTCGCGATACATCTGGTTGTTCCATCTGAGTGCGTATGCACAGCCCACGAATCCACCATATACTATAGGTAGTTTCCAGTACTTGCGGTTGTAAATCTGACCTGCTCCGGGCAGCACGAGTGCAAGCCACATGGCACGTTTGGGGTTGGGTCGCCACGTAGCCCAGTCTCGTTTCTTTGCTATCTTGATAGAGTCCTTGCGCAATTGTAGCGAGTCGTTGCGTGAGAGCAGCGGCTTGTTGGCGCTATCCAGCAGTCGCAGGGTGTCCTGTTGGGCGAGTATGGGGTTCAGCGAGTCGGCTGCTGCAGCATTGGCAGGTTTTATCCTTGCCGGTGGCTCAGCCACTTTGCGTTGTGCTGCGGCGTTGCCGGCGACGAAAGTCATGCCCACAGCCACAACCAATGTTTGCAGAATATTTAGCAAAAAAGTTTTCACTGTTGTCCTATTCTTATTAAATTCAGTAGGCTTGCCGTTGCCTTGCCGGTTCATTATTCTTGTTTCATTTTGTCGAAAGCGCACATGATGCGCTCCAGTTCCTCCTCGTTGGCGAACGGGATGGTAATCTTTCCCTTGCCTTTAGGCGAACATGTCATCTGCACTTTGGTCTGGAGGAAGTCGGAGAGGTGGTTTTTCAGTGCTGTGAATTCTTCGGGAAGCTTGGTCTTAGCCACAATCTTCTTCTTGCCGCTTTCCACGTCTTCGCCGTTCTTTAGCATCTGTGCCATTTCCTCAACCTTTCGTACAGAGTAGCCGTTCTTCACCACTTCGTTGAATAGCTTAATCTGCATGGATGGTGAGTCGATAGCCAATAGTGCGCGTGCATGTCCCATATCTATCTGTTTCTTCTGCAATGCTATCTGCACTTGAGCCGGCAGACGCAGCAGTCGCAGATAGTTGGTTATGGCGGTGCGGCTCTTTCCGACGCGTTCGGACACCTTTTCCTGTGTCATGCCGTCGGCATCAAGCAGGTGTTCGTATGCCAGGGCGATCTCAATGGCGTTGAGATCTTCACGCTGTATGTTCTCGACGAGCGCCATTTCCATGACGTTTTCGTCGTTGATAGTGCGTATGTATGCCGGAATGGCAGTAAGTCCGGCCATCTGTGAGGCTCGCCAGCGTCGTTCGCCGGCTATTATCTGGAATCGGTTTTCGTCGACCTGTCGTAGGGTTATGGGCTGAATGATGCCAATTTCGCGTATGCTGCACGCCAGTTCTTCGAGTGCTTGCTCGTCAAACTCGCGTCGTGGCTGGTTAGGGTTGGCTTCTATTTGGTCGAGAGGAATCTCGTTGATAGTCGATGTTCCCTGCGTTCGTGCTGGAGTAGTATCGATGAGAGCGTCGAGTCCCATGCCTCCTTCTATGTCTTCGAGTCCGCGTCCCAGTGCGCTTCTGTTGTATTTCTTATGTACTGCCATCCTTTTTTTAATGTTTAATGTTTAGTGATAAAACTTCACTTTTCACTTTCCTCGGGTGTGTTCTTGTTGATTATTTCCTTGGCCAGAGCCAGATGGTTTTTCGATCCTGCCGAGTCGGCATCGTAGAGTATGACGGGCAGTCCGTGGCTTGGACTCTCGCTGAGCTTCACGTTGCGCTGTATTACGGTCTTGAACACAAGTTCCTGGAAGTGGCGTTTCACTTCGTCGTATATCTGATTGGCCAGTCTGAGACGGCTGTCGTACATTGTCAGCAGGAAGCCTTCAATCTCGAGTGACGGATTGAGTTTGCTCTTTATTATCTTGATAGTATTGAGCAGCTTGGTTATTCCTTCAAGAGCGAAGTACTCGCACTGCACGGGTATGATTACAGAGTCGGCTGCAGTGAGTGCGTTGACGGTGATAAGTCCGAGCGAGGGGCTGCAGTCGATGAGTATATAGTCGTACTCGTCGCGTATCTGGTCGAGCAAATTCTTGATGACGCGCTCGCGGTTTTTGAGGTTGAGCATTTCAATCTCGGCTCCCACAAGGTCAATGTGGCTTGGTATGATGTCAAGTCCGTTGATGTCGGTGGTGTAGATAGCGTCGCGCACGTCGGTGTGGTCGATTATGCACTCGTACAATGAACAGTCTATCTCCTTTATGTCTACGCCGAGTCCGCTTGATGCGTTGGCCTGCGGGTCGGCATCTACCACGAGTACGTTTTTCTCGAATGTGGCCAGAGAAGCCGCGAGATTAATTGTCGTTGTTGTTTTGCCAACCCCACCTTTTTGGTTGGCGAGTGCTATTATCTTTCCCATTTCGTGTCAAAAATTATTTGGCAAAGTTACATATTTTATGCGAGATACGGGAGGTTTAAACCTTTTTTCGTACATTTGCAAGCGAAATAAAGCCAATTTTATGAATATTAAAAGACCATTAATACTTGTTTCAAACGACGACGGCTATCATGCCAAAGGCATAAACTGCCTCGTCGATATGCTGCGCGATATGGCCGACATTGTAGTATGTGCTCCTGAGTCGGCCCGCTCGGGTTTTGCCACAGCTTTCTCAGCCACAGTACCATTGCGCCTGAAGCTGCGCCGTAAGGAAGAGGGCTTTGAGATGTGGTCGTGCAACGGCACTCCGGTAGACTGTGTGAAGATAGCCTTGGAGGAATTCTTTGCCGACCGTCGTCCCGACATGGTGATAGGCGGTATCAATCACGGCGACAACGGGTCGGTCAACGTACACTATAGCGGCACGATGGGTGTGACGCTTGAGGGCTGCATGAAGTACATCCCGTCGGTAGGATTCTCGCTGTGCGACCATCGCGACGATGCCGACTTCACGCCGCTGCGCCCCTATGTGCGCCAGATAGTGCGCAAGGTGCTCGCCGAGGGACTGCCGAAGGGAGTGTGCCTGAACGTCAACTTTCCTAAAACCAGCGAGTTTAAGGGTGTCAAGATGTGCCGTATGGCTATGGGAACATGGTATAACGAGTGCGTGAAAATGCGTCATCCGCATGGTTACGACTACTACTGGATGACGGGAGATTACCGCAACGACGAGCCGGAAGCCACCGATACCGACAACTGGGCGTTGACGCATGGCTATGTGGCTGTTACGCCTACGCGTATCGACGTGACCGACTACGAGACGTTGAAGAATTTTGAATTTTGAGTTTTGAGTTTTGAATTGTCGGCTGCGCCGATTTTGAATTGTGAGTTTTGAGTTTTGGATTGTTCAATTTTGAATTGATATATGAGATACTACTTGATTGTTGGCGAAGCCTCGGGCGACCTGCACGCTTCGCACCTTATGGCTGCCTTGCGCCGTGTAGACGATGCCGCCGAGTTCAGATTCTTCGGTGGCGACAAGATGTCGGATGTCGGAGGAATACGTGTGCGTCACTATCGTGAGCTGGCATACATGGGCTTTGTGCCCGTACTTATGCATCTGCCCACCATATTCCGCAATATGGCGAAGTGCAAGCGCGACATTGTGGAGTGGCAGCCCGACGCACTTATACTCGTCGACTATCCGGGATTCAATCTCGACATAGCCCAATATATCCATTCGCATACGCAGATACCCGTCTACTATTACATCTCGCCCAAGATATGGGCGTGGAAGGAGTGGCGCATCAAGAACATCAAGCGCGATGTCGACCAGTTGTTCTCGATACTGCCGTTTGAGGTGCCCTTCTTCGAGCAGAAGCACCATTACCCGATACATTACGTAGGAAATCCAACGGCAGAGGAGGTGCGCCAGTTCCTCGAATCGTACACGGAGAGCACCGGCGAGTTCCGCCGCCGCCACAATCTGTCGTCGCGCCCCATCATAGCATTGCTTGCCGGCAGCCGCCGCCAGGAGATAAAGGACAATCTTCCGGCAATGATAGATGCCGCGTCGCGCTTTGCCGACCATCAGATGGTGCTGGCATGCGCCCCCGGAATACCTATGGACTACTACCGTAAGTTTGTAGACGGACGAGGCGTAGAGCTTGTCACGGACGACACCTACGCCCTTCTATCGCACGCACGTGCCGCCGTGGTGACCAGCGGAACGGCTACACTCGAGACAGCCTTGTTCAATGTGCCGCAAGTGGTGTGCTACGAGACTCCGCTGCCACTCCTCATAGCTTTCCTGCGTCGCCACATACTGAAGGTGAAGTATATCTCGCTGGTCAATCTGATAGCCGACCGTGAGGTGGTGAGCGAACTTGTTGCCGACACATTCTCAGCCGAAAACATTGCCAGCGAACTCTCCCGACTGCTTCCCGAAGGCGAATACCGCAGCCGGATGCTTGCCGGATATGGCGAGGTGATGGGCAAGATAGGCGAGGACAGCCCGTCGGAATGCACCGCACATATTATATATGGACTGGTGAAGAAGAACTGAGCGGTAAAAAAGTAGGTGGTTATGGCAACCTCCTTATGCTTCTTTTCCACCACAACCGAATCACCGCTTCATGTACGATATTTGCATTTCTGACCGCTCAAAACTGCCAGTTGAACGAGCAACGAAGTCTTTGGCTCGAAATTCTTGAGTTTTGCGCGTGCAGCACAAATATTGCTGATATACAGACGAATACGATGATTTGTGTCGCGAATGTGCAATCGGCGGAATGCCAAAAGAACTACATTTCACGGCAAAACGACCCCTTTTGCAGCACAAAAGGGGTCGTTTTGTAATGCAAAAGGGGTACAGTCATAATGCAAAAGGGGCTTAATTGCAATGCAAAAGGGGCTTCTTTGCTCTCCTGAACGATAACTTCAGGAGGGCAAAGAAGCCCCTTTTTATGTTTTGAGGTGACTGAAGCGCTTTCGTGGACGATAAAAACCGCCAGTGAAATCTCTAGAATCAGATTTTCGTTTGTAACAATTTCTTACCGTCAGTACGATATTTGCATGTGCCGAACATTGCTGTCAGGAGTGTATTACACGGCACAGCTGCTCGACGTCGCACTCGAAAG